>Ga0157372_10000729_pt1 | contig 35845 bp, 18 predicted proteins | sample C55metaG_FD_115307 | JGI IMG/M metagenome (GOLD analysis project Ga0157372, IMG submission 115307) | Corn rhizosphere microbial communities from Kellogg Biological Station, Michigan, USA - C5-5 metaG | ecosystem: Host-associated > Plants > Roots > Rhizosphere > Soil | place: USA: Michigan...
GATGGTGATCGTGATCGTCTGTGCTATGGTTACGGAGCTCGATGCCACGCAGCCGTGCGCATCAGTTACGGTTACGGTGTAGGTAACATTCGGACAAAGTCCTACCGCAGTTGGCGTAGTTTGCGCCCCGGAGTCGCTCCATACATAGGAATAAGGGGGAGTTCCGCCGGAAGCGGTAACGGTTGCCGTTCCATTACAAACATTACAGCTCGATGTGGATCCGGTTATCGGAGCAGTAAGCGGTGAAGGCTGTGTAAGCGTTACCGACATGTTCGAGGTACAGCTGTTTGCATCCGTCGTGATGAGTGAGTATGTACCTGCGCATAAGCTGGTAACGGTTGGTGTGCCCTCGCCCGGAGGATTGCCAGGCAGCCAGTTATAGCTGTAAGGAGGTGTTCCGCCGGCAGCTGCAGAGGTTAAAGAGCCATCGCAAACTCCGGAGCAGCTGATAGGAACCGCCAGGCTCGGGTTGCTGAACAGCTGCGGAGGCGAAGTGATCGTTACCGTACCGGTTGTAGTACAGTTATTGGCATCTCTAACCGTAACAGTATACACACCGGCACATAAGCCTGAAACAGAGGATGTGGTGGCTCCTCCCGGTGACCATGAATAGGTATAGCCCGGAGTTCCGCCGCCTGCGATCGCAGATGCCGTTCCATTACACATCCCAAAACAGTTCACATTGGTGGAGCTGGTTACCACCGTAAGCGGCGTTGGCTGTGTAACGGTAATGCTTACCACTTTCACGCAGCTATTCGCATCTGTTACCGTTAGTGTATAAACACCCGCGCACTGGTTGGTGATGGATGATGTTGTTTGTCCGCCCGGCGCCCACGAAAACGTATATGGCGGCGTTCCGCCCGAAGTGGTAGAAGTGATCGTGGAGTTGCAGTCGCCGTTACACAAAAGCACGGTGGCGCTTAATGTGGTATTGAGAATGTTCGGCTGGGTAATGTTAACCGTTTGTGTTTTTGTACAGTTGTTCGCATCGGTAACGATTACGCTGTAAAGTCCGGGGCATAACCCCGAAACGCTTTGCGTATTCGCCGTGAAGCCGCCCGGGCCTGTCCACGAGTAGGTATAGCCCGGTGTTCCGCCTGCCGGATTCGCAGTTGCGGTACCATTGCAGGCACCGTTACACAGTACGTTCGTTTTGGTGATGGTCACTGTCAAGGCCGGTGGCTGCGTTATCGTGACACATTCAGTGGTATCACAGCCATGGGCATCCGTCACTGTAATACAATAATTACCGGCGCCTAATCCCGTAATGTTCGGAGTGCCGTCGCCGGCAGGGTTTCCGGGTGTCCAATTATAAATATACGGCAGTGTTCCTCCTGTCGGCGCTGCCGATGCAGTTCCGTTCAGATCGCCAAAGCAAAGCACATTGGTGCTTGTAGGGTTTGGGATCAGCAGGGAAGGTTGAGTGATCGTTACGGCACCGGTATCGGTACAGCCATTAAGATCGGTAACAGTTACCGTATAGGAGCCTGCGCAAAGCCCGGTAACGTTAGGTGTTCCGTCGCCTGCCGGACTTCCGTTCCAGTTATAGTTGTATGGGATCGTACCTCCGCTGACAACAGCCGTGGCAGTACCATCGCATACATTGAAGCAGGAAGTGGTAGCGCCTGTAGCCGATGCTACGAGCACTGCAGGCTCGGTGATGAGTATCGAATCCGATCTTGTACAACCGTTTGCATCGGTGATCGTAACGACGATAAGTCCGTCACACAATGAGCTTACAGTATTGGTAGTGGAATTGGTATTGGTAACGGAGCCGTTCGACCATGCGTAAATGTATGGCGGGGTGCCCCCTGAGACCGTTGCCGTGGCGGTTCCGTCGCAGATATTCCCGCAGGTTGCATTGGTACGGGAAAGCGCAAGTGTAAGAACCGGGGGCTGTGTAATGGTGGTGTCGAAGGTAGCAGTACATCCGTTTGTATCGGTTACGGTAACGGTGTAATTTCCCGGGCACAGGCCGGTGATGGTAGGCGTGCCTTGTCCGGTGAATACATTCACACTCGACCACACATACGTATAGCCGGGTGTTCCGCCTGAAGGGCTCACAGTGGCCGAACCGTTGCAGAAGCCGTTACAGCTCACCATATTCGCATTTCCGGGAGCCACCAGCAGGCTTGGCTGTGTGATCACTACAATGGCAGAGCTGTCGCGGCAGCCACGTGAATCCGTTACAGTTGCGGTATAGGTTCCGGCGCAAACGTTGATCGCCGTATCGTTGGTGCCAAGTCCGCCCGACCATGAATAAGAATAAGGAGGTGTTCCTCCTGTTTCATCCACATCGATGAAGCCGTTGCAGACGCCAAAGCAGGTAGGTTTTGTTGAAAGCGCTTCAAAATCATTTAAAGGCGGCGGTTCACCTACTGAAATGGAGCAAAAGTGGATTACCGTCACTCCACCGATAGTCTCGGTGACCTTTACGGTGTTTGTACTTGCACTAAGGCCGGTAATGTTCGCAGTACCATCACCCGTAGGTGTCGCCGCGAAATTCCAGTCGAATATGGGTGAACCCGATCCGCCGGTTACCACAGCATGTGCTGCGCCGTCGAAACCGGCGTTACAGTTAACGCTATCCGCTGTAAGCGTTATGGTGAATTGCGGAAATACGCAGGTAACGGAGTTCTGGGCCTGAGTAGTTACCCCAACGCCGCCTAGCCTCATCCCGCCCGGCCTGAAGCTGGCGGAGGAAGAATCGGGGATCATCAGCATGGAGTTATCCGCATTCAGCGTAAGGTTGGACGAAGAGGCAAAATCCCAGGCCTTTCTCACAGTCACCTGCGAAGTACCGAGGTTGAGCGTGCGCGGCTGCGAGGAGTTCCCGATAAAGGAGCCGCATACAACGAGCTTGTTATTGGTATTCAGCGAACCTCTGAGAAGAGTGATGCTTACGTCGGGAGCGGTTGAAAGCTCATCGCCGAGCATCCATGCGCCGGTGCCGTTAAATGTCCAGCTGCCGTAAATGGTTACTCCGGCAGTTGAAATGACATTGTTTGTGGAGGAAGAGATAAATTCCGTAAGACCTTTAAAACCGTTGGTAAGCAGGGGCGACAGCGTATATGAGCCGGCGATGCTGAGCTTTTTGCCGGCGACGCCCGCAAAGATCACCTTCTCATCGATCCCCGCCCAGCTGATGCTTTTGCAAAAGCCATTTGTGGTAAGCATTACCCGCTGCTCTTCAGCTGAAAAGGAATGCTGGTCAAAGAAAACATCGTCGTTTACCGTTGGAACCGGGGCCCCGCCTGTACCGCCGCTGGCCACCGACCAGTGCGCGGCCTCGTTCCAGGAGCCGGTACCGCCCACCCAGTAACGGTTGGCAGCATCGAGGCCAAGGTTAAATAAAAGCAGCAGGCTGAATGTGACAAGTAAATTCTTTTTCAAAACTATCGTGTGTTTAGGAGTGATTTGGCCCATATATTCAATTACTTACAAATATGCTATAAATACCCGAAATATAAAAATTGAAGCGAAAGGTTTTTAACAGGAGCGTGTTAGTTCGGTGAAAAGATGCGCAGCCCGCTCTGAAGGTTGCTTTTACTGCCAAAAGAGCCCTGAAATAAAGTGGCATCTTTTTGTAACTTTTTCGGGAACCCCGCGTCACATTCTAAAAAACGGATAAACGGGAAAAAGCGGCATGTTCAATTAAAAAGACCGGCAGGCTGTAACTAATTCAAAACTTAAGACGTCACATTCAAAAAAACACACGAAAACTCTAAAAAACCATGAATACTAAATCCATCAAATCCAAACTTTACGGACTCATGCTTCTTACAGGTATTTCCGTATTCTCCGCCGAAGCGCAACAAAACAGAAGCGTTGGCGATTTTACCGGGGTTAAGGCCGGCGACTCATTCAAGATCGTGCTTACACAGAGCGATGCAAACACCGTGAAAGTGGATGCCCCTGAAAATGTAATGGCACAGATCAAAACGGAAGTAAAGGACGGCATCCTGGTTATTTCCAGCGAAGGAAATATCAAAACCGACAAAGACATCACGATCTCCATAGGCGTTAAAACGCTGAGCAGCCTTGATGTATCAGGCGCAGCGGAGGTAAGTTCCGACAACCAGCTGAACTGTGACAAATTAGCGCTGGAATCGAGCGGTGCCGGCGAAGTCCGCCTCGATGTTAAAACAACGGAGCTGAAAGCAAACATCAGCGGCGCAGGCGATGTAACGCTGAAGGGATCGGCGCAAAGCCTTGAAGCCAGCGTTTCAGGAGCCGGCGAGCTGAAAGCCACCAACCTCGAAGCCGACAAGGCCAAGATCAAGGTATCGGGCGCAGGCGATGCAAAAGTATACGCGAAACAAAGCATCGATGCTGAAGTGTCGGGCGCAGGCGATATCATCTACAAAGGCAACCCGGTTGAACGCAATGTCAACATCAGCGGTGCAGGCTCTGTCCGCGAAAGCAAAAGCGGAAACGGCGATGAAACGGCGAGCGATACAACCAAGATCCGCCTCGGGGGAAAGAACTACATGATCATCGGTGATGATGACAAAGACCGCAGCGCAGAGGTTCACAACGCAAAAGATTCCATCCACGATTACAATGCGGATTTCAAACACTGGAACGGCCTCGAGCTCGGCGCAAACGGGTTCATGGATTACAAGAACAGCTTAGAGGCTCCTGCAGGCGCCAGCTTCCTGGAGCTTGATTATGCAAAGTCGTACCAGTTCGGACTGAACCTTTTTGAAAAAGATTTTCACCTCTACAAAAATTACGTGAACATTGTAACCGGCCTCGGCTTTAACTTCAACCACTATGCATTCGCGAACAGCGTTACGCTGAATCCCGATACCAACTATGTGTGGGCGAGCAACGACAGCATCAGGTACAGGAAAAACAAGCTGAATGTGAGCTATGTGAGGGCGCCGTTGCTGCTGGAGATCAATACCAGCAAAAATCCGAAGAAGAACTTTCACATTGCGGGCGGAGTTGAATTCGCTTACAGGATCCACGCAGTTACGAAGCAGCGCTTCGACCTGAACGACAGGCACCACCGCATCAAGCAGCGCGACGATTTCAACCTCGAGCCCTTCAACATGAACCTGGTTGCGCGCGTAGGCTACAACAATGTAACAGTGTATGCAACATACGGCCTGAACAGGATCTTCAAGAAAGACCAGGGGCCGCAAATATACCCGGTAGGTGTTGGGATCTGCTGGACGATGTAAAAGAAAGTTTAGTTGAGTTAGTTGAGTCCCCCGGGTGTAACGTCCCGGGGGATTTTTTGTGGCTTCTACAACGCCAGATTCAATTGGTACAGCACCGGCTTGCTCGGCGTTGCATCATTCTCGAAGCTCGCGATCTGCAGGTTGAGCAGGTAAGTGCCGTCGAAAATGGTGTTCGGCACGTAGATCATTTCCGTGATCGTGCGCTGAAGCTGTGTGTTGTGCGGGTATTGCCAGAAAGCGTGATGTGCAAGAAGCTTTCCGCCATCCACTTCCTTATCGACCGAAGGAAGGTCGATCAGCAGGTGATCGATGCCGAGCTCATCGATGTATGCGGCAGCATCGTGATGCAGGTAAGGCGGATTTGTGTTGGAGTACTGCTTGTTGATCTTCGAGATGTGATTGTCGAGCGTACGGAGGACCAATGCTTCCGGACGCTTATCGCCAAGGCAGTTCTGAATGTGCTCTTTCGTGATGATCCGGTCGCCTTCCGCATTTTCCTCCGGCAATATGGTGATCAGCTCGGCGATGAAGAAAAACTTTTTGAGGCTCTGGTTCACCGAATAATCTTCCCTGCTGATATGCCCCACGCATTCGGTATGTGTTCCGTTTCCATGCGGATTGAAGGTGATGTTCCTGAAATTCACGGAGCCTCCCTGCTTCACATCGCCCACCCAGTCGCCCATGCGCACCGGCTCTATCTTTACCGGCGAGGTGTACCATGCATTCACATTCTCTTCACCTGCACGGAGCGGAATGGAGATATCGATCGGCTTTGAAAGATCGGTGTTATAGCTTTTGCCTTTGAATGTAATTTTTGAGACCATACGATAATTTTAGCGCTTAATTAAAAAGGTCGCTGGCGATCCTGTCGGCGATCAGCTTTCCTTTGTCCGTTAAAAATAATTTATTTTCCCGGGCAATGAGATCGCCCGAGCGGATATATTTTTCGGCTTCCGCGAGACAATTCTGCAGGAGCTCATCACCAAAGCTGCGGCTGATGTGATCAAGGCTTATTCCCCACATAGTGCGGAGCGAAGTGAGCACATATTCATTATAGCGCTGCGCAGGTGTAAGCTCTTCTCTTTCAAAATTCAGTTCTCCTTTTTCGAGCGAACGGATGTACAGTGCATTGTTTGAAATATTCCACTGCCGTACAGTGCCATTGTATGAATGCGCCGAAGGCCCCAGCCCGAGGTACTTTTCCTTCAGCCAGTAATTGCTGTTGTGGCGGGAGTAAAATCCATCCCTGCAAAAGTTGGAGATCTCGTACTGAACAAAGCCGTTCTCTTTCATGCCTTCGAGCATGATCTCGAAATGCCGGGCGCTCTGTTCTTCGTCCACATTCTTTATCGTGCCGGCCTTCACCGCGTGCGCCAGCGATGTTTTCGGCTCCACCGTTAAACAGTAGGCGGAGATGTGGCGAATGTCGAGCGACAATGCGATCTGCAGGTTATTCCTCCATTTATGCTCCGTGAGCGTGGGAATGCCGTAGATCAGGTCGATGGTGATGTTCTCAAAGCCGTGATCCTGCGCATGCCGCACGGCATCGAGCGCTTCCGCTGAATTGTGCGCGCGGTTCATCAGCTTCAGGTCTTCGTCGTAAAAACTCTGGATCCCGATGCTGAAGCGGTTCACCGGAGTTTGCTTCAATTGGATGATCCTCGATTCCGTAAGGTCATCCGGGTTTGCTTCGAGTGTGATCTCTGCATCTGCGGCGATCTTAAAATGCCGGTGCAGCGTTTCAAAAATTTCCATGAGCTCCTGCGGCTCAAGCATGGAAGGCGTTCCGCCGCCGAAATAAACGGTGGACACTTCCTCGCCGCCGAAATAATCCTTCTGAAGCGCGATCTCTTTTTTGAGCGCATCGAGGAAAGCATCCTTGTTTTTCAGTGAGGTGGAAAAATGGAAATCGCAGTAGTTGCAGGCCTGTTTGCAAAAAGGAATATGAATGTAGATGCCGGCCATGATTATTTATTCAGCACGATCCGGAAGGTTGTTCCTTTATCAGTTTCGGAGCTTTTTACAAAGATCTTCCCGGAGTGATAATTTTCGATGATGCGCTTTGTAAGCGACAGTCCAAGTCCCCAGCCACGCTGCTTCGTAGTGTAACCCGGCTCAAAAACAGTTTTGTATTTCGATTTCGGGATGCCTTTGCCCGTATCGGAAATATCGATGTAGACGAATTGCGTCTGGTCCGAAACAGAAATTTTTATTGCGCCGTTTCCATTCATGGCGTCTACGGCATTCCTGATGAGGTTCTCGATCACCCACTCGAACAGAGGAACGTTCAGCTTCGCGCTGAAGCCTGCCGAATCGGGCGATTCAAGCGTAAACGCCACATTCTTGGAAGTACGGAGCTTCATGTAATTCACGGCGTCGCGCAGCACTTTCACCACGTCCACTTCATCCAGCTTCGGCACCGAGCCGATCTTGGAGAAGCGCTCGGTGATGGTTTCGAGGCGCTTCACATCCTTTTCGATCTCGCTTGCCGTTTCAGGATCAAGTCCTTTGGAACGGAGGTATTCGAGCCATGCAATGAGCGAGGAGAGCGGTGTTCCGAGCTGGTGCGCCGTTTCCTTCGCCATTCCCACCCATACCTGGTTCTGCTCCACCCTGCGCGCCGTGCTGAACAACAGGTAGGCAATGAGCAGGAACACACCGATGATGGTGAACATGATGTATGGATAATATTTCAGCTGTGTGAGCAGCGTGGATTCCTGGTAGAAAATGAAGCTCTTTGTGCCATCGCCAAACTCCACCTCTATCGGCTGGTTCTCTGCGGCCATCTCGGTAAGCTGCTGCTGCAGGAGCTCCGGGGTGCCGATCTTTGCGGAATCGATGTTCCCGGATTCGATCACATGCTGCTTTGTGGAATCGGTATAGATCACCGGTACCGACGCGGAATTTACGGCCACTTCCGAAATGAAGGACCTGATGAGGTCGTCGAGCACGTTCTTCAATTCGGTGAACAGCTTTGAATCCTTATAATAGAGGTAGTTCTTTTGCCCTTTGTAGATATTGATCTCGATGGGCTCCTGCACGGCGCGCATGGCCTGCATCTGCAGCTTCAGGTATGTTTTATCGCCTTCCTTTGTAGAATCGAGGTTCCGCGATGTGATGGGTGTTCCGTGCTCATCGGCGAGGATCACCGGCACTGTAGTGTTGTCGGCAACAACTTTCAGTACAAAGCCGTAATCGGCCAGGTCCTGCGAAAGCTGCTTGGTTGCTTCGGCCCAGAGCTCCACCTTTTTGCGCTCATCGGCGGAGATCTTCTTAAAAAGCTCGTTGGTGTACTTTACAAGGTTGACCTTCTTCTCGATGGCTTCGGCCCAGAGCTTGACCTTTCTGCGCTCCTCCGTGGCGATCTTATTCACGAGCGTGTTGGTGTACCAGAGCGATACGCCTACAATCACCACGGCTGCCATAAACAACCACAACTTCCACCGCTGCTTTTTTGAATAAATGCTCAAGAGATCCGTGCCTTTGATTTAATGCACACGAATTTAAGGATTTTTTTCGAAGAAACGTGTGGGTGCACTTTGCCGGAGAGGCAATGTTCTTGTCATCCCGACCGAAGTGGAGGGATCTTCTCTTTGTTATCGAAATTGAATAATTGGAAAGAAGATCCTTCGGCTTCGCTCAGGATGACATACTGCATGGTTGGAATAAGATCCCTCGGGCAAGCTCGGGATGACAAACTGCTCGGATGACATTAAAAATCATCCTCTTCTTTTTTCTTCGGCGGCTTCAGCTCCTTCTTTACTTCCTTTTTATCCGCCTCATCCCAGTTGATCTTAAACGTTGCCTGGTCTTCCTTCTTCGCTTTGTCTTTGTTGAGCGTGCTGTCCTTCTTAAACATTCCGAACTCTTCCTTCAGGATGCTTTTCAGGTTCTGCTTCTCCACTTTCAGATCCTGCCGCACATTCTGCACGGCGCCTTTCGTATCGTATTTAATTACGGGATTGTCGAGGTTGCCGGTCATCAATAAAAAGATGTTGGTGCGCCCGAGCCCGTCATCCGCAACTTCGCCGAACTCGTCGTTCTCCTTCTTCGCCGCCTTCGCCTTTTTAGAGAGCAGCTCGTTCAGCGACAATTTGATCCGGTAGTTGATGTCGTTATTGAATGTATGTGTTCCCGAAACCGTTACGTTCAATGCGTTTGATTTGATCTCCATTTTCGGAATGCTGATGGTTTGCTTCCTGATTTCGATCTGGTTCTTCAGCGTTGCAAAGCGGATGTTCTCGAGCTCCTTGAGCGAAATGAAGCGCGACAAGCTTTTCATCGATTCCACGTTGTTCAGCTCGCCGTTATCGATGCTCATGTCGACACCCGCATAGAGCTTGTCCATGTCCATTTGCAGTTCCGGCGACAACACGGCGGCAAACTGGATCTTTGCAGAAGCAATCCCTTTTATGTTCTTATCGGTGATGTTTGTTTGTCCGAAATTCTCAAACTCGGCAAACATTTTCGTGATGTTGATCTTGTTCACATCGGAGAAGCAGGTCACGAGCAATTTCGTTGAATCGCTGCCATCCACAAGGCCGCTGGTGCTGATGGTCCCGTTCATGGTGGAAAGCACGATCGGGTCGAGCACCATTTTTTTATCCTTCAGCTTCACCACACCTTTGATGTTTGTGGCCTCGAACTTTCTGAATTGCAAATGTGCGATCTCCGTGTTGAGGTTCACATTGATGTGCTCCGAAAATTTCAGCTTGTATTTGCTTTCCTTCTGCGTGCCTTCCTCTTTGTTGGCAAGCAGTTCATTGAGATCGATGTTCGTCGAATTGAGCGTAGCCTCAACGGTGATGTCCTGGTTCTCCTTCAGCACAAAGCCTGCAATGTTCCTGAAAAAGCCTTTGATCGTGAAATCGCTGCCCGATACTTTTCCTTTGAACTCATTCACAGCAAGGTCGTTGTTATCGAACCTGAAATCGCCGCTGATCTCTTTGAAATCAAGCGAATTGTTCTTCAGCTTTATGTTTGCATTGCCGATCTGCAGCTCACCGGAAGTGAGGATGTTCTCGAAATTCCCGGTTCCTTTTTTTCCATCGCAGCTGAACGTTGCATCTATCTTCAGCTGCCCGGTAATGCTTTCCACCGTATCGATCTTCACAAAGCCCTGCACTTCCTGCAGCGTGGTAAGCGCGGAAATTTTACCGGAGAAGGAAGGATGATCGAGGTCGCTGATCTTTAATTCCCCTTTTATGCTTCCCTCGTTGATCCCGGCGGAGAAGTCGAGCAGCTCGAGCCGGGAGCTTTCTTTTTTCTGCTCATTTCCGTTGGTGTAATGCCCTTTGAGGCTTACATTCTTCAGCGAGATCTTATCCTTCACCTGCGTGATGGTGGCCGACCTGATCCCGAAATCGGCGGTGATCTGCGGTACTTTCCCTTCTGCGAGGCTGCCCTGGATGAGCGCATCAAAATAGAACTCGCCGTCGCTTTCATAATCGCTGATCTTTCCTTTGTACTTCGCGGGGATCATGGAAAGCACCGACTGGATGTCCATGTCCTTGCCTTTAATACCGATGTTCACCAAAGGCTCTGCGGAGTTGATCACATTGCCAAACACTTCGAACAGCAGATCTTCGATCTTTAATTTCCCTGATTCGATCTTGTAGGAATTTACGGTATTGTCGACATTGAGCGCGAACTCGGTATGGATATTCTTTTTACGGAGATAATTGGTGCTGTCGGTTTTGATATAATTCACAAACAGGTCGGCAACGGTGTGCAGCGTGTAGGTCTTATCGGAAAACTCACCCGAAAATTTCCCATCCTTCACCACTCCGTCGATGCCCTGCCCGGCCTTTGCATCCTTGTAATTGAGGCTTACATTCTTCAGCTCGATGTCTTCCAGCGCAAACGAAAAGGAAGTGGCGGCCGTATCGCTGCTCTCTTTCCAGAAATGATAATTATCGTTGCCCTGCTTGTCGATCCGCACACGCAGCGTTACATCCGAGATACTCAGTTTTTTTACGCGGTAATTCTTTTTGAAGATATCGAAGAGGTTGAAGCGTAACGAGATCTCACCTGCTTTGAAGAGCGTATCTTTCTTAGTCATTACGCCGGCTTCAAGCGCCTTCACATTCCGGAAATTCACGGAACCATAAGGAAAGCTGCTGATCACCGTGAAGTCGATGTCCTTTCCATCCACGATCACCTGCGTATTGAGCTGCTTGTTGAGCTCGCCAACGATGTATTCCTTCACTTCATCCTGGTAATATTTGCCGATGATGAACGCAGCGCCGATGAGTAAGGTAAACAGGATGAGCCCGAGGATCACGAGGCGGAGAAATAAACGCAGGAGCCACGGAGCTTTGCCGGGAACACCGGCTTGCTTGCCCTGTACTGGGTCCTGATTATTTTCCTGGTTCATGGAGCGGAGGCTTATCTTACAAAGTTTATAAAAAAACAAGGGATGCCTTTGCCTCCCGCGCAGATGTTATCAATAACGGATGGTGAATAAGTTTATTTTCGCAGGAGCGGAATTATGCGCCCGCCGAAATTATTAAATTTGGATCAGATACAACAAACAAATGGAATTCATCAAAGGCTTAGGCATTATACTTCTTGTCGTCGCCTGTGCTTTTGCGCCGCTCTTCGGACTTTATTATGTAGTGAAAAGCCTTGTCGGCCTGTTCGACCGCGCCGTGTACGGGCGCAAGGTAGATCTGAAATATGCGGAGATCGTTCTCTCTTCCAAATTCGCGTATTACCAGAAGCTCGATTCCCGGGGCAAGGCACGCTTCATGCGAAGGCTGCATCGCTTCATCGAGAACAAGGATTTTATCGGCTCGGGCGGACTTACCTTAACGGATGAGATGATCGTGCTGATCTCTGCCTGCGCCATCCAGCTTACCTTTGGGCTGAAGGAGTACAAGCTGAACCATTTCTCGAAGATCTTCGTGTACCCGAAAGCCTTCTATTCAAAAGTAAGCAAGCAGTATCACAAGGGCGAGACCAATCTCGCAGGAGCCATCGTGCTTTCCTGGAGCCATTTCCTGGAAGGCTACAGCAAGCCCAACGACAAGATCAACCTCGGCCTGCACGAAATGGCGCATGCCCTGCGGTTCGACAAGTTCAAGAGCGATGAGTACGACCGCTTCTTCAACAGGTATTACGACAAATGGCAGGTGGTGGCGAAAGGAGAATTTCAGAAAACACGCGAGGGTGATACATTTTTCAGGGAATACGGCGGCACCAATGTGAACGAATTTTTTGCCGTTTGCGTGGAATCATACTTTGAAGCCCCCGCGGAGTTCAAAAGGCTGCACCCCGAGATCTATTCCCACATGCGCATTTTGCTGAACCAGGATCCGCTGGAAGACGTTAACAATTTCAGCGCAAGCAGCAACAATTACAGAAAGGTGCACAATCCCGACTTTGAGCCGGAAGGGAAAATGATCTATCGAACGCGCTACGGCGCAAAAAATATATTGTCGCTGCTTTTTGCAACGGGCGTTTGGATCTTCATGCTGGTAAACAATATCAACAACGGGATCTCCGGCGACCAGGTATTTTTCGGGATCCTTCTTTTGGTGGCGGGATATTATATTACGGAAAATGCGTTCAGCCGGATCAGCTTTTACCAGAACGGGATCCATGTGAAATCCCTTGTGCCTTCGATCTTCAAGCGCTACACCAAGTTCAGCTATGAGGAAGTGATCTGCGTGGCGTTCGAGCCACAGGCTGCCGATGAAACGAATGACCAGATCATTATTATTTACCTCGACAACGGGAAGATCCGCAAGAGAACCTTTCTTGATGATTTTTCAAGGGATGAAATATTGCAGTTTGCCGACTTCCTTGTAGCCAGAAAAGTGGCCGTGAAGCTGAATGCGCTGGCTAAATACTCGAGAGCTTCTACTCCGCGCTACTGATCATTTTCATCATGCCCACCTCTGCTTCGGTGAGGAATCTCCAGCGTCCGCGCGGCATATCCTTTTTAGTAAGCGGGCCGAACACCACCCTGTCGAGCTTGCGGACATTGTATCCGAGGTGTTCAAAGATCCTGCGTACGATGCGGTTCTTGCCTGAATGGATCTCCACTCCCACGTTCGCTTTGTCCTTGCCATCGCCAACATAAGAAACTTCATCCACTTTTACCGGTCCGTCTTCCAGCTCCAGTCCTTCGGCGATCTTATCAAGGTCGGTACGCTTCAAGGGCTTATCGAGCTCCACGTGGTACACCTTACGCACACCGTAGCGCGGATGAGTGAGCTTTTTGGTGAGCTCGCCATCGTTGGTGAACATCAGCAAGCCGGTAGTTGCCCTGTCGAGACGGCCTACAGGATACAACCTTTCGCGGCAGGCGCCCTGGATGAGCTCCAATACTGTTTTGCGCTGCTGCGGATCATCCACGGTAGTTATATAATCTTTGGGTTTGTTGAGGATCAGGTAAACGAGCTTTTCTTTCTTGAGTGTTTGTCCGCCGTACTTGATCACATCCGTAGGCTTCACTTTAAAGCCCATCTCCGTAATGATCTTGCCATTCACCTGCACCACACCTGATTCGATCAGCTCATCAGCTTCCCTGCGGGAGCAGATCCCTGCATTGGCAATGTATTTATTGAGGCGCACAGATCCATCGCTGGCTCCTATTTTTTCGGCAGCAGGCTTTTTCGGGAAAGGCTTCTTGTCGAAAGAGCGTTTTTTATACGGGCGGGAATAATTATCATCTCCACCGAAAGAGCGCTTCCCTTCGGAGCTTTCTTCCCGTTTCTTATAAGGCTTCTCATCGGCAGGGGCTTCCCTTTTCACGGGAACACCACGCTTTTTCGCCTGGTATTCCTCTTCATAGTCGAAATCGCGCTTATCGCTTTCCCTTACAAATGCAGGCTTCGACTCGTAAAAGCTGTCATCATGATTTTTCTTGTAGGAAGGGCGCTCCGTATCACCGCGGTCATCGCTGCGCTTTTTACCGAATGCGGGCTTATCGCCGAAAGGCTTGCGCTTCGCATCTCCGGAGCGGGATGGCTTTTCCTTGCTGAAAGAGGATTTTTCCTTGCTGAAGGAAGGGCTTTCTTTTTTGTAGGAAGGCTTTTCATCACGGTCGTCAGACGATGCGCGCTTGCGGGAAGCGGGCTTTTCATCGTTGTAGCGCGGCTTTTCATCTGCGGAATCATCATCGCCGCGCTTTTTACGGAATGCCGGCTTATCGCCGAAAGGCTTGCGTTTTTCCTCAAAAGAGGAAGTACGACGCTGGCTCGAGCTTCCGAAATCGGAAGGACGGGAATCATCGCGGAAGCGTTCAAAAACGGGCTTTTTGCCTTTTTTAGCGTCTTTTCCTTTTTTCGGTTCGGACCTTTTTTCTGAAGAGTCCTTGCTGCTGCGTTTAAATTCCTTAGCCATGCTTGTTATATTTTTTGCAAAGATAGGCTTAAAATCAGCGAAAAACGAATGTTGGAGGCATTTTCGTGTGCAGCGTGTCATCCTGAACGGAACGCAGTGCAGTGAATGGATCTCATTCGGCTCCCCAAATTAGACCCCGTAAGTTTTGTGAAGATGTTTCGCTGAAGCTCAACATGACACCCTGCATAGATGGATCTTTATTATACCAGCGGATAAAACGCGGCTTCTATGTGCTTCACATTATCTACGCTGCCATTCATGAGCACGGAGATAATATCGAAGCGCACTTCGAGGTCGAGCCCCTTTTGCAGGATATACGCATTGGCCGCTTTTACGAGGTTGCGCTGCTTCTGCCGGTTGACAAAGGTTTCGGGCTCACCGAAAAAATTGCTGCTGCGGGTCTTCACTTCGGCAACCACCAGCATCCCGCCGCCGGTTGCAATAATATCGGCTTCGAAATTCCGGAAGCGCCAGTTGGTTTCAAGGATGCGGTATCCTTTATCCCGGAGGTAATTTGCTGCCATTACCTCTCCCTTGTTTCCCGTGTCGTTGTGTTCTGCCATACTCTTAGTTCCGTTTAATAATGTTAAGAGCCGAAAGGATTTTCCTTTCAGCCTGCATTCAATTAAAAAGTTCCAGGGAGTATCTGCGGCTGCAAATATGGTGTTTTTCCTGTAAATAAATCGCCTGCTCTCTTTTTTGGTACGAGTTTTGAAAAGGTTGGCGCGTTCTGTTAAAATTTTAGTATTTTAGCACGACACGATTCCTAAAACAAACAACAAACTATCCATACAAATGAAAAAATCTCTCTTAAAAATTGCTTCTGTTCTTACGATAATGGTTGCTACCGCTTTTTCGGCCGCAGCTCAGAATTTTGAAGGCGTGATCGAATTCAAAAAGCAAACCGCTACCGATACCACCAATTACGTGTATTACGTAAAAGGCAACCAGGTGAAGATCGATGAGATCGGCTCCAAATCGCACAAGGTGGAAGGCACTTCACTGATCAACCTCGACACTAAAACAATGCTGTATTTCAACCATGAGCGCAAGCTGTACATGGACAATCCAACACCTTCGGCGCCAACCATCAATGGTACCTGCGTGGTGAAGAAAGGCCAGAACGTGAAGAACCTCCAGGGATATAAATGTGTGGAGTACACGGTGACCAACCAGCAGGAAGGCGTTATTATCACATACTGGCTGGCAGACGGAAAATTCTCCTTCTTCGAAAAAATGCTCCGCCAGCTGAACCGCAAGGAAAAATCATCGGTGTATTTCCTGCAGATCCAGGATATCAAGAACATGTTCCCGATGCTTTCCGTACAAACCGACCTTACAGGAAAAGAAACAACCAAGCTGGAAGTGACCAAGATCACCAAGAAAGAGCTTGATCCTGCCATGTTCGAGATCCCGAAAGGATATAACAAATTCGAAAAATAGCATTTCACAAATCATCACTGACGCCTCGCCTTCGGCGGGGCGTTTTTTGTTCCACTCATTATTCCATTTTACATGAAAACAAAAACATTCTTTTTCGCCCTCACGCTTTGTCTCAGCCTTTCCTCCTTCGCTCAATTAATGCCCTTCGGATTTGTAAAGAACTGCATGAGCTACGCACGCACAACCGTTACCGACGAGCTGAATAAAAAGCACATCACGCTGATCGACCGGAATTATCAGAAGGCCAACAACCCGCTGCTCCAGGGCTCCACGTATTACTCGAACCAAACCGACAGAACGCCGGGCATCGGCGAGATCATGGTGCTGTCGCAGATCAACGGCTCAAAGCAGATCACCGAGATCTCATTCATCAGCGGAACGAAGAACAGCTATTCCGATAACTTTGATGATGTGTACAAGCAGATGGTGAACTTTTTCAAGGATGAACGCACGTTTAAAAGTCCGCTGTACAACGACGTGAACTACTTTGTGAAGGACAAGGTGTATTATTATGTGTTTAAGGTGAAGGACGTTCCTACTATTGTGGTTTCCAATTACAAGCTGGAAGAGGATTATTTCGGGAAGAAGTAATTATACGGATAGCGAATCTTTCGAATATTGCGAATCTGTGTAAACCTATCTGAATAAGCGAACTGTGATTTCGAGTAAGATCCCTCGGGCAGGCTCCTTCGGTCGCCGAAGGCTTGCCGTAGGTGAAACGGGATAACAGCGGCGGAAACCTATTTTGCAAACGAAACTTCCACACCGTCATTTTCAACCGACAGCTTCACTTTCCTCCCGATCACAAGCGCGAAATTTTTATCGATGTGTCCTGCGGGAAAATCAAAGCAAAGGGGGTAATCATATTCCTTCACGGCATCGATGATTATTTCCGCTGCGTTTTTTCCGAAAGGCACGGTGTTATCCTTCATATCGGTCATGCCGCCAACGATGAGGCCTGCGAGCCGGCTTAATTTTCCGGAGCGTTTGAGGCTGATCATCATCCGGTCGATGTGGTACAGGTATTCATCAAGATCTTCAATGAACAGTATTTTTCCTTTGGTATCAATGTCCGATGCGCTTCCTGTTAAGGCGTACAGCAGTGAAAGGTTGCCTCCCACCAGCTGCGCTTCGGCATTCCCTTTCCTGTTCAGCGGATGTGATCCCACTTCGTAGCTTAATTGTTCACCGAACAATGCCTTCCGCAATGTTTCGGTTGCTTCGGCATTTTTCATAAAATTTAAAGGCATCGTTGCATGCAGCGTTTCAATGCCGAAATTATAAATGTGCGAATGCAGCACCGTGATATCGCTGTAGCCAATCACCCATTTCGGCTGCTGCCTGAACATTGTAAAATCTATCTTATCGATGATGCGAACAGTGCCGTATCCGCCCCTTGCGCTTATCACCGCTTTCACAGCAGGATCGTCGAGCATCTCTTGGAGATCGGCTGCACGTTCCTCGTCCGTTCCCGAAAACTGGTTCAGCTGCTTAAACAGGTTCTTCCCGAAAACCACGTCGAGTCCCCATGACCGGAGCATGTCGACCGCAGGCTGCAGCTCTTCTTTAGAGGTCTTGCGCGCGCAGGCCACAATGCCGATCCTGTCGCCTTTCTTTAAGTAGGGTGGTGTTGTCATTTTATGAGGGAATCGTTACAAATTCTTATCTTAGCACGCAATTTAGCAATAAGTTGATTAAGTGAAAAGTCAAACAGGTTAAATCAGTCCGGAGCTTCCACTTAATTAACCATTAACCCAATTAACCCATTCAACTTGACTTACAAAAGATATACGATCACCGCCGCTTTACCTTACGCCAACGGCCCCGTTCACATCGGGCACCTGGCCGGATGCTACCTGCCTGCCGACATTTACACACGCTACCTGCGCTCGACCGGCGCGGATGTGAAATACATCTGCGGATCGGATGAGCATGGCGTGCCGATTACCATCAAAGCGAAGAAGGAAGGCATCACGCCGCAGCAGGTGGTCGACAAATACAATAAGATCATGGGCGATTCCTTTAAGGAATTCGGAATCTCCTTCGATATTTATTCGCGTACCTCTTCCCCAACCCATCACGATACCGCTTCCCAATTCTTCAAGACGCTGTATGATAAAGGTGTTTTCAAGGAAGAGATCACCGAGCAGTATTTTGATGAAAAGGCAAATCAATTCCTTGCCGACCGCTACATTGTTGGCACCTGCCCGAAATGCGGCAATGAGAACGCGTATGGCGACCAGTGCGAAAAATGCGGGACCTCGTTAAGTCCGACCGAACTCATTAACCCCCGCTCCACGCTTTCCGGCGAGAAGCCCGTCCTGAAAAAAACAAAGAACTGGTTCCTGCCGCTGGATACGATGCAGCCGGATATTGAAAAGTACATCGATTCGCACAAAGACTGGAAACCCAATGTTTACGGCCAGTGCAAAAGCTGGCTCAACGCGGGATTACAACCCCGTGCCATGACGCGCGATCTCGACTGGGGCGTTAAAGTGCCGATCCCCGATGCGGAAGGAAAAGTGCTTTATGTATGGTTCGATGCGCCGATCGGCTACATCTCGGCAACTAAGGACCTTACGCCCGACTGGGAAAAATACTGGAAGGACAAGGAAACAAAGCTGGTGCATTTTATCGGGAAGGACAACATCGTTTTTCACTGCATCATTTTCCCCGCCATGCTTATGGCTGAAGGCTCGTTCATACTGCCGGAGAATGTTCCTGCCAATGAGTTCCTGAACCTCGAAGGCGATAAAATTTCCACTTCCCGCAACTGGGCCGTGTGGCTGCATGAGTACCTGCTGGAGTTCAAAGACAAGCAGGATGTGCTTCGCTACACGCTTTGCGCGAATGCCCCTGAAACAAAGGACAATGATTTTACGTGGAAGGATTTCCAGGCGAAGAACAACAACGAGCTGGTGGCGATCCTCGGTAATTTTGTGAACCGCACGCTGGTGCTCACACATAAATATTATGAAGGCAAAGTGCCGGATGCAGCGGAGTATACCAAAGCCGACGTGCTGCTGCTCGAGGAGATCAGCAAATACCCGGCGAAGATCGCAGCAAGCATCGAGCAATACCGTTTCCGCGAAGCGCTGGGCGAGCTGATGAACCTGGCGAGGCTCGGCAATAAATACCTTGCCGATAACGAGCCATGGAACCTTATAAAGACCGATGCAAAGCGCGTTCAGACGATCATGAACATCTCCCTGCAGATCTCCGCGAACCTTGCGGTGCTGATGGAGCCCTTCCTGCCGTTCACCGCAAAGAAGCTGAGCACCATGCTGAACCTGAACGAAGGATTAAAATGGAATGATGCAACACGCACGAATATATTGCTGACCGGCCACCAGATCGGCACGGCAAGCCTGCTGTTTGAAAAAGTGGAGGATGAAACCATAGCCGCACAGGTTCAAAAGCTGGAAGATTCCAAGAAACAAAACGCCCTCGATAATGTGGCGGCCGTTGAGCCGGCCAAAGCGGAAACATCGTTCGATGATTTTTCAAAAATGGATATCCGGATCGGTACCATTCTCGAAGCGGAGCGCGTACCGAAAACCGACAAGCTGCTGAAGCTGCTGATCGATACGGGCATCGACGAGCGTACCGTTGTTTCCGGCATTGCGGGCTCGTACAAGCCGGAAGAGATCATCGGCCAGCAGGTATGCATCCTTGTAAACCTTGCACCGCGAAAGATCAAAGGCATCGAAAGCCAGGGAATGATCCTGATGGCGGAGAACAACAAAGGCGAGCTGAGCTTTGTGGCTCCTACACGTCCCGGCATGAACAATGGCGGAGCCGTAAAATAATTCATTCAAAACACACGTCGAAAGATCTGAAAAGGGTTGCCTTCCTTTTTCAGATCTTTTTTTATTTTATTTTTTCGTTACGCTGTATCATCGGGAACGCTCGTTCGTTATAGGATCAAATACTCCTTCTATGATGAACATTACGAAAAATAAAATGCTTGCCTTAGCCCTCTGCATTGCGAGCATTTACAGCTACTCCCAGCACAATGCGATCTGCCGCTTAGGCGATATAAAAAACGACTCGCTGCTCCCTTTCATTGATTCGCTGAAGATCAGCTGCGGCACGAAAGACATTAAAAAGCTCAACCGGCAGCTTCCTTCACTCACTGCACTTTCTTATGTAGAGCTGGATGGCGAAGCGGATGAAGCCGAATGGACAACTCTGTTCATCGCATTGAATAACACTCCCGGCCTGAAAGCGGTATGCTTTAACAACAACGGCTTTACCGAATTTCCGCAGGGCGTCATACTCCCTGAAACACTGGAGAAAATGATCATTCAAAACAACGATGACATCGACTATTCCCGCGTGCTCGACCAGGTTTGCGGTCTGCCCGCCTTAAAAGAATTGCAGGTAGATGTGTACACCATTTTTGACCTTCCGCAAAAGCCCGATCTGCCGAGGCAGCTGGAAAGGCTGATCATCGTCAACAAGGACGATGTGATCTCGGAAGACGCTGCAACCATCGCCGGCAGCGGCACGCAGCACACTTTCGATTTCTTTGCCGACAATGAAAAACAAACATTAGTGCACTATAAAAGCAGCGCAGGAATGATCGACAGCGACGAATACCAGGAGCTGACGAGGCGCTTCAAATCACATTACAGCTATGCCTTTGCGCTGAAGCAATACAATACGGAGACGGCGGAGTTCAGTCCGGCCTACAAATTTGTAAAGCCACCGGTGAAAGGCATTGATGTGGAAAGAACAGGCTACACGATCAATTCGGGGATCGACAATGTGCTGATCTATCCATCCGGAACACGCATCTTTATTCCCGCGAATTGCTTCAGGGACCAAACAGGGAAGCCTGTAACGGGCAGCGTGCGCCTGAGCTACCGCGAGTTCCGTGATCCCGTTGACATCCTTGTAAGCGGCATCCCGATGAAGTACGACACAGCGGGAGAAGTAAGCCATTTCGAATCGGCGGGGATGTTCGAGATCAGCGCGAGCCAGAATAAAGCGCCGCTGGAACTTGCTCCGGGCAAAAAGATCGAGATGAATTTTGTAAGCACCTCGAAAGATTCCTGCTACAATTTTTATGCATTCAATGATTCGACAGGCAACTGGGATTATAAAACCAAACCGGCGACCGTGACCCCGCAAACAAGGATCAGGCTGAACGGTACACAGGCATTCAGCGTGTTCCAGCTCATGCGCAACTCCTCCCCTAAAATCCGCGATACAACAACCTTTAGCCAGCGCTTTGAGAGCACGGCATTCGTATACACGCTGCAGGCAAATAAAGCAACAGACCCCGCCAGCAGAACGGGCTTCGACATAGGAATGAAACGTTCGGTGAGCCATCGCGTAAACTCACTGGTGCGGATCTCGAGGGTAAGAAAAACAAAAGCGGGAGAAGTGCTTTTCAAGCTCCGCTTTTACAGGGAAGCTCATCCCGAGCTGAATGATTTTAAGAACGTATACTTTGCATGCACCGAGAACATCAGCGCAGCACAATTTAAAAAACAATATGTTGCAGGCAAATCGTTTAACGATATCCGCATGTATAAAAAAGGGCAGCAGGTACAGCTAAGGCTGAAAGGAAAAGGAGCGCAGCCGTTCTATACAATTAATGCGGACCTTGTAACGCTTGACGATGAGGGCAAAACACACAGGCTTACATCGGTAAACACACTCATCAAGAAATACAGCCGCAAGCTGAGATCGAGGGAAAAAGAATTCAACAAGCTGGTTAAAAGCGGCAAGAACCACAAGGATGAGGAATATGTGATCACCAACCCAAAAGACCTTGACCTCTACGCGTTCAATGCCGCAAAACCATACATGAGCAATATGGAAAAGAAAATGACGATGGAGGAATTCATCACCTATAATAACCAGCTGATGGAAAAACAAAAGCAGGAGCTGAATACTTCGGCAGCAACCGCGAGCAACCTCGTGAACAGCTTGAGCCTCGACGGAATGGGCATTTACAACTGCGACCAGATCCAGCGCCTGCAGAACCCGGTAGAGATCTTCGCAGATTACCACAGCCGCGATTCGGCAGCCATACAACCCGCAGCAACCTACATCATCGACAAGAAGATCAACGCGGTACTGCAGTACGACGGATACCTGGGATTCAGCGCCGACAAGATCGCCTTCAGCAACAGCAAAAATGCAGAAAATGTAATGCTGGCAATTAAGGCGGACGGCTCCATGGCTATTTACACGGCCGATGAGTTCAAAAGCCAGACGTTCAGGAATAAAAGGCACTTCGACTTTAAAGTAAAGGAAGTGAACACCAGCTTCACTACCGTGGCCGAGCTTAAAAAATACATCGGCTTATAAAAAAAATCGTATTTTTAAAGGTGCATTCAACAATGGATGCACCTTTTTTATTTCAGCCTTATGAAGCACCTGTTCTTAATTGCATCCGCTTTTTTTATCTGCGTTCACCCTTCTTCAGCGCAAACCAAAATGCTCACCATGGAAGAAGCCGTTGTGAAACAAAAAACCACGCTTGCGCCCGAGCGCATGAAGCAGCTCGGATGGATAAAAAATTCAGCCTCGTATTACTATATCCAGGCCATCAATACGGAGGACGTTCTTGTTTCCAGCAGCTCTTCGCAAAGCACGCCGAAAAACCTGCTTACGCTTTCGCAGCTGAACTTGGCTATTTCAGCCGCTTCTGAAAAAATTGTAATGACTTTCCCGCTGATCAAATGGCGGAACGAGAACCAGTTCACTTTTGAGTCGGAAAAGAAACTGCTGATGTACGACCTGAAAACAAAAAAGATAACGGTTGATACAAAACGTGATTTCCCCGATGATGCAGAAAACATGGATACCGCGGAAAAGACCGGCAACATTGCATACACCGTTAAGAACAACTTAATGGTGTACGCCGGAAACAACCAGCTGATTGTAACGAACGACCTGAACGAGAACATCGTGAACGGAAAATCGGTTCACCGCGAAGAGTTCGGGATCAATAAAGGAACTTTCTGGTCGCCAAACGGCGGGCTTCTCGCTTATTACCGCATGGACCAGACGATGGTAACCGATTACCCGGTGATCGACTGGACCACACGCCCTGCAACGAACAACAACATCAAATACCCGATGGCCGGCGATAAAAGCCACGAGGTAACGGTAGGCATTTACAATGTAACATCGGGCAATACCGTGTTCATTAAAACCGGCGAGCCGAAAGAGCAATACCTTACCAACATCGCATGGAGCCCCGATGAGCAGCATCTTTACATTGCCGTGCTGAACCGGGAACAGAACCACCTCTGGCTGAACTCCTACAGCACCGTGACCGGCCTGTTCGAAAAAACACTGTTCGAGGAAAGCAATGATAAATACGTGCACCCGATGCACAGCATGATGTTCGTTCCCAACAACCCGAACCAGTTCATCTGGCAAAGTGAGCGCGACGGATACAACCACCTTTACCTGTATGATGTAAGCGGCAAGCTGATCAAACAGCTGACCAAGGGAAGCTGGATCGTGACCGAGCTTGCGGGTTTTGATGCAAAAGGAACAAAGGCTTTTTATTCCTCCACTGCCGAAAGTCCGGTAACGCGCAACTTCTACAGCGTGGACCTGAAAAAAGGAACCATCAGCAGGCTGAGCAGCAACGAAGGCACACATACGATCATGCTGAACAGCGACGGATCTTATTTCCTCGATACGTACCAAAGCATGCAAACGCCGAGGACGATCTACCTGAAAAGCACAAACGGGAAATCATCCAAAACTATTTTTGACGCGCCCAATCCGCTGAAAGATTACAAGCTTGGCAGCCTCAGCATCTTCACATTAAAAAGCGAAAGCGGCGAGGACCTGTATTGCCGACTGTTCAAGCCGGTGGATTTTGATTCCACTAAAAAATATCCGACCATCGTCTACCTCTATAACGGTCCGGGCGTGCAGCTCATCAACAACACCTGGAACGGTGCCGGCGACCTTTGGTTCCAGTACATGGCAGAGCGCGGCTTTGTTGTGTTCACGCTGGATGGCAGAGGAAGCGCCAACCGCGGGCTGGCCTTTGAGCAATCGATCTTCCGCCATGTAGGAACCAACGAAATGAAGGATCAGCTGGTGGGGATCAACTATTTAAAATCACAAAAATATGTGGATGCAAACCGCATGGGATTATTCGGCTGGAGCTACGGCGGCTTTATGACCACGAGCATCATGACCCGTTACCCGGATATTTTTAAAGCGGCTGTTGCAGGCGGCCCGGTGATCGACTGGACATATTATGAAGTGATGTACACCGAGCGTTACATGGATACACCGCAGGAGAACCCCGACGGATATAAAGAAGCGCGCACCATTAACTACATCGACAATCTCAAGGGCAAGCTGATGATCATTCATGGAACGCAGGATCCCGTGGTTGTATGGCAGCACAGCTTAATGTTCCTGAAGGCCTGCGTGGACAAGAAAAAGCAGGTGGATTATTTTGTGTACCCCGGGCATGAGCACAATGTGCTTGGAAAAGACCGCGAGCACCTCTATCAGAAAGTGACAGATTACTTCATGCAGAATTTGTAAAACTTACGTCAGTTCGAGTTTTCGCCTTTTCGCGAAAGTATCGAGAACTGGTCTACTTCTCGATACACTTCACTTCGTTACGTACTCGAAGTGACGCAGTTTGATGATTTAACCCGTGCATTTTTTTCCTCAGCCACAACTTAAAAACAAGTGGCATAATATTTCTGGTTTAACAGCCCCAGTTCTACGCTATGTTAAACCGTTACAAACAACACATTCCCCTCTTTTATTTCCTGTTCATTGCCATTATTATTTTCATCAACAACGGAAGGGTAAGCCTTTGGGACCAGGACGAGGCGGCCTATGCAGGCTTTGCGAAACAAATGACGGAAACCGGCAACTGGCTCATTCCCGATTTTATGTGGTCGGAAATACACCGCAAGCCGCCGCTTCATTTCTGGGATATTTGCCTCAGCTATAAACTTTTTGGCATTAACGAATTCAGTGTCCGCTTTCCTTCTTCCGTATTTATACTGAGCACTTACCTGCTGATCTACCTTGCCGGCAGGCCCTTGTTTGGAAAAAGAGCCGCATTCCTGGGGACAGTTGTCCTCAGCACTTCGCTTTTTGTACCGAGCCTCGCGAAAGTGTCGGTGACGGATGCAACGCTGCTTTTCTTTTCCACGGTGTGTGCATTTGCTTTGCTATATATTATACAGGAGCGTTCCGTTAAATGGACCATCGCCTTCTGGACGGCTTTCTCGCTGGCGCTGCTCACCAAGGGCCCGCCGATCATTTTATTCACCGGTGCATTTGCCGCGTTGCTCTTTATCTTTCATCCCAACAGGAAAAACCTGTTCAGCACACATCCATGGTTCTTCCTTCCGCTTGCCTGCCTGCCGCTTTTCCTCTGGGGATATTTTGTTTCGAGAACGGGAGGCAGCGAGTTCATCCGCTGGATGATCGACTGGTATATCCTGAAGCGTGTAAACAGCAGCGTGCTTGGTCAAACGGGGCCTCCGGGCACACACCTGCTGAGCCTCTTCGTATTTTTCATCCCGTATTTTATGTTCTTTCCGAAAGCGCTCTGGCATGCCATCAGCGATTTTTTCCGGAAGGATAAAGGAATTAATTTTTTGCTGAGCGCATGGTTCATCTCCGGTTGGTTCCTGTATGAATGGTCGCCGAGCAAGCTTCCTGCATACGTGATCGCTGCACATGTTCCGCTTGCGATCCTTATCGGGAAAGAGATGGTTGCATGGCTCGAAACCGGCGCCCTGCCGGCAAAAGGACTGATCATTACACATTTCGTGTTGATCTCGCTTGTGTTCACCGCCCTGCTCGCTGCACCGCAGATCCTGCATCTGTCGTTATCGATCAAAACCATTTTCACCGTGTCGGCGCTGCTGCTGATCGCATCGGCAGTTGCAACCATGAGGTATCTCCGCTCAAAGGTGTTCATGCAGCTGATGATCGGCAGCAACCTGCTTTTCCAGTTTCTTGTGTGGGCTGTGCTGCTGCCGCAGGTGGATGGGCTCAAGGACGGTTCAAAAGAGATCGCGGGCTATGTGAACAGGCATGCTGCAAAGCACAGCACGGTTCTCATTGCCAACCAGCAGGGACATCCGCCCAGCCTGCCGTTTTATTTAAGCCTTCATTTTTCAGAAGTGAAAGAGGAAACGAATATTGACCTGCTGCTCGAAAAATTTCAAAGCGATCAGCCTTGTGTGCTGATCTTAAATAAAGAGCAGCGCGATGCATCCGCTGCGAAGCTGCCGGAAATAAAATTCAGGGAAGTGAAGTCGATGCTTACCGACCGGGATGAGAATGCGAATTATTACATCGCTATTAACAAGAGCGGCGAAAAAAGCAGTGAAATGGCAGAAGAAAAGGTCACACCAGGTTCTTCGGGTGGATACAGTCGGTCCAGAATGCAATGATCTTTTCAAGGCTCGCCTTGGTGCCCTCGAGTGTCATCGACTTGGCGAAATAACCCTGGATATTTAAGGTATACGCTTTTATTATATCTTCCGCTTTGCTATCATTGCTGTGAAAAATGAAGGGTATGGCTTTCACCTTCAGATCCGGATCGTTTTCAATCGATTCCTTGAATTTCAATCCGCCCATCAGCGGCATGTCCATATCGCAGAGGATGGCGAATATTTCAGCGTCGGTAGACTTCAGATATTCCAGGGCTTCCTTCCCGTTACTCTTGATCACAATTTTGTTCGATAAGCCCAGCTGGTCCATAGCGATCCTGAACAGCTCATGCTCATCGGGATCATCGTCCACCAGTAAAAAAATTCCCGTAGGTTTCATAACGTTATTTTAATTGACAGCGAAAAATAAAAAAGCATACCATCAGCCTTCGCGACAGCAATAAAATAATTAACAAAGGCAACTAAAGGTGTAATTTCCCGTAAAGCAGGCTATTGGATCTGGCCGCGGATTTTATTGCTCTTTTCATCCGATATTTTTTATACTTTCGTGCATTATGAGGGCTTTCAAAAGAATTTTACACCTGTTTCTTCTCTGCTTCACCGCAGGCAGCATTCATGCACAGTCGGTAGGCGGAACCACCTCCGGAGCAGCCACGTATTGCTCTTCCACGAATTCGGGATTTATTTCCGTAACAGGCTATACCGGCTCGATCCTTAACTGGGAATCGTCGACCGACGGCGGCGCTACCTGGAGCAACGTTTCGAACACTACACCTGCTCAAAGCTATTTCAATCTTTCACAATCCACCTGCTACCGTGCCATTGTGCAGAACGGCGCTTTTCCACCCGACACCTCCACTACGGCCTGCATCACGGTTTACCTGCCGAGCAACGGCGGGAGCATTTCGGGAGGCGGTACATTTTGCGCAGGCTCCGGCAGCGGCACGCTCACGCTCAGCGGGAATACCGGAAATCCCATATTCTGGCAATTCTCAACGGACAACGGTGTTACCTGGACCAGCGTCAGCAATACCACTACGAGCCTTTCATATAGCTCGATCACAGTAAATACCATTTACGAAGCGGTTGTTCAGAATGGCCCTACCTGCCCCACGGATACATCATCGCAGGCTGCTTTTATTATTGATGCGATGTCGGTTGCAGGAACTCTTTCCGGCAGCGATACGGTATGCACCGGCACGAATGGAGGCACACTTAATCTTTCCGGCATGACCGGCTCGGTAATCGGGTGGGCGTATTCAACCGACAACGGAACCACCTGGACGCCTATTCTCAACAGCAGCACTTCGCAGTCATACTCTAATCTCACACAAACAACATTGTACAGCGCGATCGTACAGAACAACAGCTGTCCGGCCGACATCAGCGCCCCTGCAACGATACTTGTGAACAGCCTCCCGCTTGTTTCGGCAGGCACCGATACCACTATCGCTGCGGGCGCATCCGTTCAGCTGAACGGCTCGGGAACCGGAACACCTTTGTGGACACCGTCGGCGGGGCTCGACAGCATTTCGTCGTTCACACCGAATGCGACACCTGCAGCGACTACAACCTACTTGCTTACCGTGGTTGATGTCAATGGCTGCACGGCTTCGGATAACGTAACGGTAACAGTTATCCTTCCTGAATTCAACGGGATGGTGTCAAACCTATTTACCCCGAACGGAGATGGCATCAACGACAGCTGGTACATTGAGGGCATAGAAAATTTCCAGGACAGTGAAGTATATGTTTATAATATTTACGGAAATAAAGTATTTGAAAAAAAGAATTACAAGAACGATTGGAAGGGAACTTATAACGGCGCTGCGCTGCCCGACGGCACCTATTATTATATTCTGAAGTTCGGCGACACGGGTAAGCCCATCAAGGGCTCATTGGATATCTTAAGCAATAAATAATGATGAAGAAAACATACATTACCTTACTGCTTGCATTTTCTTTCCTGCTTGCTGAAGCCCAGCAGATCGGGATGTACAGCCATGCCTTTTTTAAGCCGCTGGTATACAACCCTGCATACACAGGTAATGCGGAAGGCATGAACGCAATGATCATCAGCCGCTCTCAGTGGACCGATTTTAACGGCGCTCCCCAACTGAACCTTTTTACGCTGGATGGCAGCCTGCCGAATAATAAAGTGGGGCTGGGACTTTCGCTCATCAGCGACAGAAAAGGGATCACGAACAGGACCGGCGGCAACATCAGCTATTCTTATCGTTTGAATATCAATGACGATGCGTATCTCAGATTTGGGATCGCTGCGGGGATCATCGACCAGCGCATCGATTTTTCGAAAGCGCTTGTGGAGGATCCGACCGATCCGTACACTTTTGGAGACCAGCAGCGGAAAACCGTTTTTGATGCGAATGCCGGACTTGCATTTTTCTGGAAAGGCCTGGAAGCGGGTGTTGCAGTGCCACAGCTGATCGGGAATAAGATCGCGTACGTTGACAACAAGGATGTACGAACAACATACACACAGGTGAGACACTTCATCGGCACATTGAAATACAGCGTTACGCTTTCAAGCGAGAAAGGCCTTTATATCGCTCCGCAGGCACTTGTACGTTACCTGCCCGGTGCGCCGTTCCAGTACGACGGAACACTGAACCTTGAATGGAGGGATAAGGCATGGATCGGGGCCACCTATAAAAGTGATTATGCGATTGCCGCCCATGTAGGCTTCTGCGTTCACAAACAGCTCTACGTGGGCTATGCTTATGATATCATCCTCGGCGATCTTTCCCGCTATTCGGGGATCAGCCATGAGGTGATGGTGAGCTTTAAGTTCGGCAAGAATAAAAAAGAGGAAGCTTCCGCTGAAAACAATGTCAATAAAGGCGAGCCCACCGCCGCAGAAAAACAGCTCGACAGCCTTCAGTCGATCCTTGAAGAAAACCAGGCGCAGATCAGGGCCAACGCAGAAAAAATAAAAGTGCTTAACGATAAGCTCGAGCAGCAGGCGAAGGCTTTACAGGCACAGCAGCAGGCCGCCTCTTCATCGCAGGCAGCACCTGTTCAGGGCCAGCCTTCACAGCAGCAACCGCAAAGCACAGGCACACAAAACCAGGCTACAAGCACCACTGCGCCGAACAACCAGAATCAGAATGGAAAAACTACTGCGCCGGATAACCGGAATCAAAATACAGCGGCAGTTGAAACGGATAAGAATAAAGTGAATGATAACGGTACCTGGCTTGTCACGAACAATTCAAAAGATTTCAAGACCGACAAGGGAGGCATTCCTAAAAAAGGATATTATGTGGTAGCAGGCACTTTCGTGTACCGCGATTTTGCCGAAGCGGAAGTAAAACGCCTGAGATCACAGGGATTCCCCGCCACCAGCCTGATCTTCTCCGAGCTGAAGCAATTCAATTATGTGTTTGTTTCCAACTCCCTTTCCAAGGACGAAGCGATGAAAGCAGTTGAAAAAGTACGCGCAGGAGGCGTCAAAGATGCCTGGATCCTTCAGCTTGTTGAATAACTTCTTCTGCCGCAATTCAAAGACCTCCAAAAGGCGCACAGCCTTATTTGTGCAATTATTTCCCCAACCTTTCCTATCGCTCGCCGGGACAGGCATTTTCTATCGTTCCGGCAACCAAATTTGTCTAAAAAGAAATAAACAATAGCAACTAAAAGCTATCTTTAGCCGTAAAGCATAACAAATACAACAGGGCATGCGAATAAAGCTACTTTTCACCTTTCTTTCTTTATTACTCGTTCTCAGGTCACAGTCACAGTGCGGTCCAACAGTTCCCACATTTAACGTGAACCTTACAGGATCGCCTTCAGGTACCTGGACGAGCCCGCTTGTTCAGCGGGTTGGTAATTGCTGTGGCACCACAGCACCCGATAAATGTGTTGATTTCATCATTACCCTTGACCCGGCTGCTGCCGGGATCAGCTTTAATATTATTTCAGGAGCTATCCCCGGAGGAGCCCTTTTCTACCAGATCGGCTGCGGGCCGCCTACAGCCCTTGGCTCACCGATCTGCCTGAGCGGTCCGGGCCCTCACCTACTTACTTTTTGCAAGCCCGGAAATAACGAGAATGTTTACCAGATCACTTCTATCCCGGCAGCAGTCGGAGGAACGAACGTAACCGTGAACGATGGTTGTGTCGGACATATAACAGCTACAGGTTTCAACACCTCCACCGTAACCTGGAATTCGATCTATCCCGGCCCGCCGGGAGCATACAACAGTTATTTATCATGTACCTCCAATTGCCTTAACCCGACCGTTACCGGCACCGGCAGTCCGCCGCCTTATGTAGATTACGTGATCTGCGGACAGCCTGCATCCATGTGTAATTTCGCGACAGTATGCGACACAGTTAGGGTAACGTTCAATCCAACGCTCAGCGTAAGCATTGCACCAATTAATCCTACGATCTGCTTCGGGCAAACCTCAACTACCATTACTGCAACAGGAGGCGGGGGTACTCCGCCCTACAGCTATTTATGGAACAGTGTAAATCCTTCTGCAAGCATTAACGTGGGAGCCGGCAATTACACAGTGGTGATGTCGGATGCTTCCGGCTGTCCGCCTGTTTCCGCGGCCGTAACTGTCACGTCATTCTCGGTTGCGATCACGGCCAATGCCGGCCCCGATGATACCACCTGTTCCCAAAGCCCTGCAACCGTTCTGCATGGCGCTGTTACCGGCGCCAGCGGAGGCGTATGGTCGGGCGGCGCAGGAACCTTCAGTCCGAACGCCTCCACGCTCGGCGCGGTGTATACTCCAACAGCGGCTGAAATTGCAGCGGGCTTTGTCAACCTCACGCTTACAACAACCGGTAACGGGACATGTCCCGCAGCCTCGGATGTTGTGAAGATCTTTTTCATGGGCTTTACGGGAACGGTGGCTACTACGCCCGTCAACGTCAGCTGCTTCGGTGGGAACAATGGCTCCGCTACCGCCTCTGTTACAGGCGGCATTCCGCCGTTCAGCTATTCCTGGAACACGGTGCCTGCACAAACAACCGCCACTGCGAGCAATCTCGCTGCCGGAACGTATACCGTTACGATCACTAACGGGATCGGCTGTACAACACAAACAACCGCGACCATTACGCAACCGCCGCCGCTGACTGTGAGCAACACCATCACAAATGTGAGCTGCGCGGCTGGAAACAATGGAAGCATTGCAGTTACACCTGCGGGCGGAACTCCGGGCTATTCGTATGCGTGGTCGCCGGGAGGCCAAACCACTTCATCCATTAGCGGACAAACCGCAGGAACTTACACTGCTACCGTTACCGATTCGAAAGGATGCGTGGTTACTTCCACCTATACCATCACACAGCCCGCACCGCTTGCCATTTCATTTACGTCGACCAACGTCAGCTGCTTTAACGGAAGCAATGGAACGGCCTCAGCCACGGTGACCGGCGGAACACCTTCCTATAGCTACAGCTGGGCGCCATCCGGCGGAACGGCTGCTACAGCTTCGGGATTACAGGCAGGAACGTATACGCTTACCGTTACGGATCTCAAAGGTTGTGTTCTCACAAATACGGTAACGATCACACAGCCAACTGCGCTTACCGCGACCACATCAGCAAACCCGGAAACCTGTGATTACCTGAACAACGGTTCTGCAACCGCTACCCCGGCCGGAGGAACACCCGGCTACACGTATTCGTGGATGCCGGGAAGCTTGACTACAGCCACAGCGAGCAATCTTTCCGCAGGTACGTACACCGTTACAGTTACCGATTCCAAAGGATGTACAGCCACTGCTTTTGCTACCATTACACAGCCTGCGCCTTTAACGGTGAGCATGATCAGCCAGACCAATGTAAGCTGCTTCGGCGGCAATAACGGATCGGTAACAGCGAGCCCTGCAGGCGGAACGGCGCCATACGGATATGCGTGGTCGCCGGGCGGCGCTACAACAGCAACCGCTTCAGGCCTTGCAGCAGGAACCAACACAGTTACGGTTACCGATAACCATGGCTGCCAGGTACAAAACTCAACTACTATTACACAACCGCTGCAGCCGCTTTCAGCAACGAGCGTGATCAGCAACGTAAGCTGTTCGGGAGGAAATAACGGAAGCATTGCGGTGACGCCAGCAGGCGGAACACCGGGCTACACTTACCTGTGGTCGCCCGGCGGACAAACAAGCTCTTCCATTACAGGGCAGATCGCAGGAACCTACACGGTGACTGTAACAGATGCAAAGGCTTGCGTTTTCACAGCGAATTATACCATCACACAACCGGCGCCTCTTGCCATTACATTCACACAAACAAATGTAAGCTGCTTCGGCGGGAACAACGGGACAGCAACTGCAAGCGTAAGCGGGGGCACACCGGCATACACCTACAGCTGGGCGCCATCAGGCGGAAGTGCTGCCACAGCATCCGGCCTGCAGGCAGGCACTTATACCTTAACAGTAACGGATACCAAAGGATGTACCCTCAGCAGCACAGTTACGATCACACAGCCCACTACACTTAGCGCAACTGCCTCTGTAACCAATGAGACCTGCGATTACCTGAACAATGGAACCGCAACGGCAACACCTTCGGGCGGCACACCGGGCTACAGCTATTTATGGATGCCGGGAAGCTTAACGACAGGAACGATCAGCAACCTTTCGAGCGGAACATATACCGTAACCGTGACCGATGCAAAAGGATGCGTGGCGCTTGCGACAGCAGTGATCACACAACCTGCACCTCTTTCGATCACGTTCAGCGCACAAACAAACGTAAGCTGTTTCGGCGGGAACAACGGATCTGTGAGCGCCACTCCCGCAGGCGGAACACCAAACTACTCCTATTCATGGCTGCCGGGAGGAGCTACTACAAACTCTATCTCCGGGCTCGCTGCAGGAACGTACACACTCACGATCACCGATAACAACAGCTGCCAGGTACAGAGCACAGTAACCATCACACAGCCTGCGCTTGCGCTCAGTGTTTCGGGAACATCTACCATCGTATCCTGCTTCGGGGGGAATGATGGTACAGCAACAGCCAATGGCGCAGGCGGCACCGGCCCGTATACATTTGCATGGATGCCGGGAAGCCTTAGCGGACAAAATATTACAGGACTTGTTGCAGGAACATATACCGTAACCGCAACGGATGCAAACGGATGTACTGCGACCAACACAGTAGTTGTAAATCAGCCTGCTCCGCTCGCTATCAGCTTCACACAAACGAATGTGAGCTGCTTCAGCGGAAGCAACGGAACAGCCACCGCCAATGTAACAGGCGGCACGGCACCTTTTTCTTACAGCTGGACACCATCGGGAGGCACAGGCGCTACCGCGACAGGGCTGGCTGCCGGATCATACACTGTAACTGTCACCGATTCGAAAGGCTGTGTTACTTCAAATTCGGTTACGATCACACAACCTACTGCACTTACCGCTACAACAACCGTTACCAACGAAACCTGTGATTACCTCAACAACGGCACTGCCACAGCAGTTCCTGCAGGCGGAACACCGGGTTACACTTACCTCTGGATGCCGGGAAGCTTAACCAGTGCCACCATCAGCAATCTTTCCAGCGGTACATACACGGTAACCGTAACCGATTTCAAAGGATGCGTTGCGCTTGCAACCGCGAACATCACACAGCCTGCAGCACTCGCCATTTCATTTAATGCGCAAACGAACGTAAGCTGCTTCGGAGGGAACAACGGCTCGGTGAACGCTACGCCATCCGGCGGAACTCCCAATTACAGCTATGCATGGGCACCGGGCGGAGCGACTACCAATTCCATTTCGGGGCTTTCAGCCGGAACATACACGCTCACAATTACCGACAACAACAGCTGCCAGGTGCAGAACACCGTTACCATCACCCAGCCTGCAACCGCACTTTCCGTAACAGCAACATCAACTCCTGCGACCTGTAACGGCGGAAGCAACGGAACAGCGACAGCTACCGGTGCCGGCGGAACAGGGCCTTACACGTATTCCTGGATGCCGGGAAGCCTCAGCGGACAGAACGTTACAGGACTTACGGCGGGAACATACACCGTGATGCCGATGGATGCAAACGGCTGTACAACCACAAACACCGTTACTGTTTCTGAGCCTACTGCAATGGTGCTTACAACCGGTTCCCTGAATTCGAACTGCGGCACGCCAAGCGGACAGGCTTCGGTATCCGTTTCAGGAGGGATCGCACCGTATACGTATTTATGGTCGCCATCGGGAGGCACAGCCAGCACGGCAACGGGGCTGGTTGCAGGAGCATATACGGTGGAGGTAACTGATGCGAATAACTGCGTTCAGACACAATGGGTGAACGTGAATGATAACTCAGGCCCTACCGCTACCATCTTCTCCATCATCAATGTAAGCTGTAACGGCGGATCAGACGGAGCTGCAAGCGTTGGAGTTGCAGGCGGAACCGGCCCTTTCACGTATAACTGGATGCCTTCCGGCGGAACAACACCGACCGCTACAGGTTTATCAGCTGGATCGTATACCGTAACAGTGCTGGATGCAAACGGCTGCCAGTCGAATGCCACCACCAGCCCGGACATCCTTGAGCCGCCGCCGATCGTGATCAGCATTACCACAGGAGCCGTGAGCTGCTTTGGCGGCAGCAACGGAACAGCAACTGCTTCAGCAAGCGGGGGTACACCGGGATACACCTACATGTGGCTGCCTTCGGGAGCTACAGGGCCTACTGTTACCGGCCTGACCGCGGGAACGTTCACAGTACAGGTAACCGATACGCACAATTGTGTTCAGACAGCCACTTTTACAATTACCCAGCCTGCGGCTGCATTGGCTGTTGCCGTTTCAAATACACCTGTTTCCTGCTTCAGCGGATCTAACGGAACCGCTACGTCGATCGCAACAGGCGGAACAGGCCCGTACAATTATTCCTGGATGCCCGGACTCATTACAGGGCCTTCGATCTCGGGAATGCCGGCAGGAACTTACACCGTGTCTGTGACCGATCTGAAAGGGTGTCTTGCCACAGCGAGCACAACCATTACACAACCTACAGCTTTAACACTCACTACGGGAAGTATAAATGCTGCATGCGGCACACCGACCGGGCTCGCGTATGTGAACTCTACAGGAGGCACATCGCCATACGCGTATTCCTGGATGCCGGGCGGAACAATAAACGATACGGCTTTTGCGCTGGTACCGGGAACATACAGTGTAACCGTTACCGATAATAACAGCTGCGCGGCATCTGCAAGCGTTACGGTAAATAACACACCGGGGCCTGTTGCTACGATCACCTCTACAACAAACGTAAGCTGTAATGGCGGATCGAACGGCAGCGCGACAGTAAGCGTTGCTTCGGGAGTTACGCCTTATGCGTACAGCTGGTCGCCTGCGGGCGGCAGCGGCGCGACGGCTACAGGCCTTATGGCAGGAACGTATATCGTGAATGTAGCGGATGCGAACGGATGCTCTTCTGCCGATA
>Ga0157372_10000730_pt1 | contig 35818 bp, 31 predicted proteins | sample C55metaG_FD_115307 | JGI IMG/M metagenome (GOLD analysis project Ga0157372, IMG submission 115307) | Corn rhizosphere microbial communities from Kellogg Biological Station, Michigan, USA - C5-5 metaG | ecosystem: Host-associated > Plants > Roots > Rhizosphere > Soil | place: USA: Michigan...
TCCTGTGTTAAATAAATACAGCAAAATGAGGTATCCAAACCTCCGCTATAAGCTAATACTACTTTTTTCTTCATGTTTTTGGTGAGCTTAAAGCTAAAGGCACAAGGCTTAAAGCTTTACTTATCAATTATGGTGATCTGTTTTATTAATTTATGGGTGTTAACCTTTAACCTAATCCTTAAACATCGTGTTTTATACGTTTCTTTATAGCGTTCTCAATACGCTCAAGCAAGGTCGCTTTGTGCGTAATGCGTTGCATCTTTTCTTCGTACTCTTTTTGTTTTTCGGCAGGATCGAACAGCATGGCTGTGCACATGCAATTCTTACGGCCTTTGCTGGTTAAAATGTCAAAGTTTACGCAGCTTTTGCAGCCGGCCCAAAAGTTCTCGTCCTGGGTAAGTTCTGAGTAGGTAACCGGCTCGTAGCCAAGCTCCGAGTTGATCTTCATTACCGCTAAGCCTGTTGTAAGGCCAAATATTTTTGCATCGGGGTATTTGGTACGCGATAACTGGAAAATACGATGTTTGATGGCTTTTGCCAATCCCGCCTTACGGAACTGCGGATTAACAATAAGGCCCGAATTGGCAACAAAGTCGCCGTGGCTCCAGGTTTCAATATAGCAGAAACCGGCCCAGGTACCGTCTTTATGCAGGGCTATAACAGCCTTGCCTTCCAGCATTTTATTAGCAACATATTCGGGCGAGCGTGTAGCTATACCAGTTCCGCGCGCCTTGGCCGATTCGGCCATCTCGTCGCAAATCATGGTAGCATAATCTACATGCTGTGCAGTAGCAACCTGAATATCAAAATCTTGTATTGTCATTTAAATAGATAATTACCGTGAAATTAATTAGCCTTTTAAGCCTTAAATAATTAGATGGTTTTTTTAAAAAGACGTTTAAAAAACTCTTTTTGTGTGGGCAGGAGGAAAATTAATTCAAACCCGTGGCATGTAGGTCCTTCGTCGGAGAGGGCAGTTTAAAAAAACAGTTGAACCCAAGGCAGCAGCAACCGGAGCAAAACTTGCTCTTGTAGCGGGCTTATTTAAGCTTGGTGTATTCATTTTTTTGTTGAATTACTGTGTTTTTAATTTGCTGCAAATTAGGCTATAAAATTTTATTTATACAAGAAAAAAATGCGATTATTTTGGGGTTGGTGAATAGTTGATTGGGTTGATTAGGTGAGTGGTTTTGTTTTCGTTGTAACACCTTGAACTATAAGTATAACTATTCACCTAATCAACCCAAGCAACCACTCACTTTTTCGCCATAATATCCGTGATGATCATATCAGCATGAATGCGCGAGTTTTCGATGAACCAAAGATGGGTATCAAGGCCGCCGCAAACCACACCTGCAAGGTATAAACCTGGCATGTTTGTTTCCATGGTTTCGGGATTATATTGGGGGATAAATTTATCTTCAGAAAGAATAATACCGAGCTTTTTCAGGAACTCAAAATTGGGCTTGTAGCCCGTCATCGCCATTACAAAATCGTTGGGAATGGTGATCAAGCCTTCCGGGGTTTGAATATCGACTTCATTTTCGCGGATGGCTTCGAGGTTTGAATTGAAATAAGCTTTAATACTTCCTTCTTTAATGCGGTTAATAATATCCGGCCTTACCCAATATTTAACCCGGTTGCTTACCTCGCTGCCGCGGATCACCAGTGTTACCTCGGCCCCTTTACGGTAGGTTTCCAGGGCCACATCAATGGCCGAGTTGCTTGAGCCAACTACCACCACTTTTTGCAGGGTATAATAATGGGGGTCCTGGTAGTAGTGTTTTACTTTGGGCAGGTTTTCACCGGGGATATCAAGGTTTACCGCGATATCATAAAAGCCGGTTGAAAGGATCACCTTTTTAGCTTGGTATGTTGCCTTTTTTGTGATGATGGTATAAAAGCCATCTTCCAGCTTTACTTCGGTAACTTCTTCAAAAAGGTGAATAGGCAAATTATTTGAAAACGCAACCCGGCGATAATACTCCAAAGCATCATTACGGGTTGGTTTGTTGTGTACGGTAACAAAAGGAACGCCGCCGATCTCCAATTTCTCAGATGTGGAGAAAAACGTCATGGTAGCAGGGTAGTTGTATAATGAATTTACAAGTGTGCCTTTTTCAACAATTACAAAACTTAAACCAGCTTTTTGAGCGTCAAGTCCGCAAGCTAAACCTATCGGGCCACCACCAATAATGAATATATCGAGCATTTATATACAGTTAAGAAATTAAAGAAATTGTGAACCGGTGCAGGTTCGGGGCACGTTTGCCGGTACGGCAAAAATAAGAAAATAAAAAAGGGTAAGCTACTTTTATCGCGCCGCTCAACTCTCTACCCTTGCTGTGTTCCCACCCTGGGGGAGTTCAAGAGGAGCTGGCCGTAAAAGACTTACCCCGGCGCAAATATAGAAAAAGGTAGCGTTTATGGTTAAGAAAATGTTAAAAAAGAGACAAGTGACTGACGATGAGAAGTTTTGTTTTTTTAGGGTTTATAACGATATATTAATATTAATTTCGTTCAGATTATAATTGATGAAAACAGGGGATAAACTTAAAAATTATTGCATTACTTGCAAAAGAACCACTAATCATATTGTACTTTATTCTAAAGAAGTAGAGTCGGACGATTTTTATTACGATGAAACAACTTATTATACAGTTATTCAATGTGCTGGGTGTGACAATGTTTCGTATAGAACTCAAAATATTGATCAAATGCATCCGGAACACGACGAATACGGCGAATGGGGGCCTTCAATAACTATTTCGACATTTCCGAGAGTTTTAAAAAAACACACTAATACAATAAGAAGAAATTTCTTGCCTAAGCAAATTGGAATAGTTTATGAGGAAGCTATTGCTGCCTTTACAGCAGAATGCTATTTATTAACGGGTGTGGCTTTCAGAGCAGTTATAGAAGCTATTTGTATTGATAAAGACATTAAAGGAAAAGACCTGAATGCAAAAATTACTAATTTGGTGAAAGGTAAGTTAATTACAGAAAACGAAGCGGATCGACTACATGCCATCAGATTTATGGGCAACGACTCTGTGCATGAAATGTCGGTGCCAACGACTGACAAATTATATATAGTTTTAAGTACCGTTGAACATCTTTTGAACAATCTTTATATCATCGATAAGCAGATTAAACACAAGTTGGAAACAGTTATTGGCTCTTATGATGAGTTTAAGACACTATTAGAGTCAAAACTAATGGATTGTAAGATTGGAGAAGTTTTGTCTTTAATAAAGATACTTGGTAAATCTTATAGAAGGTTAAATAATAGAGCTGCCGAATTTGAAATCGAATTACAAAAAGAAATTGATTCAAATAGCTTTAAATATCTTTCAAAAGCCGAAATTGTATTAAACCCTGATTCAAAAAAGCAATATCATAATTACACAATATTAGATATTCCAGAAGACGAACCGTTACCGTTTTGAATAGTTGGTTAAGAAAATGTTAAAAAAGGCTTATCTGTTGATTTATAGATGGATAATTTTTAATTTGCCTTGCTATAGCCAGATTATCATACTTCGTTAACACGTTTTCATCTCCCCGAAATTCAAATTCCCGATAAGTTTTGGCATGTTGGTCGAGATCAAGCAACAAATTTTTTAAAATAGTAAGCCGGTTCACAACAAATTTTACCTTCATTTCCCTTTTTTGAAAATAGGGCCAAAGCAGGTTAAATTGTTCGGGCGTTATGGCCCTTGCTATGGTAATATGAGGTATGGTACTGCTATCGCCAACAATACCCTTCAATAGTTTAATCCAATATTTATTTTGTTCGGTGAGTTTAAGCCGGGCAAAAATGGTTTTATTATAGTCGTTACTCTCATTAAAACAATCAAATCCATCTATTTCAAAAATAACAGGAGGCAGCAAACTAAGTTTACGGCTCAAAAACGAGAAACCCTGAACATCTACATCAAGCGGTTTGCGCGGATAATTGTTTATAGTAATATGTGCCCGTGCATGCATGCTGCGATAATTACCGATAACACGTTTTGCTTCGCTTTTTAATTTCCGGATCATAACATCTACATGATCAGGTATCGGGAGGATAAAATGATAAAATGCGTAGTCCATGATTATTATTTTTTAAATGAATAAATTGATCTGATCGGGATCGCCGGTTTTGAGTAATTCCAGTTCATCGCGGGTGTAACCCGGGCCGGTCATGTTTTTAAATTCAAAAACCTTAAACTTATCCCATTTGGCAAAGGCGTCAAGTGTATCGCGTTTCAATATGGTAAGTTCTTTGATCCAAAAAGGCTCCACCAGTTTTTTATGTTTAAAATGCGGCCAAAGTGTGTCGAAATCTTTTTCGGCAATATCACGCACAACCGTTATATGTGGGATAAGAGTCTTTTTAATGCGCAGCTTCTTTTTTAAGGTGTTAAACCATTCGTCGGTAGCGGGTGTTGCCCGGATGTTGGCATAAATGGTCATGCGGCTATGCAAATGGGTGAAATGATAAAAACCATCCATATGCAGCAATACCGGTGGCATGGTATTCAGGGCCTGTTCCATCAATTCCAGGTTTTTATCGGCCATAAAGGGCTTTTGCCTTTCCAGGTGTTGTATAGAGATATGAGCAGGCGAATCCATACTTTTATAATTGCCGATGAGCCTTGCCGATGCTTTTTTATAGCGTGAAATCTCATGCCTCACCGTTTCGGGAGGGGATAATAACAGCAGGTAATCTTCGTATATACTCATTTGCTTCACAATTTCTATACGTCAAATATGCTAATAAAATTAGCAAGATACAAAAAATATTAGCATTTTTGTTATGTGGAAGCTAAACGTTATATTGTTCATATCGATCTTGATTCGTTCTTCGTTTCAGTAGAGCGGAAGTTTCATCCTGAACTGATCGGTAAGCCGGTGATCATAGGTGGTTCGGCCGAAAGGGGAGTTGTGGCTTCCTGCAGTTATGAGGCGAGGGCATTTGGTGTGCATTCGGCAATGCCTACCAAGCAGGCGCTTAAGCTTTGTCCGCATGCAATCCTTATCCGCGGTTCGCATGGGCGCTATGGCGAAGCCTCACGCGAGGTAACACAGATTATTCATGACACGGTTCCTCTATACCAAAAAACATCGGTTGATGAGTTTTATATAGATTATACCGGTATGGACCGCTTTTTTGACTGCTATCAGGAGGCCACAAAATTAAGACAGAAGATAATTAAAGAAACGGGCCTGCCTATATCCTTCGGTATGGCATCAGGCAAAACCATAGCTAAAATGGCTACCAACCAGGCTAAGCCCAACGGACAAATGTTTGTAAAACATGGCGATGAACTGAAGTTCCTGGCCCCGCTTAACATCGGTAAAATACCCGGCCTGGGCGAAAGTACCCGCAATAAGTTATATCAATACGGCATCGAAAAAATTGGTGATCTGCAGCGCACCAATATCCGTTTCCTCGAAACCGTTTTTGGTAAATACGGGCATTCGCTTTGGGAAAAAGCCAATGGTATCGATCATAGCGAAATCGTTCCGCATTCCGACAGAAAATCCATCAGCACCGAACATACTTTCCATACTAATGTGTCTGATCACCGCACACTTGAAACTATTTTAGTATCCATGACGGAAGAACTATCGTCCAAATTACGACGGGAAAACAAGCTTTCATCATGCCTGGCTATTAAGTTGCGATATGGTAATTTTGAAACCCATACCCAACAGCAAAAGATAGCACTTACGGCAGCAGAACATATCCTGATTCCAGGTGTAAAAAACCTGCTTAAAATGGCCTGGGACCGGCACCGGCCTATCAGGCTGATAGGCGTACGGCTAAGCGATCTTTGCACAGGCAGCTACCAGATCAACCTGTTTGAAGATAATGAAGAGCGCATTAAACTTTACCAGGCTATGGATCAGATCAATTTCAAGTTTGGTGATAAAACCATCTGCCGGGCGGCAGGGATGGAAATTGGTACAAGGAATTTTAATCCGTTTATGCGCGGCTGACCGTTGATTGTTTTGTGACGAGTTAATTGTTTAAAAAAGGCGCAGGATTGTGCGATTCCCTCCCCTGGGAGGGTGTAGGGAGGGGTTTCATCGTTTTGCCTATTCCTTTGAAATGGCGGATAAACCCCTCCCTGCCACTACACATTCCAGCCACACCCCTCCCAAGGGAGGGAATTAAAGAATCTTCCAAACGCCTTGCGTTCCAGCCGGGTGGCAACTATCAAGAAGCCTCTGGCCGCCGTAGCAAATGTTCTTGTTTTCTACCAATGGTCAAAGGTTTTTTACCATTGGTCAAAGTAATTTTATGGGGCGATGGGTTGTGACTTCTTTTGATAAAAAAAGAAATCATGGAAACCACACAACGTCAAACCTACCTCGATTGGCTGAGGATCTTATCCATATTGGGGGTGTTATTTTTTCATTCGGCAATGCCTTTTGTTGCCGAGGATGGATGGCACATCAAAAACCACGAAACCAGCAACCTGATGATGGAATCGAATCATTTTTTGCACCTTTTTCGCATGCCGCTGCTCTTTTTTATTTCAGGTACCGTGAGTTACTACATGATGCAGCGGCGTTCTACACTCAGTTTCATCGGTTTGCGTTTCCGCCGTCTTTTTATTCCGCTGTTGGTGGGCATGTTCATCATAGTGCCGCCGCAGATCTACATGGAACGATTGGCCAATGGTTACAAAGGCTCATTCCTGGATTTTTATCCCAGTACATTTAACTTTCAGCCATATCCCAAAGGCAATTTCAGCTGGCACCATCTTTGGTTTATTGCCTATCTGTTTCTTTATGACCTCATCTTCGCGCCTTTATTTGCCTGGATGATCTCGCCCAAAAGCAATGGTTTTAAACAAAAGCTTGCCATTTTGGCCCGGGGGAAATGGGTTTATTTATTGATGCTTCCCGGAATCCTGTGGTTTACCTTCACCAGCTGGGACCTCCCCGAAACCAACGACCTGATCCATGATGGCAGTTACTTTGTTTACTGGCTATTGTTCCTCCTGGCGGGTTTTATCTGTATCCTTCAACCTAAACTGATGGATAGCCTTGAGCGCAATCGCCGTTTTGCCTTAACCATCGGTTTTTTAAGCCTGATGACATGGGAAGTCATGCGCTGGAACGGTATCGAACCATTGCATCCCCACTGGCCTTTTCAAAATATCGCATTCTCCTATGCTTTTACCGCATTGCGCCCAATCATTGCCTGGGGATGGGTGTTGGCGCTGGTTGGCTATGGCAAACATTATTTAAATAAGCCTCATAACGCGCTCAATTATTTAAACCAGGCGGTATATCCGTTTTACATATTGCACCAAACCGTTATTGTATTAATTGCCTATTATATTGTGCAAACGCAAAATGAAAGCATCCTATCAAAATATATTTATACGGTGGGTATTACCTTTTTTGTAACGATGCTTACCTATCATTTGTTAGTACGCCCTTACGCTTTAACCCGGTTTTTATTCGGTATGAAACCAAAGGAAAAACTCAAAACTGTGCCGATCCCGGAGATAGTAGAGACAAAACCCAAACCTGTCCTTTCTCCGTTAAATTTGTAATTTGCTGATATGAAGTTTTTCAGGAAGTACATTTTTCCGGCATTGTATGGCTTATTGGTATATTTTACCATAAGGCTGTTACATGATACTGACATTGGTCAGCATTTTTGGGAAAGAGATTTTTATGTTAATGGCATTGAAATGGCCTGTTCAATATTGGTTGGCTATTTGGCGATCTATATTTTTGAACGGCTTTTTAAGTACTATGACAGGCACCGGACGGTACAGCTATCCTACCGGGCCGTAGTGCGCGAGTTGGCCATATTGGTGGGAGCAAATTTGATATTAGTGAACGTCGTATTTGTTCCGATGGTCATGGCCCTGCACGTAAGCCAGGGCATAGATGAGCTGATGCCCTGGGCGGATGTGGCCGATATTAATATGATCCCCACTTTGTACGCTATTGTTTATTATGGGATTGCACGTAGCAGCACCTGGCTAAAGGCTTATGTAAATAATAAGATGCAACTGGAAAAGCTCACCAACGATCAGCTGGAAACCGAATTGAAGTTTCTAAAAGCCCAATACCATCCGCATTTTTTATTTAATGCCCTGAATACTATTTATTTCCAGATGGATGATGATGTTCCGGGTGCTAAAAAAAGTACCGAGTTGCTATCAAGTTTACTACGTTATCAACTTTATGATCAGCATCAACAAGTGCCGGTAAAACAGGAGTTGGAATATCTTGAAAATTATATCCGGCTGCAGCAGATCAGGGCGAGCAGCAAAATGCAGCTCAATGTTAATTTTGAAGGATGTTTAACGGATCAGCTCATCTATCCCCTGCTTTTATTGCCCCTGGTTGAAAACGCTTTTAAATATATAGGCGGTGAATATAAAATATCCATTGAAGCGTACATTATTGACGATAGATTAGTTTTTAAAGTTTATAATGATGTGCCTGCCAATATGAAAGCTCCCGATAATTACAGCGGTATTGGTTTGGAAAACTTAAGCCGCAGATTGCAATTGCTTTATCCGGATAAACATAAACTAACTGCAGGCCGCGAAGAAGATCATTACACAGCAGTACTTGAATTGAATATATAAAAGATGGCATTAATTAGCTGCATTATTACCGACGATGAACCCTTTGCCCGTAAGGGCCTGGAAGGCTATGTTAAAAAAGCCGGTTTTTTTGACCTGAAAGCACAATGTGAAGATGCAATGGAATTGGGTGCGTTGCTGGCCCGGCAACAGGTAGACCTGCTGTTCCTGGATATCCAGATGCCGCATTTAACCGGCGTTGAATTTATTCGTTCGCTGCCCAACCCGCCAAAAGTGATCTTTACTACCGCGTTTAAAGAATACGCTACTGATGGTTTTGACCTGGATGTGCTCGACTATCTCCTTAAACCTATCCCGTTTGAGCGTTTTATGAAGGCAGCTTTTAAGGCTAAGGATTACTTTGATTTAAGGAACAATACAAATAGTGTAGATTATCTGTTTGTTAAAAGCAATGGAAAGCTCGAGAAGATAATTTTTGACGAAGTGTTGTTCATTAAAGGCATGGAAAACTATGTAGAGGTTTATACCCCGGCGCGTAAGATCATAACCCACAGTACCCTGCGGGCCTTTGCCGAAAAGCTACCTCCGCGTAAATTCATGCAAACGCATAAATCTTACATAGTTGCAAATAATAAGATCACATCGATAGAAGGAAATATGTTGCATATAGGCACATTTGAGGTGCCGATCAGCAGGCAGCTTAAAGACCAGGTAATGCACGCGTTGATTAATCAGGGCAGATAGTAATCAAGTTTTAATAGTAGGATCAGAAATTTCTACGCGATTGCTTTTCATACCGGTCCCAATTAATCGAATCACACGAATTTTTCAATAGCGTAAATTTAAATTGATGTTATTAGGTTAATTCGGAAAAATAGTGCGGGAGTTTTTATTTGTTCGATTCTTCTTAGAAACTATCAAAGCTTGAAGAATATCGTTTACAGGTAGATAAAACTTCATTGCCGTTGGTTTTAACCAACGGAATAATGAGCAGCAATATGAGGGCTTCAGCCCAAATTCGCTTGCATAATTAGGCTAAAGCCAAGACTTTTTAGCTTTTTATTCCGTTGGTTAAAACCAACGGCAATGAATATTCTGTTTTTTAAACAGCCGCTCACCATGCTTTTTAAAGTAATTTCCCTGTGTATAATTAAAACTATTTTGTAATATGCATTATTCTACTGACGCATTACTTACAAAACCTCATGAGCGGTAAAAACCTGTTCAACGCTTTATCTCTTGTTTTAACGGCTGGCATTTGTTTAGCCGGCAATATTTCATATGCTCAAACCCGTGTCGATAGTGTTAAACTGGCTATTGAGCCCTCATACAATAATGCAAGTAGTACACATCAGTTTTTTTTAGGCGATAATTACCGCAAGCTTTGGGCTGCACCTGTCACCTTGCCGGTATTTCATCTTGCCACCGAAAAAGGGGGCCTTAAAATATTGAAAAGAGGTGGGGGCAAGCAGACCAAATCATTGCGCCTGCAGGATCCTACGGGTCAGCAGTGGGTATTGCGCACCATCCAAAAATATCCTGAAAAAGGCCTGCCTGTTGATTTAAGACCTACAGTGGCTAAAGATATCCTGCAAGACCAGGTTTCGGCCGCGCATCCCTTTTCGGCACTAACGGTACCACCGCTTGCCGAAGCGCTGAGTGTGCCGCACTCCAATCCTAAAATTGTATATGTACCCGATGATCCCGCTTTTGGCGAGTATCAAAAGGACTTTGCTAACCAGGTATTTTTGTTTGAAGAGCGGGAACCGCTTGATGCCGAAAAAACGGATAATACCGAAAAGGTACAACGCAAACTGCAGGATGACAATGATAACCGGGTTGACCAAAAGATTGTGCTGCGCGCCCGCTTGCTTGATATGCTTTTGGGCGATTGGGACAGGCATGAAGACCAGTGGCGCTGGGAAAAAATAGATGGTAAGCATGAAACCGTTTACGAACCCGTTCCGCGCGACCGCGACCAGGTGTATTATAAAACTTCGGGCGTATTGCCCTGGATAGTAGCGCACCAATGGCTTAAATCAAAATTTCAGGGTTATAGTGACGAGATCAGGGATATCAATGGATGGAATTTCAATGCCCGCTATTTCGACCGCTATTTCCTGAACCAGTTGAGTGAAGACGACTGGAAAGAACAGATAGCCTATGTACAAAGCAAACTGACCGATGCCCTGATCAAAAAAGCGGTGCATTTAATGCCCGATACCATCTACAAACTTTCGGGGCCGGAGATCATCAGCAAAATGATAGCGAGGCGTAACATCCTGCAAAAGCAGGCACTTGAGTATTATAAATTTCTGTCCATATACGTAGATGTTCCTGCAAGTGACAAAACGGATAAGTTTACCATAGCCCATGAAAGTAATGGCGGTATCACCCTTACTGTAAATAAGATAAAGAAAGATGGTAGCGTTGAAAAAGTTACGTATCGACGAACTTTTAAACCAGATGTTACCAAAGAGATAAGAATGTATGGTTTTGATGGTGATGACTTTTTTGCTGTAACAGGTTCAACGCCATCGCCCATAACTGTGCGGATGATAGGTGGGGAGGGGATGGACACCTTTGCAGTTGACAGCAGTTTAAATAATAAAGGCAAAACCTATATTTATGACCGTGCGGATCAAAAAAATGTACTGCCTTCCTCATCCCTTGCCAAAAACCGTACGTCAACAGACACCGCGGTAAATAGTTATGATAAAACCGCCTTTAAGTTCGACAGGTTTGAGCCAATCATCCTGGCCAATTACAGCAATGACATTGGTATTTTGCTGATTGGTGGTTTCTCGTACGAGCGGCACGGCTTCCGTAAGGAACCGTATGCTTTTCGCGAAGAGTTTTTGACCAATTATTCACTGGGGCGTAAATCATTTTTGTTTACTTACACTGCCGACTGGAAAAAAGCCATAGGTGAAAACGACCTGAAGATCAACCTGCTGTCGCGAGGGCCAAGCAACCTGAGCAATTTTTTCGGAATTGGGAATAACACCGTTTTTGAAAATAAGGACGACAGGAAGATCTCGTACTATCGTAATCGCTATGACTATGTTACCGGCGACGTTTCCCTGCACCGCAGTTTTGGAAACCTACACGTGAGCGCTGGTGTTGCAGGTCAGTTCTACAATAGCAAGGCATCAAATAATACCGAAAGGTTTTTGAATGGTTACAATGCAGCTTTCCCTAATGAAGAAGTTTTTGGCACCAAGGTTTACGGAGGTTTAACGGCCAATGCAACCATTGATACCCGGAATAAACTTATCATCCCAACGCGAGGCATTTTGTGGACAACCACTGCAAGCGGCTTTAGTGGAGGCGGTTCGGGCAGCCATAACACGTACGGACAACTATTATCTGAGTTTAGTTTTTATTTAAATCCCGACAGGGATTCGGTATTGGTTATAGCCAACCGCACCGGCCTGGGTACTACGGTAGGGAACGCAGCATATTTTCAGCAGATGAAATTAGGCGGCTCGCAAAATTTCAGGGGATTTCATACCAATAGGTTTACCGGTAAAACAATCGCTTATAATAACCTCGAGTTACGATTAAAGGTTATGGATTTCACCTCGTACCTGCTTCCGGGCTCATTTGGTCTGATTGGCTTTAATGATGTAGGCAGGGTATGGGTGCCGGGTGAATCTTCGGACAGGTGGCACGAAGGCTATGGTGGTGGTTTATACATTATACCCGCTCAATTGGTGTTGATTGAAGCTGTAATGGGCTTTTCGAAAGAAGGATCCTTACCTTATATATCTATTGGGTTTAGATTTTAAAATAGCTGCCGCGGGTTTAGCGTGGCGTAACCCGTGGTTGGGCACGTTAAAAGCTTTCAGCTTTAGCTAAATTAACCGCATTTTTTGGTGGCTCCGTTCTGTCAGTACCTTTCGGTTAATTTTAAGTTTGAGCAAAAAATCCAGAAAAACAACCAAAAAATCACCAAAAAAAAGCGGGAATAAAGTGTTTTTTTGAAACGCATGTTTTTTATTCTTAAAAGTTTTATCCATTGATTATCAGATATTAGTGGTGTTTCGGGTGATATATTAAATAACTGATTATCAGTCTGTTTCATTTTTAAGGTGTTTCGTGTTTTTACACTCAAAAAATGGAACAGTTAAAAAACGGTGTCTGCATGATTTCATTTTTTTATGGAGAATGGCGATTTTGGGACAGGCTCTTTTTTACAATTCTCCCATAAAAATAATTACACTATCAGTCCCATAGATTAGCTGCTTTTATATATTTGCATATGAATCACCTCATAGCACCATCTATCTTAGCGGCCGATTTTGCCAACCTGCAACGCGATATCGAAATGATCAATAACAGCGAAGCCGACTGGATCCACGTTGATATTATGGATGGCATGTTTGTTCCAAATATCTCTTTTGGCTTCCCGGTTGTAAGCGCGGTAAAAAAACACGCTACTAAACCGCTCGATGTTCACCTGATGATAGTTGATCCAGATCGTTACCTGAAAGCGTTTAAAGACGCGGGTGCTGATAGCATTACCGTGCACCAGGAAGCTTGTCCGCATTTGCACCGCACTGTTCAGGTTATTAAACAATTGGGTTGCAAAGCCGCAGTTGCTATTAACCCGGCAACGCCTGTTTTTTTATTGGAGGATATTGTTGCTGACCTGGATATGGTTTTGATCATGTCGGTTAATCCTGGCTTTGGCGGACAGCATTTTATTGAAAATACCTACAAAAAAATTAAAGAACTCAGGACACTAAGTGCCGAAAAAAATCCCGGGCTGTTAATTGAGATTGACGGTGGGGTGGATGCCAACAATATCACCAAACTGATAGAAGCAGGAGCAAATGTGTTTGTTGCAGGCACTTCAGTGTTCTCGTCGGCCAACCAGGTGGCCGCAATTTCAAAACTCAAACATCCCTAAAAGTTATTATAATGATAATAATTAAACCAGCCCTGTAGGGTTAGTTTAATTATTTGCAATCAAAGGCCCGTTTGTTGATTAATTGTATATTTTTTCAAAAAATGTAAATAATGTCTATATATTTTGTCAAATTAATTAACTTCGGCCCAACAAAATACAAACTTCCTAATAGTGTATTTAGAACCTACAATTCGTTAATATTATGAAACATAATTTTGGTGCCGGACCTGGCATTCTACCACACGAAGTTTTAAAGCAAGCTTCAGAAGCAGTTATTGATTTTAATGGTACTGGACTCTCTTTGCTTGAAATTTCGCACCGATCAAAAGAGTTTGAAGCCGTTTTAGACGAAGCTGTAAGCCTGGTAAAAGAATTGTTTAACGTTCCTGAAGGTTATTCGGTATTGTTTCTGCAAGGCGGCGCCAGCACCCAATTTGCTTTAGCTCCTTACAACCTGTTACCAGAAGGCGGCAAAGCTGCTTATGTTGAAACCGGTGTTTGGGCCAATAAAGCTTTGAAAGAAGCCAAATATTTTGGCGAAGTACAAATTGTAGCTTCATCAAAAGAGGCCAACTTTACTTACATCCCTAAGGATTTCGAAATCCCGGCCGATGCTGCTTATATCCACATTACTTCTAACAATACCATTTACGGTACGCAGTTACAGGAGTTCTTTAAATCGCCAATTCCAGTGGTTTGCGATATGTCGTCAGATATTTTCAGCCGCGTGGTTAATGTTGCCGATTTTGGTTTGATCTATGCCGGTGCTCAGAAAAATATGGGCCCTGCAGGTGTTACTTTGGTTATTGTTAAGGACGATTTGCTGGGTAAAACCGGTCGTAAGATCCCTGCGATGTTCAACTACCAAACTCAAATTGAAGGTGGTTCAATGTACAATACCCCGCCAGTATTTGCTATCTACGTATCAATGCTTACCCTTAAATGGTTAAAAGCAAAAGGCGGTGTACCGGCAATTGAGCAGGAAAATATTACCAAAGCACGTGTGCTTTACGAAGAAATTGACCGCAACCCGTTGTTTAAAGCAGTGGCAGCTGTTGAGGACCGTTCAAAAATGAACGTTTGCTTCGTAATGGAAAATCCTGAATTGGAAAAACCATTCCTGAAACTTGCCGAAGAACGCGGTATAGTAGGTATTAAAGGCCATAGGAGCGTAGGTGGTTTCCGCGCCTCTATTTACAACGCATTGCCAATAAGCAGCATCTACGTGCTGATTGACGTAATGCAGGAATTTGCTGAAAAGAATAAATAATTTATTTCATTAAGTCATTGAGTCATTAAGTCATTTTTATGGCAATGACTCAATGACCTGATGACTCAATGACCAAATAAGATGATCAAAATATTAGCTAACGATGGTATCGATCCGATAGGTAAAAAAATGCTGGAAGATGCCGGCTTTTTTGTAGATACCAACAATATCCCACAGGACGAACTTCCTGAAAAATTGAAAAACTATGATGCTATCACGGTACGTAGTGCTACTAAAGTACGTAAGGCATTAATTGACGCTACCCCTAACCTGAAACTGATTGGTCGCGGTGGTGTTGGTGTTGATAATATAGATGTTGATTATGCCAAAGAAAAAGGTATCGGCGTTTATAACACTCCGGCTTCATCTTCATTATCAGTAGCTGAGCTTGTATTCGCCAGCTTATTTGGCGCTGTGCGTTTTTTACCTGATAGCAACCGCAAAATGCCTGTTGAAGGCGGTACCAAATTTAACGATCTGAAAAAAGCTTATGCTAAAGGTGTTGAGCTTCGTGGTAAAACTTTAGGTATTGTAGGTTTTGGCCGTATCGGCAGGGAAGTAGCTAAAATAGCTATCGGTGTTGGTATGGATGTTTTGGCTTACGATCTTTTTGATTTCAACCCTGAGTTGGATTTAGTTTTAGGCGGTGGTGTCACCGTTAAAGCATCTGTTAAAAAATCTACACTTGACGAGATCATCACCACTGCTGATTTCATTACCCTGCATACTCCATTTATCGATAAAGCCCTTTTTGGTGCCGAGGAATTGGCTAAAACTAAAAAAGGCGTTGGCCTGGTAAACATCTCACGCGGTGGTTTAATTGATGAGCTTGCTTTGGTTGATGCTTTAAACAGCGGTCAGGTTTCATTTGCTGCACTTGACGTGTTCGATAATGAGCCGACTCCTCGTGCAGAGATCTTAACCCATCCAAAAATTTCCCTGACCCCACATATTGGTGCTGCTACCAACGAGGCGCAGGAAAGAATTGGTGTTGAACTTGCGAGCTTAATTATCGAGCATTTCAAAAACGCTTAACACTAATTTGCTCTAATTAGGGCGAACTACACGAGTACAAATCATATTATATTATAAGAGGCACTAATCGGTAAGATTAGTGCCTCTTGTTGTATACAAGCGAATTTGTGTAATTAGACTTAATTCGAGAATATTCGTGTTAGATTATATACGAAACACCCTTCTCCGGCAAAGTTACGCCATAACCTTCTTTCTCAAGATCATCGGCTAACAGCTGCATGCTTTCACCTTCGCCATGTACCAGAAATACGTGTTTTAATTTTTCCTTATCGATGGCTTTTACGGTATTCATAAGGTCGTCATGATCACCGTGGGCACTGAGTACATCGGTTTGTTTGATAGTCGCATAAACTGCCAGTTCACGGTCCTTGATGTGGACTATAGAATCTCCCCGTAATAAACGATGGCCTAATGTGCCCTTGGCGCAATAGCCTATGAACAGGATAGTGGCGTAGTAATTTTGGATGTTATAAAAAAGATGGTCCTGGATGCGGCCGCCTTCAAGCATCCCTGCAGATGAGATGATGATGCACGGCTCCCAATAATTGGAGATCTGCCTGCTATCCTTCAGCGTTTCTACATAGGTAAGGTTATCAAACTCAAATTCATCGCCGCGTTTTTGGTAAAATTCCTGGGCTTCCTGGTTAACGTGGTTATGGTATTTCCGAAATACCTCGGTAGCCTGCGTAGCCATCGGGCTGTCAACAAAAACCTTAACAGGCGGTAGTAAGCCGGTGCTGAAGATCTTGTTTAATGTATATACCAGTGATTGTGTGCGCCCTATACTGAACGCAGGGATGATCAAACGGCCTTGCTCTTTGATACAGGCCTTTTCAATAACCTCTATCAGGGTTTGTTCAACTGTTTTGTCCTTACTATGATAGCGGCCGCCATAAGTTGCTTCCGAAACCAGGAAATCAACAGGAGGGAGGGGCTGCGGATCATTCAAAACAGGGTAATTCTTCCTGCCGATATCGCCGGTAAAAGCTATTGATTTTTCTTCGCCTTTATCATTTATTTTAAATACAGCTGCGGCCGCACCTAAAAGGTGACCAACAGGTACGAAAGTTAGCTCGATATCGCCGGTGATCCTAAATGGTTTGTTGAATCCTATTGTAACGAAGCGCTCTACTGTGTCCATAACATGCTTTTGCATGTATAGGGGCTGTGCGTGGGTGTTAAATTTGCCTCTGCCGCGTTTATGGTGACCGCCCTTGCTTGCCGCTTTGCGCATGAATATGTTTACAGAATCGAGCAGCAATAATTCAGTCAGGTCTGCCGTGGGAGGGGTGCATAAGATCTGTCCCTCAAAACCTAAGCGGATCAGGGTAGGCAGGTTGCCCGAATGGTCGATATGAGCGTGGGTAAGTACTACCACGTCAATGTCTTCGGGCCGAAAAGGAAAGTTTTCGTTAGATATGATACTGCGGTCCTTTTCATAATCAAGTCCGCAATCCACTAAAATTTTATATTGTCCAACCTCGAGCAAATGCATGCTCCCGGTTACCTGCCGGGCCGCGCCGTGTATCGTTAGTTTCATTGTTTAAAGGCTATAGTCCATAGACGATGGACCATAGTGCTCTTATTCCTTATATGATTTTGTTAAATATCGATTATTTATTTTAAAATGCAGCTATGCACTATCGACTATTGTCTGTTAGCTGTTTTGACTTTCAAACTGAAGCTGGCTTAAGTATTTATAAAGGCCTTGTTCGTTGCCAATAAGTTCCATATGGCTGCCGCTTTCTACTATATGGCCTTTTTCAAGTACGATGATCTTATCTGCTTCGCGAATAGTTGACAGACGATGAGCTATGATGATCGACGTACGATCTTTCATTAATTCCTCAAGCGCCTCCTGTACAAGGCGTTCCGATTCAGAGTCTAACGATGATGTAGCTTCGTCAAGTATCAATATCGAAGGGTTTTTTAGCAATGCCCTGGCAATGGCGATCCGTTGCCTTTGTCCGCCTGAAAGTTTAACACCACGCTCACCCACAACGGTTTCATAGCCTTCTGGGAAGGAAGATATAAATTGATGAGCGTTAGCGCGTTTGGCAGCCTGGATGATATCTTCTTTTGAGGCATTTAAACGACCGTAGGCAATGTTTTCCATAATGGTGCCCCCAAACAACAATACATCCTGCGGAACAATGGCTACCTGGTTACGGATATCGGTAAGAGAATAGTTATCCGCTGGCTTGCCATCAAATAAAATGTTGCCGTTTTGTGGGTGATAAAACTGCAGGATTAATGAAGCCATGGTTGATTTTCCCGAACCGCTTGGCCCAACAATAGCAACACGCTGCCCTGCATCGGCGTTAAATGAAATGCCTTTTAACACGGTGATCTCCTGGCGCGATGGATATGCGAATACTACATTATCAAAGGCAAGATCGCCGTTAATGGGTTGTTTGATGCCATTTTCGCTTTCAATAATAGAAATGTCTTCGCCCTGCTCAGCAAGGATCTCCAGCACACGTTCGCTTGCACCAACTGCCTTTTGCAGGTTAGCATAAAGATCTGGAAAGCTACCCATAGCGGCGCCTACAAATATCGAGTACATGATAAAAGTAGTAAGGTCGCCAACATATATTTCATGATTGGCCACCAATACCGAGCCGTACCAGATTACACCAACAAATGTTCCAAACAAACAAAATACAATAAACGATGCGAAGGTGCCCCTGAACTTAGCGCCGCGAACAGCAATACTCACCACTTTGCGCAAGATTTTATCGTAACGGTTAGCTTCATACGCTTCGTTAACAAAGGCTTTTACGTTGGCAATGCCCTGCAGTGTTTCCTCAACTATGGTGTTTGATTCGGCTAATTTGTCCTGCGCCTCACGTGATAGCTTACGGATAAATCGCCCAAAGAATACAGCGAATGCAACGAGGAACGGCAATACAGCTAATAGCGCAAGGGTAAGTTTTATAGATACGATAGCCAGGAGGGTAGTGCTGCCTACCATGATCACCAACTGGCGGATCATTTCGGCAAAAGTAGTGGTTAGCGTGTCCTGGATCTGGGAAAGATCGGCAGAAATGCGGCTGTTTAGCTCACCAACACGGCGGTTGGCAAAAAAGTTCATGGGCAGGGTAATAAGTTTGAAATAAGTATCGCGCCTGATATCGGCTAACGATTTTTCGGCCACCTGTACAAACCAAACCACCCTGAAAAATGAAACAAATGCTTGTGCAAATAATATTATGAAGCCCATTATGGCAATGGCATTTAAGCCATGCGGCAGGTATTTGTATTTATAAATTCCCTGGGCTGCGTCAATCAAAGCTCCTAAAATTGCCGGAAAAGCCAGGCCTACCAGGCTTGATAAAAACAGGAAAACTAATCCGGCTATGAATTTAACCTTGTAAGGTTTTAAGTAAGTGAGCAGTTTTGCTACGTTACGCAGGCTGCTCCGGTTTATTTTTGCTTTAGGTAATTCTGCTTCGGCCTTGCTGCCACTGTTCAGTCGTCCTCTTGCCATGTATGCGTTTGAATGTTATAAGCCGCGAATTTACGCTTTAACACGGTTCTTTTTAACAAGTAGGAACAAAATTGACGCAATCATGAAAAGTATCACTACTACCAATATGTTTTGCCGGGTTTTGAAGTGCTCTTCTGAATTGTTTAACTGTTGTTTAAGATGGACATTTTGCTGCCTTAACCTGTTAATTACCTGTATATAACCGGCAGCTGTAGTTTCTGCCTCTTTGCTGTGGCTCTGGATCTGTCTTTGCTGAAAATCACGGTATTCAAGCAGAATCTTGAGTTCTTTAAAAATAGCATCGTCTGTTTTAGCGATATCCATCAGAATGCCGGCCGAACGTCGGACATCACCTTTGGTTTGAAAGCCGAAAATGCCGGTATGCTGACCCAGGCTTTGTTCATATTGCCCGAATTTTTGTTTACGGGCCGCCAGCATATTATTTATTTTTTTACGCTGAAGCTGGTATGCTACGGAATCGGAGTTAACAGTGCTTTGGGCCGATGCCCAAACGGTTGTTACCAAGCAAAATAAAAAAAGCAGTGCAGTTTTTTTCATTTATATAAATACCTTATTGAAATTCAATGATCACCTTATCATTCAGGTTCAGGCCCAGAAGGCCACTTGCATTGCCTTTATTTATGGCAATTTCCAAATGGTCGCTGATACCAAACAAACAAAGTTTTTCGCCAACGGGTACTTCATTATAATGCCAGCTTAAATGGTTTATGGTTTCGTTGCGCTTAAAATTGAGCACAAAACGTCTGCCTTGTTGCACGCTGTTAAAAAACTCCTTGGTTATATTGGTTATCACATTCTGAAATGAATCGATATAGATCACAACGCCTTTGATCATGTTTTTTTCAATAACAGGCTGCAAATTCATTTTGTTTTCGATATCGCTCACCGGCAGACCTATTTCATCCAGTTTGCCGCCTTTGGCTAAATGGCAGGCCGTTTTTACAAAGATATCGGCCAGGGGGAAGTGAAGGAATTTAAGGTCCTGCATAATGTTGATCTCAACTATCTCTTCAGGCTCCTGGTCAAACATCAGCGAAAAAATGCCGTTATCAGCCCCTACAAAGTAGTGCTTTTTGTAGCGGATAGCAAGGTATTTGGTATGATCATTATAAACGGTGTCAATACCGATAAGGTGTACCGTATCTTCCGGAAAATAATGAAAACTGTTTTTAAGTATAAAAGCAGCCTGCTGTACATTAAAGGCCGCAACACTGTTGGTAATATCAACAATATTTACTGTAGGCAACAATTTGTAGATACTGCCTTTTAACGCAGCCTGGTAAATATCTTTATCGCCTAAATCAGTAGTTAATGTTATAATTGCCATTAATTTTATAAATATTTATTGCTAATCTTGTAGTAGCATTTGAAGCTACAAATATTCAATTTTTAATTCATATAAATCCGTAACTAAAAAATCAAATTAGTATTGAACGAACTTAAGCTATCAATTGAAAACGTAAACCCTGCGGTACTGTGGGGGCCAAATAATGATCATTTTGAGATCATTAAGAAACAATACCCCAAGCTTAAAATAGTTGCGCGCGGCAGTGAAGTGAAGGTTTTGGGTGATGATAATGAACTGAATGTTTTCCAGGAAAAATTTACTCACCTGATAAATCATGTTGAGAAATTTGAAAACCTCAACATAACTGATCTCGAGCGGATCCTTGGTTCAAGAAACAACAATAGTACAACTACTGCCGAACCTGCTACTGCAGACAAGTTTGCAAGCGGCGAGGTGATTGTATTTGGGCCTAACGGTATAATGGTTAGGGCCCGTACCACTAATCAGCGCCGCATGGTTGATAGCCTCAACAAAAGCGATATCTTGTTTGCCATTGGGCCTGCCGGTACCGGTAAAACTTACACCGCTGTGGCCTTAGCGGTAAGGGCGCTTAAAAACAAAGAAATTAAGCGTATCATATTAACCCGCCCGGCTGTTGAGGCAGGGGAGAACCTCGGTTTTTTACCGGGCGACCTTAAAGAAAAGATCGACCCATACCTGAGGCCTTTATATGATGCGCTTGATGATATGATCCCGGCCGAAAAACTGAAGGTTTACCTGGAGAACCGTACCATTGAAATTGCACCGCTGGCCTTTATGCGCGGCCGTACCCTTGATAACTGTTTTGTGATTTTGGACGAGGCCCAGAATGCCACCGATATGCAGCTAAAAATGTTCCTGACCCGTATGGGGCCATCAGCTAAATTCATTGTAACCGGCGACGTAACACAGATTGATTTGCCGAAAAAACAACAATCCGGCCTGCACACTGCTTTAAGGATACTGACCGATATCAAAGGTATCGAGATAGTATACCTGAGCGGCGAAGACGTAGTAAGGCACAAATTAGTACGTAAGATATTAGAAGCTTACGGGGATATACAGTAATTTAAGTTTAGTTCATAGTTCATAGTTGATGGTTCATGGAATAATGCAAATCGGCTATGAACTATGAACTATCAACCATGAACTAAAAAAATGAACTCAATAAAAGAAACACATTTCAGCTTTCCGGGGCAGACGGCATTTTACAAGGGGAAAGTACGCGATGTTTATACGATAGATAATAAATTCCTGGCTATGGTTGTTACCGACCGCATTTCGGCCTTTGATGTTGTACTACCAGAAGCTATTCCTTTTAAAGGACAGGTGCTTAACCAGATTGCCGCCCGGTTTTTAGAGGCAACAGCGGATATCGTTCCGAACTGGGTTATTTCTGTTCCGGACCCAAGTGTTACTATTGGCCGCATTTGCGAGCCATTTAAGGTAGAGATGGTGATCCGTGGCTACCTGGCCGGTCATGCCGCCCGCGAATATAGTGCAGGCGGGCGTCAGGTATGCGGCGTTGCTTTGCCCGAAGGTTTAAAAGAAAATGATATCCTGCCTCAACCTATCATTACGCCTACCACTAAAGCATCAGTAGGGCATGACGAGGATATTTCACGCGAGGAGATCCTGGCGAGGGGTATCGTATCCGAAGAAGATTATGTGAAATTGGAGGCTTATACCCAGGCACTTTTTAAACGCGGTACCGAAATTGCAGCCAAACAGGGTTTGATACTCGTAGATACCAAATACGAATTTGGTAAGGCTGACGGCCAAATCTACCTGATCGACGAGATCCACACGCCCGATTCTTCGAGGTATTTTTATAAAGAAGGATATGAGGAACGCCAGCAAAAAGGTGAGCCACAGAAACAGCTTTCAAAAGAGTTTGTACGCAAATGGCTTATCGAAAATGGCTTCCAGGGTAAAGAGGGGCAAGTAGTGCCGGTTATGACCCAAGAGATTGTTAATTCGATATCTGAGCGTTATATAGAGCTTTACGAACAGATTATAGGTGAGCCATTTGTTAAGCCTGCCCAAGGGGATGTATTAGCACGTGTTGAAACGGCAATTAATAACGCGTTGAGCGTTATGTAATTTTAAAATATCCATAAAATATTTATCTTAGCTTATTAAATTTAATAAGAATGAAATTTACTGTAGATAAACATGAGAAATATATATTATTGAAACTTAATGAATCAAAATTAAATTCAATAGTAACGCCTCAGTTGAAATCTGAATTGATATTGATCAATACAGAGGGTCAGCGCAACATCATTCTCGACTTGTCGCAGGTGAAATATGCCGATTCATCAGGCTTAAGCAGTTTGCTGGTTGGTCACCGCTTGTGTAAAAATGCTACGGGTTCATTTATTTTGGCGGGTTTAAATGACGCAGTTGCGCGTTTAATAACCATATCACAACTGGATAATGTATTAACCATTGTTCCAACTGCCGAAGAAGGTGTCGATCTTATTTTTATGGAAGAGATTGAAAAAGAGTTAAAAAAGGAAGCAAGATAAACCATTTGATTGTTTACCTATTATGAAATTTGAGGTAACAATACTTGGCAGCAGCTCCGCAACCCCGATCTTCAACAGAAATCCTACGTCACAGGTGCTCAATATCAATGAGCGCCTGTATTTAATAGACTGCGGCGAAGGCACGCAGCAACAAATGCTCCGTTTTGATATCAAAGCCAGTCGCATTGATCATATTTTTATAAGCCATCTTCACGGCGATCATTATTTAGGTTTGGTTGGTTTATTATCATCCATGCACCTTAACGGGCGTAAAAAGGCGCTTAAACTGGTATGCCCTGTGCAGTTGAAAGAAATAATTGATCTGCAATTAAGATATTCAGATACCGAACTGCAATTCCCTGTTGAATATATATTTACCAATGCCCAACAAAGTGAAGTGGTGATCAATAATAGTGATGTTGTAGTTGAAACGATACCGCTTGATCACCGCATTGCCTGTACCGGCTTTTTGTTTAAGGAAAAGAAAAGACTTCGTAAACTTGTTAAGGAGAAAATAGAAAGTCTCGATATCCCGGTTGCCTATTATTCGGTATTGAAAAAAGGGGGGGATTATACTGATGAAAAAGGCAAAGTTTACAAAAATGAAGAGCTAACTATCGATTCGGCCGAGCCTAAAACCTACGCCTACTGCTCCGATACGATGTATAATGAAAACTATTTCGGCCAAATCGCCAACGCCACGTTGCTTTATCACGAGGCTACTTTTTTAAATGATATGCTTGACCGGGCAGTTATAACCCATCACACCACCGCATTACAAGCCGGAGAGATAGCCCTGAAAACCAACGCAAAAAAACTACTAATAGGCCATTTTTCGGCCCGTTATAAAACCCTGAACGAGTTACTGGATGAGGCTAAAATAAATTTCCCCTCAACTGAACTTGCAATTGAGGGGAAAACCTTTTTTATAGAATAGTTTTTAGAGTTGAAAGCTTAAGGCAAAATGCTGAAAGCTCAGAACTTTTAAAGCTTTAGGCTTTTTGCCTTAAGCTAAAATTAATCCTTTTTACCGCCAAATACCGAGAAGCTCACATAACGTTTTGGATGTGCCTTCAGATCAATAAACAGGTTATTGAGGTTGTTTGATGCATCTGTAAGGTTTTTGTACATTTTATCGTCATTAAGCAAAAGGCCCAAAGAACCTTGACCGGAGTTGATTTTGGCAATAGTTGCCTGCAAATCGGCCATAGCTTTATTTGCATTATCAAGTGTTTGTTTCAGGTTAGCAGCAGCAACGTCATTACTTACTTTTTCAAAGTTCGCTGTCATCCCGTTTAGGTGGGCTGTGCTTGTCTTTAAGCTGCCTGATACTTCCTCGGCATTGGTAAGTATGGCGTCGATATGTCCGGTTTGTGAACCTACCAGGTGGTCTATTTTTTTGGTAGTGCCTTCAAGCGTTTGCAATGAGTTCGCAATGCTCATGAAACTGCGGTCAATGTTTTTCTGAAAGTTAGGATTCAGGATCTTGTTAACAGCGCTCAGTGACGAATCGAGTTTAGACATCAGCATCTCTGCTTTTTTTTGTATGGGCTGCAGGCTTTCCGCAAGGCTGCCCTGAATGTCGGCTTTAAGTGTATCCTGATCTTCGGCGGGTACATTGCTGTTACCTAACTCAAAAACAATGGCTTTACTGCCTAGCAGATCCGTGCTTTCAAGCTTGGCGAGAGTGTTTTTAGGCACAACCACATCTGGTTCAATTTTAAATTCAACCACGGTACGCCCGTCCGGCTGAAGCTTCATTTTAGAGATGCGGCCTATCTGGTAACCGTTTACCAATACAGGTTTTGAAACGGTTAAACCTTCAACGCTGTTATAAATAGCGTAGTATTTATTTGATCCTGAAAAAACGTCATTACCGCGTAAATAACTGTAACCTAATATGAGTATGGTAATTGCTATTGCCGTAAGTGCACCAATTTTGGTTTCGTTAGAGATTTTCATCAAGTAGAGTTTATGCGTTAATTGTGTTTAAGGCTATAAACCTGCAACCAGGCTTATATGTTTTATGATGTACGTTTTATTTGCAAGGAAGGTAACAGTTTGGCTTCTACAATTATTGCGAAATCTGTTCCATCTCTTTTTTATAGGTTGTTAATGCACGGATAATTGAAGCTACAATCTCATTTTGTCCCTCTTCTGAATTAAGGTACTTCTCATCGTCGGGGTTATTGATATAGCCGGTTTCAACCAATACCGATGGCATTGCGCTGTGGCAAAGAACGTAAATGCCCTGCTCCCTGATCCCTTCACTACGCCTTCCATCGGTATCAACAAACTCGCCGTTAATTAAAGTAGCCAGCTTGATACTTTGCTGTCTGAACTTTCTCTTATACTCGTTTGTTAAAATAATGGTCATGGGGTCGTTCGGATCCAGTGCTCCGCCGTCGAGTTCGGTCTCTTCACCAACCTGGTTTTTTTGAATAGCGTTTTCCTCTTCGCGGGTACGGTGTAAACCATAAACCAAAATCAATACGCCTTTTCCCGATCTGTCCGGAACCCGAACGGTACGGTATACTGCTTTACGACGTTTGGTACCAACCTTTTCACGAATTGTTCTGTCAGATAGCGAATTGCAATGCAGAGAAATGAAGAGCTGCCCTTTGTTTTCATTGGCTATCTCAGCTCTGCGTTCAAACGAAACATCATCTTCGGTAGTACGGGTCATTACTGCTTTCACGCCGCTTAATTCTTTTTCTATAGCGGCTTGCAATTTAAAGCCAATAGCCAGCGTTACATTCCTTTCTGACGAATAAGAGCCCGATGCACCGTGTGAATAATGACCTGTAGAGGCTGATGGTTTACCACCATGCCCGGGGTCGATAATAATGGTTTTGATCTTAAAACCGGTACTGTTGACAACAGTGTCGGTTTGACGGGGAAGACTATTGGTTAAAACAGAACTGTATGATTTAAAAGGAAAAAATGAAAGGAGAACCAGCAACACCCACAAACTATAAATCAATCTTTTCAATGCCTTATTTTTCATTATTTTTGAACGCTGTTAACTATATCTGCAAAAATACTATTCATAATCAATTTTGAAATTCATAACCTTTTTTTTTCTGCTTGCAATTATATTAATAGTAAACGGACTTGCTGCTAATGCCGGCACTGTTTTAAATAACAGCCATGGCAGGAGGCCTTTAACGGATACTATTATCAAACTTGATTCGCTTCGTGATAAGAAACTTCTTAAAGGTAAACAATCCGGCTCAATAACGCCGCTACGAAACGGTAAGCCGGTAAATTCTTTACCTGCAAATGATACCACTAAAAAGAATAAAGGCGGCCTGCAATCAGAAGTAAAGGCAACTGCCGAGGACTCGACCCACTCAGACCGGGAGCACCAGGTTACCTATTTTTACGGGAAAGCCCGTGTAACCTATGAGGATTTTGAGCTTGACGCAGACTATATCAGGGTTGATGATAAAAACCACCTCATATTTGCACGGGGAAGCATTGACCCGCGTACACACCAATATGTCCGCAGGCCTATTATGAAGCAAAAAACGGATAAGCCCGTAGCATCCGATTCGCTGATTTTTAATTATCAAACAAAAAAAGTAAAGATATATAATCCTGCATCCGAGCAGGAAGGCAACTTTATTTCGGGCGGGCAGGCAAAAAAACTCAATGACGATGAGGTTGCATACCGTAACGTTATTTTCAGCACCTGCGATTTGCCTTACCCAGATACACACTTTGGTATAGTGATTACCCGTGGCATCGGCGAAAAGAAACGTATTATATCCGGGCCCGCTTACCTGGAGATTGAAGGGGTCCCCTTACCACTCGCCATTCCTTTCGGTTTTTTCCCTAAGCCGGATACCAGGACATCAGGTGTTATTTTGCCGACTTTTGGTGAGGATAATACCCTGGGTTTCTATTTAAAAGGACTTGGATACTATATTGGTATAAGTGATTATGTTGATTTGACTACCACCGGATCTATCTACTCAAAAGGCTCGTATGAGCTAAGCAGCACGGCACGATATCTTAAACGTTATAAATATACGGGCAACGTTACGCTCAGTTTTGGTTCGCATAACTATGGCCTTGAGGGCGACCCGGCCACTAAAGACGCGCATATTTACTGGTCGCATGTGCAGGATGCCAACGCTAACCCCGGTTCAACTTTCAGTGCTTCAGTTGATGCAGGTACTTCCGGTTTCTTCCGGAATACGCCATCGGCAAGTAACTATAATGTTAACTCCATTGCTCAAAGTAGTTTGCGCTCGAGTATCGCTTATGGTAAAACATGGGCAGGTACACCTTTTAACCTAAGTGTAGGTATCTCGCATAGCCAGGATATAGCCCGTAAAACGGTGAATATTGAGTTGCCCACCATTGCCTTCGGTATGTCGTCAATAAACCCCTTCGATTCTAAAGACAGGGTTGGCGAGCAAAAATGGTATCAAAAAATTACGGTGAGCTATAATTTAGTAGGTACTAACAAACTTAACGATATACCCGAGTCCCAGTTATTTAAAGGCGAAACTTTATCAAAACGGTTACAAAATGGTTTTCAGCATACCATCCCGGTTAGCCTGGGCTTAAACCTGTTAAAGTACTTTCAGTTTAATAACAGCATCAACTATACCGAACGCTGGTATTTTCAAAGTATTAATGAAAGATTTGAAAGGGGAAGCATTGCCGGTTCAAATCAGTTAATTATTGATACTATACCTGGTTTTAAGCGTGCCGGCGAGTATAGTATCAGTACAGGTATATCAACCAAATTGTACGGTACCATAAACTTTAAACATGGTAACCTGAGAGCAATCAGGCACGTGGCTACACCGTCAATAAGTTTTAGCTATCGTCCCGACTTCAGCGACCCAAGCTTTGGCTATTACAAAACAGCTGTTAGTACAGCCACGGTGCCTTATCCGTATACCTATCAAAAATATTCTATTTTCCAGAACGGAGTTTATGGCGGCCCCTCAGCGGGTAAGCAGGCAGGGTTAAACTTTTCGGTAGATAACACGATAGAGGCCAAAGTAAAAGCGAAAAGCACGGATACATCAGGCACCGACCGAAAAATCATGATTTTACAAGGTTTGTCGTTCTCCACCTTTTATAATTTCGCGGCCGACTCAATGAAACTTTCTGATATTTCATTTTCGGGGCATACCGCTATTTTCAATCAAAAATTAAGTATCAGTTTTTCGGGAGTGTTTAGCCCATACGTAACCAAGGTAAGCGATTCAATCTCCAATAATCAGATTGTAAGAACAAGCCGTTATATAAACAGGTATGCCTGGCAGGACGGCAAATTCCCAACTTTATCAGGTTTAAACATCTCTATGGGTGGGAGTTTGAATTCAACTAAAGCAACTCCGGGAAATGCCGCCCTGAATACTATCGCAACCATGAATCCCACCCAGGCTCAGAGACTCGCCCTGGTAAACAGCGATCCGAATGCATACGTTGACTTTAACGTGCCGTGGAATATCTCGCTCAATTACAGTTTTAGCTATCAAAACTACTTAAACAACAAAACAACCAGTAATACACTCCAGATCTCGGGCGATGTGAACCTTACGCAAAAGTGGAAGATCCAATATTCTACTACCTATGATATTAAGGCGGCGAAATTTGCAAGTGCTACCTCGTTTTCAATATACCGCGATTTGCATTGCTGGGATTTGGCCTTTCAATGGATTCCTTTCGGTGTATACAAAATGTATAACGTAACTTTAAAGGTTAAAGCTTCTATTTTGCAGGATTTGAAACTGAGCAAGAAAAGCGATTACAATCCACAATCATCTTTTTATTAATATAATAATGCTGGCAGAAATAATTACCATCGGCGACGAGATACTTATCGGACAAATTGTTGATACCAATTCGGCCTGGATGGCTACCGAACTTAACAAAATAGGGATAAGGGTAAAGCAGATCTCATCAATAAGCGACGATAAAGAACATATCCTGAAGGCATTAGCCGAAGCAGCAAGCCGGGCCAGTATCATTTTTATTACCGGTGGACTTGGCCCTACCAAAGATGATATCACCAAAAAAACATTAGCTGAATACTTTGGTGTTGAACTTGTTGAAAACGAGGATGCATTTGCTAATGTAGAACGCATTTTTGCCAAATATAACCGCCCGTTATTGGAGATCAACAAACAGCAGGCGCTTGTTCCGGCTAATTGCGAGGTTGTATTGAATGAAAATGGCACTGCCCCGGGTATGTGGTTTAACCACAACGGTGTCATCTATATGTCTATGCCGGGTGTTCCCTTTGAAATGATGTATATGATGGAGGAGCAGGTATTGCCTAAAATTAAGGCTACCTTAAACCTTCCGTCAATTATACATAAAACACTGCTTACCGTTGGCGAAGGTGAATCATTTTTGGCCGAACGCATTGCGGATATCGAAGATGATTTGCCATCACATATTAAACTGGCCTATCTGCCCAAGTTAGGCCAGGTGCGTTTACGCTTAAGCGCTTTTGGCAATGATGAAACTGCTTTGCAAAAAGAGGTGGATGCATTTGCCTCCCGGTTAATTGAACGCATAGGTTCACCGTTTGTTATTGATCAGGATATCCCGCTTGAAAAGGCCATACTTGACAGGATGGAAGCAAACGGCCTTACTTTATCAGTAGCCGAGAGCTGTACCGGAGGCTATCTGTCCCATTTGTTTACCCAGCATCCTGGTTCATCACAGGTGTTTTTAGGAGGCGCTGTATCCTATTCATATGAGTTAAAGGAGAGTACTTTAGGAGTAAAGAACGAAACTTTGTGGCAACATGGAGCCGTTAGTGAAGAAACGGTAACGGAAATGGTAGAAGGCGCACTGTTAAATTTCAAGTCGGATTTGGCTGTCGCTATTACCGGTGTAGCTGGTCCGGGCGGCGGCACAGAGGATAAACCCGTTGGTACTGTGTGGATTGCAGTTGCCGCAAAGGAGAAATCAATCATAAAGAAATATACATTTGGCAGTAAACGCAGGCAAAATATTGAGCGAAGTGCTGTGATGGCGCTGTCAATGTTGAATACTTTGCTTACTGAAATTAAAAAGTAAAGATTTAAATACATAATTTTGGGGTTAAACTATATTCTACTGTATGGCCAGATACCAGCTGTTATTGCCAAAAATGGGGGAGAGCGTTGCTGAGGCAACCGTTATCAAATGGGTTAAAAATCCGGGTGATAAGGTAAATGCCGATGACGCGGTAATGGAAATCGCTACCGATAAAGTCGATTCTGATGTACCTTCGCCTGTAGCAGGTAAGTTAGTTGAACAACTGTATAAAGAAAATGATGTTGTACAGGTAGGCGCGGTTATAGCTATAATTGAAACTGATGAGCCTGAAGAAACTGCACCGATAGTTGCCCAGTCTGAAGAGGTTGCGCCACAACCTCCCGAAGAACCGAAAATAGCAAACTCAACTTATCACGAAACCGTTCCGTTTACCGAAACTGTAAAAGCTCCTGAGCCCGGAAATTTATCCAATATCCCTGGTATTGATCAGCTTGAGAAAAAAAGTTCGCCTGCTCTCCCTTCATTTAAATCTGAGGTGCGATTTTATTCGCCATTGGTGAGGAATATCGCAGCGCAGGAAGGTATCAGTATTAATGAACTTGATAGTATTCCCGGAACCGGTTCTGAAGGCCGTTTAACCAAAGATGACCTGCTAAATTATTTGCAGGCCAAAACCTCAACTGTTACTCAACACGCTAAACCGTCGTTTGAGCCGGTTAATGTTCAGCCTGCGGAACCTGTAAAAGAAGCGCGTTCGGTTGAAGAAGCGGAAAAAGTGCCTGTGCGGACTTCCGAACCCGAACCTCAACCGGTGTCCCCTGCTGCTGGGTCTGCAAAAACAGAGGCGCCAAAAGCGGCACCTGTTGAACAACAACCTGCTGCCGCTTCGGTATCTGGTGCCGATGAGATCATAGAAATGGACAGGATGCGCCGTTTGATTGCCGACCACATGGTGATGAGCAAACAAACATCGCCTCATGTTACCTCGTTTGTTGAGGCTGATGTAACCAACCTGGTATTATGGCGTGAAAAAGTAAAAAATAACTTTGAAAAGCGCGAAGGCGAAAAAATAACCTTTACACCTATATTTATTGAAGCGGTAGCGAAAGCCATTAAGGATTTCCCGATGATCAATGTATCGGTTAACGGCACACAGATCATAAAAAAAGCCGCGATCAACATCAGTATGGCTACGGCTTTGCCAAACGGTAATCTGATAGTACCTGTAATTAAAAAGGCTGATGAGCTAAACCTTGTTGGTTTAACTAAGGCCGTTAATGACCTGGCAAACCGTGCGCGTAACGGCAAGTTACTGCCCGATGACGTAAAGGAGGGGACATTTACTATCACCAATGTTGGCTCATTTGGCAACGTAATGGGTACCCCAATAATTAATCAGCCGCAGGTAGCTATTTTGGCTGTTGGAGCTATTAAGAAAAAGCCGGCTGTAATTGAAACAAAAGAAGGCGATATGATTGCCATACGCCACATGATGTTCCTTTCATTATCTTATGATCACCGTGTAGTAGATGGTGCCTTGGGCGGCTCGTTTGTACGGCGTGTGGCTGACTATTTGGAAAAGTGGGATAATAGCAGAGAGGTATAATTCTTTACTATATAAAACAAGGAAGACCGGGTTAATTAACCCGGTCTTCCTTGTTTTAGGATCATGCTGCTTAAAAAATAAATTTTAAATTTTTATGAATGAAGCACATAAACAGCTCCAGGCATTAAAACCCGCTTAAATCATATATAAGCCCCAAATGCTGTGAAAATTCGTATTAACTTTGCCTTTGAAAATGGCTTACAAGTATATTGATAATTACCGCGAACAGGGCGCCCGTAAAAGATTGGTTGATGTTTTAAGAAAAAAGGGAATTAGCGACGAACACGTTTTAGAGGCTATTGGTAAGGTAAAACGTCATTGCTTTTTTGATGAAACTTTCTGGAACCAGGCTTACAGGGATATTGCGTTCCCGATAGGCGAGGGGCAAACCATCTCACAGCCATATACTGTGGCCTATCAAACCGAATTGCTGCATATCCGGAAGGGAGATAAAGTTCTTGAAATAGGCACAGGTTCGGGCTATCAAACCTGCATACTGCTTGAGCTTGGGGCTACCGTTTATACTATCGAGCGGCAGGAAAAGCTCTACCACCGCACTAAATATGTATTGCCTAATGAAATGGGGTATAACGCTCATTTTTTTCTTGGGGATGGCTCTATCGGTATTTCCGAATATGCACCCTATGATAAGATCATTGTAACTGCCGGAGCGCCTACTGTACCTGAAGTGTTGTTAAAGCAATTAAAAATAGGCGGCATCCTGGTGATCCCGGTTGGTGACGAGGAAACCCAAAAAATGGTTACTATACTAAAAGTTGGAGATAACGACTACGAAAAAATAGTACTGGACACTTTCAGGTTTGTGCCGTTGGTAGGGGATAAAGCTTGGTAGGGGATTTTGGATTTCGAATTTTCGATTTCGGAATTAAGAATTATCATAATTTCATTTAAATAAATCCGAAATCGAAATTCCGAATTCCGAAATCAATTTATCTTTTCATCACCCTGTCCAGTTCAATCTTAGTGTCGCGCTCCTTCATGGTTTCGCGTTTATCATAGGTCTTTTTACCTTGTGCAAGTCCAATCTCCAGTTTGGCAAAGCCGCGCTCGCTGATAAATAATGCCAGCGGAACGATGGTTAAACCTCTTTCTTCGCCTCGGGTCTGGAGTTTTTTGAGCTCTTTTTTATTTAACAACAAGATACGGTCGCGCTTGGCTTCGTGGTTGTAAAACGAGCCAAATGAGTATTCAGAAATATGCAGGTTGCGTACGTACAACTGGTTGTTGATGAACGTGCAAAATGCATCATTGATATTTGCCTTCCCTTGTCTTATCGATTTGATCTCGGTACCCAGCAGTTGTATACCTGCCACGTATTTATCAAGTATATGATATTCAAAGTAAGCTTTTTTATTTTTTATATAGATGTTATCCTGGCTCATAATTATCAAACCGCAAACTTACAAAATTAGTTTGACTGTGGCTTTACCACCAGTACCGGCACGTTAACCATATGCCTTACCGAGTTTACGGTGGTGCCAAATATAAGGTCTTTCAATGCCTTGTGACCATGCGATCCCATTACAATAAAGTCAACCTTCTCGTCTTTTACGATTTTGGCAATAGCGCTGGCAGGGTTGCCGTATCCAATTTGGCCTTGCGCACTATAGCCAAGGTTTTTTAGGGTGCAAACATATTTATCAAGATTGTTAAAATCAATCTGGGTTTCATTGTCCATAACCTCACCGCCATAGTAGCGGGCACCCGCGGTTTCAACAACGTGTATCAATGTATAATCTGCTTTTTTACCACCTTGCATAATGGCATGGCGCAGGCAATCGGTGTCGTTCTTTGAAAAGTCTATCGTTATGGCAATGTGATTGTAAATTATCGCGTCAAGCTCGGTAATAGCATTGGCTATGCCATGTGGCACAATAGCAGGCCTGTCATGATGTTTAAATAATAATGGCCGTATGAAAACGTAGATAAGCAAAACAGCTACAGCAATAACAATGGGGACTACTACAGCATAAATCCATACCGGTGACGGGCTGCCATTTACCCAATCACCAATTTGTTCGTATACCAGCTTGGCATTTAAGGCAACGATTAACAAGGCACTTCCCCATGCTAACGCCCTTGTTTGGAAATTGATAGCAAGCTTGCCCATCCTTTTCCTGTCAGATGTAAAGTGTATGAGGGGGATTACCGCAAAACCCAATTGAAGGCTTAAAACAACCTGGCTTAAGATCAGCAGTTTTCCTAAACCTTCCTCACCATAATAAAGTATGGTAAATACCGCAGGTACAATAGCCAATACACGGGTAAGCAGGCGGCGTAACCAGGGCTCTATCCGAAGGTTAATGTGGCCTTCCATTATGATCTGCCCGGCGAGCGTACCTGTAATAGTTGAGCTTTGGCCTGAAGCTATTAAGGCTATGGCAAATAATGTAGGCGCTATTGCCCCGAAAATATGCTCCAGCAGTTTAAACGCGTCCTGAATTTCGGCTACTTCAAAATATCCGTTTCTGAAAAAAGCGCTTGCCGCTAATATTAGTATGGCAGCGTTTACAAAAAATGCCAGGTTAAGGGCTATAACGGTGTCAAACAGGTTAAACTTAATAGCCGACCTGAAGCCTTCCTCGGTACGGGTTATCTGCCGGGTTTGCACCAGCGATGAGTGCAGGTATAAGTTATGTGGCATAACCGTAGCACCAATAATGCCTATAGCTATATAAAGCATCTGCTGGCTTATTTTATCACCTTTAAACAAATTACCCGGGATAAACCCTTTGGCTATCTCTATAACATCCGGCTTAACGATAAACATTTCAACCAAAAAAGAGAGCCCTACTATAAAGATCATCGAAATGATAAAACCCTCCAGTTTTCGCATGCCCTTATTCATGAGGTAAAGCATCAGCACGGTATCGGTAATAGTTAATGATACGCCCCAGATCAAGGGCAGGTGAAACAGGAGCTTTAAGCCAATAGCCATACCTATGATTTCGGCGAGGTCGCAGGCTATGATAGCTATCTGGGCCAATATATACAACCAAAAATTCACAAAACGTGGATAGGCGTTTTTAGAAGCCTGGGCAAGGTCGAGCCCACGCACTATTCCTAACCGGGCTGCCAGCGATTGCAACAAGAGCGCTATCATATTTGATACAAACAACACCCAGATGAGTTTATACCCAAAGGCACTGCCGCCGGCAATGTCCGTTGCCCAGTTTCCCGGGTCCATATAGCCTACGCTCACCAGGTAAGCCGGGCCCAAAAAAGCCGCCAGCTTGCGCCACCCTGTTTTATTTTCGGTGGTTACAGATCCGTGTACGTTGCCTAAAGATTGGTTAGTTGTATTGTTCATAGGGCTATAAGTAGGTTATTAGCTACCTCACGGCTAATGTGCACTTCTTTATTGCCGGTTTGTACCACTACCGAATGGTCATATTCAATAATATCAGTGATCATTATTTTGCAGCCTATAGTAAGCTGCTTTTTATCGAGGTATTGTAAAAAAGATGAACTATGGTCACGAACGCCTGAGATTATACCGCATTGGTTTACTGTTACGGCCGAAACCGGTTTTAACTCGTGTGTGTCAAAACGCCCATTACAATCCGGTATCGGGTCGCCGTGCGGGTCATGTTTGGGATAACCCATAAACTGGTCAAGGCGGTCAATAAGTTCCTGGGATGAAATATGTTCCATCTCCTCGGCAAGGTCGTGTACCTGGTCCCATTTAAAATTAAGCTTCTCAACCAAAAAATACTCCCACAGCCGGTGTTTGCGAATAATGCCTATGGCTATTTTTTCGCCGGAGGGGGTGAGGCTTACGCCCTGGTAAGGGACGTAGTTGATGAGCGCTTTTTCGGCAAGCTTTTTTAGCATGTCGGTAACTGAAGATGCTTTGGTATTTAGCGAGGATGCGATTTGATTTGTACTCGCATTTCCATCATTTACAGAGAGATGATAGATGGATTTCAAGTAGTTTTCCTCGGCTAAAGTATTCATTTAAACAAATCTAATAAAAAATTTAGACTAATCTAAAAAAATAAACGTTAGGAAA
>Ga0157372_10000732_pt1 | contig 35785 bp, 26 predicted proteins | sample C55metaG_FD_115307 | JGI IMG/M metagenome (GOLD analysis project Ga0157372, IMG submission 115307) | Corn rhizosphere microbial communities from Kellogg Biological Station, Michigan, USA - C5-5 metaG | ecosystem: Host-associated > Plants > Roots > Rhizosphere > Soil | place: USA: Michigan...
ACGGCGGCTTTGTAGGAAGGCGTAGGCCATCATTGTCATGAGCGCGTGACGGTGCAGGCCGATCCAGGAACGTCCTTCGAAATGGTCGAGACCGAGCTCTTCTTTGAGTTGTTGATGCGCCTGGCGGCCGCCAAGCTGCCGGTGGTGAAGGACCTCGATGCCTTCCGCTTCGAAGGGACGCCGATCAACGAGGGGCTGGTCCGTTCGCTGCACGGCGGCGCATTCCTGCCCGCACGGCGCAATGTCGTCCTGGTCGGTGGCACTGGCACCGGCAAGACCCATCTGGCCATCGCCATCACCGCCAATGTCGTCCGCGCCGGAGCGCAGGGGCGCTACTTCAACACTGTGGATCTGGTGACCCGTCTCGAAGAGGAAGCCCGGATCGGCAAAAGCGGGGCGCTTGCCGCCCAGCTCTCTCGCCTCGACCTCGTCGTGCTCGATGAGCTTGGCTATCTGCCGTTCGCCCGCTCAGGTGGGCAGTTGCTGTTCCATCTGGTCAGCAAGCTTTATGAGCAAACCAGCGTCATCATCACGACCAACCTGGCGTTCGGGGAATGGCCGACCGTGTTCGGCGATCCCAAGATGACCACCGCTCTTCTCGATCGTGTCACCCATCATTGCGACATCATCGAGACCGGCAATGACAGCTGGCGCTTCAAGAACCGAAACTGATCCCCGCCGCAGGTCGGGATTAAGATGCTTTGCGCTGCGCGCGCCTCCGGTTGGGCTCCGCCCTCCCTACGCCGCGCGCAGCGCAAGGAGCATTCCTCGACCGTCGTGCCATACTCGAAAGGGGGTCCCTTTTGCGCGCCGATCGGGGGGCCCGTTTGGACGCCGATTGACAGCTCCGAAGCGGACCGAGCACAAGGTCCCCATGCCAACCGCCTATGCCGGGCCTACCGAAGCGATTTGCTCTTTGCGGCGACAAAGCAATTTGGGCCTATTTAGCCGATTGCACCAGTGACATTATCTGAATGCGGGAAAATGATGGGTAGCCAAAATTTGGAATGTCCTATGCCCCATAAGTCACTGCCCGACCAAACCGATCGCTTGATTACCGTGAGCGATTTCGCAGAGATGGCACGCCCTTCACGCCGTGACAATCTCCTACGACGAAACGCTCGCCCCCGATTTTCCCAACCGGCCCTGAATGGCGCAAGTCAGCGGACCTCTCAATGTCCGTTGATCCTCGAGGCATATCCTATGCATAACCGTTGACAACGCAATTAATACAGTTCAATTGCAACTATGCCGTTTCAAAGGCATGGGCAGTGTTGTCGCGTCCTGGCGATTGTTGCGTACGTGTGGACACGTCTTTCGCAGCACTCATGAAAAACGGCGACAGAGAATGGAGTGCTATGTTTGAGTCGTTGAAGCAGATGCCAGCAGATCCCCTGCTGCAAATCATCGCCGCGCATCGTGCCGACACCCGTTCGGACAAAATCGACCTCGGTGTTGGTGTATTTCGCGATGAGGCGGGCGTTACGCCTATCTTTCGGTCGGTCAAAGCCGCTGAGGCCTATCTTGTCGCTCATCAGCCTACCAAGGGGTATCTTGGGATTGAAGGCGATCCAGTCTTCACCGATCTGCTTCGGCCGATCATCTTCGGCAAGGATGGTGGAGATATATCCCTCGTGCCGGGAATTCAAACCCCTGGCGGCGGCGGGGCTCTGCGGCTTGGTGGCGAACTGATCGCAGTTGCTCGCCCTGATGCCAAAGTTTGGCTAGGAACACCGAGCTGGCCTAATCACCGACCGATCTTCGAGGCTGTCGACCTAGAGGTGCGAGAATATCGGTTCGCAGATTTGACGACTCAGACCCTGCTGTTCGACGAGATGATGGCGGCACTATCGCAGGCAGCTGCCGGAGACGTTGTTCTTCTTCATGGATGCTGTCACAATCCAACCGGCCTTGACCTGAACCATGATCAATGGCGCGAGGTCGCTGACCTCTGCCGCGCAAACGGTCTCGTTCCCTTTGTCGATCTGGCCTATCAGGGCCTGGGTGAAGGGCTCGAAGCGGACGCGATGGGACTGCGAATTGTCTTTGACCGCGTCCCTGAGCTCCTGCTTGCCTACTCATGCGATAAGAACTTTGGCTTATATCGTGAGCGGACTGGCGCTCTTTATGTGAAAGCAGATAGTTCCGACCTGGCGCGCAATGTCGCCTCGAACCTCGCGGTGCATGCGCGCGTCAGCTGGTCCATGCCACCAGATCACGGCGCAGCCGTGGTGCGTGCCATTCTGGAGCAGCCCGATCTTGAAGCCGACTGGCGCGCCGAGTTGATCGAGATGGGGCAACGGGTGCGTGCGGTCCGAGAGGCTATCGCAGGCGCAGCTCCCTCCTTGTCGGCAATCGCGCACGAACATGGACTTTTCTCGAATCTTGCAGTGTCGCGGGATCAGGTCGATGCCTTGCGGATACACCATGGCATTTACATCGCCCCCTCGGGGCGGATGAATGTCGCTGGACTGAAGGTCGAAGACGCGCCTCGATTAGTCGTAGCACTCGCGGCCGTGGGGGCCTTGCCGAGTTCCTAAGCGATCGATGATAACGCTCCTAGCGTTCGCAGGACGATCCAAGTGTGAGTTACCGGCTAGGCCGATATTAAGGAGTTCGTAGATGCGCTTTATAAACAAGACCGTTCTCGCAACCGGGGTCGCGACGGGGCTTGGGCGCGTTACGGCTGAGCTTTTTGCTCGCGAAGGCGCCAAGTTGGTGTTGGTAGACTATAATGAGGACGAGCTCCGCGCCCTGACGAACAGCCTTCGCAGTAAAGGCACTGCCGTCGCCTCAGTGATCGGCGATGTCTCTCTCCCGGAAGTAGCGGACGAAGCGGTTGCCCGTATCGAATCCGAATTTGGTCGCCTCGACATCCTGCTGAATAACGCGGGCATCAACCCGGTCGGCAACATTGTCGATACGCCCGTCGAAGTGTGGGATCGGACGATCGCGGTCAATCTGCGATCGGCCTACCTATTTTCATCCAAGGCTATTCCGCTGATGGAGCGTGGGGGTGGTGGCACGATCGTCACTACGGCCTCCATCGCTTCCTTCAAGGCGTCAACCGCAGAAGCCGCTTACAGCGTTTCAAAGGCTGGCCTGCTGCAATTGACGAAGGTGATCGCCAAGGACTTCGCTGCGCGTGGGATTAGGGCAAATGCCGTCTGCCCTGGATTTCTTCCCAAATATATGGCGGACCGTCTGCAAGGAGCCTCGGAGGACCAGCAAGCGATGCGTTCACGCCGAGCGGCTGAGCTCGTGCCTATGGGCCGCGAGGGTACCTATGAGGAAATCGCGAATATTATCGCGTTTCTCGCAAGCGAGCAGTCATCCTATATGAACGGTGCCGCGGTCATTGCTGACGGCGCGCAGACCGTCTGATGGATCCAGCCCACAAAGGTCTCATCGCAGGCCTGGCTGTGGCCGGGTTTTCCGCGACGACAAGCTTGCTGGTTAAGGGGATCGGAGGGCGTATTCCACCGATCACCTTGAATGCCTGGCGTTGTACCGTCGCGGCCCTTATTTTTCTGCCTCTCTGGTGGTACACAACCGGCGGCTTTGTACCGGATGCACGGTCGTTGTTTTGGATCGGCATGTCAGTGCTTTTCAGCATCGTCATGGGCGACACGTCTTTTTTCCTTGCTATCAAGAAGATCGGCATGTCTCGCGCGACGCCGATCGCGAAGTCGTATCCAGCCTTCGCGGTGCTATTCTCATGGATCCTTTTGGGGGAGGCCTTGAGCACCTACAAGCTTATCGGCGTAGCGCTCGCAATCGGCGGCACAGCCCTTATGTCGCGGCGACCGGGCGGCACGGCGGCCCTTGCCGAAGACGACGAGGAACGGAAAACGGCGCGCGATCATACCGTTGGCGTGATGATTGCATTGGGAACGGCCTTGGCATGGGCTGCCGGTGCTATTGTGCTCAAAATTTCTTTGATGTCCGCCAGCGTCACAACCGTGAGTTTGTTCAAGACGGTTATCGCGGGCGTCATGTTGTGGGCGATCTCGTCCCGGTTCGAGCGATTCCCTGTCCGGGAAGTCCTTTTTAATCGAACAAACATGCTCTTGGCGGGCGCAACGGGCATCACATTGACAGGTGCTGCCCTACTTTTGGTCTACTCAATCTCGATGGTCGGCGCCGGGTCAGCATCCGTCTATTCTGGGCTCGCGCCCTTATTTGCCGTGCCGATGGGCGTGATCATTTTCAAAGAGCGCATGGGGCTGAAGGCGATCATCGGCTGCGTTCTTGCGGTCCTTGGCGTCGTCTTCGTCTCGATGGGTTGATAGAATCACCCTCGTCGTGACGCATCGTAGAAGAGAACAAATTTGATGGGCTGCGGTAATGCGAATTTGGACGTCGTCGTCGTTGGGTCGGGTGCTGCCGGACTGACGGCCGCGCTTACCGCACAACTCCAGGGAGCAAAGGTCACCCTCGTCGAATCGGAAAATCACCTCGGAGGCACTTCGGCGATCGGTGGAGGAAATCTCTGGATTCCCGGTAATAACCCGATGGGTCGGGCCGGCCATATGGACAACCTGGATGGCGCGTTTGTCTATTTGCGACGGGTAAGCGGTTCTCGACCTACTGTCGAGAACGCGCGCGCTTTTATTGAACATGGCCCTCGCTTGGTCGATTTCATTGAAACGCGTAGCGCTATACGGTTTTCGTCTATTGCAAGACACGACTATCATGCAGATTGGGAGGGCGCGGGCTTCGGTCGCAGTCTTGAGCCCGAACCCTTGGATGCCGGTCGGCTTCTTGCTTCCCAAAATGACTGGTTTCGAACGAACCCGACCCGGGCTCCTCTGACCTACTCCGAATATCGCGCAGGCGCGGACCTCGAGCTGGTTACCGAGCGCCGAAGACGGGACGTGCGTACGCAGGGAGCTGCTTTAATTGCGGGGTTGGGCCATGCAGCTCTAGATGCAGGCGTTCGAATGCTGCGCGGTAAAGGCTTAGCGCGTCTTGATCGCATGGGAAAGTCTGGCTTTCGCGTCGATCTTACGGACGGTACGCGAATTTCGACACCCGCTGTCGTCTTGGCAGCGGGCGGCTTCGCGGCGGACCCGGCGACCCGGCGGGCACTTCTCCCAAGCATCGACTTCGTTTCTCTGGCCGCCGGGCGCGCTGCCGGCGACGGTATTCGTGCGGGTCTCAATTGCGGTGCGGGACTTTCAGGTATTGGCGATGGCTGGCTCGGGGCCGTGCATGTTCCTGAGGACAGTCGCTCCCCGTTCCTTGTCGTCCGGGAGCTGGCATTGCCCGGCTCGATGCTCGTAAACGGAGACGGCCTCCGCTTCGTCAATGAAGCGCTTGGCTACAATGACGTCGGACGTGGTATGCTGGCCTTCGACCCATCCCGTGGAAATTACCCCGCCGAACGGTCGTGGCTGATATTCGATGCCGCATTTCGTTCACGGCATTCTGTGCTCGGGGTTTCGCCGGACGCCTCCATCCCGGCAGGATGGCACAAAGCGGGCAGCATCGCCGCATTAGCCGCGTCGCTTAAGGTTCCTTTCGCCGGTTTAGAGCGATCGGTTCAGCGGATGAACGAGGCAGCCACAAAGGGCTTTGATGACGAGTTCGGGCGCGGCGGTGATGCCCATCAACGCTTCAACGGTGACCCGAACCATGAACCAAACCCCTGTCTTGGGACGATCGCCCAGGCTCCATTCTTTGCCGCCCCCATCGTTCCGGGGCTCTGCGGAACCAAGGGTGGGCTCGCGGTCGACGAAAAGGCCCGTGTGCTCGATCGTGATGGCGGTCCAATCGCTGGGCTCTTTGCGTGCGGCGATGTGGCGGAAACCGTGATGGGGTTTGGCTATGCTGGCGCCGGGGCATCCATCGGCCCTGCCATGACATTCGGAATGCTTGCGGGCGAGACAATCGTTAAGCCCAATTGATCTCGGCCGCAGGTCGTGTCTCAAACGTTGGACACGATGCGGGTGGACCGTAAGCGCCGACGGAACGAGGCATTGACGCGGCGCCGTCAGGCTTTTCGGCGCGCCCGCCTTCTAGTGACAGACGGGTGTGCTGCCAGGCTTCCACCTATCGCTCGGTATATCACGTGCCCGCCTACTGCATGTGACAGGGGAAATCCCCCTCCGATGTGTCTGCCAAAGTAACCGTGGCGCCGAGGCCGCCTTGCGCGGTTGGGGGATGAAGGGCTGATTGCCGCTCGGATAGGGAGCGGCGATGGATAACGAGATCGAAGGTGGACCAGCGAGCAGTCATATGAGTGCTCATACGAGCGGTCGTATGAGCAGTCGGATTGAGGTCGTTGCAGGTCGGCGCCGCTGGACAGTGGAGCAAAAGCTGGCGGTCCTTCGCGATGCTTTCGGCCCCGAGGGTTCGGTTGGGGACGCTTGCAAGCGACACGGGATCGGCAGCGGGTCGATCTACACCTGGCGGCGGCAGGCGATGTCGGGTGAGCTTGGCGGTGCCAGACCAGCAGCATTGCCCACGTTCGCGGAGGTCGAGCTTTCTACCCCGGTTCCGGCACTGTCGACGCCCGGCGGTCATATCGGGATCGAACTGCCCTCGGGCGTGAAGCTGACCGTGGACGCCGGTGTCGATGCCGAGGCCTTGGCACGGGTCATTGCCGTTCTCACGCGATGATCCCACTGCCACCTTCCATCCGGATCTATCTGGCCTGTGGCGCCACCGACATGCGCAAGGGCTTTGACGGTCTGGCAGTGCTGGCCCAGCAGGTGCTGGAACAGAGCCCGCATTCTGGTGCGCTATTTGCCTTCCGGGGCAAGCGTGGCGATCTGGTGAAGTTGCTCTGGTATGATGGCCAGGGCCTATGCCTGTTTTCCAAGCGGATGGACCGTGGCCGGTTCGTCTGGCCAGTGACGAAGACGGGCAAGGTCGGCCTGACCTCGGCGCAGCTTTCGATGCTGCTTGAAGGCATAGACTGGAGCCGCCCGGAACGGACAGCCAGGCCGCTGCTGGCAGGCTAAAAAGTACGGATTCCTGTGGGTTTATCTGGCATCGATGGTGCCGCTTTGATACTATCCAAGGGTGTCGGATCGAGGCTCTTCCCCCGTCGATAAGGACGCCCGCATCGCCGAGCTGGAGGCAGCTCTGGCGGCCCGCGGCACGCTGATCGATACGTTGCGCTTTCAACTGGCCCAGCTCCGGCGGCTCACCTTTGGCCAGTCTTCGGAGAAGCTGTCCCTCCAGATCGAACAGCTCGAACTCACCCTTGAGGAGTTGGAAGGCGAAGCTGAGCTTGCCGATGTCCGCAAGGTCCAGGCGGATCAGAGGGAGCGACCGGCGCCGGTCCGCGCCTTGCCGGCGCATCTGCCGCGGGCCGAACGCCGGATCGAGCCGGGAGCAGGCACCTGCACCTGTCCTTCCTGCGGAGGCGCCCTGCGTCCGCTCGGGCAGGACAGCGACGAGATGCTCGATGTCACGCCGGTGCAATGGCGCGTCATCCGCACCGTCCGTCCTAAATATAGCTGCCGATCCTGCGAACAGATCGTGCAAGCCCCGGCGCCCGTAAAGGCGATTGCCCGAGGCAAGGCTAGCTTCGCCACGCTCGCCCATGTCGTCGTCGCCAAGTTCGATCATCATCTCCCCCTCTATCGCCAGGCCGAGATGATGGCGGCACAGGGCCTCGATATCGACCGATCGACGCTGGCAGGCTGGGCAGCACAGGTCGCACATCTGCTTGACCCGATCGTCAGTCGTATCCGGGAAGAAGGGATCAAGGCCGGCAAGATCCACGTCGATGACACGCCCGTGCCGATGCTGATGCCCGGCAAGGGCAAAACCGTCCAGGCGAGGCTCTGGGCCTATGTCGTCGATGATCGTGCCGCTGGCGCATCCACGCCCGCGCTGGCTTGGTATCGCTTCACCCCCGACCGCAGCGGCGTCCACCCGCAAAGCGAGCTCAAGGACTTTACCGGGCTGCTACAGGCTGATGCCTATGCGGGCTTCGAGAAGCTCTACAGGAGCAACCGCATCCACGAAGTCGCCTGCTGGGCGCATTTCCGGCGCAAGATATTCGAGAACCACGCCACCAGCCCGACGTCGTTGACAAGCAACCTGCTGGACCGGATCGCCGCTCTCTACCGGATCGAGGAAGAGATACGCGGGCAGCCGCCTGACCAGCGCCGCCGGCATAGGCAGGACAGAAGCAGGCCTCAGGTGAACGCGTTACGCTCGATCATCGACGATGCGCTGCGCCGCCTCGGAACCCATTAACCCGGACGGACGGAGCGGAGCGTCTGGCTTGTAGGGCATCGCCTTTTGGCGGGCAGCCTGCTCCGGCGTCGTTCCCGCAGCAACCTCACCGTCCGCCGCTGTGAACGTAATTTTGCGCGTTACACCAGACTGAACGTCGCCAATGAGGCGATTCACCCAAAGGTTCACCACACGGACTTCGAGCGTGTTTCGACCTGAGCGGATCGCGCTGCCAATGTCGACGCGGTATGGCGGCTTCCAAGCTGTACCCATGAGCCGGCCGTTTACCCATACCTCCGCCAGATCACCGACTTTGCCGAGATCGATCCATAGTCGGCGCTTTTCAGCGATCTTGCTGACCGGGGCGTTAAACGTCCGTGCGTAGCCAGCAATACCAGAAAAATATCGGATAGCTGGGTCCGCATTCTGCCTGAAGTCGGCCAGTGTATCGAATCGAGCTTTATCCGGCGCTCCCCTGTCAGCTTGAAAGCGAATATTCCACGGCCCTCCGAGGGTCATAAGGGTAGTCTCGGCTGCCGGCGCTACCCTCCGCGCCTCGACCCCCTTCCCCCGGAACACGACGAAGGTCGAGCCGAAGCGATCGAGCGGTACCGTGACAACCGTGCGCTGGCCTTCGACATGGTACGCAGCCGGAGCTAGGGCCCCGGTGGCAGGATCCCAAAGCCCCGGCACATGTCCCCTAGTACGAAAGCTTGCCTCTATCGTTTCCGATCGATCGACTCGGTTCGACAGAAAGTAGATCTCGCCATCATCAAGTCGGCGATGAATGAACATCACATTGCTATCCGGTTGCGGCTTCGAATAGGTAAAGTCCGGATCCAATCCGACCGCCGCCAATGCCGGAGCCGCTTCGGCGGAGGCGAACACCTTTCCACGTCCGACTGTCGCAACCGGCGTGCCGGGCCATAATTCGGCCAGCACGGTTTCCACCTCGCGTGGATTATCGGCGAGACTAGGCGAACCGAGCGGGCGCTTGCCAATCAGCGTTGCGCCGTTTCTCACCAACGCCAGCGTGCTGCGTAGCACCGGCAGTGAAACACGCTCCGTCCCCCGCCCGAAGAACAGTGCAACATAGCGCATTCCCGTCTCTGTTCGAAGTTGGCCATCGCGTGCGGATAGCCTGTTCACGATCACGTCGGCATTGACGTAGTCGTAGCGGTAGCCCTGCGGCACTGCAGGTTCGTCATAGCGATATGCCGCGATGACCGGACCTGCCTCGCCATAGAATACGGCCACATCATTCGCTGCGCGGCCTTGTTGGAGCAGGCTCGAAGCGCGAGCCAGATAGTCAATCCAGGGCTTTGCCTGCTCGGCCCAGGTTTCGTTTCGGGAAAAATATTGCCCCGTACCGAGCGTTGTTCCTGGTCCCCAGCTAACAGGCTGATGAGTCGATGTATGGATTACGAACCGATTGACACCAGCAAGCAAGATAGCGTCGGCAGTCGGCTTCAGGTCCCACGGGGAAGATCCGAAGGCAGGTCCGCCCGTGAGCGCTTCCGCGGCGGCAATATTCTGTCCGTAGATATGCGCGACGGACGCAGTTTCTTGAAGATCATTCCAGTAAACCTTCTCGATCTCTCCGGGCGTCTTCGCCAGCCACATCGCCCCCATCGGGAGGTCGGCCGACTGTTTCATCTCCATGCCATCACCAGGAACGACGAAGAGCTCCTCATGCCCCTCACCATACCGAACCCAACCGTGATTATGGAATATCTTTGTCAGTCTGTCGTAGTGATTGGCCTTTAGCAGCTGACCGAGCGTTCGACGCCAATCCCTGAGAAATGCGTCACTATGCTCTGCACTTTCAATCTGAAAGCCCGCCAGAGCCGGTAGCCATGGCGTGGGATCACAACCTCTCAGTCGCCGGAAGGCGCCGATGATGTCCTGAGTCCAGTTCGCGTTGCTGGCCTCGTAGCTGTCGATCGTGACAGCGCTCAGCCCCCTCTTCCCCATCAAGCCGCCGCTCGCATCGCGGTAAGTGCCCAGATAATGTTCGATATATCGGGAAACCGCGTCGGGATCGAGCTTGTCGACCTCCAAACCCGTTGCCTCCGGCGTTGCCGGCTGGTTCATGGACCCAACCAGGGAATAGCCCATACGCAGGATCGACCATTCGCCTTTTGGCGGGGTCCATCTCAGGATCCCGTCGGGGGACATTCTGCCAGTAATGTCGATTACGTCCCCCAGCTTTACTGTCGCCGAGCTATCGTCGGTTCCAGTCGGAAGGTCATAATAATCGGCGTTGTTGTAGAATCCTGCCTTTTCTTCAAACGAATCGATCGTGTTGGTCGCAAGAAGCTGGAGTTCGCGGATCGGGAGCACAGCCGGCGGGGGCTTTTGTGGTCCCATGAAGCGTTCCCAACGGCGCGGTGACGCAGGCGGTTGCCTGACGCTGACGAAACGAAAATAGCGGGCTTTGGCAGATGGCACGGACGATGTTCGCTGGGACTTGCCGGTTTGCAGCTTGGCACCCGTATCACACCAGTCATGGCCATTTTCGCTTGCCTCCAGCCGGAAGACGACAGGCGCGATGCCGTTTCGCAGGTTCGGCCGCAGCGCGTCATAGAATGTCGCGACGATCGGCGTCGCCAAGTGAACGCCTCTAACGACGACGGGCCGCCCATAGTCGAACTGGACCCAGGAGATGCCGCCAACGCCTTGCGCTGCAGGAAGTTCGATTGCGCTGGCTTCCAGATCCCCGTCACTCAGCTTGGCGACATCAAGACGTCCGCCACTGGCCGTGATCACAGGTGTCGGCAGTGCACCCGGCACACGGAAAGCGATAACCTTTGTATCGGCATAGAGTTCGGGAACCGAAATCCCTGGTACCCTTCCGCCGAGCACGCCTCCCTCCATACTGGTCTGGAAAACTCCCGTTGTCGAAGGTGGCGGCGGCAACTTGATCGTCAATGCCCGGCCTCCAGCAACGCGCGTGATGGACCAAACGGCCTTCTTCATGGCATCTCTGGGCAATACCCAAGGTCCGCCCGTGACACTCCAGCCCGGAGATGAGGCAATGCCGAGTTCCAGGCCGAGCCTGTCGGCGTAGTTCGCCGTTTTGGCGAAAACGCTCTTCCAGCCTGGCGACATGTAGGGAAGTCGCGTTTTGACCAGCTTGGGTGTCCCGAGCCCGGCGTCGAAGGCTTGCAGCCCGCCGATTCCGATGCGCTTCATCCAGTCCATGTCGGCCTTGGCGCCATCCCAGGTGACGTTGCCATTCATCCAGTGCCACCAGACACGTGGCTGAGCTGAATCGCCAGGCCTGCGAAACGCATCAAGTAGCCGATCAGCAGTATAAGGATCGTAGTCGGCACGAATACTGGACGACCTTGGGGCCGCTTCCCGAGCAAGAGATGTGCTCGATAAAGCCGCACCCATACTACACAGAAGCAAAAGGAAGAATTTGTGCCTGACCACTTTCAAGCCTTCCTTAAAAATGCTCGCGCAAGCTGATGGCGAACACCCGTCCCCTTTGATCAGACGAGCGCATTGCGGCGGATCAGCTCTCGATACCATTGGGCGCTGAGTTTGGGCGTTCGCGTCTGGGTAGCGAAGTCGACATAATGCACGCCGAACCGCTTCGAATAGCCGTCGGCCCACTCAAAGTTGTCCATTACGCTCCACAGGAAATAGCCCTTGAGCGGCAGACCCTCGCGGGCCGCACGCTGGAAGTGGCCGAGACAATTGCGGAGGTACATGATACGATCCGCATCGTCGACGCGACCGCCAGTCATCACGTCATCGGCCGAACAGCCATTTTCCGAGATATAAAGCGCCTTAGGCTTCCAGAGATCGTGGATGCAACGCACGCTCCAGTAGGCGACCTCTGGCCCGACATAGAGCCACGACGACGCCATGTGCGGCGACTGAGGTAGATGTGGCAAAATCGCGTATCCGCGCGGCGCGGCATCAGATCTGACGTAGGACGGCGCATAGACATTGATCGCGACAAAATCGAGCAGGCTACCGATCGCCGTCATGTCCCCAACCTGTACCTTGGGCGCGGCGTTTCCTTCCCTCTGAAGATAGCTGTCGAGGTAGCGCCCTTCCATGATCGCGGTCAGGAACATGGCGTTTTCCTCACGCGTGGCCGTACGCGCAGCTTCGACATGCTCAGGGGTCTCGATCACCGGCACGAAGAAGTTGCTATTGTCAGCAAGGCCGACCTGCGTGCCCCGCTTGGCATTGGCGCGGATCGCCTGCACGCCGAGGCCGTGCGCGAGAACGCCATGGTGTCGCACCTGATTGCGTTCAGCCGGGGGCAGTTTCAATCCGGGCGCGTGGATACCGGACATATGACCAAGGTCGGTGAAGCAGCGCAGTTCGTTCACCGTCATGAAATGGCTGACCCGATCAGAGAATCGCTTCGCTACAACTCCAGCGTACTCTGCGAACGCATAGGCGGTATCGCGGTTCTGCCAGCCCCCGGGCAATGCCGCCGGAAGATCCCAATGAAACATGGTAATATAAGGGGTGATACCGTTGGCGAGCAGATCGTCGACGACGCGGTCGTAATGGTCGAGACCCTTGGAATTCAGTATGCCCTTCCCTTCGGGAAAGATACGTGACCAAGCCAGGGACATCCGATACGCCGTCACGCCCAGCGCCTTGAGCAACTGAGTGTCCTCCTTGTAGCGGTGATAGCTTTCGCAGGCGACGTCGCCGGTGTCGCCATTGGCTACCTTGCCTGGCGTGTGAGAGAAGGTGTCCCAGATGGTCGGACCGCGTCCGTCCTCCTTCACCGCGCCTTCGATCTGGTAGGCAGCGGTGGCGCAGCCCCAAACAAAGTTGGCTGGAAAGGCGCCTGCGGTGCCGATCGGCAGCGTCGTTGCCCCGGCGCTCGGTACGGCAGCCCGAGACTGCGCGCTCCCCAAAGTGGTCATTGCGGCCGCACCCAGCCCCATGACTCCCAGATCTCGGCGCCTCCACTCACCCATATGCAGCTCCCAGTCCAAAAAGGTTATCAATCAACTCATGCCACCGAAAACGTACCGTGTACCCCGGTCGCCTGTGCTGACGGTGCGATCCAGACGCCAAATTCGCCTTGGCCGTCCTTTGTTTTCAGATCTTGGCCGAGATACGACAGTTCACTGCGCTCCAGCGTGAACACGACCTCCTTCTGCTGACCCGGCTGCAAGGATATCTTCTGGAACGCCTTGAGCTCTCGGACCGGACGGGTGACCTCGGCTGCGAGATCCCGGATATAGAGTTGAACTACCTCATCCGCCGCCCGCGGCCCCGCGTTGCGGATCTTCGCCCGGATATTGAGATTTTGACCGGCAGTTATCTTCGCCTGTCCAAGGTCAAGATCAGAGTAGGTGATATCTCCGTAGGTGAGTCCGTGCCCAAACGCGAACAGTGCATCGTTTCCGAACTCGCGGTAATGCGTTTTGTACTTTTCAGGCGCTCCCGCCGGATTGGGACGGCCCGTGTTCTTGTGATCGTAATGATAGGGCTCTTGCCCCGTCGCGTGGGGAAATGAAACCGGCAGGCGCGCCGACGGGCCAACCTTGCCGAATAGAACGTCCGCGATTGCTCGGCCATCCTCAGAACCCAGGAACCACGTCACCAGTATTACAGGCGCGGACAGGACCGCCCCCTTAAGCGCCAGGGCACGCCCCGTACGCAGCAAAATCACGACAGGCTTCCCAACTGCCGTCACGGCTTCGGCCAACGCCATTTGCGGGGCTGGGACGACGATGTCCGAGCGCGATTGCGCCTCGCCCGACATGGCCTGGCCCTCCCCGATCGCCAGAACGACGATATCGGCCGCAGAAGCCGCGGCAACAGCGGCCTCGATCCCGCCAGGCATCGATTCCTCGATAGCCGAGCCGAGTGTGACACTGATCGAGGCTCGGTCAGAAACGGCTTCGGTTACCCCCGTCGCAAGGTCGATCGCCTCCGCGTTCTTTCCAAAGACATTCCAAGGCCCGATCAGATCATGTTGCCCGGCTACGAATGGGCCAATGAGCGCGATCTTTTTGCCTGAGCTAGGAAGGGGCAGAAGATGGTCGTCATTCTTCAGCATGACGATGGATTTCGCCCCGGCTTCCCGCGCGAGTTTAAGGGTTTCGGGCATTCGCATCCGTGACTTTTCCCGATCCGGATGGATGCGGCGGAACGGATCGTCAAAGAGGCCCAACTTCGCCTTCAGCGCCAATACACGGCGTACGGCCTCGTCAAGCCGTGCCACCGGCACTTCCCCCTTAGTGACGAGGTCTGGGAGAAATTTGCGGTAGAGGCCGCTATGCATGCTTATGTCGACGCCAGCGAGGAATGCCAGCTTGGCGGCCTCCCGCGCGTCGGCCGCCAGGCCGTGGTCGACCAATTCAGCGTCAGCCGTGTAATCCGACACGACAACACCATCGAACCCCCATTCCCGCCGCAAAACGTCCTGGAGCAACCAGGGATTGGCGGTGGACGGGACACCTGCAATTTCGTTGAACGACGGCATCACAGTCGGCGCGCCGGCAGCGAACGCAGCCTTGAATGGTGGGAAGTACACATTCCTCAATGTGCGTTCCGAGACGTCTACCGTATTGTAATCCAACCCTCCTGCCGCAGCGCCATATGCTGCAAAATGCTTTGCGCAGGTCGCGACTGCGTCTGGCGCTGTCATACCATCGTCACCTTGGAAGCCGCGGACGCGAGCTGCCGCCATAAGGCAACCGAGCAGCACGTCCTCGCCGGATCCTTCAACGCCACGTCCCCAGCGCGCATCACGTGCGATGTCGACCGTGGGTGCAAACGTCCAGTCGATGCCAGCCGCTGATGCTTCCAAAGCGGCTGCGCGCGCCGTTCTCCGCGCAAGCTCGGGTTCGAAGCTTGCTGCCTCGCCCAGGGGAACCGGAAAGATCGTCTGGTAGCCGTGGATCACGTCAGCAGCGAAGATCAGCGGAATCTTCAACCGGCCCTCGGTCATCGCGACAGTTTGCATGCGTTGCGCCATGACCGCACCGGCCCCGTTGAAGACGCCGGTCAGCAGTCCCGCCCTGACCTGTTGCAGCTGACCTTGGAAGTTAGTCAATCTTGTGGCAGGGTTAAGCGTGGTGGCGACACCACCCGGCCAGCTCGCACCCATGAGCGTCAATTGGCCAGCTTTCTCATCAAGCGTCATGCGTGAGATCAGCGCCTCAAGGTCGGTGGGCAATGATTTCGACGCAGGCCTCATCAGCGCGCGTACAGGGCTATCCAGCCACGCCGCAGTGACACCAATCCCTAATATCGCTGCGCGCCGCGAAAGCGATCCGACCATAGACTTCAGTCTCCTGTCACTCGTCGAACGGTCGCCCGGGCGCGCTTTCGATCGTCAATCAGTTTGGATGGAAGTCTCGCTTCAACCGGATGACGAGCGCTCTGAATCTTCCGGAGTGAGCCCCCCTCCCACTCCGCTACGATCGCAGCTGCGACGGCATTCCCGACGACGTTGGTGGCTGTGCGGCCCATGTCGAGAAAGTGGTCGATCGCCAGGATGAGCAACAGACCGGCCTCGGGTATGCCGAAGACTGGTAGAACGGCCGCGATCACGACCAGACTGGCACGCGGCACCGCCGCAATGCCCTTGGAGGAGATCATCAGGAATAGCAGCATCGCGATCTGGGTGCCGAACGGCATGTGGATGCCATAAGCCTCGGCGATGAAGATCGATGCGAACGTCATATACATCATCGAGCCATCGAGGTTGAAGGAATAACCCAGCGGCAGCACGAAACTGGCGATCTTGGGAGGAACGCCGAAACGCTCGAGCGCTTCCAGAACCCGAGGGTAGGCGGCCTCCGAGGACGCGGTGGTGAATGCGATGAGGAGAGGCCCGCGGACGTGCCTCATCAGCTCGCGAAAGCACGGGCCGACAATCAGAAATCCCGCGGCGATCAGAATGGTCCAAAGGATGATCAGTCCAAGATAGAAGCTGGCCATGAATAGGGCGAGCTGACCGATCACGCTCGCACCACGCTCCGCCAGCGTCGCGGCTACCGCGCAGAAAACGGCGATCGGTGCCAGGCGCATGACATAGTCGGTCACCTGCAACATGATGGCGACCAAGCCATCGACTGCTCGGACGATCGGGGCTGCGCGCTCACCGACGGAGGTGATGGCCATGCCGATGAAGATCGAGAAGACGACGATCTGAAGGATCTCGTTGGTGGCCATCGCCTCGACCATCGAGGCGGGAACGATGTGGGTGAGGAAAGTCGCCAGGTTGAAGCCGGTTGAGCCAATGCCTGACGAGGCTGTTACGCTGGGCAGCGGCAGGTTGATGCCTATCCCGGGGTGAATGAGGTTGACCAGAACCAGCCCGAGGCTGAGCGACAGCAAGCTCGCGCAGATGAACCACCCGATGGCCTTGGCGCCCACGCGTCCCAACGCCGCTGTATCGCCCATTTGCGCGATACCGCCCACCAGCGTCGCGAAAACCAGCGGCGCGATGATCATCTTGATCAACCGCAGAAAGAGCGTGGTTCCGATCGAAAAATAGCCGACGATAGCGTTCAGGCGGGTCGCCGCACTCGGCGACCCGTCGTCCAGCCAGCCATTGACTGCCAACCCGGTCAGAACGCCTGCAAATAGAGCAATGACGATCCAAAACGTCAATCGCTTAGCCATTGTCTCAGGGCCTTATAGTTGTTGATGCGAGCATCGCACGTACCGTCAGACTCTTATCGTTCGCATCATCGCCGGCATTGATCAGATATGCTCCGGAGGCGATCCGCCACCGGTGACGTCGGACGTCCCAATTCGCCAGCAACCGAGAATCGACGGAAATCTCGACACGTCGCGCCTCTCCTGGCTGCAGGCTTGCTTTTGCCCAACCAAGGAGCCGTTGTTGAATGCGCTGCGGTGCTCGCTGAAGATAAAGCTGGGCTGTAGCTTCCCCCGTTCGCGATCCGCTATTCTTGATTGTCAGAGCCAGCTTAAGCGGGCGCGACGAGACGACTGCCAGATCAGAATAGCTGAACGTCGTGTACGATAGTCCAAAGCCAAATGGGTAAGCCGGCTTGTAATTATTCTCCGCGAACCACCGATAGCCGACGGACGCGCCCTCCTTGTAATCGACGCTGAAGGATTTCGACTCCCAGAATCTGCGTGGTTGTACCGGGTTCAGATCCAAACCAGCGGGACTGGTTCGCGGGAGTTGATCGAGACTGTCGGGAAACGTCACGGGAAGTCGTCCCGAAGGGTTCACTTCACCGAACAGGATGCGTGCGATCGCCTCCCCCCCCTGGCCGCCGGGATACCAGGCCGCGACCAGACCGGAGACCTTGTTACGCCAAGGCGTAAGCACAGCTCCCCCCGTTTCCATGACCACGATCGTCTTCCGGTTTGCGGCCGCGACTGCCGAGATCAACGCCTCCTGCTTTCCCGACAGGCGCGGGCTTACATCAACGCCCTCAACCGCCCACTGTTCGACGAAGACGATGGCAACGTCGGCTTGCTTGGCTATGGCCACAGCGCTGGCGATATCAGTTCCCGCATCGAAACGGACTTCCCCCTTGGCGCGTCGCTTGATGGCGCCGAGCGGGGCGGACGGATGATAGACCGGTCCCTTTACTGACTCGGGATAGCCGGACGGCGCAGTCAGGCGAACACTACCATAGGGGATCACCTGCGAGGATCCACCACCCGACAGGACCCCAATATCGGCGTGGCCGCCAATCACTGCCACCCGACCAGCGTTCGCTCCCAGTGGCAGGATGTTGGCGTCGTTCTTCAGCACGACGATACCGGCTTCAGACGCAGCCAAGGCCACGGGATTGTCACCGTCGACATCAACCGCACCGAGCGAGGCTTGAGGATCAATCGCACCAACCGCAAAAAGGCTGCGCAACAGCCGATGCACCATTTCGTCGACGCGAGCCTGAGGGACCATGCCCGATAGAACAGCCGCCTTCAGCGGTGCCCCGAAATAGACATCCTTGTCGAGTTCTTGGCCGGATTCCTGATCAAGTCCCATGTTTGCAGCGGCCACCGAATGAACCGCCCCCCAATCGGACATCACCCAACCCTTGTATCCCCAGTCCTTACGCAGGATGCCGCTGAGGAGGTCCGGGTTCTCGCAGGCGTAACGGCCATTCACCTTATTATAGGCGCACATCACCGAGGCAGGGCTGCCGTCTTCGATCGCAAATTCGAACGCCAGAAGGTCAGATTCCCGCAAGGCAGCTTCGCCAATTTGCGCGTCGACCACATGCCGGCCAGTTTCCTGCGCGTTGAGGATAAAGTGCTTTACCGTCGAGGCGATATGCTGGCTCTGAATACCAGCGATTGACGCACCAGCAATCCGGCCTGCGAGAAGGGGGTCCTCTCCGAGATACTCGAAGTTGCGACCGTTGTAGATGTCCCGCGTGAGATTGACGCCGCCAGCGAGCAGAATGTTGTAACCACGCTGGCGGGTCTGTTTTGCGACCATGGTTCCACCGCGGCGCGCGATGTCAGGGTTCCAAGTCGCTGCAAGGGACATTCCTGATGGCAGGGCCGTGGCATCGTTGCCCGAAGCGCCGTTCTCGGCGACGCCCAGGCTGGCATCCGTTTCGCGAAGCGCAGGGATGCCAAGCCGGGGCACGCCAGGAAAATATCCCCCCGATGGGGCGACATCGGCGGGCAGGACCCGCATCATGCGAGGGAAGTGACCGTGAAGGAGCGAAATCTTCTCGTCCAGGGTCATCGCCGCGATCAGGCGCGTCGCGCGGGCATCCGGAGACTCGTTCGTAGATGCAGCCGGTGTCGCCTGCTGGGCGGAAGCATGCACGCTTGCAGTAGCGATTGCGAGCGCGAGGCCAACGTGACGCGGCGATGATTTCATTGGCGGTTCCTTGTCATTGCCGAGCCTGCTGTCGATTGCTGGCATGAACAAGGGCAGGGAATTGTTTCCCTGCCCCGTCCTTTTTCTTTCAGTTGTCGGTGCTGCTCATCAAAAGTTGAGCCGTACGCCCGCGCTCATGTAACGACCGACGACATCATAGACGGCCTGAGCGGACGGGAAGTTCAACCCCGGACTGGAGGTGTCTGCTACCAGCGGCGCCTTCCGATTGAACAGATTGTTCACGTTGAAGAACAGCGTTGCGTTGCTTTTCCCGTCGGTGTCCCGGCCGGCAAATGCCCCAAGATCGACCGATGCCGTCATGTCGGTATAGAATACAGGGCCATAGTGATGCTGGACAAAGACCTGAAGAGGGTTCCAGTTACGATCCATAGCCCCGACCATGCGCTCTGCGACGAACAGGTTAAACGGACCGCTGTTCAGGTTAGCCTGCAAGGTGCCAGAGAGCTTCGGGAACCCATTGGGGCCGTTAACACCAACACCGCCAGCCTGATGCTGTATTGGAGCAGTCGGGATCGTCGCGATGTCGCGTGTCGGGACATAGGACGCCAACAACCGGAGATCGAGTCTGGTATCGGAGGCGATCATCAAACGCTGCGAAACGTCGAAGTCAATCCCGCGGTAGCGCTCGTTCGCAAGGTTGATGTTAAACGCGTTGACTTGGCTCGGGAAATTGGCTGCCGAGGTGTCGGTCGGCGAGATCGGACGAATGATCTGCGAGCAGAATGGGGACGCGGCATTGGCGAAGCATTGGGTCAAGATCGTATTTGGGTCCACCGTTCCGACGCCGCCCTTGATCTTGATCTCCCATGCATCGATTGATGCACTGAAGCCGGGCAGGAACGACGGCGTGAGGACGATGCCTACCGTCTTCGTGATGCCAATCTCGGGCTTCAGATTAGGATTTCCGCCCCCGATCGTGATGAGCTCATTGGTAGTGTTCGTCTGGCGATCTGTGAAGGTTTGCCGAGAGATCTGCGTTCCCGCAAAAAGTTCGTAAAGCGTAGGTGCACGAATATCGCGGGAAATCGTGCCACGAAACCGGACTCCCGGGGTAGGAATGTAATTGAAGCCGCCCTTCCAGGTCGCCACCCCGCCGCTGGTGCTGTAGTCGGTATACCGAACGGCGCCGTTGAGATCGAACTTTTCTGCGAACGGCAGATCCTTCAGCAGCGGAATCGCCACTTCGCCGAAGGCCTCTTTCACATTGTTCGACCCGGCACCGACGCCAACCTGCTGACTATTGAACAGGCGGTTTGCAATCGGCGAGCGCAGCCCGGTGAAGTCGACTGGAATCGCCGGGTCTGCCGTGCTGGTCTGGTTGAACTTTGCTTTGCGGTACTCACCACCGATGACAATGCTCACCGGGCCCGCCCATGTCGAGAAGGGGCTACCCGAGATCGACCCGTTGACGTCATCGAGTGTATTCTCAACCGTAAACGAAGACGGCTGCAACGCATAGCGGAGCGCTGCTGCCGACGGCGAACCCGCGCCAAACAAATTGATCGGGACGCAGCCGGGATAGAGGCCCGGGTTTGTCAAAGTAACCCGGCAAACAATGTTACCCGAGCTATCGCGAACCGCGTCCACGGCCGCGGCAAAACGCGGGACCTGGATCTGGTTATCCTGTTGTACCGTCAAACGCGAATAGCTGTGGACGTAGTCGAGCCGCCACCTCCAATCACCGCCAAACCGGCCGTCCAAACCTGCACCGGTAGTGAAGTTCTTGGTGGCGCCATGAACCTTTAGACCGCCGTCCTCGTTCAGGCGGCGCCCGATCGAGAAGCTTGGGGTTGTGCCCAGCTGTGCGCGCTGTGCAGCGGTCAGCGATTGCTGCAGGAATGCGTTATCCGAATAGATGGTGATGGCGTTGACCGACTGGGTGGGGTTCACCTGATTGAAGTCGGAATACGCGTAATTGGCCAAGACATAGCCACTCACCGAGTCCGAAAAATCATAGCCTACACGGCCGAACGCCTGCCGATTGGTCACGCGCGGCGTCAGCCACATCTGGTTGTGGTAAGCGCCATCGCCGCCGACGTTGATGTTGCCGGTCCCGGTCCTCGTTCCGGCGTTAAAGGGTGCCAAAGCACCCCCTGGAAGAAATGCATTACCAGCCAGCGGGCCGGTGTTGATCACACTGCCGAACGCCTGTGTGGCAAAACGGGCATTGAAGACGTTGACGTAAGGATTGGTAGCGCTGCCCGCAGCGCCGGCAAGACCGAGAGTGCCGACCGCCATCGGAGTATTGCCCGCGCGCTCGTTCTTGCCGCTGGCATTGATGCCCCCATTGCGGAAATATTCGACGCTGCCTTCAATGTGCAGCTTATCGTCCAGCAATGACGTCCCGGCCGCCAGCCCGAGACGCTGGAAGGGGCCGTCACCTCGGTCGGAGATGCCGGCGCTGGCGTTTGCCTTGAGGCCGGTAAATCTCTTGTCGAGAATGAAGTTGACGACGCCGGTGACAGCGTCGGAGCCGTAGCTTGCGGACGCGCCCGCAGTGACGATGTCGACCTGCCTGACCAGCAACTGGGGAAGGATATTGGTGTCGACCGCGCCTTCGAAGGTCGTCGGCGCGAGACGCTGGCCGTCGAGAAGGACGAGAACGCGGTTGATACCGATACCGCGCAGATTGAGGTAGTTGCCTCCCAGTGGCGCGTTCGCGACAAGCACGGGGCTCTGCGTGTTGCTGCGCGAGTTTGCCAGCTGCGGCAGCTTATTGAGCGCGTCCGGGATGTTCGTGGTCGCTGCGTTCGCGAGCGTGCCCGCGTCCACGACGGTGACCGGGGTCGGTGCCGTGTAGCCACGCTGCGAGATACGGGAACCTGTGACAACGATGTCACCCGATCGCGATTCATTCGCCTGGCTGTCGGTTGCGGCCTGACCATCTACCTGAGTAGCGTCCGCTGCTGCGGCCGCCGAGGGGGTCTGAGCCGCTGCTTCTGCCGGCGGAGCCGATGACCCGACCGGAACCACCCCTGCCTGCGCGGAGAAGGGCAGCAGCACAACTGCGGCGGTCCCGAACAGATAAGCCTTAGATTTACAGAGCATAGGTCCAGCCCCCTTAATATGGCGTGTGTCCCGCAGCCTCCTTTTGAGGTCAGCGATTCGTGGAACTTATCAACAACCACAACCGTTGACAATGCAATTAAAGAGGTGCATATTCAATTATGTCGTTACGCTGACATTGATATGCGTAACCTGCCACTAATCGGTTGTTACGCTCGAACATGGGGATGTCCGTCCTGTGGTGGAGCCAGCGACGAGCGATGGAGAGCCATGTTTGGTTGGAACCGGAACCGTCGGTTCAGCAGATCAACGACGGCGCCAAAAGCTGCTTAGACCACCAATGCGGCCGCGGCGGTGTGTGCATCAGCGCTTCAATGGTGGCGCGCGGGACATGAACCAAACCCATGCCTTGGGACGATCTCACAGGTGCCACTCAACGCCTCGCCAATCGTACCCGGGCTCTGCTCGCGATCGACGAACAGGCCTGCCTGCTGGATCACGACGGCGCTTCAATATCAGAGCTGTACGCCTGCGACGATGATGCCGCATCGGTGATGGGTTTTGGAAATGCTGGTGCGGCGCGTCGATCGGCCCGACCATGACGTTCGCCATGTGGGCGAGTGAGACGATCCGATAAATCTCAGGCAGTCGTCATGCCGTGTCCCCGTTCACTCGGTCGGCTTTCGCTTAACCGATAATGGGTGCGTCATAACATATGACGCCAGACCAGCGATGATGGCGATCGGGGCGAGCGAGAGCAGGGCAAGCTGACTACCGAGGCCGACTTGGAGTACGAGCCCTGCCAGCAAGGGACCTATCAATGCCCCGAGCCGGCCTGATGCAACAGCCATCGTGACGCCGCGGGTGCGCGAATGCACCGGATAGAGCGTACCGACGACGCCATAGAGCGCGTATTGTCCGCCGATGACGGCCAAGCCGCAGGTACCCACTGCAACGAGACGTGCCCCAGAAGATGATGAGGGTAACGCCAGCAGCAGCAACGCGATCACGAAAGCCGCGTAGATGAAAGGCAGGAGGTGAGCGGGTCGCAGAAACCGCAGCAGCACCCCGAGAAGCAATGCACCGGCGAGTCCTCCAGAGTTGAAAATTGCCGCCCCCTGCGCCGCCTCCGCTGGCGTCAGGCCCAAATCTCGCAGCAGGATCGGTAGCCAATTCAGAAGGGTGTAGAGCGCCAGCAGCGTACAGAAGAAGCATGTTCCAGCGGCGACCATCACCCATCGTGACGGCGCCGCGATCGTCGGGCAGGCATCGTCCACCTGCGCAGCGCATCGCGCCGGCGGTCGGCTAGGATGATCCGTGATCAGCGCCATGACGATGGGAGCGCACAGCATCGGCAGCAGACCACCGATCGCAAACATGGTTCGCCATGAAAGACCGGCAGCGCCACATTGCGCTACGAGGATGCCCCCGATCGGCGTTCCTGCCCACAACAGGGTCGTCAGCGTACGACGCCATGTCTCTGGAGCGGTTCTCGTGACCACCAGAATGAGATTTGGCATCGCGGCGCCCAGGCCGACGCCGGTACAAAGACGAAAACCTATCAGGCTGAAGCCGTCCCAGGCGAATGCGGTGGCGACCGTCATCGCTCCGAAGGCACACATCGAGGCGGTCAACACTCTCGCTGCGCCCCAGCGCGCTTCGCACCTTCCACCGAGCAAGGCCCCGAGGAACAGGCCCAACAGACTTGCACTGAACATCAGCCCCAGGATGTTGGGTGCGAAGCCGAAATGCCCTGCGAGCTGTGCGCCGGCGACGCCGACGAGTTGGATGTCGAAACCTTCGAACATGGCGATGACGAAGCAGCATGCGAAAGCGCACAGGCCGGTCCACGTCGAGTCCGGTCGGCGCTTTTGGATCATCGCCACGGCTTAACTAGCTGAAATGGAAGGACACAGCACCAAGCGGTCCGTAATCAACATGGAAAGTGTCGCCTACTCGCGCCGCGACAGGCGCCGTGAACGACCCTCCCAGGACGATTTCGCCCGGCTCCAAAGTGATGCCATGGGGGTGGAGCTTGTTGACCAGCCAGGCCACGCCATTGGCAGGATGGTTCAGGACCGCCGCGGCGACACCTGAGTCCTCGATAACCCCGTTCCTCGAGACGATGGCACACGCCCAGCGAAGATCCAAATCGTGCGCCCGGATCGGCCGCCCTCCCATGATGATACCGGCGTTCGCCGCATTGTCGGAGATCGTATCGAGGACCTTACGCGTTGCCCCGGTGGCAGGATCGACCTGGCGGATGCGTGCGTCGATCAGTTCGATGGCGGGGACGACGTAATCGGTCGCGGAGAGAACCTTGAAGATCGTGCAATACGGCCCCTCAAGGCGCTTCTTCAGGATAAAGGCCAGTTCGACCTCCACCCGCGGCACAATGAAGCGCTTGGTGGGGATCTCGCCGCCATCGGCAAACAACATGTCATCGAGGAGAGTGCCATAATCGGGTTCGGTGATGTTCCCGGCTCGCTGCATGGCTCGGCTTGTGAGACCAATCTTGTGACCGATCGGGCGACGTCCGTCCGCGATCTTGGCTTCAACCCATGCATTCTGAATCGCATAGGCATCATCCATTGTCATATCGGGATGCGCGATCGAGAAATGGTCTACCTGAGTTTGCGTGCGTTCGGCCTCATCGAGTGAGGCGGCGAGCTGCTGGATGATATCCGGGGATAGCGCCACGAGGTTTCTCCTTACGGGCGAACATAAGCGGTTTTGACGGTCGTATAGAATTCAGCGGCATAGGAGCCCTGCTCGCGCGGACCATGGCTTGAACCCTTTCGCCCGCCGAATGGAACGTGATAGTCGACGCCCGCGGTGGGGAGGTTGACCATGACCATGCCCGCCTGGGCATCTCGCCGGAAACGGGACGCGTGCTTGAGTGAGGTCGTGCAGATGCCTGCGGCGAGCCCAAAGCGGACCCCATTCGCGACCACGAGAGCCTCGTCGAACCCAGTTACGCGGATGACCGACGCGACCGGGCCGAAGACCTCGTCCTGATTGATATGCATGTGCTCTGTCGTGTCGGTCAGCAAGGCGGGAGCCTGGTAGAAGCCATTCGTTGTCCGCCGTAGCCGCTCTCCGCCCGCGGCGAGCGTGGCACCCTCCGCCTGCGCTCGGGCCAGATGCTCGAGATTGCTCTGCAACTGACGATCATCGACGACCGGCCCGATTGTGGTGTCGCCGGCGCGCGCATCGCCCACGACCTGACGCGCCATTTTCTCCTTGAGGCGGTCGACGAAGGCATCGTGAACGCTGTCCTCGACGATCAGGCGCGACGAAGCCGTGCAGCGCTGCCCTGTCGCGTGGAACGCACCGTCGAGCGCACAGTCCGCTGCCAGGTCCAGATCGGCGTCAGCGAGCACCACCAATGGATTTTTGCCGCCCATCTCGAGCTGTACCTTGAAGCCGTGCTCCGCACCGGCCCTCAAAATGCCGCGCCCGACGCCGTCCGATCCGGTGAAGCTGACCGCGTCCACGCCGGGACCGGCGAGGGCGGAACCCAGCTTCGAGCCTCGGCCCATCACCAGGTTGAATACGCCAGCAGGAAGCCCTGCGCGGTGGAGCATTTCGGCCAACGCCCACGCACATCCGGGTGTCAGATCCGCAGGCTTGAAGACCACCGTGTTGCCATAGGCCAGCGCGGGCGCGATCTTCCAGGCCGGAATGGCGATCGGGAAATTCCACGGGGTGATAAGCGAAACCACGCCGACCGGCTCCCGGGTGATATCGATTTCCACACCCGGCCGGATGGAATCGAGATGCTGCCCGGATTGCCGGACAACTTCACCGGCAAAAAAGCGGAAGATATGCCCTGCGCGCGTCACCTCGCCGCGCGCTTCCCGCAACGTCTTGCCTTCTTCTCGCGCAAGCAGGTCGGCCAGTTCGTCCAATCGCTGCAGTATCTCCGCGCCGCCGCGATCGAGGATGTCGGCCCGCTGTTGCAGCGGGCCGCGCGACCATGGCCCAAGCGCGTCCTGAGCGGCAGCAATGGCACGTCCAACGTCGGCGGGTTCGGCCTGATGGTACTCGCCGATCACGTCAGCAGTGTCAGAGGGATTTATGTTCGGGGACGGCGTTCCAGCCACCCATTCACCTGCGATAAGGTTGTGCTTCAGCACGGCTGTGTCTCCGCTAGAACCTTCTTCGGGTTCATGAGGCCGTCGGGATCGAGTGCGGTCTTGATCGCCTTCATCATGTGGATCTCGACCGATGCCTTGTAATGAGCAGCCTCGTCGCGGCGCAGGACGCCCAGGCCATGCTCGGCCGAGATCGAGCCATGATGGGCGACGACAAGATCGTGCACGACCCGGTTGATCGCTTCCTGCCGCTCGAGAAGAGCAGCGCCATCGCCACCCACCGCCGGTGAGATATTGTAATGGAGATTGCCGTCACCGAGGTGACCGAAGACCACGGGGCGCACGTCCGGATAATGATCGGCGAGTGCCGAGCCCGCTTCGGAGATGAAGCGCGCAATGGACGAGATCGGCACCGAGACGTCGTGCTTGATCGTCTTGCCGGCTGACCCTTGCGCTTCGGAGATATGCTCGCGAAGCGCCCAGAAATCCTGGCTCTGTGCGATCGATGCCGCAATGGCAGCATCGAGGATGATACCGTCCTCGAAGGCGGACATCAGACCCTCTTGTAGGTTCTCGGTTGCACGCTCCTCGCTTGTCGCGTCGCTGACCTCGAGCAACACGTACCATGGGGTTCGCTGTTCGAGCGGGATGCGCGTACCGGGAACATGATCGATGACCAGGTCGAGGCACAGGGCACTCATCAGCTCGAACGCGGTCAAAGCATCAGCAGCGCGCACCTGCATCGCCGCAAGCAGTCTGGTTGCTGCCTCGGGCGATTCCACGCCTGCAAAGGCAGCGACCCGTGCGGCGGGCTTGGGAAACAGCTTCACCACCGCCGCGGTGATGATCCCGAGCGTCCCTTCCGATCCGATGAACAGATCGCGCAGCGAGTAGCCGGTATTGTCCTTGCGCAGACCGCGCAGCCCGTCCCAGACTTGACCGTCTGCGGTCACGAGCTCGAGGCCGAGACACAGATCGCGGGCATTGCCGTACCGGAGTACGGCCGTCCCACCGGCATTCGTCGCGAGGTTGCCGCCGATCGTGCAGCTCCCTTCGGCCGCCAGACTGAGGGGGAAGTAGCGATCGACCCCGTCCGCCGCTTCCTGGACCTGGGAGAGCAAGCACCCCGCCTCAACGGTCATGCTGCCATTTACGGCATCGATCGCGCGAATGGCGTTGAGCCTGGTCAGCGACAGCACGATACCTTGAGCGCCGCTCTCAGGCACCGACCCGCCCGACAGACCGGTATTTCCGCCTTGCGGCGTGACAGACGTTCCGGTCCGTGACGCCCAGCGCATGATCGCTGCCACCTGCTCCGTGCTGTCAGGCTGGACCACGGCAAGGGCATCGCCGTGCCAAAGCCCGCGCCAGTCGGTGAGGAACGGTGCCTTGTCCGCAGCGTCGACATACAGGCGCCCCGAATAGACGGCGCGCAGGCCGTCTAACAGGGATGTGCTCACGGTAGGAGCCCTCGGGTTTGCGCAAAGACACGCGTAAGACCGTACAGCACGTTCATCGACGGGGTTGGGACACCGAGAGCGCCGGCAATGGCGCGCGGCGCACCCAGGAGGGCGTCGAGTTCGATCGGACGGCCTGCATCGACGTCCTGCAGCATCGAGGTACGGAAGGCGCCGAGCTTGCGGGTTACATCGATGCGGTTTTCGCCGGGCTCATCGATCGGGCAGCCGATCAGGCCTCCGATCGTCGCTGCTTCGGCCATGACAGCCATGAGTAATGAGCGCACATCGGGATCATCAATAATGCGATCCGCCGTCGCGCCGGTGATCGCCGACACCGGGTTCATCGTCATATTGCCCCAGAGCTTGTACCAGATGTCATGACGGATGTTGCCGCTTGCCCGGGAGGCAAGGCCCACGGACTCGAATGCTTTAACAACCGTGCCCACCCGCTCGCTCGGCTTTCCAGCCGGCTCGCCAAAGATGAGAACGTCGCTCATATTCCGTCGCGCATGCCCCGGCCCGACGAGCGCCGTGCTGGCATGAACGACGCACCCGACGACCGCCGATGCCGGGATATTCGCTCCAATGGCCCCGGTCGGGTCGACGACCTTCCGGGTCGGCTCTTCCGCCAGCTGCAAGCCATCCGCGAACCACCAGGGCACGCCGTTCATGGCGGGAATGACGATGGTGTCGGATCCGGTCATCGCACCAACCGCGGGAGCCACCGCAGCCATTGCCGGCGCCTTGACCGCGACGATCACGAGATCCTGCTCGCCGAACGCCGAGGCGTCACTGTCGACGGTGACCGGATAGGACTGCGTTTCGTCCGCGTCCGTCAGCCGAAGACCATGCTCGCGCAGGGCTTCAAGCGTCGCGCCACGCGCGAACACCGAAACATCGTGTCCGGCTGCGGCAAAGCGCGCGCCCAGCCAGCAACCGATCGCGCCTGCGCCTACAATTCCAACCTTCATCACACGTTGCTCCCGCGCGGCGCACGATAGTTCGCCTTAAAATCCTCCCGCACGCGCTCGTCGAAACCGAGCGCCACCCGGCGTACTTCGGGCGTGTCCATCGGCGGATGGCCGATGCCGTCCGCACGCGGACGCGGGCCAGCCACGACATGATTGCGCAAGCGACCGATATTGGTGATCTCGACCTCGATGACGTCGCCGGGATCGAGCGACCGAGAATGTGCCGGCGTGCCCGTGAGAATGACGTCGCCGGGGAGCAGCGTGATGTACCGCGCTATGTCCGCGATCATATAGTCGGGACCCCAGACCATTTCGTCGCCGATGTTCGCTTCCTGCACCAGGAGACCGTTCTTGTAGGTGCGGAGCGTTTCCCTGCGAGGATCGACACCCGTGACGATACCTGGGCCAATCGGGCAGAAGCCATCCATGCCCTTGACCCGCAGCATTGATCCCTGATCGGTGTCTCGGAAATCCTGGGCACCCATGTCGAGCACCGGGGCGAAACCGGCAATGCAATCCCAGGCTTCCTCTGGTGTGACGTTGCGCGTCACTTTGCCGATGATCACAGCGAACTCTCCCTCGTAATTGAGGTAGGTCACCCCGTCTGGCTTCACCAGCTCGCCGCCATGTCCGTTTAACGCCGTGATCGGCTTTGTGAAGTAGGTTGGGGTCTCCGTGGGCTTGGGATTGTTGCGAGATTCGATGCCACGCGAAGAATAGCTGAGATGCACAGCGATGATCTTGCTGGGCATCGGCTCAAGCGGCGGTAGGTGCTGCAGGATAGATGGATCGACAACGCGGCCATCGTCCAGACGCAGCATATTGTCATCGAGCATCGTGCCCCAATTGGCACTATTGTTGACGATGACACGCCGACGCTCGACGCGCGGGCCTTGCAGTACGCTCATGATTAGACCTCGAACCACATGTGGATGTTACCGGTGCCGCGAGCATTCTCGTACTCGGACAGGGCTTCGCCGGGGGCCCGGCAATCTTTGCCGCCCATCGCGCCGACCATTTGGAGATAATGGCCGCCCAATCCCTCCCAAGGGATCTTACGATAAACCGATGGGAAACGATCGACGATTACATCATGACGCCCCTGCTCCAGTAGCGCGATCGCTTCACGATCACTGGCGGCATTTTCTGGGGTCGACACATTCTCGGGATCAAAAATCCTGGGGTTTTTTTGAACCCAGTTGATGTCGCTGAACTTGTGGCTGAGTGCACCAGATGCAACCAAAACCACACGGACGTCGCTCCGCCGGATGGCTTCACCAAGGACCTCTCCGGACTCCAGGAAATGTTCCGATCTACAATTTTGACAATTGCCGATGCTGAGCACCCTCTCATGGATGTTGAGCGATTTGACGATGTTGACGGTTGCGTAGTGGCGCGGGAGCAACGGGTGGCTAATGGCCAGCCCTTTGACATTCCGCTCCTCGGCTACCGCTTGACATGCCCGTGCCAGATCGGGCGCCCCGCGGTAATCATATGGCTGATCGTGGAGATACCAGGGCATCTCATCGGACACGTAATTGCCCGAGAAGTGCTCGCCCGCGTCGTAGAGGTGATAGCCCGTCGTGAACCAGTGACTGTCGAAAATGACAATGATGTCCGGCTTCACGGCGTCGATGCGTTCACGCAACCGTCCGAAACCCGCGATCAGGTCGGAGTCTCGACCGTTACCCACTTCCAGACGAAATTCTTTGGACTGCATGAGTCCAGGATGGTGCGACACTAGGGCGGCGCCAACGATACTGCCCATAATCATTAATCCCCGAAACTATTGATGTTAGCGGTGGCTGAAGCTTGGCTTGAACGGCTCTTTGGGAATGACGACATCCTTGATGTCGCAGAAAAATTCGAAGCTCCAGTCACCGCCCTCACGGCCGATTCCCGATTGGCCGCGACCGCCAAATGGCGCAGCAAGGTCGCGAATGCCGAACGAGTTAACCCAGATAAAGCCGGTGCGAACCTGTTCTGCGATGGCCATCGCGTGAGCTTCTTCGCCGTAGCAGACACCGCCCAAACCATAGACGGTGTCGTTGGCAAGCCGCACGACCTCATCGTCGTGATTAAACGTCTGCAGAACGAGCACAGGACCGAACACCTCTTCGCGCACAATCTCATCGTCTGGGCCGACGCCGGCGAACATTGTTGGTTCAAAATACAGATCGCCTACCGGGTGGGTTGCACCACCCCAAAGCGTCTGGGCGCCTGCGGCTTTCGCCCGCTCAACGTAGCCCCTGACCTTTTCGAGTTGTCGGGGATGAATGATTGGCCCAACCTCAGTCGCCTCATCGCGTGGATCGCCGACGCGGAGCTTCAACACATAGCTCTTCATTCGCTCGACGAACTCATCTCGCACAGTTTCCGCCACCAAAAAGCGGGTGCCGGCAAGACATACCTGCGTTGCATTCCGGTACATCAACGCGCCGGTCGCGGCAGCAGCATCAAGATCGGCGTCCGCCAGGACGATGAAGGGCGATTTGCCCCCAAGCTCAAGGCTGGCCGGCACAAGGTTTGCCCCCGCTACGGCCGCAATTTTGCGGGCGGTTGGCACCGAACCCGTAAATGAGATGCGGGAAAGACGCGGATCAGCCACCAAGGCGGCACCAGTTACCGTGCCACTACCCTGGACTATGTTGAATACGCCGGCGGGCAGGCCTGCGGCCTCCGCAGCGTCGGCAAGAAGGGAGGAACTAAGGGGTGCCCACTCCGGAGGCTTCACAACAACCGTATTCCCTGACGCAAGTGCCGGTCCGACCTTCCAGGTCGTCAGCATGAGTGGTGAGTTCCATGGGGTAATGATTGCGCACACGCCCGCTGGGTCATGTCGCACATGATGGGTCGCCTGCTTCGTCTCTATCACCTTTTCTTGAAGGCGAAGCGCGTGCTCAGCGAAATGGGTGATGTTGAGCATCGCTCGAGGGACGATGCCGTGCCGAAGGCGTGACAGAAGAAGGCCAGCGTCATTCGCTTCAGCTTGGCACAACACCTCGGTGCGCTTCCCGATCTCCTCGGCGAACCGATCTAAATAGGGCTTACGCCCCTCCGCACCGAGCGCCGCCCAGGCCGGAAAGGCGGCTAAAGCTGCAGTGACAGCATCGCTAACTTGTTGGGCGGATGCTTGCGCGACGTGACCCAACGTTCGCCTGTCAATCGGTGAGAAGACCTCGAAAGTGTCGTCAGATCCAACGCGTTCACCATTGATATAGTGGGATGTGTTGATCTCGACGCCGTCGAGCGTGATCGTTTCTGCCATACCAGATTATCCTCAGTCTGATGCCACCATCAATTGTCGGCACCCCGTCTGTCCGTTGCTTATGAAAGTGATTGGTTGCGTTGTCAATATTATGACGTTAGATCCAAGCATGTCTTTCTACCCTGTCGGGCGAGCATTTCAGAGTGAGGCCATGAAAGAAAATCGGTTCAAGAGGCGGTTGATCGCTGGCGAGACGCAAATAGGCCTATGGCAGACGCTGGCGAATCCGATCACCACGGAGTTGTGCGCTGCGGCCGGTTTTGATTGGCTGTTGCTAGACGCAGAACATGCTCCGCATTCATCCCCCAATCTTCTAGCGCTACTCCAAGCGATGAATGGGACAGCCTCTGAGGCGATTGTACGGCTTCCGGATACCGGTTTGACGAGCATCAAGCAGGTTCTTGATCTCGGCGCGCTGACGATCCTTGCGCCTTTCGTCGAAAGTGCCGACCAGGCTCGCCAGATCGTATCTGCTACACGCTACGCCCCGGAAGGCGCACGTGGATTGGCCGCGGGCCAAATCCGCGCATCACGATGGGGTCGGGACCGAGACTATATTGATCGTGCAAACGACGAGATTTGCGTCCTTGTACAAATTGAGAGCCAAGCGGGCCTTGATGGCCTACCCGCGATCCTCGGCGTTGGCGGGGTAGATGGCATCTTCATCGGACCAGCCGATCTCGCAGCCTCCCTCGGGCATCGAGGCAGCATCGATCATCCAGACGTGCGAAGAGCGATCGATGCCGCGATCGGGTGTGCGATGGACGCCGGGAAACCGGTGGGATTGCTTACGCTGAACGAGGTCCTCGCGCACGAATACATCGCTCAAGGTTGCTCATTTGTGGCGGTTGGAACCGACGCCTCGCTGCTCGCAAACGCTGTAGACAGCCTTGCTGGCCGATTCCTCAATCGATCGGTTGATGAAGCAAGCTATTGATCGCAGGCGCGCTCGCCTCCATGCAGACTGCTGAAGTCAACGTACGAGGCCTTTGTCCGGCCGTTCACCAAGCAGTGGATCGAGCATGCTAATGAAGAAGCGAAATTTCCCCCCCGGTGTTGAACCGCGTAATGTCATAAACTTGCATGATTTTCTCCCGTATCGAATCCATCTCCTAGCAGCGAAGATCGCTCGCCCTGCGGACATCACCATTGAAGGTGGCATCGTAATTCGGGCCCGGGACTGGCGCATCATTTTGCAACTCGCGAGCAGAGGGCCTCTGACGGGGCGCGAGCTTTCGTCGATGGTCGGCCTGGATGCAGCGACTATCACCCGGGTTGTGCAGAGGCTTGGTGAACTGGGGCTCGTGACTACCCGAGTTTCATCGGCCGATCGCCGCAAGCAGATCATCAGCATTACAGAGGCAGGAGCCCGCGCGCATGACGAGATCGCTCCTGGCAGAAAGCAAGTAGCGGAGGGCTTATTGGAATGTTTTTCTGCCGAAGAACGCGTCACGTTTTTCACGCTATTAGACCGGCTTGAAGAGCACCTTCACGATGAGCCATCCGACGACGACTGGACTGAATGAGTAGGGCAACGGCCAAATCTAGCCTGAGGTTTGGCCTGAATTGCATGCTGAACGAGCGACCGCTTTCGACGAGTAGATTTGGTCGCTCAAATGTCCGGATCGTCGGCGTAGCCTGACAGTGGCATGGTCTGAATGAATGCTGCAATGAACGCGGCGGCAGCGCGAACGGTTTGTCGAGCCCCAACCGCATGTTCCGCCACCCTATCATGCGACAGCACGCAGGGAATGGTGAATCCCTCAAACATATCGCGGGATCGGCCCGACCTGCGGAGTCTGATCGGGGAGATCGACCATGACCTCATCCACATAGCACCATCCCCAACCCTCCGGCGGGTCATAGCCCTCGATGATCGGGTGCTGGGTCGCATGGAAATGGGCAGAGGCATGGCGAAGGGGCGAGTCATCGCAACAGCCGACATGACCGCAGGTTCGGCATAGGCGCAGATGAACCCAAGGGCTGCCGATTTTCAAACATTCTTCGCAGCCGCGCGCCCTGGGTGTGACCGTATCGATGGCGGACAAATGGCTGCAGACCGTCATGCTTCCTCCTTCGCCGCTCGTTCGGCTATCAAGCTGTGGATCTGGGCCACTACTGCGGCGCCGTCGCCCACCGCTGCCGCAACGCGCTTGGTCGATCCTGCTCGGACGTCGCCGATCGCGAAGATGCGCGGCCGACTCGTCTCCAAGGACAGCGCATTCGCGCCGGCAGTCACGAAACCCTTGGCATCGGTCTGGACGCATCCTTGCAGCCACTCGGTATTGGGATCGGCGCCGATGAACAGGAACAAGTGGCGCAAGGCGCAGCGGTGCTCGGTTCCGTCTTTCAAATTACGAAATGTCGCCGCAATCAGACCGGTGGCGCGGTCGCCTTCCAGTGCGATGACCTCGGAACCGACATGAACTTCGACATTGGGAAGGGCGGCAATGCGGTCAATTAGATAGCGCGACATTGTCTCGGACAGGTCGCGCCTAACGAACAGGTGGAGGCGTTTGACCTGCGGCGCCAGAAACACGATGGCCTGGCCTGCAGAATTTCCTCCGCCGACAAGCGCGATCTCCTCGCCCGCACAGAGTCTAGCCTCGATCGGCGATGCCCAATAGGAGACGCCCGCCCCCTCGAACTCCGCAAGGTTCGGGATGTCCGGCCGACGATAGCGCGCGCCTGAGGCAATAACCAACGCCTGTGCCTGGATGCGACGGTCTCCAGACAGGTAGAGCATAAGTGGGTCCGACGTGCAGTCGAGCCTTCCCACCTTGACCGGAACGGCGATTTCCGCGCCGAATTTCAGCGCTTGATTGAAGGCCCGTCCGGCAAGCGCCTGGCCGGAAATGCCGGTCGGGAAGCCCAGGTAATTCTCGATCCGCATCGATGCGCCGGCCTGACCTCCAACGCCGCGTTCATCGAGGACGATAACCGATAGCCCTTCGGAAGCGGCATAGACCGCGGCGGCCAGACCCGCCGGCCCGGCCCCCACGATTGCGACGTCATAAAAGGCGTCCGGATCCAGAACAGGCGTTATGCCGAGGCAGGCCGCCAACTCCTCGTCGCTTGGCCGCCTCAACAATGTGCCGTTCGGACAAACGACCAGGGGGAGTTCGTCCGGCAGGATTCCCGTTCGCTCCACCAAAGCCCGCCCTTCTTCGTCGGTGGAAGAATCGAGAAAAAGGTAGGGATAGCCGGTGCGGGTCAGGAAACCCTGGAGGCGCACAAGGTCGGGGCTGCCAGGCACGCCGATCAATATGGTGCCGGCCCCGCCCTCTTCGATGAGGCCGACCCGGCGCAGGATCAGGGCTCTCATGACGATCTCGCCCACATCGGCCGATCCAATCATCAAGGCCCGCAGATGAGCGGAATCGAAGGGTAACGCGATGCAACCTGCGGCACCCGCACGACCAGCCGCGATCGAGGGGCGACCGGCAAGCTGATTGACTTCGCCGCTCAGTTGCCCGGCGCGATAGGTCGTGATCACCGCCTCCTGATTGAGACCGTCGCGCCGCACGACCTCGACCGTGCCCTCCAGAACCAGCCATGCCGGTGCGCCCTGTTCGCCGATGGCATAGAGCGACTCACCCGGCGCGAATTGCCGCGCGCACCCACTGGCAAAACGGCGCGCAGTCGCGATCTGAGCATCGGTCAGAACGGGAAACATCTGATATGCGCGCGTGTCCAGAATGCTCATGCATGCGAGTCCGGTATCAAGCGAAATGCGTTGCGCAGGGTATCCGAAGTCCTGCCGCAATCCCAGTCCTTCACACGCGGCAACACGACGGTCAGCGATATCCCCTCGTGCAACTCCGGCAGCATCGGGGAGAACATGAATGAAGGGTGACTACGACGGAAGCCCTCCCAGCCTGTGAGCGTCCGCTTTGTTGGCGGAATCCGGCGTTGCTTTGACTGGCATCCGAAGCAGGCAGATC
>Ga0157372_10000735_pt1 | contig 35709 bp, 34 predicted proteins | sample C55metaG_FD_115307 | JGI IMG/M metagenome (GOLD analysis project Ga0157372, IMG submission 115307) | Corn rhizosphere microbial communities from Kellogg Biological Station, Michigan, USA - C5-5 metaG | ecosystem: Host-associated > Plants > Roots > Rhizosphere > Soil | place: USA: Michigan...
AGCTTTTTACATGGCTGCCTGAGTCATAGGTTTGGTTTCATACCTTTTTTTTCCAAATAATCAAAGATTGGTTTCTTTAAGTTGTTGAACGGTCTGTTATTAAATTGTCTTCCAGCTCTTCCAAAGTTTGGCCCTTGGTTTCCTTAACTTTTGTTTTGATGAATAAAAATCCGCCAAAACAGATAGCGGCGTACAGGTAAAACGGACCGTAAGTGCCTAGTATCTTAGCCAGTATAGGGAAGGTAAATACCAATATAAAATAGGCACCCCACAATGATACCACGGCTACGGTTGATGCCTCGCTGCGGATTTTATTCGGGAATATTTCTGAGATTAACACCCAGGTAATTGGCGCTATCGAGATAGCGTAAACACTTATCGCCAATAAAACTGATATCGACACAAAAACCGCCGCCGCATGGCTTTGCAGTAAAAATGCTAACGCGATGTAAAGGATAGCTAAACCCAGCGAACCTATCAACATCAACGGGCGGCGCCCCAACCTATCCACCTGCCACATAGCCAGCAACGTAAACAGCAGATTAACAATGCCAATAGATACCGTCTCAAACAACTGCTCGTTCAGGCTTGAACCTATCGACGCAAAGATGGTTGAGGTATAATTAAACACGACATTAATACCGCAAAACTGCTGGAACACTGCCAATGTTATCCCCACCAAAACCGCCGGCCGAACTGCTTTGTCAAACACGGCTTTAAAGTTGGATTTGGTATTGCCAGCCAATGATTTTTGGATGGCTTGCATTGTATCGTCAGCAAAACTGCCTGAGCCGATTCGGGATAATACCGCTTTGGCTTTGTCAGTTTTTCCTGCTTTCATTAACCAGCGCGGGCTTTCAGGCAGCCAGATCACACCTAACAGAAATACTGCCGACGGTATAACGCCCAGGCCAAACATCCAGCGCCAGGCGTCGCTGCCACTATCGGCCAGAAAGTAGTTGCAAAGGTTGGTGATAAGGATACCCAGCACCACCGTTAGCTGGTTTATGGCGACATTTCGTCCGCGTACGGCAGCCGGCGAGATCTCGGCAATATACATCGGGCATAGCATGGAGGCCATGCCCACGCCAATGCCCGCTGCAAAGCGCATGATCACGAAAAATGTTAAACCTTTTGATAGCGCGATACCCAGTGAAGACACTGCGAAAATGAACGCCGCAACCATCAATCCGGGACGGCGGCCGTAGCGTTCGGAAATATTACCGGCGATGAGACAGCCGAAAATACAACCCAATGCCAGCGATCCCGTTAGGAAACCTTCCCAAACAGGGTCTAATAAAAATTCTTTGCGTAAGAACGGCAGCGCACCGGATATTACGGCAAAATCAAACCCGAACAGGTACCCGCCCAGGGCCGATATAAACGAGATACCGACAATATAAGTGCTGTTAAACGATGTTGTTTTCTCCATTAATTTAAGGTTATAAGTGTACATACAGAGCCGCGCCGCCGCCTTTGGCCAGGTTTAGCTCCAGTTTGGTTTTACGGGTTACGTCGATGGTTTTGCAGGTATAGCTGGTGGCGACGGTGTTGGCATCTGCACCATCAGCATAAATTTCTGCTTTGTATGTTGCGTCTTTCGGCAGAAATGAAAAGTCGAGCGTTAATTTGCGTTCGTCCCAATTGGTCATGGCACCCACAAACCAGTCTTTGCCTTTGCGTTTGGCCATCATAGCGTAGGCACCCGCCTTGCCGTCGAGCACCCTTGTTTCGTCGAAAGTGGTTGGTACAGCTGACAGATAGCGCATAACGTCAGGGTATTTTTCATATTCAGTCGGCGAGTCGGACAGCATCGCAAAATACTGATCGAACACTACATACATAGCCAGCTCATGGCAACGGGTACCTAATGATGATGGCAGGCCCGCGCCGATGGGTTTAAAAGTTGCCATAGTGGCATTACGCATAGAGCCGGGCGTGTAATCCAGCGGACCGGCCAGCATCCGTGTAAATGTAAACGTTAAATGATGCTGCGGGTTAGCGGTGTAATCCCACTTATCACATTCCTCGCCGCGCACTGCCTCGTAGTTGACAATATTAGGATAGGTACGCTGCATCCCCGTAGGCTTACCACAGCCGTGAAAGTCGATCATTAAATGGCGTTCGGCTGCAGCTTTGGCAATCTTTTCCATCCATTGAGATACCTGCTGGTCGTCACGGTCAAAAAAATCGACCTTAATACCGACTGCACCGAGCGATTTTATAAAGTCCAGGTTTTTGTCCAGATCATTGAGTAAAGGTACGGCCACTGCCCACAAAAACACGCCGACATTTTTGTTCTTAGCATAGCTGATCACCTCCTTAATATCCACCCGCGGCAGTACTTTCTTTACATCGTAATTGTTTGACCAGCCGGCGTCGACCATCAAATATTCGAGCTTATGCCTGGCAGCAAAATCCACGTAATATTTGTATAGCACCGTATTGCGGTTAGGCATCCCTGAGGGAATATCTGCACCGGGCAGCATAGCGTCATGCCACCACTCCCAGGTGGCCTTGCCGGGTTTTATCCATTTGGTATCGGCTAGTACCGATGGCTTGGCCAGTTTATAAATGAGCTGATTATTGAGCAGCGATTTATCATCGTCAGTAACTATCACTACCCGCCACGGATAATCGCGCGTGCCTGAAGTTTTGGCGATATAATCCTCTTGCGCTTTAACAACCGATACAAAATTACCCCAGCTCCCCATTTCGGTCTTCGCCGGATATTTGGCCCATTCACCACGAAAGCCGCCGGCATGTTTTTGCATGTACATGCCGGGGTAATCAAACACATCAGCCTCGGCAATTACCACCTTAACATTGTTTTGCGGATAGGTAAGCAGCGCAGGCGTAATGGCCCGGGTGTCGTTTTTTATTTCTGCGATAGATGGATGATTAACATAAGGCAACTCCCATGCGGTGTAATTTGTCGCCTGCGCCCAGGTTACAGCCGAAGTGCCGGGAAGGTTGAACGAAACCTGCTCGCTTATGACTTTCACGGAGTCTTTGAGCGAGGTTACAAAACGATAGGCCATACCTTCATCATAAGCACGAAAGATAACCGAATAATCACCTTTAAATTTGATAGTGAGTTGCTCGTAATTATCTGTCAGCGTTGCAGATTTTCCATATAGTGGATGTAATGTGCTTTTAATTTTCCCGGTTGCAGTACCGATAACTTTAGCCTGTTTACCCAGCAAACCTTTATCAAGATTTAGCGATATAGATGATTTCGATATGATAGGTTTATCTTTATAGACAACCTCATAAACAATGCTGTCATCGACAGAAATATTAACTTTAAGATGCTTATCGGGCGAGGCAAGATGATAGGTTTGCGCCGATACGCTAGTGCCGATCATCGCCGGCAAAAACAAAACGAACAGCCTTCTCATATCAAGCCAAATTTATAGTTGATAAACTCATTATATACATGGTGTTTTGGCAATAAAGCCGATGGAAATTCCGGGCGGTTCATAGCGTCTGGATAATGCTGACACTCCAGGCAAAGCCCTTCAAAAGGCTGGCAATAGCGGTTGTTTAAATTTAGATGTTTGCTGTTCAGGTAATCGCCGGTGTAAAGGAATATGCCTGGATAAGATGTTTTGACCGTCAATGTACGGCCCGAGGAAGGATCGATCAATTTTGCTGCGAAATCAGTGTTATTTAAAATATAATAGGAATTGATGCCCCTTTCGCGATCCAGGATTACTTCATCAGCGGCTACCATTTCACCGGTAGGGATATAATCATCGCCGGCCGCCACCATTTTATCGGCATTTATTTGTAGTTGATGGTCAAGAATAGTTAAATCGCCGTTGGACAGATTAAAGTAGGCATGATTGGTAAGGTTGACGAAAGTGTCCTTATCGCTCACGGCTTTATATTGGATAGAAAGCTCGTTGTCGTCGCTCCATTTATAAATTACGCGCAGGTTTAGGTTGCCGGGATAGCCGCCTTCGCCGTCATTGCTATGCAGTACCATCACCAGTTCATCATCGTTCACCTCAAAACCAAAAACCTGGCTGTTAAAACCGCTCGAGGCGCTGTGGTTACTGTTGGGGCCATCGTTGGCTTCTAATAAATAAGTTTCTCCATTTAGTTCAAAGCAAGCTTTGCTTATGCGATTGGCATATCTACCAATAGTTGAGCCGATGTAGCAGTTGTCATCCAGATAAGCTTCCAGCATAGGGTAACCAATGATGGTGTTGCCCAGCTTGCCGATTTTGTCGGGCACATTAACGCTTACCAGCGTTGCGCCATAGTTGGTTACCTCGGCAAAAGCACCGCTGCTGTTGCTGAGTGTGAAAAGAAAAATATCCTTACCCTGCGTAGTTCCCCACGCTTTATAAGTGATGGTTGTACTCATAATTGTGTTTAATCGGTAAGGGTAAAAATAGCAGCTTTAATAATGGCCGAAAATGGACAAAGCAATTTATTAAATGGATAATATTACCATTGAACTATACTGCATATTTTTATTTACCTGCCGAAAATGTACATTTGGCGCATCGCCATCCAATTATACCGCCACCAAACGATGAACAATATTACCGAAAGCAAGAAGATTAAAGAGGGCTTTGTGGGCCAACGCATGATTGTGCTGCCGCCCAACCTAAAACGGGTGGTGACCGGCAACCCGCTGATCCGTAATTTTTATCTCACAGCCATCGGCTATTATCCTAAAGCCATCTATCATGATCGCGAGCGAAAAACGGGCAGTAACCAATACATTCTTTTATATTGTGTAGATGGCGAAGGCAGCGTATACATTGGCGATAACATGTATACGCTTAAACCCAACACTTATATCATCATACCAAAAAATGTGGGGCACCGATACAAAAGTTCGAATCAAAACCCATGGAGCATTTATTGGGTACATTTTAGCGGTTTAACGGCCGATGCTTTGTATGAACGATCGGCCGCCCAAAGCGTACCGCAGGTTCATGCCATTCCTTATGACGAAAGCCGGATCAGGCTATTTGAACGGGTTTACAGCATTTTGGAGCATAGCTTTCATGAAAAGGAGCTGGAAATCACCAACCTGTATCTGCAGCATTTTGTCACCTCGCTCATCTATTATAAAGAGCTTGACCCGGTAGTATATGAAACTGACGCCGTGAGCCTGTCGATCGCCTATATGAAAAAGTATATCGACAAGAAGTTATTGATTGATGATCTGGCCAAACAATGCGGCATCTCGGTATCGCATTATTCGCGGCTGTTTCATCAGCGTACGGGCTCATCGCCCATTAATTATTTTAACATGCTGAAGATTCAGGCTTCATGCCAGCATCTGTATTTTACTGACAGGAGCATCAAGGAAATAGCCATTGCGCTGGGCTTTGACGACCAGTATTATTTTTCCAGACTGTTTACCAAATTGATTGGTATGTCGCCCTTGAAATATAGAAAGACGCATAAAAAATAGTGATGGGTTTGAAACCGGTCGCCATAAAAGAGGGTGTCATTCTGAGCATAGCGAAGAATCTTATTTAAGCGACTTACAAAGTGTATAAGATTCTTCGCTGCACTCAGAATGACAATATTGTTTAATTAATTGAATAATTCCTTCAAGATAAGATCGTCCATCTTTAAAACCATTTTGTCTATTTTTAGCGTCGGTTTTCAGGATAGATTTACACCGTTTTTATAAACCTCAAATTTTCAAACTTTTGCGTCTGATGAATTTTAAAAGATTTATAGCTGTTGTGGCATGTTTTGTTTTGGTGTCGACGATTGCCATGGGCCAGAAACAATTGCAATTACATTATGATAAGCCCGCAGCCAATTGGGAACAAACGCTACCCCTGGGCAATGGCCGACTGGGCATGATGCCCACCAGCGGCATCATTGACGACCAGATCACGCTGAACGACATCACGCTTTGGTCGGGATCGCCGCAGGACGCCAATAATTACGAAGCCTACAAAAAATTGCCCGAAATAAAAGCATTATTACTGGCAGACAAAAACGTCGAGGCGCAAAACCTGATCGATAAGGATTTTGTGTGCAAAGGTCCCGGATCAGCCGGTAAGCAATGGGGATGTTTCCAGACCCTAGGAAACTTAAATTTGAAGTTTGACTATGGCAATGCTGATGTGTCGGCTTATAGCAATTATCACCGCCGTTTATCTTTAAACAATGCCATCGCGACGGCGAACTATAAAATTGGCAACACCACCTATACCCGCGAATATTTTACCAGTTTTAGTGGCGATGTAGATGTGATACGACTAACTGCAGATCAGCCTGGTAAGCTCAACCTGAGCATTGGTCTGGACCGTAAAGAGCGTTTTATTACATCGGTAAAAAACGGGGTGCTGCAAATGGAGGGCCGTCTGGACAATGGCACTGATGGCAACGGCATGCAATACATTGCCAACGTCAAAGTAAAACTAAGCGGCGGGGCCTTATCTGCGGATGGCAATAAATTAGTGATCAAAAATGCCACATCGGCCATCATCTATCTATCGGCCACAACTGATTTCCGCGATGCGGATTTTAAAAGCCGTATGGCAAAGAACCTGAGCGCTGCCATGCAAAAGCCGTATGACCAGTTAAAACAGGAACATATCGTCAGATTTCAAAAATTATTCAGCCGCGTCAATATTGATCTGGGTAAAAGCGATGAGGCTGAAACCACTGACCAGCGTCTCATCAGCTTTCATAATAACCCCGATGCAGACAAGTTGCTACCGGTGCTGTTCTACCAATTTGGCCGTTATCTGAGTATCTGCAGCACTCGCGTTGGCTTGCTGCCGCCAAACCTGCAAGGGCTTTGGGCCAATCAAATCCATACCCCATGGAACGGCGATTACCACCTGGACGTGAATGTGCAGATGAACCATTTCCCGGTAGAAGTTTCAAACCTGTCAGAATTAAACCTGCCGCTGGTTGAATTAGTACGCGGATTGGTAAAACCCGGCGAACGCACCGCTAAAGCCTACTACAATGCCGACGGCTGGGTGGCCCATGTGATTACCAATGTTTGGGGTTGGACAGAGCCCGGTGAAAGCGCATCATGGGGCATAACCAAAGCCGGCTCGGGCTGGTTATGCAGCATTTTGTGGGATCATTATGCATTTACTAATGACAAAACTTATTTGAAAAGCATTTATCCGATTCTGAAAGGCTCGGCACAGTTTTATAACAGCATCCTCACCAAAGATCCAAAATCTGGTTACATGGTTACTGCACCATCGTCATCACCTGAAAATAGTTTTATGATGCCCGACGGCAGCGGCCGACATGCCAGCATTTGCATCGGGGCTACTATAGATAACCAGATCATGCGCGAGCTTTTTGCCAATGTGATCACCGCATCTGAAATTTTAGGTATCGATGCCGGTTTCCGCGCGCAGTTAAAGAAACGCCTGACCGAGATTCCGCCGGCCGGCATTATCAGTAAGGACGGACGCATACAGGAGTGGCTGGAAGACTACGAGGAAACTGAGCCTACCCACCGCCATGTGTCGCACTTGTATGGTGTTTACCCCGCATCGGAAATTACTGCCGATGGCACGCCCCAACTGGCGGAAGCTGCCCGCAAAACCCTGAACGTTCGCGGCGACGACGGGCCAAGCTGGTCTATCGCCTACAAGCTATTATTCTGGGCCAGGCTGCATGACGGGAATCGCGCGTTTAAGCTGTTTCATGAATTGATGAAACCCGTTACATCTACCGGTATCAATTACAGCGCAGGTGGTGGTATCTACCCAAATTTGTTGTCTGCCGGTCCGCCGTTTCAAATTGATGGCAACTTTGGCGCCGAGGCCGGCATTGCCGAAATGCTGATACAAAGCCACGAAGGTTATATTAATTTGCTGCCCGCAATCCCTGATAGCTGGAAAGCGCAGGGCAGTGTAAAGGGATTAAAAGCCCGCGGCAATTTCACCGTCGATTTTGCCTGGAAAGATGGCAAAGTAATCAGCTACCAAATCACATCGCCGCAGGCTAAAAAGGTAAAACTGAAAGTAAATGGCAAATTTCAGACAGTTAATAGCCGCAAAAGTTTACCTTTAATTTAAACCAATTGCTTAATTATGCAGGCCGAAAATTCGGCAACCAATATTGTTAAACCATGAAATTTAAATCTTCTTACTTTTTGCTGCCGCTGGCGCTAATGGCTTTGAAAAATAGCGCGAGTGCACAGTCTGTCATTATTCCTATCGAGACGGCCAATAACGCACTGGTACTACAGGCTAATGACAAGCACGACGTGAACACCGTGTATTTTGGCCCCAAACTGGCCAATAACAAAGAATATGACCGCATAGCCGCCGTTTTTGGCAAGGATAACGACTATACCGGCCAGATGGCTTCGGTTTATACCCCGGCAGGTTCGCGCAATTTGCTGGAGCCGGCTATCGCGATAACACATGCTGATGGCAACCAGTCGCTCGACTTAAAATATGTGAGCCATAAGGTGGATAAGGTGAGCGATGACGTAAGCTTGCTGACCATTGTGTTGAAAGACAACGTTTACAATACCGAGGTTACGCTTTACTATAAATCATACTTTAAAGATGACGTGATTGAGCAATGGAGCACCATTCGCAATGGCGAAAAGGGTACTATCGTATTGAATAAATTTGCTTCGGCAGATCTGTATCTGAAAGCGGACTCTTTCTGGCTTACCCAATATCACGGTGACTGGGCCAGAGAAATGCGCCCTGAAACATCGCAAATTACCCACGGTATTAAAACGCTGGACAGCAAGCTAGGCACCCGTGCCGATCTGTTCCAACCGCCTGTTTTTATGGTGTCGATGGATAAACCGGCCACCGAGGATGAAGGAACCGTAATGTACGGCTCGATAGAGTGGAGCGGCAACTACCGCACAGATTTGGAACTGGACCCCGAGAATAACCTGCGCGTTATTGCCGGCATTAACAATTATGCGTCGGCATACCAATTAAAAGGAGGCGAGAGCTTTACTACACCGGCGTTTTGGTCGGTACTTTCAAGAAATGGCAAAGGCGAGGCCAGCCGTAAGCTGCAGCATTGGGCGCGTAATTATAAATTACTGGACGGCAATGGCAACCGCTTAACCTTGCTGAATAACTGGGAAAGCACTTATTTCGATTTTGACGAAACTAAATTGGCTGCCTTGCTAAAAGACACAAAGAAACTGGGCGTCGATATGTTTTTGTTGGACGATGGCTGGTTTGGCAACAAATACCCTCGCAACGGCGACCATTCAGGCCTTGGCGACTGGCAGGAAACCAAAACCAAGCTACCTAACGGAGTTGCCGCTTTAGTAAAAGGAGCCAGCGATAATGGCGTTAAATTCGGTATCTGGGTTGAACCGGAAATGGTGAACCCCAAAAGCGAGCTTTACGAAAAACATCCTGATTGGGTAATTAAACAACCAAAACGCGACGAATACTATTTCCGTAACCAGCTGGTATTGGATCTGAGCAACCCGGCTGTGCAGAATTTTGTATTTGGCATTGTTGATAACCTATTCACTAAAAACCCAGACCTGGCTTATATAAAATGGGATTGTAATGCGGTGATTTATAACGCTTACTCGGCATATTTGAAGAAAGACCAATCGCAGTTTTATGTAGAATACATGAAGGGCCTATACAATGTACTTTCGCGCATTCGTGCTAAATATCCGAAGGTGCCAATGATGCTGTGCTCGGGTGGTGGCGGCCGTGTGGATTATGCCGCTCTGCAATACTTTACCGAGTACTGGCCAAGTGACAATACCGACCCGCTGGAGCGTGTGTTTATACAATGGGAATATTCATACTTCTACCCTGCTATCGCCAGCTCAAACCACGTAACCGATTGGAGCAAACTACCTATCAAATACCGTGTGGATGTTGCCTCAATGGGTAAACTGGGCTTTGACATTGTGATCAGCAAATTACCTGAAAACGACTTGAAATTTGTGCAGGATGCCGTGAAAAACTTTAACGGATTCAAAGACCTGGTATGGCACGGCGAGCAGTACCGCTTGCTTGATCCGCGCGAGAATCCTGTAGCATCAATAGCTTATGTTAATGAGGCTAAAACATCGGCAGTGATGTTTAACTATTTGGTTAACTACCGCTACGGCGAAGGCAACAAGGCGCCGATTAAATTAAAGGGTCTTGATCCGGCTAAACAATATAAGATCAAGGAGACAAACTTATATCCGGGCACAAAACCGGGCGTTAACGAAAGCCAAACCTATTCTGGCGATTTCCTGATGAAAATTGGTATTAATCCGCATGTAAATGCAAGCCACAGCAGTGTGGTGCTGTTGATTGAGGCGGTGTAATATAAATGAAGACGCAAGGTATTGCGTTTCTACAAATAGAAAAGGCGGACTTCGGTCCGCCTTTTTGTTTATTCTTTTCCTGCCTGGTGGGAGACGCAAAGCATTGCGTCTCTACAGTTTTATTAAATGTATGATCCACGCGTGAATGTGTATCACTTTGGATCAGTTGGATCACCACAAAATCACAATTTACTAAAATTCAATTACTTATAAACACACCCCCTTAAAAAGTGGATCACTTTGGATCACCTTTTCCTGACTTTTAAGTATTTTTTGGATCACCTGTAAACCTATTTCAGGACAAGTCAAACTGAAAGATGAGTGTCATCTCGAGCATAGCGAGAGATCTATACACACGCTAAGTATGGCGTAAATGTCTATGTATAGATTTTTTCGCTGTGCTCAAGAGAGAAGTTCTCACTATCGTTCAAAATGACAAGCGTTGTATTTTGTTATTTTGGATAGCGATAGCGAAGAACTATGCTCTTTGAGCAAAAGCGAAAGATCTTATACACCAAGCAATTCGAGATGCAAAATGTATAAGATCTTTCACTTCGTTCAAGATAACAAATTGGGTTGGTGGTTTCTCTTAAAACCCACTATCACCCAGCGCAAAATCATTCTTGCGCGTTTTCCATTTACCGCGGGTAAAGTCAGGAAACTCTTGCGGTGCGTTGCCCTCTTTCAGTGATTTTGTCGACAGCGGTGTGATCACGCTCATGGTTACTGAATCATACACGTCTATCGGGGTTTGTTTACGTTCTTTTACAGCTAATATAAAGGCGTTGAACACAAACCAATCCATACCGCCGTGGCCGGCGCCTGCGGCGTCATTGGCATATTTTTTCCAAAGCGGGTGATCATATTTATCCAACCATGGTTTTGCCGGCTCCCACACATCGTGTTGTTTGCTCACATGGTCAATATAAATGCTTTGGTTCACGTCCATCCAGATACCTTTGGTACCGTCAATACGGAAGCCTAAAGAATATGGACGCGGCAAATGCGTGTCGTGTGTTAACAATACTGTCTCGCCGTTGGCGCAATTGATCATGGTTTGGGTGATGTCGCCGTTTTTATAGTTAATCTTGGCATTTTTATGGCCCGGAGCAACTTCTTCAACGTAGGCCGCCAGCCCTCTTGCTTTACTGCTTACCGACACCATATTGGTAAAGCGGTTACCGCGGTTAATATCAATATAATGCATACATGGGCCCACTCCATGCGTAGGGTACAGATCGCCATCCTGGTCGACATTAAACTGCGTGCGCCATTGTGCCTCGCTTATGGTAGATGGACCGAACTCCGGACCGACAGAATAATCGTCCTTACCATTATTGAATAACACATTACGCAGGTTATGCTGGTAACCGCCTTCAACATGTAATACCTCGCCAAATACATTCTGGCGTACCATATTCAGTGTGGCCATTACGTCGCGACGGTAACAAACATTCTCCAACGTCATGTAAGGCATGCCGGTTTTTTCAGAAGTATTTACAATATCCCAGTGTTCTTCAACAGTCAGTCCGGCTATAACCTCGCAGCCTACATATTTACCTGCCTTCATAGCATCAATAGCCTGCGGATGGTGAAACTGCCACGGCGTAGCAATAATCACTGCGTCGATATCTTTACGTTCAAGAAGCTTTTTGTAGGCATCCAGGCCACCAGTATATTCGGCAGCTTTTGGCCTTCCGGCCTTGGCAATAAACTCGCGGCAACGTTTCAATGAGCGTTCCTGGATATCGCATATCGCAACAATCTCCACGTCATCGCGCAGCGTACCTTCTGAAATGTGGCTCATGCCGCGGTCGCCCACGCCAATGTATCCTAAACGCACTTTGTCTTTGGCTTTAGCAAATAAGGTTCCGCTAGGTAATAGGGAAAAACTGGTGGCAGCAATTGCGCCTGTGGCTATAAATTCTCTTCGTTCCATTGGTTTTTTAAGATATGTTAATTATTTAAGGGTATTGTATAAACTAAGCTACAGAAATTCACAGTAAATGTAACCTGCCCAATTTTAAATTATTAATTGAAATTAGCCAAATGCTTTACATAATCAGCAAAGTGCGTAACCAAGGTTAAATGATTTGATAAGTATAAGCAGAATAACAACAAAGCCCGGTTAGCCGGGCTTTGCTTATTGAATGCGGATCTGATTCACCTGCGCCTTATACTGCATAGGTAGCAAACTTTCAATAAGCCAATTACCTACACCCAGGCTCCGCGATACTTTATACCCTACTAACAGCACCGCGACAATACCCGGCTCCCGTAAAGCAAGCATCCGTTTAACCCGTTTGGGCGCCAGCATGGCTTGTACGCGCTTTAACAAAAAGTAGCGCACGGGGCCTAGGTGTTTTTTGTATTGATGATATAGGTCTGCGGTGAATTTGCTGCAAACCAGATCGTCTTTTAAATGGGCCTTGTGGGCCTGCTGCCATTGCTGATAATTTTGGGGCAGATCTTTTAGCTCCATGCGTTTGCCTACACGGTAAAACACATCGAATACCTCTTCTTTTTCTTCAGGAGTAAGCTTTTCATAAAGCGTTTCATAAGCATGGATAGAATACCAGATGAGCATAAACAACACATCACGATAGGCCCAGTCGGGTATTTGTACACCGCGGTTTTTCTCGACACCTTTGTGTATGGCCGTTATCTGGTCGATATAGTAATTGGCTTTGTCCATCGGCGAGAAAATGATCTTGCGCGCATAGGTCACTGTCGAAAAAAGGCGGCCCAGCGGATCGGCAGGCAGGCGACCGGTAAAATAGAGCCAGTCGACCGCCTTATTGAGGGCAAACTCGGCCGCCGAACCGGCAAAAACAAACAACACGCTGTCTGGCCTGCCCCAAATTTTTCTGACTATTGAATTTTCCGCGGTGAAATCTTCCATACCTATATATTCTTTGCGCTCATCGGCCGTGCCGACAGCATATCTGTCATCACCACTAAAATGATGCCTATGGTGTACATCAGCATGTCTGTCCATGAAAAAGAAGTACCCATTATGATGCAGGCCAGGCGCGACCTGCCCCAGCCCAATGCATAAACCAGGTGATAATATTGGCTGATCTCCGTCGCGTAAGCAAATACTAATGTACCTAATGCTGCCGACATAGCGTTTACCTTGAAGAAACTCATCACAAAACAATAGATCAATATCACCACCAACATATCGCCAATAAACGGGCGGATGATATTATCATGCATATAAGCGCCAATAAAAACCTCGACCAAAAACAAAACGATGGTGGTTATGAAATATTTTAGGTGGAAATGCATGTTAGAATAGGCTTTTTAAACTGTTTAACTTTTTGATCATGTTATAGCATGGCAACAGCAGGGTCAATGTTACTATGCCAAATGAGCAATCTATTAATCGCCAGAAAATTGGAATACCGCGGATACTACCGGCAATAAAAGCCAGTGGAAAAATAGCTAAGGCGGCTATAATACCAAATTCAATTATCCAAATGTTGCGTTGCGGATCTCTGAGTGCTCCTGCAAACAAAACAGCCAGTATGATATGCGCAAAAGCCAGCCAGTCAGTACCATAACTCAAGTATGGATAATACTTATTAGTGGTTTGTACTGCGTGGTAAACAGTGAACAGCCAATTATTCACAAAGCCTCCATTAGTCGATAAATTTACCAGCCATCGCAATTCGGCCTCAATAGGAAATGCGGTCACCCCACTCAAAAAAAGCCCGACGGTAACTATCCAAATGCAGGTTCTTATCCTGCCTACCAACTGATGTTTAGGATTCGTTTTCATAAGTTAAGGCCTCAAGATTACGTTGTATTTTTAACTGTTTTATTGAGCCTATCAGCGTTGTAATTGTACTAAATAGACCCAGGGTATACGCTATGTACAAGCCCTCGGATTCACGTATAAAATCAGGCAAAAAAGCGGCCCAACAAACAAGAGAGATAGATGCGCAAATAACGGCAGCCTTGGGTTTTCTGTAGTAATAATACCAGGCTATAAACAAAAACGGATTTGCCAGCCAAAAGACACCAATTACCCAAAAAAATCCATTTCCAATAAACAAACAGGGACCAATTATAAGAAATAGTAAACCGATACAGCACATAGTATTGCTAAGGTCAAATGAACCCGGTAAAAATGCTGCTGCAACATATAAGCCTATGCTGATATAAAGTAAGTCACGTCTGTATTTTTCAGACTTAAAATATGCGCTGTCCATCATATCATTATTAATTTGCTGCACTCGGTTTATAATCCGTACCATCCCAATTGATCTTTCTGGAGAAATACATCAGCACGGCTACAATCACAAACAGGGCGATACTGCCGGCCAACAACGCAAAATCTTCCAGTTGTATGATGATGAAAATGAAAGCGTAAAAACCGGATAGTATGGATGCCAAAGCCGCTGTGGTAACCCGGTTTTTAAGCAGCGACGCAATAAAGATGGTAATCAGCCCGACCGTAGCTGCGCTTGCTACCAAATAGGCCCAGTTAAAGCCAATTTGCTCTGAGAACGATAATAGCAATGTATAGAACACAACCATCGCGGCGCCTATCAACAAATAGTTAAACGCATGGATCCGTTTTTTGCAAATCAACTCTGTCAGGAAAAGCGAAACGAATGTGAGCATAATGATCAGGATGGCGTATTTATTGGTACGCGTGGTCTCCTGGTAATCGTCAACCGGCAGGCGCAGGTTTACGCCGAAAGTTGCATTTTGTTGCTTGGCCACGTTATTCATTACGCTCGCGCTATCAATCCATTGCTGCGGAAAGGGGCTGTTGTAATACAGCACATGCCAGCGGGCGTTAAAACCCTTTTCTTTTACCTGGCGCGTATCGGGTAAATACCGGCCATCAAAATTTGGCGAGCCCCAGTCGCCACTCAGTTCAACATCGGTGGTTTTGCCCAGCTGCAAAAAGCTCAGCCCGTCGGTGCCATTCAGGTCGAGCGCGCAATTAAATGGCAGGCTGCCTGTGGCTATATCGCCTGCATTAGTGACTGCCGCCTGCAATCCATTAGTAAAGGCGGCCTCATTCCCCGCCGATGGCGCAGCGGCAAAAGTCTGCGAGCCCAGAGACAACGTCGGATTGGTTTTTAACCCTTTTAAGTCGGACACACTAAAGGTGACGAAAGCTTTTGCCGGAAGCAACTGCGCGGCAGTTATCCCCAGGCCCGCCAGATTGGCTTTCGCAAAACTTCCGGACAGCTTTACCTGCGTTTTATATACCACTGCCGAAAACATGCCTTTGTGAATAACATCGGTTTTTAAACCGGCTTTGATGGATAGCTGTTCGGGCAGCAGGAACAATTTACGCTCAACTTGCTGCATGCGGGTTTTGCCGGTACCGTCGGGCACCTCTATTTGGTCTTTGTAAGGGATCACCAGCACCGGGCCTTTGATGAGCTGCTTCCCGGCAAAGTTGTAAGAGATATTGGAGATCACCTCGTCCCTTCGTGCGGCACGCTCGGTGATAAGCTGCCTGATCATCTCTGATGGGATCAATAACATCAGCACCAATGCGCCGATAAATAACAATTTAAACCCGATCGACTCCTTGAGCCAGATCAATAAGGTTGGTTTTTCTACTTCGTTTGTCATGATTTGATTGTTTTAAAAGTACTTTGAATTTCAAAGTTAATAGTCAAAAAAATATCAGCCCTTTTGCTGTTTAATTAAATTTTCTAATGCGTCCAGGTGTTTTTTAAAGGCGCTGGTGCCTTTCTCGGTAGCCTTATATTTGGTGTTGGGCTTTCTGCCCAGGAACGATTTATTTACGGAGATGTATTCTTCTTTTTCCAAAGCCTTAAGGTGCGAGGCCAGGTTACCATCGGTAGTAGCCAGCAGCTCTTTGAGCGAGTTAAAATCATAACTCTCATTAGCTACCAGCACACTCATTACCTGCAGGCGTATGCGGTTCTCAAATGCTTTATCAAAATTATTTAATGTTAACACGATCGTATTTAAAGTACATTATAGTGCCGTACAAAATATGCAGCACCCCAAAACCAAAAGCCCAGAAATACAAACCATAACCCGGCTGCATCAACGACAGCAGGCCAAGTATAATCTCCAGCAAACCCAGCCATTTCACATCGCCATAAGTATATTTTGAGGCCGATACCAGCGCCAACCCATAAAACACCAGGCAAGTGGGCGCAATAGTACCATAATGATGTTGCAGATACAAAATAAAAGCAAAACAGCCCCCGGTAAATAGTGGCCACAAGCCGGCATTGGCCAGCGACTTGCTGCTTTGGTTCCAGATAGTTTGCTGCTGACGGCGAGCTTTACGTGCCGATAACAAAATAGCGGTGCCGATGGACAGGGCTAATACCGCAGCAGCGACACCGAAGAGTACTATATCCAAACCTGCCCTATTAGCAGTATAGCCATCACTACCCTCGGCATAGACAGAATATTTTGGGATAATCATATAAGCTATGCCTGCCCCAATAAGCGCGTAAATACCCGCCATAACGCCCGAAAGCCCTGCCAGCGAGATAAACTTGGTCGACCGCTCCATGATGTTTTTGATGGAACTGATATCGTCGTATATGTCTTTATTTTCCATTATAAAGTACTTTGCAATTCAAAGTTGACGATTAGTTGGGAATTGTGCAAGAGATTTGATGAAATTTTTTTGAAGATTATAATGGCTATCCGGCAGCTGTCATTTCGAGAATAGCGAGAACTACACTCTTGAGCATAGCGAAAAAATCTTATACGAGCGACTTAGCAAAGCACATAGGATTTCTCCTCGTTCCTCGTCGAAATGACACACTTTTCCTGACCAAATACATTTTCAGGATTAAGCACTAATCATCCAACCCCTTTCCTTCCAGAATTTTCGGAATATATTTTTCAATCCGTGCCTCGCGGGTTTTGGTTTGTTTGGCTTGCGCGAAGTGCATCAGGTAAGCGCGCTGCCTGCCGGGGGTAAGCGCCCCGAAAGCAGTTTTTAACGCTGGGAAATGATCCAGGCGATATTGAAACTCTTCAGGCATCGCAAAGTCTGCGGTTTTTTTCATTTCAACCTTCAGGCCTTTTCTTTCTACCTCTATCTGTTCAAAAATATAGGCTTTGATGGTGGCTTGCCTGTCAATAATTTCATGCATACCGGTAAACCTGATCTGTCTTGCAGCCTGTACGTTTTCAGTTTGTTGTATCAGGATGCCTTCCGGGTCCTGTAGCAAAGCTCCTTTAAAAAACAACAGTGCGCAGTATTCTTTAAAAGTATGTATCAGCACAATGTTCTTACCTTCATGCGTATAGCAGGGGCAGCCCCATTTTACTTCTTCTGTCAGACCGGTATCCAGACAAATGAGGCGCAGTTTTTCAACTTCCTGCTGCCAGCGTTTTTCCTGATTAAAAAAGAAATCTGCTTTTGGATTGATCTTTCCTTCTGCCATAGGTTTATATTTTCAATGCTCCGCGAAAACCTCGCGCTGCATAATATGATTCAGCCCCATTGTGATAAAGAAACACGGTATCATATCGTCTATCGCAAAAAACCGCGCCTCCCAGGTTTCTGATGGTCTCGGGCGTTTTTGCCCAACTGGATGTTTTCAAATCAAAGCTACCTAATTTTTGCAGTTCGCGGTATTGATCTTCCGTTAAAAGCTCTATGCCCATAGCTGCGGCCATATCTACAGCGCTATTTTCAGGTTTATATTCTTTTCTTGAGTCGAACGCTGCACGGTCGTAACATAAACTTCTGCGGCCCTTCGGGCTTTCGGCAGCACAATCATAAAACGTGATTTCGCCGGTGTTCTCATCATAAGCAACTACATCGGGTTCGCCGCCGGTCTGCTCCATTTCATTGAGCGACCACAGCTTCTCTGCATTCACTTCCAGCCTCGTTTTCACTTTTGCCCACTCGATGTTTTTATGGCGATGGACGTGCTTCTCAAAACGTGCCTTCAGCACATCCAGCAGTTCTTTGCTTTGTTGCGGTGATAACTCCTTTTTACTCATATAGCTGATTTTATAGGTTGGCTGTGTCAATCTTCCGATTAGCCGGACGGCAATACCAAGATAACACAATAAAAATAGTTTGAGCAGCCGGACCGATAACTGCCTTGCCGCTATCGCCCATAATGAGGTGTGAGACCAGTGCGCCCGTCATCGTAAAAAACAAACCTGCATAGGCCCATTCTTTAACCAGTTTAAAACCCGGCAGCAGAATAGCGATAACGCCCAATATTTTCCAGGTGCCCAATATCGACATTAAATAAAGCGGATAACCCAGATGCGCAAGAATACCCACCATCTCTTTGGCCCGCATTAGCTGAGCAATGCCGCTGCCTAACATACCTACCGACAGCAAAGCAGTAGCTACCCAATAAGTAATTAATTTCCCTTTGTTCATGATGATTTATTTTAGTTTACTGATAATCTCTTCCAAACGGCTATGCGCCATGTTCAATCCTTGTCTGAACGGCATTTTCAATAGCTGGTCGCGTTGCGTGCCCGACTCGTAGATAACATGCATGTTTAATTTACTGGTACCATCGGTCAGGGCCTCAAACTCATAAACCTCCAGCTGTACGCCATACGGCGCACCGGCCATCTCAAACGTGCGGACGATCTTTTGGTTATCCACCAGATCATGAATAGTACCGCCCATGCGCAAGGTTATTTGCGCTTGAGGGTTGTGTGTCTCAAACTCATAACTACCGTACTTTTTGCTTTCCAGCTTGATCACTTTGGTACCCATCCATTGTTCCACAAACTCTGCTTCCACATAGGCTTTAAACAACAGGTCGATCGGCAAGTCAAACTCGCGGGTGATGGTGATATCCTGCCTGCCGTCTTCGGCGTGTACTTTGGTTTTCAGTTCCATAATTATTTCTGGTTTTTGGTTTGATATAGTTTCATTACGCTTTCCAGCTTGTTAAACCGATCGTCCCACATCTGGCGGAACGGTTCAATAAAATCGGCTACCTCTTTCATTCCTTTGGCATTAATGTGATAATAAATTTCGCGGCCGTTTTGCTCCTGCTGCAGCAGCTGGCACTCGGTTAGTATTTGCAGATGTTTTGACACCGTCGGCCGGGCGGTACCAAAATTGGCCGCTATGGCACCTGCGGTTAATGATTGCGACGCCACCAGCAGCAATATGGCGCGGCGGGTTGGGTCGGCAATGGCTTGAAATACGTCTCGTCTTAAATTCATCATGTAGCTATTTGACTACAAATATATATGTAGTCATTTAACTACTCAAATTTTTATGAAAATAACGCCATTTTGTTAGCTACCTAATGTATTAACAAAGTTGTTGAAAACTTATATTGCTTTTAATTACTTGGTTTGCTATATTTATTAGCATTTTTTTTTAAGACTTGCATTTAGCCCGATTAATGAAAACTCGTATTTGGAATGAACTTTCACAGATTAAGTATAATGAGAATTATTGTGTGCTTTTGTTAGCATACAAAAAACGATGGCTTAATAATTTTAACATAGTTGCGTTGATTTTTTCAGGTGCCGGAGTAATGGGTTGGGGGATTTGGAAAGAATTTCCGTTAGTAGCTTGTATTATAATTGGTACGGTTCAACTTTTAAAATTAATACAACCTCATATAATCCCCTCTGAGAAAAAAATCGAACAATTGATGAAAGTTACCGATTTCTACTTCGATTACTACAATTCCTTAGAGCAGTTATGGCATAAGCATCCTAGGCTTTCCGAGGTTGAACTTGAACAAGAGTATTACCTGCTTAAAAAAACAGAAAAAGAAGCGAATAACATTTTGAAGGAGATTTTGAAAAAAGTTAATAAAGGAATAGACAAGATGGCTAATGAACGAACAGGAATTTATTTAAGTACTAATTTTAATTTGCAATAATCATGAACGAAGAAACCACATCGTCCAACAATGTTCCTCCTATTCCAGAAGGAATTGTAAGAATTGTAATTGGGGATGAAGGACAAGTGAGAGGTGGCAATATTTTGCCAACATTTGTCGCTCCACCGCCACCATTACCACCTTCAACTGACAAGAAATAATCGTGTCAAGTTTCAATTTTAACTGCCCCATGTGAAGAGCATGGGGCTTTATTTGTCAACATAGTATTAGTGTTATTTGTTAATTTTTCGATGGGAATTTGGGGTAGCATCGCCGATTGGGTCATGATAGTAGTAACATCTGTTACCGCTTATTTTCTTTTTAAAACTTTAAAATCACAAAAAGAAGTTCAAGAGACCCAAAACGAACTATTAAAAATAGAACAGTTAAGAATCAGAGAACATTTTAAACCTATCCTTCAATATAGTAAATATGAAGATGGTATGCAGTTAAAAGAAGATGGAAAAATTTTTATTTCAATTCAAATAGTGAATACAAGTGAAAATCCAGCATTGAATATTAAACCTATCTATCCCGATAAATTCGCTACGGCTGTCTCATACAAACCCAACCCCTTTGAATTAATTAAAGACAAAGAGCCGATGTCGTTACACTTTGTTGTTGAGCATTTGAGCAAAAAATCAGTGGGGTATTATCATTTTGGTTTCGCCGTTGAATATGATGATATAGCAGGGACAAGATATAAACAGGGAATTTTTTGTAGAAATTATTATCAACTTGGAGAGGAAATAATGGTATTTATGCCCGAAGTAATTCCTAACAAAAGCTAATTTTCTGATGATGACATCTTGTTAAGTACAGAATCGAAATCTTCTTTACCGTGTTCATTCTGTTGCGCTGTATACTCTGTGCGCTCAGTTTCTAAATGGTTGGGGCATCATATACTCTTTTTGCTTTTCGATATTTAGTCTTTCTCATAACTCATAAAGATAGAAGTTAATCTATCTCCATAAGTTCATAAGTGTCTAAAGGGGAGATATGCGGATTTTCAGGCTATTGCTTTGACCCTTAGCGACTTGCGAAATCCGAGCGAACCAGAATGAAACAAGGTCCTCCGATGTAGAGACGCGATGCTTCGCTTTTTTGCACACCTTCCGAATCCTGACAGTCGGTATATGCGAGGCGAGATTGTATATTGGGAGACGCGAAGCATCGCGTCTCTACAAATCTTACATCGAATTTTAAGCCGGCTCCCAAAGCTCGATGGCATTGCCCTCGGGGTCGAGGATATGAACGAATTTGCCGTAGTCGTATTTGGCAATCTGGTCAACTATGGTTACGCCTTCTTTTTTCAGTTCTTCAACCAGCGCTTCCAGGTCAGCTACGCGGTAGTTGATCATGAATTCTTTTTTTGAAGGATCAAAATACTTGGTGTTTGCCGGGAAAGTGCTCCACGCTGTAAAACCTGTTTTCTGTGGATCGTCCTTGTCGCGCCATTCAAAACCGGCACCATGAACTCCCGGCTCAATACCGAGGTTTTTTGCGTACCATTCTTTTACTTTTTTGGGGTCATCGCACTTAAAGAAAATGCCGCCCAGGCCGGTCACTTTTTTCATGATCAAACGGTTTTGTACACTCAAGGATAAGCATTTAAACGTGGATATCCAAGCGATATCTAGCTTCTGATCATGAATTAAAGCCCAATAATTAAATATCCTTCCCCTCGAAACGCTCTTCAATGTCTCTCCAGTAAGGCAAATCAACCACCTGCATAAACTCATCCATATTAATAGATGCGCTGCCGGTAGGTTTGCCGACTTTAAGGTGCGCCAATGCCCGCTGCGTGGTGTGAACTATCTGGAAAATAAGCGTGGTAGGGTACAATATCATTGAGTAGCCCATCGCTTTTAAATCATCGGGCGATACCCAGGGCGTTTTGCCGCCATCCTCCAAAATACTGGTGGCCAGCGGCACACCTTTCAGGGCTTTGCCTATTTTTTCCAATTGTTCTGTAGTCTTGGGGCCTTCCAGATAAACACCGTCGGCGCCGGCATCTAAATAGGCTTTGGCGCGATCAATGGCATTTTCCAAACCCTCAGGATCAATGGCATCGGTGCGCGCCAGGATAAACAGGTCATGCCTGTCGCGGGCCGAAATGGCGGCCTTGAGCTTTTGCACCATGATATTGGTTTCGACAACTTTCTTGTCGTCCATGTGGCCACATTTTTTTGGCGGACGCTGATCTTCCATAAATATAGCCGATACCCCTAGTTGCAGATATTCCTGAATGGTGCGGGTAACGTTCTTTACATCGCCGTAGCCATCATCAATATCCACTAAAACCGGCAGCGGCGAGGCCTGAATGATCCAATCGGCCGAGATCTTTTTCTCGCCAAATTTTTCCAGGTCGACATCCGGAATTGCATGTGTAGCGCCCGAAAGCGCGTAGCCGCCAATCTGATAAGCATCAAATCCGGCCAATTCAATAAGCCGCGCCGTTAAGGCATCATGAGCCACCGGCAGCTGCACCGGCTTGTCGGCCTCGGCTAACATGGCTTTCCAGGTTTTTCGTTTGGTGATAGTATGTTTCACGTCTTCAAATAAATAATTAATAACCGGCAAGCTCACTGCATCAAAAAGCGTAGCCCGCATTTTATTAATTGATTTTTTTGCCGGATGTTTTAACGAAACGGAAAACTGTGGTTTGTCGCAACCCTTTGCGGAAAATACGCAAAACGATGACAATAAAGCCGTTTTCGGTCCGAACTCCGCGTCTATCTAAAACCAGCGGTTGTATCACTTGTTTATCACAAAATATGGAGCAAAGAATTGAGGATTGCAGTAAGATTATGGCCCAAAAAGGCATGACCATCGCCTTTGCAGAAAGCGCCACCGCGGGCTGGCTATGCTCAGAATTTGCGCTGACCGAACAGTCGGGCAAGGTTTTGAAGGGAGGCATTACCTGTTATGACGCCTCTTTGAAAGAAAGCCTGCTGGGCGTACCGCACGAAATGATTGAGCGTTTTACACCCGAATCGCAAGAGGTGACGGATGAACTGGCCCGCCGGTTGCCCAAGCTAATGCCTGCTGATATACATGTCGCCGTTACGGGGCTCACCCCCCCCGGCGGAAGTGAAACGCCCGACAAGCCGGTTGGCACTATGTTTATCTCAGCCGTCGTAAAAGGGAAACTATATCAGCATCGTGAAGTGTTTAAAGGCGACTGCGAAACCATTATTGCCCAAACCATTAAAGCCGCTGCCAATATGCTTATTGCCGCTCTTGAACCGCTGCCGGCATCGCGTTAGCAAACAAATAAATGATCAGGTTATGAAACATCCGGAAGATATTATTGAAAGTCAAAAAACCGGCAGCGCGACAGACTTTGTCGAAAGCCGTGACTATCGCACCATTAAAGAAGCACATGAAAGCTTTAAAAAAGCCGCCCGCAGATTATTGCTCATTAATGAATGGGATCAATATGCCGGCGTTGGTTCGGCCGTATTTTCGCTGACCAATAACCAAGGCCAGGAAGCCGATGGTTATGCACAGGAAGGCGCCTTATTTAACATCAATTTGCCCGTACCCGGCTCTGACGACGGCGACGGCCTGGAATGGGTGATGATTGAGCGATTGGAGGCGCTTGAAGATGAACACGCTATTGAAGAATACGTAGCCATGCTGGTGAGACCCATACCCGACCCTCGAAAAGCAGATGCCGAGATAGCACATTTTTATAAGGACGTTGCCACCAGTGCTTTCGTTGTGAAACGTACCGGTAAGACAGTATCTGCGGCTGTTCATGGTCGCAATGAAACACCGAATAACGCCGATGTTGGCCTGCATGACAAGATCCGGAACACCATTGTTGCGCTAAGCGCCAGGATTGGTCTTGCGGGCCCGCAGTGGAAAAAGTTGGTTAATGGTTTTTTAGAATAAGAGAATTATCGATTTATGAATAGTATATCATCCTGGACCAAAGCAGCAGCCTCAACTTTTGGCAATCAGACCTATCCTGAGCTTTTCAGTAAACAAGTAAAACAGTTCAATTTTGTTGTGCGATTAACGGTCGACTCGTTATGGGTCGAGATTACATGGGCAAAAAATGGCATGCTCGCCTTCAGAGCTGCTTATACGCCCGGTGATAGTTTGACATTGGATAGCCGCAGTGAAGATGATGGTAAGTTGGCGGTTAAGCTGCAATCGGCCAATGGCGATTTCCGGGTTAACGTTGAGATCATTGACGGCACGTTCCCAATACTGCATTATACAACGACGCTCAGTCCATCGGCAGATCTATCTGTTCCGTTTTGGCCGCGCGACATTTTGGTTCCGGGCAATAATGCCGACCCTGAAAACACCGATGGCGAAGTATGGGTAAAACAAGTTGGTACCCGCTCGGGGCAATTATATTTCAAGATCAATAAACCCGAGGCCGCAACCGTTTTTTACCTGCAAAACCTCACCGCCCTGGGCGACTATTGCCAGCTAACAGAAACGTCTGCAAGTGATACCGTCGGCGGCGAATGGCCGGAAATAGGCTTTGCCTTGCCACCTACTACCGGCAAACCACTGCCGGCAGACAAGGCAGTAACTATTAGTGATGCGTTTGTGGCTTTAAGTGTTGATGTTGCTAAAGAGGAGACCGCAAACACCCGCCAGTTTTTGGACATGCTGGCCGGGCTTTATTTGCAGTTGCCAAAGCCGGATACCGCCTACAGAAACTGGCCCGACATTTTAGGTAAAGGCATAAAAGACCTGTTAAGCAGCCCGGGTTGCTGGTCGCAGGTGGGTAATAATCATTATTTCAATGCTTATTTCTGCGATTACCAAACGCCGCCCGAAATTATGGTGCAACTGGCTGTTTTATTGCCATTGATCGATTACAAAGAATGGAACGGCGAGGATCTGGAAGTAATCAACGTTATTAAAGCAGGCTTGCCGGCTTTTTATGACGAAAAGTTAAAAACGGTACTGCGCTGGCACCCAAAAGTGGCCGACCAGCTGGAAGGCGAAGAAGAGCAAAAACAGCCCCTGATCATGGATTCATGGTATCTGCACCATCCGCTATTAAACTTATCGCGGTTGGCTTTGAAAGGCGATAAAGAGGCGAAAAAGCTATTTTTGGGTTCGATTGATTTCGCTATCAAGGTTGCGCATCAATTTAATTACGATTGGCCGGTGTTTTATAAAATGGATACCCTGGAGATTGTTAAGGCAGAGACCGCCGAAGGTGCCGGTGGTGAACATGATGTGCCCGGGCTATACGGGCATGTAATGCTGCAAGCTTATGAACTAACGCAAGACAAACGCTACTTAGCTGAAGCTGAAAAAGCTGCCCAAAAACTGCAGGGTTTAGGTTTCAATTTAATGTACCAGGCAAACAATACCGCCTTTTCGGCCGGGGCATTATTGCGGCTTTATAAGATCAGCGGTAAACAAGAATACCTGGATCTGAGCTACCTGTGCCTGGCCAACATTTTTAAAAATGTGCGTCTGTGGGATATCAATTATGGATATATGCGAGAGCATCCCTGCTTTTTTGCCTTGTTTCCGCTTAATGATGCACCATATACCGCGGTGTACGAAGAGCAGGAGGTTTACTGTGCATTTCATGATTACCTGCGCCATGCTGAGGGCGTTGATATCTTACCATCAGTCAGGCTATTAATAGCAGAATATATTAAATACCTGGTTGATCGGGCCTCTAGCTACTATCCGCCCTTATTACAAAGAGAAATGCTACAGGAAAAACCTAAGATCGGCAAGGTTGAGCCCGATTTATGGATAGCTTTAGAGGACTTGCAGGACGGCTGGCAGCAGTCGGGCCAGGTTGGGCAAGAGGTATACGGGGCGGGTAATGCGTTTGGTATTTTACCTCGTCATTACATGCAAATACCCGGCGAGCCGTTCATGATATTTTGCGATTACCCGATGATTGGTTTTGCAGCCACAAAGAAAAAACCGGTAAGCTTTCAATTGGCCGGCGACGGCAGAATGCAGGGACGCATAATCATAGTTAAAACCGAACGTAAAAAGCTGCCTGATTTCAAGGTTAGCGTCAATGGTTCTGCGGATTTACTAAAAGGCAAACCCATAGCAGACGGCCATATGGAATATGTGCTGGCGGGAGATGCGAAAGTGAAGATAAGTTGGTAAAGATTGGGCATTTCTTTGAAGAATTAGCCTCCAATTAAGAGCGTAACATATTGTAGTAGACGAGAGGCGTAGCCTCGACCTATTTAGTAGCGACGGATTTTAATCCGTTGCTATTACGTGTAAAAATCAATAAAGAGCCGTCGGCTCGGCCCATTTCAAAAAGGAAACTGCAAAAACATGTATCGTACCTACGGTACTCGTTGATCGTAATTGATAATTTTCAATGGATTAAAATCCATTGCTATAAAAAATATCGAGCCGATGGCTCTCAATACAAGGGAAAAAGCGCCTAATCCCAAATACCGTTTTGCGATGTAAATATTACCGGCTGGCCGCTGGTTACCATAATGGTGTGCTCGTGCTGTGCTACGAAACCGCCTTTATTGCCGGTAAGTGTCCAGCCGTCAGCTTCCGTTTCGGCAATGGTTGAGCGGGTTGAGATAAAGGTCTCAATGGCCACTACCGAATTCTTTTTAAAGCGCTCGGTATTATACCGGTCGCAATAGTTAGCAATTTCGTGTGGCTCCTCGTGCAGACTGCGGCCGACACCATGCCCGGTCAGGTTTTTGATGACGGTATAGCCGGCTTTTTTGGCTTCAGTTTCAATCAGTCGGCCAATCTCCGAAATCCTTACGCCACCTTTAATATTGCTGATGGCTTTTTTTAATATTTCTTTAGATGCCTCTACCAGTTTGCCGTGGCCATGGATATCTTCGCCTAAAACAAACGAACCTCCGTTATCGGCCCAAAAGCCGTTCAGCTCGGCAGATACGTCGATATTCACCAGGTCACCTTCCTTCAAAATTTTATCTGTCGATGGGATGCCATGCGCCGCTTCTTCATTGACGCTGATACAGGTATGTCCCGGGAAATCATAAGTTAGCTTTGGTGCAGAGCGCGCGCCAAGTTCTGCCAGTAATTGGCCGCCATATTCGTCAAGCTCTTTGGTGGAGATGCCGGGTTTGGCGTAATCACGCATCCTTTTAAGCGTAATGGCCACAGCGTCGCTGGCTTGCTGCATTCCTATTCTTTCGTTTTCGGTGGATATTGACATAGCTGGATGTTTTGCTTACAAAATTAGGGATTAAAAAATTGGACTGCGTTTAGCTAATGTCAGTTTATGGAAGCAGTGGCATGACTTTTATTTTACTGTCATCGCGAGGAGGAACGACGAAGCAACCGCAAGGATGCAATATTCGCGATTGCCACGCTACGCTCGCAATGACAAAAACCCGAGCCGTCATCTTACAAACCCGGCAAATGCCATTTCCTCAAATAAGAAACAATCCTGAATGAACTAATAACCAATATGGCTACTACTTGCGCCGCTTCAACACCCAGCACACCGCTTAGCAGAAAATAAACCGTGCCGCCTACAATACAAGTAGTTGCATACAGCTCTTTTACATGAAAAAGCCGGGGGATATGATTGAGCATCATATCGCGCACCACGCCGCCGAAACAGCCGGTTATGGTACCTAAAGCAACGCACACGCCGGGGCTCAGCCCGACGGCTATTCCTTTCTGGATACCAATTACGGTGAACAGACCCAGGCCTAAGGCATCAAATACCATTAGTGTGGTTTCAACATTACCAATGCGTTTGCGCAGCAGTAACGTAACTACCGTGGTTGCCAAAATGATCTGAAGGGTATGTGTATCCTTAAGCCAGCCTACCGGCGTAGCGCCAATCAGCACATCGCGCAGGGTACCGCCACCTACTGAGGTTACGAAAGCAATCACCAGCACACCAAATACGTCCAGTTTCTTTTCGAGCGCGGCAAACACACCCGACATAGCAAAGGCAATGATGCCCAGCACTTCAATAACCGAAGAGAATGTTGCCAATGATGTCATAGCGATTGATGGCACCAATTTAATAATGAAATATCAAAAAGCCATCCATCAAAATTATCCGGCGTTAAGCGGCAGCGTCCTTGTTGTAGCGGTTACGATAATCCAACGGCGACATCCCAGTTATCCGGCGGAAAACCTCACGAAAGGCTTTCATGTCAGAATAACCTACCTCGTACATTACTTCGTTAATGGTTTTTCTGCTGGTTTCAAAGGCTTTTTTGGCCGCTTCCACCCTAACCCGTTGCGCGTACTCAACCGGGGTGTTGCCGGTAGCCTTAATAAATCGCCGGTCGAAATTGCGGCGGCCCACGGCAAAGCTGGCGGCCAGGTTTTCGATAGATAGCTTATCTACCAATTGGCTTTCCAGGTACTGCTGCGCTTTTTTTACCAGTTCATCGTTGTGGCTGCGTTGTCCCTTAAAAATAATAAATTCCGACTGGCGGGTTCGGTCGAGTTCTATCTGGAATACTTTGGAGCAAAAAATAGCTGTCTCGCGGTCGTAATATTTCTCCACCAGGTAAAGTATCAGGTTCAGGAACGAATAGCCACCGCCATTAGTGTAAATGCCTTGTTCGTCTGTGATCAGCTTGTCTGTTTGCACGTTAATTTTGGGGTACAGGTGCCTTAACTGATCGGCTGCCGACCAGTGCGTTGAGCAGATTTTCCCATCCAGAAGTCCCGCTGCGGCAAGCAAATAGGCGCCGGTGCAAATACTCGCTATTTCTGCGCCGTTATGGTATTGGCGGCTTAGCCATTCTATCGCTTCACCGTTAACCACCGTTGATTTCTCGTAGTTATGATTAAGCGAAGGCACAATGATCAGATCGGTATGCTGTATGTCGCTGATATGTTTATGCGGGCGGGCCGTGAAGAGGCCGCCGTGAAAGGTCACCTCGTCAGACACACCCGCCAGTTCGATGTTAAAAACTTCTGCCTTACCGGCCTCTTTTCGTAAAGCGTTTGACCGGGTGAAGATCTTATAAGCGCCAACTATGCTACTCAAATTGTTTTCGCCCTCAGGCACCAGGATGGTTAAATGTTTCATGGCAAGTACTTTGACATAAAGATACGGCTTTCAGCATGTCCAAATCAACCCGTTATAATGTCTAAATAACCCATTGCCGTTGATTTTATTCAGACAGTATATTTGTTTTAAAAATTAAGCTCCATGAAAACAACAACATGGGTATTACTCGCTTTTCTAAGCCTTGGCGCTTACCCAGGCAACGCCACGCCCGTAAAAGCCAACCCACCAAAAAGCACAACTATGGAAATTATCGTACAACCAACCGAACTTACCGCGCAGGAAAGAGCCTATGCCATAAAATTTTTAACAGAGACTGAAGCCGGAGTCTTCAATACGGTAAAAAATTTAAGCAACGCACAGTTGAACTTTAAAGCCGCTGCCGATAAATGGAGCGTACTGGAATGTGTTAAACATATTGCCGCTGCCGAAAAAGAACTTTGGGCAATGGCGCAGCCGACACTAAACCAACCGGCTAACCCCGAAAAAAGAGCCGAAATTAAAATCACCGACGAGGCTTTGGTCAAAGCGGTAGAGGACCGCTCACATAAATCAAAAACTTTTGCAGCTATTGAGCCCGCAAACCAGCCTTACAAAACACTAGCCGAGGCGCTCGCCGGTTTTAAAGAAAACCGCGAGAAACTGATTGCCTTTGTTAAAAACACCAAACAAGATCTGCGCAACCATGTAATCATATTACCGGTTGGCACTTATGATACCTATCAATACATCCTGCTTATCGCAGGCCATAGCAACCGCCATACGCAGCAAATAGATGAGGTAAAAGCTGATCCGAATTTTCCGAAGCAATAATTAGAGATCAATTAATAAATAACAATAAAGCCGCTCTGCGAAAGCAAAGCGGCTTATTTTGTTTAATATTGAGGCAGATCGCCAAGCAGTGTAATCACCTCAATCATGAATAAATTTAAAGCCTTACTAACTTGGAAGAATTTAGCGAACGCCTTATTTCTGCTGATTTGCGTTGCGATATTGGTAATCCCGGCGGTAAAGGTATTTCTGATAAGGGCGATGATGTATGTGGGATTAATGCGCCCGCCTACCGAAAGCACCGCGCGTGCAAGTGCAACTGCTGCACCAGCAACGTTTTTACTTAAATCTTCAAATGACAGCCTGATCACCATGGACAAGCTCAGGGGAAAAATAGTGATCATTAACTTTTGGGCAACCTGGTGCCCACCCTGCCGGGCCGAAATGCCTGCGCTGAATGAGCTGTATCAGCATTACCAAAATGACCCGCGAGTTGTGGTATTACCGGTTGATGTTGATGGCGACTTCACACGTTCGCAAAAGTTTATGGATACCTACCGGTATCAGCTGCCTGTTTACAAACTGGCGGCTGATTTACCTGCACAATTGAGTTTTGAGAGCATTCCCACAACCATCATTCTTGACAGCAAGAGCCGGATAGCAGCCAAACACTCGGGCGCCGCCAACTATGCCGACCCTGCATTTTACGGCTTTATTGATCAGTTGGCAAAAGCGGCGCGGTAGAACTTATTTCGAAACCGGAACTACCTGAATATTGTCAAACAGATTATGATCGTACGTGCTTGCAATAAAGGCCATGCCTTTCATTCCTTTCTCGGCTGTTACTGTGGTGAGTTGTTTACCGTCCACCAGGCCGGTTATCTGGTTGCCTTTCATTTCCAGACGCAAATGATGCCAGTTAGACGGTACAAATTTGTTGATCTGGCCTGAAGCAAGCGTAGTGTATTGCCAGTTCAGTTGCCAGCGCCCGTCGCGGGTCAATATCCAGCGGAAACCCAGTTTATCGCGATCAGCATATCTGCCACCAATCTCCACGTCGCCGCCTTTTAACAGCACATCACTTTCAATGGCATAATCGTTCCAGTTCATATCACCGAATAATGAATGTGGCTTCAATAACCAGTTACCATACCATAATATACCTTCGTCAGGAACCACCTGCGCTAAACACATGCTCCCATTGGGATAAGCGTAAGTTTCAAAGGTTCCTTTCTGATCTGAAAAATACTTGGGTGTTTCGTGCGGTTTGTACGACTCAAAATCCTCTTTATAAGGTAATGGAAAAGGTGCACTTGGCGGTGGTGTCCCGAAAGAACCTTTTTGCTGGCCGGTGGTGGTAGTGATCGTGTAGATAGCATCCGGCTCTACTTCCAGCTCCAGGGTATTTTTTGACAGACGACGCGGTTTCTGCTCTATAAACTGTGTTTTAGCGTCTGATTTCCATATGTGTATAATTCCTTTTTTCAAGCCATCGCCGATAGCCAGTTTTACTTTACGCTTATCTCCGGTTACAATAATGGCCGACCAGTCCCCGGTTTTAGGATCACGCAGAGCCACATGGCTGCCTTTCCAGGTATCTGCAGTAAACGGTCCGCAGGCCTCATCCATATAAACCCAACCCGGCTGTGCAAACTGGGTAGTGTGTGCTATGGCCCAAACCGACGACCAAACAGTATAATGTCCGCTCCATGGTGAATCGGCTTGTAAGGCGCCGGTATCGCCCCAAATTATCTGGTCATAAATGCCATCAAGCGGGCACCATATTTCAAATTTGGTTACACGGTCAATCGAATACAATTTATTCATCACCCGGGCCAGATATAATGCGCCTTTGCCGCCCCACTCCTTACCCGACTGGCTCCACTCTTCGCTGGCCCATAATGGCTTGTCCGATTGCTTGGCTTTTTCAGTAGCCCGGTGCCCGGTTTTCTGATCAATCTCCCAGGGCTCACGGCCGTCTACATAATGGTAGCCTACTGCGCTGATCAATCTATCGAGTTTGGGGTCTTTTTCCAGCTTATCAAATATCTGCCAGAATTCGCTGTCATCGTCCGGGGCTTGAAGTTTAACCTTTGAAAAACCATGTGCGTCAAGTGTCGGCCGCAGGTTGTTAGCTACCCAGTTCAGGTCGGTACCATTTTCGTTTTGAGCTGCCGATATCCAGTTAACGTCCAACCCATAATGTTTACGGGCAGTTTCTAAAAACGACACGATCCAGTCGGCAGAGGCTTGTGAAAAACGGGTGCCCACCCAGCGCGGAAAAGCCCAGGGCAAGCAATCAAGTACCACATTGGGGTTTCGCTTGCGTGCCTCTGCCATCAACCAAAATTCATAGCCACGTGGTATTGGGTTTTTCAATTCATCAGCGGTAATAGCATTTGATGGTTCACTACCACAGGTAGAATTTTCGCCACTGCCAATCTCAACTTTCAGGTGCTGAAAACCGGCGCCGAACTTCGGTTTAAAAAGATAGTCGAGCACTTCAGATCTCTGCTTTTCAGGATAATCAACCAGATTGCGGGTGGAGGCTCCGGCGCTTACGGCGCCTATGCCTTCAAAAACTCTTCCTTTATCTTTCGCGCTGAGCGATATGGTTTGAGCCTCAACATTTACGGCAATAGCTGAAATAGCCAAAAACGACAACAATGCGCTACGGCGATTGAATTTTAGAGGTACAGGCATAGGATATATATTGGTTATAATGGCAAAAGTTTGCGGAATTAAATTTAGGAGGTTAGTCAGATACTTCCAACATTTAATATTAGGTTAACATGGACGATACGCCTGCGGGATAATTTCGCTTCTTTTACAGCAAACAGCCGTTAAATTGTAATTTAGGGCATTCTGAACCTGGAATATGAAGAAAATCATTTGGATAACAGCACTGTTTTTAGTGGCGCTATTACAGGCAAAAGCCCAGAGCAACACCTGGAAATTTGCGCATCTTTCTGACACCCATATCGGCAGTGAAACTTCATTTGAGGATCTGCAGCGCACTATTAAAGACATTAATGCCAATCCGGAGCTTCAATTTGTGATCATCAGTGGTGACATTACAGAGTTTGGTGCAGACGAGGAGTTAAAAACGGCCAAAACGCTTCTTAAGGGACTAAATAAGCCCTGGTATATCATTCCCGGCAATCACGACATGAACTGGTCTGAAAGCGGGGGCAACAGTTTCCGCAAGATTTTTGGTTCAGAAACATTTGCTGTTAAAAAGAACGGCATCCTATTTTTAGGCACCAACTGCGGCCCCAACATGCGCATGAGCCCGGGCCAGGTGCCTAGGGAAAACCTGGTATGGCTGGACTCTGTGCTGAACAAAACACCGAAAGAAACCCCGATTATATTTGTTAACCATTACCCAATTGATTCGGCGCTGAACAACTGGTATGAGGTCATTGATCGTTTAAAGACTCATAATACCCAGCTTATCATCTGCGGGCATGGTCACAGCAATCACCATTATAATTTTGAAGGCATTCCGGGTATTATGGGTCGGTCAAACCTGCGCGCCAGGGATACCGTCGGCGGTTATAATATAGTTACTATTAAAGGCGATTCTGTGTTTTATAACGAGCGCAACCCCGGCGTAAAAACCAAGCGGGTTTGGACCAAAGACAGGCTGTACACCCATACTTTTTCTGGCGATGGCTACCCACGTCCGTCATATAGCGCTAACACCAGCTTTAAACAAGTAAAAGAAACCTGGACCGTGCAGGACAATAGCGACATCGGCGCCGGCACTACGGTAAACGGCAATATGGTGGTGGTTACCAATACAGGCGGCTACATCAGCGCTTATAAGCTTAGCAATGGTAAAAAGCTATGGTCGGCACACGCGGGGGGTAAAATTTACAGTACGCCTTTTGTTGCCGGTAATAAAGTGCTGGTGGCTTGTACCGATAGCAATCTGTATTGCCTGGATAAAAAATCGGGGCTTATTATCTGGAAGGCCACAGCAGAGAAGCCAATGGTGGCATCGCCGGTGGTGGCTGACGAGCGGGTTTTTTGCGGTAGTTCTGACGGGCATTTTAGGTGCTATGATATTAACTCCGGCAAATTAAACTGGGACTTTGCCCAAGTAAAAGGCTTTGTGGTAACGGTACCGCTTTTATACAATGGCCGCATTTATTTTGGAAGCTGGGGCAACCACATGTATGCGCTTGATCAGAAAACCGGCGCGGTGGTTTGGGATTGGTACGACGGAGCTACCAACCGCATGTTCTCTCCTGCCTCATGCAACCCCGTCGCCGTTAATAACCGTTTGTTCATCGTAGCGCCGGATAATTACATGACCTGCCTGGATGCCGGAACCGGCAAAGTCATCTGGCGGGCAAAGGACCGGCGGAAAGTCCGCGAAGCGATGGGCATGTCTGCCGACAGCAGCCTGGTTTATGTGAAGACTATGAGCGGCGATGTGTTGGGCGTTGACACCAAAGCTGACGCCATGAACATCACCTGGACAGGCGGCCGCAACATGGGCTATGAAATATCGCCATCAAAAGTTCAGGAACACCGCGGGCTGCTATTCGGCCTCTCAAATTCAGGCCTCATCTATGCATACAAACGTCAGGGCGGCGCTTTAGCCTGGGTGCATAAGGTATCCAACTGCCTGGTTAACCCAGTTGGCTTTGGTAAAGGCAATACGCTTGTCGCCACTACAATGGATGGTAAGATTGTGCGGCTGGATTATTGAGCGGGTCTTAAAAAGTCATGTCATTTTATAACTAATGAAATTGATCGATATCCTCTACCGTCGTTACGTGCACTGATCCACGCGCGAGTGTGTATCAATTTGGATCATTTGGATCACCACAAAACATCAAACCACTCAAAACCAACAATTTATAAAACACACTTTCAAAAAGTGGATCACTTTGGATCACCTTTTCCAGACTTTTAAGTCATTTTTGGATCACCTGTTACTGTTACCCGTCCTAAAAAAAGTTTACACTTTTTGATTGTTAATACCGGATTGTATTTACAGTGACTGACAAAATAGCGCCACCATTTCTCAGCCTTATTCTGCCGACCTTGGTCTGGAATAATTTAAGAAAATGAGTCACTATAAAGAATATTCCACTTTTCAACGCCCGGTCGAGATCGAGCTGATCCGCTCGATGGCGCACCGGCCCTTAACCGGTAAAGAAAACAAAGTACTCAACAATTACTTTCAGGACGCTGCCGAAATTAACGAGGCCTTTATCATTAAACCCGCAGCCGACTGGCTGCAAACCACCAACGATGTCCCCGACGCCGGAAGCATGTTATTCGGCGATTTCTGGTACCGCGGCGAGCTGTGCATTATGTTTGCCGACACCAATGTGGGCAAGTCAATCCTGGCGGTACAAATAGGCAACAGCCTGAGCAAAGGCGAAGCCGTACCGGGGTTCAACGCCCCGCCCCGGGCCAAAAAAATATTATACTTCGACTTTGAGCTTAACGCCGCCCAGTTTAAAAAACGTTACAGCAGCGGCGTTCATGGCAATTATCCTTTCGGCCCTAACTTTGCGCGATTGGTTTTTAACCCCGAAGCTAATGGAGCGCATAAATTTGACAGCTATGCCCATTACCTCAATAACGCTATCGAAAATGTCATCATCGCCAGCTGCGCCCGCATCCTGATCATCGATAACATTACCTGTCTGCGTAGTGGTACCGAGGCGGCAGCAAGCGCTGTAAACCTCATGAGCAAACTGCAAGCCATCAAACATCAGTATAACTTGTCCATACTAGTGCTTGCGCATACGCCCAAACGTAATCCGGCAAAACCT
>Ga0157372_10000741_pt1 | contig 35589 bp, 27 predicted proteins | sample C55metaG_FD_115307 | JGI IMG/M metagenome (GOLD analysis project Ga0157372, IMG submission 115307) | Corn rhizosphere microbial communities from Kellogg Biological Station, Michigan, USA - C5-5 metaG | ecosystem: Host-associated > Plants > Roots > Rhizosphere > Soil | place: USA: Michigan...
AATATCATGAAGCTGACATTGAGCTGTGACCACCGCGTAGTAGATGGAGCCGTTGGCTCTGCATTCCTGCAGACTGTAAAATCGCTGTTGGAAGAACCCTTGAGAATGATGCTCTAAAGACGGCCACCGCGAAGCGCCACAGGCGCTTCGCGGTCCGAAGGACGGCAATAAAACAGCGTCCGCAAAGTCGGCCACAGGCCGACTGCCCGAAGGGCAATAAAACCGAGTCCGTGTAAAGGCCCCGGACCGTCAGGTCCAGCCTCCTCGAAAAAGTCTCAGCAATAGTCTAAGCACAAAAAAGGGGCACCCTATAGACATAGGCTGCCCTTTTAAACCTTATCCTTTTAAGGCGTCACCTGTAGAAACAGCGGCCCTATCAGAACTGTGTCCTTGCTATTCCAACCAAACATTAAAAATCTCACTAATTATTTTATAAAGGAATTACGTAAACATCCTCCCTGCGACGGGTGTTTAAAGTACGATGTCAGGATGTTTCTCGTGTGATCTCAGGCACTTAGCATGGGCAGGCTAGAATCACCTGTCCTTAGATCGGGTCCGCGGTTCTGAACCAGCCTTTAAAAGCCCTAACCAGATGGCTGTTTCTCCGTTCCTAACCGTTGACAACACAAATATAACGTGGTCTTATTAGACCACAAAATCTTTTTCTCGATTTTTTTTCATATTTTTGCATCTGGTTAATAATTCCTTTCTATCAGCTTTCGTGACAACCTTCGTGTTCAACTCCTGAAGGATATTGTGAGTAGACGGGTTCAATTTTCAATTAAATAGTATTTCAATTGTCATTCATCGATTTAAAGCTTATCGAGCCTTTATTAAAGGCTGTTAAGGAAGAGGGCTATACAGCCCCTACACCAATCCAGGCACAGGCCATACCTATTATCCTTAGCCGAAAAGACCTTCTGGGATGCGCCCAGACAGGTACTGGCAAGACGGCCGCCTTTGCCATTCCCATGCTGCAGCTTCTTTGTGAAGATGCCTCCCGTATCACACCGGACACAAGCCTCCGCGCTCATCGCCCTATAAAAGCGCTGATCCTTACCCCTACCCGCGAGCTCGCGATCCAAATCGGGGATAGCTTCGCTGCCTACGGCAGGCATACAGGCATGGAGCACCTCGTGATATTCGGCGGCGTACCCCAACAAGCCCAGGTTCAGGCCCTTCGCAAAGGCATCGATATACTGGTGGCAACACCGGGACGCCTCCTGGACCTTATAGACCAGCGGCATATCCAGCTAAAGGACATCGCCTACTTCGTGCTGGACGAAGCAGACAGAATGCTGGACATGGGATTCGTACACGATGTAAAAAAGGTCATCGCCAAACTGCCCCAAAAAAGGCAGTCCCTTTTCTTCTCTGCCACCATGCCCCCCGAGGCGCAAAAACTGTCATCTTCCATTCTGGTAAATCCATCCAAAGTAGAAGTGACACCCGTCTCCTCCACGGCAGAGACCATTCAACAATCCCTTTATTTCGTAGGCAAAAAGGACAAACGCTCCTTGCTCCTGCACGTGCTGAAAACACAATCCATTCCCACCGCCCTGGTCTTTACCCGCACCAAACACGGAGCCGACAAGGTAGCGCAGGGACTCACCCGGGCGGGTATCCGCGCCGAAGCCATTCACGGCAATAAATCACAGAACGCCCGGCAACGCGCACTCCTGAACTTCAAGAGCCGCCAAACCAGGATACTGGTTGCTACCGACATCGCCGCCAGAGGCATCGACATCGATGAGCTGACACATGTCATCAACTTCGAGCTGCCGAATGTTCCCGAAACCTATGTACACAGGATTGGCCGCACAGGCCGCGCAGGTGCCAGCGGTATCGCCTTATCCTTCTGCGATGCGGAAGAAAAGGAATATCTCCGCGACATCGAAAAATTGATAGGACTGAAAGTACCGGTGGTCACCGACCATCCGCATCCGCTGGACAATTATGTTGAATCCGCCCCGATCCGTCCTGAAGGCTCGCAACAGCAAAGAGGCAGCTCCTCTCAGCGTAGGGATAACCCCGCTCAACGAAGGGACAATCCTTCTCAACGAAAGGACAACTCTTCTCAACGTAGGGAAAATCCCTCTCAAAGAAGAGATAATCCCAATCACAAAAAACCTGCCCAACGCCCCCCACAGGACATTATCCGCAAGGGTACTATCTCCTCTCTCGCCGAGCTGGAAGCGCTGGAGAACGAAACAAAGCCGCATGAGCAACCTCTGAAGACAGGTCAGCCCGACCTTACCAGGCGCGAACATCCCAAAAAACATCACGATCCATCCAGACGCGATCACAGAAGGGAACCGCAACAGACGGACCAGGCAGAAAAGGCGGACAGAAAGGAAAGCACCGACACGGCAGAAAACACCGACAGAGCAAACAACAACAAAAAAAGCCATCAGCCTCATGACAAGGCTAAACATGAGCTTCAAAAGAAGGACCACCAGCCTCATGAGCCGGTGAAACGCGAACGCGAGACACAGCAGGACTTCTTCTCCAATATAAAGCTCAATCAGAGCGAAGGGGACGAGAAGTGGTAATATACGCAGGAATTGGGCTCCCATTGAAAAATAGCCCAATTCCCAAAACCGCTAATGTCTGAGGCCGTCGTCGGACCTGCTTCGTCACGGTCCTCCTCGGTCGTAACCTTCGCCAAGGGCTCGGTTACGGACGATCCACCGGTGGCGGCTAATACGTAACTTTAGGTTATGTTATCTTACTTTCTTCCATTGATAATGCTCCTTTTCGGAACGCCTCCCGGCAGGGCGGCCTCCGATGAGGGGCTTTCATCTTTGTTGACCCGGCAGCAGTACGAGCAGCTGTTCCCTCATCACCATGCGCTGTATACATACGAAGCACTCGTCAAGGCCGCCGCAGACTTCCCATCCTTCGCCGGAGAGGGCACGCGCGAAGTACGATTGCGGGAGCTATCCGCCTTTTTTGCCCACATCGCCCATGAGACCACCAGCGGTTGGACAGGTGCAAAAGGAGGTCCTTATGTCTGGGGCCTGGTATACACCGAGGAACAGGCATGCCGGGACGGACATTGTACACAGTACAATACGGGCGGTACAAGCCCCTATAAACCTGTGTCCGGACAGTCCTATTATGGAAGGGGACCACTGCAGCTGACATACGCCTATAACTACGGCGCCGCCGGACAGGACCTGGGATTGCCTTTATTGTCTCATCCGGAGATGGTAAGTACGGACGGGGTGGTGGCTTTCAAGACTGCCCTCTGGTTCTGGATGAAGGCCCAGGCGCCTAAGCCTTCCTGTCACGAAGTGATGTGTGGTAAATGGCAGCCCGCTCCGGCAGACCTCGCAGGCCGGCGCAGACCAGGCTTTGGCATGACCATCAATATTATCAACGGAGGCGTGGAATGTAAGGACAATACACCCGCCGCCCGCGACGCAAGAGAGGAAAGGATCGGATTCTACAAACACTTTGCGGCTGCCTTAGGCGCCACCGTGGAAAAAGATTGCAATTGTGCAGGCATGGCAACGTATGGGAATTAATAATCGTTCTACCAATTAAAACAGAATGGGCTTACAAAAGAGCACCTTACAGCTGCTGCGTTTTCATTTCTCTTTTTTCCTCATGCCGGTATTTTGGTTTGCGCTCAGCCAGACAGGCGACCAGGACTGGCCCCGGGCGCTGCTGGTGTTCGTTATATTGCACCTGCTGGTATATCCCGCGAGCAACGGCTACAACAGCTATATGGATAGGGATACCACCCCCATCGGCGGTCTGGAACATCCCCTCCTACCCACCCGGCAATTATTCCGGATCACAGTAGGAATGGATATACTGGCCTTGTTATCAGGTCTTCTTATCAGCCCTTTCTTTTCCGCCGGATTGGCGGTATACATCCTTGCATCCAGGGCTTACAGTTATAGAGGCATCCGGCTCAAACGGTGGCCTGTCATTGGGTACCTTACCGTCATCCTCTGCCAGGGCGCCCTGGTATTTTTTCTCGTCTATTATGGGAGCAGCACCGGCAGGAGCATCAACGCCCCCTGGGAAGGAATGATCATCAGCAGCCTGCTTATAGGCGGCTTCTATCCCCTGACACAGGTATACCAGCACGAGGCGGACAGACAGGATGGGGTACGCACCATCAGCATGTTACTGGGTATTCGCGGAAGCTTTATCTTTACAGCGGTATTATACACCATCGCAATGCTCCTGATGGCGTATTATTTCGTCAGTACCCTTCAAATAAGGGAATTTTATGTGCTGGCAACCTGCATGCTGCCTATTCTCGTTTATTTTTTTATATGGGCAGCGCGCGTTTGGAAAGATCCCCGGCAGGCTAATTTTAAGAATACCATGCGAATGAACCTGCTGGCTTCCTTGTGCACTAACGCCGGATTCATAGCCGTACTGATGATGAACAGACTGGTGGCATAATCTTAGCGTCCCGTATATGATATTGTAAAACCTCCTTGTCTCTTGAGTAAGATAATTTCCATCGGCTCAGCGGTGCCTGCTTATGCACACCGACAGCTTGAAATACTGTCTTTTATGCAGCGTATATACGCCCTCAGCGATACGGAGAGGCGCAAACTGCAATTCCTGTACCATCACAGCGGTATAGACACACGGTATTCTGTCATTGCCGATTACACGCGGCCCGCCCGGGAATGGCGGTTCTATCCCCCCACAGAAAACCTCGAGCCCTTTCCTTCGCTGGAACTGCGTATGCAGTGCTATGACATCTATGCAGCCCCTCTTTCGATGGAGGCCATACGCAGATGCCTGGCCGGGAAATTACGGCCTAAAGAAATTACCCATCTTATCACCGTGAGCTGCACCGGCATGAGCGCACCCGGTCTGGACCTGCAACTGGTGGAACTATTGGGATTGCCAAACACGGTCTTTCGCACTTCCGTCAACTTTATGGGCTGCTATGCGGCTGTCCATGCCCTAAAGCTGGCCGATGCATTATGCCACAGCGACAAAGGAGCGCACGTGCTGATCGTCTGTACGGAGCTCTGTACCCTGCATTTTCAGCGGAATCCGTCCATGAATAATATATTGTCGAGCCTGTTGTTCTCGGACGGCTCCGCGGCTGTCCTCGTGACAGGCGACGATCACCCCGAAAAAGGGCTGCATATCGACAGCTTTTATTCGGAGATAGTGTCGAAAGGCAAAAGGGATATGACCTGGGAATTATCCTCCTCAGGGTTTCAAATGGGACTGAGCAGCTATATACCTGATCTTGTCGAAGAGGATTTTGCCGGACTGGTGGATCGCGCCTTGGCAAAACGAGACCTTTCCAGGGAGAATGTCAGTCACTGGTGTATCCATCCGGGAGGAAAGAAGATCCTGGACTCCATCTACAAAAGTCTGCATTTCACCAACGGACGGCTGGATGCATCCTACAAAATACTAAAAGAGTACGGAAACATGTCCTCCGCCACCATACTCTTCGTATTACAGCAGATGATGACGACAATGAGCTACCACCGGCCAGATACTGTGTTCGGGGCCGCCTTCGGCCCGGGGCTCACCATGGAAAGCTTTATTGTCAGTGCGGTCCACTAATCTTAACGGAATTTTAGCAGTCTATCCATTTATCCTTCGTATTTTGTTCACCGTTGACCTCCGCAATGCAGTAACCGCCGGAAGCGGTTCGCACGCTAATGATATGATAAATCTTTCAAAAAGGAGCTATCAAAAAGAATTGCTGGACAGAGACGATATTCCCCTGGACGACATCCGGCGGAATATGCTGGAATTGGATACTATCAACACCTGGCTGGGGGGACACGCGATCAGTATCGGAGGACTGAAACGCCTCATCGGACGTCGAAGGCAGATCAACCTATGCGAAATTGGCTGCGGAGGAGGGGATAACCTGCGGGCCCTGGTCCGTTGGTGCCGGAAAAATGGTATACGCGTATACGTTACAGGCATCGATCTGAACGCCCATTGTATTGCAGTCGCAAAGGAGAGATGGCAGGAAGGCCCTGCGGAATGGATACATTCGGATTATCGTAATGTTGTTTTTGATCAGCGCCGGCCGGATATCATCTTCTCTTCCTTATTTTGTCATCACTTCACGGATGAGGAGCTGACCGCCCAGCTGAGCTGGATGGAAAACAACGCAGGTGTGGGGTGGTTTATCAATGATCTGCATCGGCACGTCCTGGCCTGGCAATCCATCCGGCTGCTGACGAAGTGGTTTTCCAGATCCTATCTCGTGAAGAATGATGCTCCTCTTTCCGTACAAAGAGGATTTACCCGTCTGGAATGGCTGGATTTGTTAAAGCAGGCAGGTATCGATAATGGAGTGGTGGAATGGAAATGGGCATTCAGATGGCTGGTGAGCAGCAAAAGATCTCTCGTTGAATAATTCCAACACATACGACGTTGCCATAGCAGGCGGAGGACTGGCCGGGTTGGCCCTTTCCATTCAATTGGCCAGAGCAGGCTATGCCGTAGTGCTCTTTGAGAAAGAACGGTATCCCTTTCATAAGGTTTGCGGGGAATATATAAGTTTGGAAAGCTGGAATTTTTTGGAAGAGCTGGGCCTCCCTCTCAGCGACTGGGGGTTACCGGTGATCCGGAGAGTGCTGGTATCCGCGCCCAACGGCGAATACATCGAACATGAGCTCCCGCTGGGAGGGTTCGGCATCAGCCGGTACAAGATCGATGCGGAGCTGGCAGGCATTGCCCGTAGCAGCGGCGTGACAGCGCAGGAAGGGGTAAAGGTCACGGACATCAGCTTCGATCGGTCTGCCGCCCATATTCATACCGCCTCCGATATATACCATGCAAAAGTTGCCTGTGTGACGGCAGGCAAGCGAAGCAATCTGGATATAAAATGGCGGCGGCCTTTTACCCTCCGGAGGTCCGATAAGCTGAACAACTACATCGGGGTAAAATACCATATACAGACGGACCTCCCTTCCGACCTTATAGCCCTGCATAATTTCAGGGACGGCTATTGCGGCATCTCCCGCATCGAAGACGGACGCTATTGCCTTTGTTATATGACGACAGCCGCCAATCTGCAAATGAATGGCAGTTCCATTCCCGAAATGGAAAAAAATATTCTATACCAGAATCCTTTCCTATCGGCTATTTTTTCCTCCTCGGTAAAGCTGTTCGATCAGCCGCTGACCATTTCGCAGATAAGCTTCGAACGAAGGCAAAGGGTCGAGGATCACATGTTGTTCATTGGCGATGCGGCAGGAATGATCCCTCCTTTGTCAGGTAATGGGATGAGTATGGCCTTACATGGCAGTAAAATAGCCTTCCGCTCCATCGATGCCTTCCTGAAAGGGCATATCGCCCGCCATGAGATGGAACAGGAGTATGAAGATCAATGGAACAGGCAGTTCGGCCGCCGGATATGGACAGGGCGGCAGTTACAACGCTGGTTCGGAGATGAAAAACGTACCAATCTTTTATTACATTCGCTAAAACCTTTCCCTAAATTGATATCATTTTTAATCCGCCAGACCCATGGGCAACCCTTTTAAGGAACAGCCGGTATATTATCAGGAGGCCCTAAAAGCGGTTCGTCGCAAGACAGACGTCAGCTATATGCGGGATTGGGCTATTTTTTCCATGAAGACCAATTTCCGCACATTCAATTAAAAGCAGTTTATGAGATCCGTAGTTTATGGACTTTTTTGGGGGTTGGTTTTTCCAGCTATTGGCTATTCACAGAATTACCACGCCGTCGAAGGGACTCCCGATGCGGGCAGCATGGGGGTGGCCAACAATCCGGCCGCCATTCTCAGCACTCCTTATCCCTGGGATGTCACTCTATTTTCCGTCCAGGTTAAAAATACCACCAACGCGCTGGTCCTTCATGACTTTTCTCTGCTACCCGCCAAAGATACGATAGGCGTAAGCTGGAAGGAAGGGTACTTCAAACGCTTTGCCGCATTCAACTACAATGTGCACCTGCTGAATGCCCGCATCGCCCTGGGTAAAATGCAGGCCATTGCCTTTGGGGCCAATCTGCGGGGATATGGGGCCGTCCGGACTGGACCCGCCAATTACAGCGATAGCCTGAAGGATATGAACCAGTTCTTCAATATCAACGATGGTACGGTATACAGCGGCAATATGACCAGCAGCAGCTGGCTGGAGCTTTTTGCCACCTATAGCCGCACCGTCTGGGACGATGAGTACAGGCGAATAAATGCCGGCGTCACTTTGAGGGCTATGCGCGGCATATCCGGCCTCTATGCCCAGCTCAACGATGCAACGGTAGGCCGCGGAGTATCCGGCATCCAGACCAATTATTTTCTGAAGGCCGGCAGCGCTCAGTACGGATACTCCAGCAATTACGATCGGTGGAAGAAGAACCAAACCACCTTTCAGAACCTGAAGGACCTTTTTGGCAATAGCCGGCCGGGCGCCGCAATAGACCTGGGACTGGAGTACTGGGTAAAGTCACAGGCCGTCACCAATCGGATGGATGAAAACACCTGGTATGACTATGAATGGAAGATAGGAGTGTCCCTGCTGGACCTCGGATGGAATTCCTACAAATATGGGTCCCAAAGCAGGGCGGCCAGCCAGCCCCGCAGCAACATATCGGACTCGATCCTCAACGCCAGGTTCAGTGGCGTGAAAAGCCTTGCGGACTTCAATGACAGCCTCGCCACCATCGTCAATAACATTGGATCGCTCAACGGTATTTTCAGGATATATAACCCCGTACGGCTGGTGATCAATGTGGACAAGCCCCTGCCGGATTATTTCGGCATCAATGGCAATCTCTCCCTGAACGCCCCTTTTACAAGCACTCCTAAAAGACTCCTGGTCAAGGACTTTAGTATGCTGACCCTCACCCCGCGATGGGAGAAGAAAAAACTGGGCGCCTACCTGCCGGTCCAGGTCACCACGGATGGAAGGTTCTGGATCGGGGGAGCGTTTAAAGTCGGCCCTCTCCTGGCAGGAGTCCATAATTGGGCCAATATCTTCTCCCGAAGCAAAATGCAGAATGGAGGGTTTTATATAGCCCTGGTAATCAGGCCGGGGAATGCCGGATCCAGGGACAAGGAAGATAAACAATACAGCTGCCCGCCAGGTCAGGGTCTGTAAACGCCTCGACCGCCCTTACCATAGCCATACATACCCTCCCGATGGCCCTTCCCATGATCTTTCCCATGACTCTTCAATTTGACCCGCTCAATTTAATTTTCAATAAATTTTGAAAGTTCAGAAAGAATCTATACCTTTATACCATCAAGAAAGAAAAAGTACAATGACGCTGGCAGAAGCAAAAGCAAAGTTTATTGCCGACTGGGGTCGGTTCGGAACGAACTGGGGGATCAACCGGACAATGGCGCAGATACATGCCCTCCTGTTGATAAGCCCCGACCCGCTCAGCGCAGACGAAGTGATGGAAGAGCTGAGCATCAGCCGCGGCAATTCGAATATGAATATCCGCGAGCTCATGGACTGGGGACTGGTGCAGAAAGTGATCCGGCCAGGTGAAAGAAAAGAATATTTCTCCGCCGAAAAAGACATCTGGAAAGTGGCCAGGCAGATCGTAAAAGAAAGGAAAAAAAGGGAGCTGGACCTGATGATACCCGTGCTAAAAGAGTTGAGCGAGGTCGAAGGCGACAGGCGCGACAAGGCAGTTAAGACCTTTACAGACACGATCAACAACATCCGCAAGTTCAGCGACCAGGCCGACAAGACCCTGGATACGATGATCAGGGCGGATGAACACTGGTTCCTGGGTAGCCTGATGAAACTGTTCGCAGGCAAAAGGGACTGATCGACCTGCCGGCACGACCCCGTCCCGACCTGATTCGTACTCGCCCCTTATCCGTCCCGGCCCTTGTCCATCCCGGCTCATGCCGGCCGCCGCTAATGCGGCTTTTATTTAGCTTATATATTTCAATATTTATTGAAAGTTCAAAAATTAAAATCAAATTCGTCGCCAATAAATTTTCTGTTATGTCTTACATTCTTATCAGCTACACACTCTATCTCATCCTCACACTAGTACTTATCATCTGGGTAGCCCGGAAGCTGTTCAGCAATGGGAAGATCTTCCTCCTGGACATATTCCATGGCAATAAGGAATTAGCCAATGCCGTGAACAACCTGTTATTGGTTGGATTTTACCTGATCAACATCGGATATGCCGTGTATACGCTCAGCATTAGAGAAGATATCCTGAATGCCCGGGCGCTGGTGGAAGGGCTTAGTGTCAAAGTGGGAGCCATCATTCTTATTCTCGGTGGTATGCACTTCCTGAACATGCTGGTATTCTATAAACTTCGTAAAAGAGCCTTGCTGGAGAAAAAATTTGAGCCGGGAAATACGGCAAATAAAGGAGGCATTTACTAAAAACTACCAATCATGAACAATAAAAAGATCGTCATTGCAGGCGGCACAGGTTTCATCGGTCAGGCGCTGGCCGCCTTCTTTGGCAGGAACAACGAAGTAGTGATCCTCGGCCGGCATGTGCCGGGAGATGCCGCCGGCGCCTCCCCGTCCCTCACGAACCGTGCCGGCAAAAAACTCCTCACCTCCGCCGACGGCTACCACATCCAATACCTCCGGTGGGATGGACTTCGCGTAGAAAAGTCCTGGGCCCAGGCCATCGACGGCTGCGATCTCGTGATCAACCTTGCAGGCAAAAGCGTCAACTGCCGTTACACGCCCAAAAACAAACAGGCTATTTTCGACAGCCGCACCGACAGCACCCGCGCCATCGGCCTGGCCGTACGGGACGCCGTCACACCTCCAAAAGTGTGGATCAATGCCGCATCCGCCACCATCTACCGTCACGCGGAAGATCATCCGCAGGATGAATATATGGGCGAATTTGAAGACGACTTTTCCGTACAGGTGTGTAAGCGCTGGGAAGAAACCTTCGAACAGCAACGCGCCCCCTTCACCCGCAAGATCACCTTACGCATCGCCATCACCCTGGGCAATGGCGGCGTCTTCAGGCCCTATCTCCGTCTGCTGAAGTTCGGACTGGGCGGCAGACAGGGCAATGGCCGCCAGATGTATAGCTGGGTGCATATCGACGACCTCTGCAGGGCCATAAACTGGATATACGAACGCAACAGGCTGGAAGGCGTATATAACGTCTGTTCCCCACATCCTGTCAGCAATCGGGATTTCATGCACATGCTACGCAAAGCATCGGGTCATCGCATTGGGCTGCCGGCCTTTACCTGGATGTTGAAGCTGGGCGCCTGGCTCATTGGCACCGAGACGGAGCTGATACTGAAGAGCCGTTGGGTGCTGCCGACAAAGCTGCAGGACGCAGGTTTCATCTTCCGGTATACAGAGGCCGAAGACGCGATAAGATCCGTGCTGGAAAAAATTCCCAGAAGGAAGTATCATTTATTTTAGATCTCATCATCATTCAATCTACCCACCATGAGCCTGCTACAAGACCGGCGGCTGCGCACCGTCAAATGGAAAGACCTTACACATCTGTCTCCGCTTGAAATGATCATCGAAAATTCCATTACCCTGCCCTGGCTGATCATCTCCTGCCTCCTGGCCTGGAAACACTACTATCTCGCGGCCCTGCCCTTTTCCTTTATCTTTTTTCTCACCGGCCTGAGACAGGTGCACAATGGCTTTCACTACACATTGGGTGTCCCCCGCATGCTCACCGAAATGACCCTGCTGGCCAACAGCGTGCTGATGCTGGCAGCCATGCATGCCGTCCGGTACAATCACCTGCGGCATCACAAGTATTGCCTGCAGGAAGGAGATGTGGAAGGCAACTGGGCACGCATGCCTGCGTGGAAAGCCATCGTCTACGGACCGGTATTTATCATCCGCCAGCACAGCGCTGCGCTCCACTCGAAAGACCGTGTCACCATAGGATGTGAGCTCACAGCCATAGCAGCATTCATTACGGCAGCATTCCTGCTGCATATTCCCTTCCTTCGATATCATGTGTTCGCCATGCTGGCCGGCGAGCTGCTGTCCGGCTTCTTTGCCGTGTGGACAGTGCATCATGACTGTGATGAAGAGGTATTTGCCCGCAGCCTGAGCCACAGATGGAAGAACAGACTCACCTATAATATGTTCTACCATCTGGAACACCATTTGTTCCCCGGCGTGCCCACTATCAAGCTGCCCATACTGGCCGCCCGTATCCGCGAAGCGTTGCCTGATGTAACTATCAAAGAAGTTTTTTAAAAGATAATCCGAACAAGATGCCAGCTATAATTGTTAATCCCAGTAGGGAACGCCGAGTCCCTTATTTAAAACATGGCCGAAGAAAAAAAGACACTGGTGCTGGGCGCCTCCAACAATCCCCAGCGTTACAGCTACCTGGCAGTGAACCGCCTGCGTAGCAAGGGCTATCCCGTAGTGGCCATCGGTAAAAAACAGGTCCGGGTAGCCGACGTAGACATAGACACGGAGAAAAAGGATTTTCCTGCCGTGGATACGGTAACGCTCTACCTCAATCCCAGGTCCCAGCAGGAATATTACGACTATATCCTCTCCCTCCACCCCCGCCGGATCATCTTTAATCCCGGCGCCGAAAACCCGGAGCTGGAGCAGCTTGCAAAAGACCATGGCATCCTCCCCGTAGAAGCCTGCACCCTCGTCATGCTGAGCACCGGACAGTATTGATAAACCCACTCTTAACACTACAATAATCCCCATACGATTTTGATAATAGCGGCTTTTTCAGTAAATTCGGAAAATCCTTTATTATGCTATGGCGAAAATTTAATGGCGACCCGATCGAACTACCCATCATCGAAGCTGTTGAAAACGCGATCAGACGTGAAACTGAAAAAGGCTATCGCCTGAAAGTCTGCATCGGCACCGACTCCCAGGTAAAAGGTCTTGAAACGGAATTTGCTACGGTAATTGTTTTTCTTCGTGAGGGACATGGAGGTTTCATGTTCATCCACAACGAGAAGACCAGGCATCAGTATACGATCAAAGAGCGTATGCTGGTGGAAGTTGCCAAGAGCATCGAGATTGCCTACGAACTATGCAATCTCTTTTCCAGGTACGATGTAGACATGGAAGTACATGCCGACATCAATACGAACCCACATTTCAAGAGCAATGACGCGCTGAAAGAGGCAATGGGCTACATACTGGGTATGGGCTTCGCCTTCAAGGCAAAGCCGGAAGCGTTTGCCAGCAGCAGCTGCGCGAATAAGGTCGTGAACTAACACGCCGGCCTGTACACCCTCTATACTGACAGTCGTAATCCTCTTACGACTCAAGGATTTGTCTCCCCCAAAATTTTCAAAGCACCTCGCAAAAATAGAGCCACCCGCGTCAGCGGATGGCCCTAAAATTATCAGTTTTCATCCCGCAACCTACTGCATCCAAAACAGCTTCGTCGTCACCTGGTCGCCATTTCCACCCAACGCCGTCACAGCCGCCTTATAAGAGCTGCCATTCGCAGTCTGCTCATCCGACGGATAAGTATACCTCCAGGGGAAAGGCGTTTTGGCGCTGGTAGGAACAGCCATGGCCGGATATTGCAGCCGCCTGATCTCTACCCAGGCATCCGTTCCGCGCAAATACAAGGCAATATATTTCTGCATGCCAATGGCCTGCTTCCAATGCACGCTGGTCGTGCTCACACCCGTGCTGCCGATAGCGCCAACACCCACTCCACCGGGAGCTGTGGCATACGCTACCTTGGCCTGCCCCAGGTAAGCAGTCGCATCCGCGGCCGAACCACCCCAATATTCAATGCTGGCCGTAACACCCGCATTGTAATAATCCATCGCTGTGCCGGTGATAAACCCTCTTTCAACAGCCTCCGCCAATAAGAAGCTGACCTCCGAATAATCCAGCAGGTCCGCCGGAGCTCCCGGATCTACGATCGTCCCCTTTATGCTGCCCCAATAGATATTCGAATAATTGTTCCAGGTATTGTTGTCGCCAACAGAACCTCCAAGGTCCGCATTGCTGTACTCGTTCGTATAATAAGCCGTACGACGGGGATCATCCAGCGTGACCATGGAATTCAACAAGGTCTTGGCAATGACATAATCATTACGGTTGCTTTGGATTACATCCACCCATATGGGATTGGCATTGGGCGTGACTCCGGTATAGCGGAACAATGCATTGTCGGCATTGGACGTAAATACGCCGCCTGCCACCGCTTCCGACACTTTTGTCTTCGCTGTATTGGGATCGATATCCGCCAGCAGCATAGCCATCTTGAGTTTCAGAGAATTGGCAAACTTCAACCAGGAAGGCACATCCCCGCCATATACGATATCGGCAGCGCCAAAACTGCTTCCGCTGCCTACCGCGGTTAACCCCGCAATGCTGCTGTCCAGACGGGTCAGCAGGTCGGAATATACCGTCTTCGCATCGTCATAAGCCGGGAAAGGATATTTATCGATGTCGTTGGCCTGGGTATAAGGGAGATTGCCAAAGGTCGTCACCAGGTAATAATAGGTATACACTTCCATGACATCCGTAATATCCAGCTCGCTTCGCATCTGATCCGCATCCGTTACGTCCGTCGGTATCAGCTTCTTGGCCTGCTCATAATTGTTGAGCCCATCCACATACAGCCTGGTCCAGAAATTCTTGGGGATATCCCTGTTACCCAGGTTGTAATTGCTCTCGTCGGTATAGGTGGTCTCCGTCCAATACTGTGCGATCAGGTTCCCGATGTTATAGTTCACGCTGCTGGTCGTAAGCCAGTCCGTCATATATTTCTGCCCATTGGTAAAAAGAGCATAAGACGGCGCATTGGTCGGATTCTTTGTATCGTTGTTCAGGTCCGTAAGATTTTTCTGGCATGCGCCTAACAAGAGGCACAATGATCCTATGATGATCTTCTTCATGTGATTTAAAATTTGAGTTTAACATTGGCGCCTACTGTCCTTACAGCGGGGAAAGAGCCGCTCTGATAACCTTGCAGGTTGCCTGCTCCCAATCCGTCTTCAGGATCGGCGTACGGCAGGTTCTTGTGGATGATCCAAAGATTCCTTCCAATCAGGGAAAAATCGATGCCCTTGATGAATTTGGTCTTATCCAGCATGCTATGCGGTAGCGAATACGTCAGGGTCACCTCCCTCAGCTTGACAAAGCTCGCATCATAGACAAATGCTTTGGCTGGATTGTCCACATAACCAAAAAGACCATAGCCCGTACCGCTGTTATCCACCCGCACGGTATTGGCCTTCCCATCCGCCGTAACGCCAGGCAGTATCACACCCCCGCCATTTTGAAGGGAATTGCGGGAAGGATTGCCCAGATTATTCTTGCCGGCCGTCTCGGGATAAATACCCGTCGCCATCCCATAGTAAGTATCCAGCGAGAAGACGTCTCCACCATGACGCATGTCGATCAGGAAGCTCAGACTAAGATTCTTGTACCGGAAGCTGTTCGTCATACCGCCCGTCCATCTCGGAGTGGCATCGCCAATGATGTCGGTGGTCTCGTTGCCAAAAACATAATAGCCGTTGGAGTCTACCAGCCGCTTGCCATTGACATACTGGAAGTCATTCCCCTGGATGGTCCCATAAGGATGTCCTACAGTGGCATTCACGGAGACGCCTCCCTGGTAAGATTGCATCAGCAGATTGCTCTGGTTATTATACAGGGACAATACCTTATTATTGATCTTGCTCCAGTTCACAGTCAGGTTCCAGCTAAAATCCCTCGCCCTGACGGGAACCAGGTTCAGCGATAATTCCACGCCGGCATTCTGTATCGTACCTACATTCACAAATCTTGTCTCAAAACCCGTGGCGCCACTGACACCCACCTGCGTGATCAGGTTAAAGGTCCTGGAATGAAAATAGGTAGCGTCAAGCCCTATCCGGTTGTTCAGGAAAGAAATCTCCACGCCGGCCTCATAGCTGCGGGTACGTTCAGGTTTCAGCTCGGGGTTATTATCCACGATGGGCATGGAGAATAAAGGAGTGCCGTTAAAAGGCGTATTGATGACATATGTGTTGACAATGCTATGATAAGGCGCATCGTTGCCCACCTCCGCGTAGTTGACGCGCAGCTTTCCGGATGACAGCCAGGTCAGATCCTGCAATTGCTTGTAAAAGTTCCAGCTGGCGGATATAGCTGGATATACATAGGCGTTGTTCCCCTTCGGCAGGGTGCTGGCGACGTCCCGACGCACGGTAGCATCCAATGTCAATGACTCTTTATATGTCAGCGTGACGCCCGCAAAAACACCGCCGATCTCTTTCTGTAAAACAGCTTCATTGGGCGCCTTGATGGGATTCACACTGTTGGACAATGCATAGAAGCCGGGCTGCACCAGTCCGCCATTGGTGGATGAATACTTCGAGCTGGTATAATCCTTTCGGAGGTTGGCCCCTAACAATGCTTTTAGGTTGAGATCGTCGCTGAGGTTCTTATCCATCGTCGCGAGGAAGTCGAAGTTGGTTTCCTTGAAAGAGATGTCGTTCCTCGAATAGAAAGGCACATTGACGGTGCCGATGGCGTCCCTTTCTTCCTGAAGTGAATTATAGAAGTCCGTCGAGATCCTGCCCAACAAGTTCAGCCAGGGAGTAGCCTTATAATTCAGGTATATATTACCGTAATACCGCTCGCGATGATCGTCCTCGTAGTTTTGGTACCGGATAAAATAAGGATTGTCCCAATAAATAGGATTGGTATTCCCGTCGATGGGGTCCTTCATATTCCAGGTAACGTTTTTTCCGCCACTGGCAAAATAAGCGGTCTTCTGCTCTTTATAATCCACGTTGGTCTCCATCCACTCGCGGAAGCTGCTCATGATATTGTCGCCTCCATACCCTGTGCCGTATCGTCCAAGACCATCCACACCGGAATAGTTCACCGTTCCGCCTACCGTCAGGTTGGACGCAAGATTATAGGTAGCGCCAAAGTTCAAAAGGTTCTTATTTATTTTGCTATTAGGCATTACACCTCCATCGCTGGCCCGTGTATATCCCATCTTGAAGGAGCCTTTGTCGCCTCCGCCTTCGATATACGCGCTGGTATTGTACGATACCGCCTTTTGAAAAAATGTCTCCGGACCATTCTTTGCCGCGATCCAGGGAGTGGCCTTTCCGTAATTAGGATTGCCGGGGAAGTTGGCAAAAGCATCCCACTGATAGACCAGCAGGCTGGGATCGAACTTCGCGCCATAGGAAGCATCTTCCGTCGTCGGTACGACCAGCTGCGGCGTGCTGGATCCAAAAACAGGCGCATACAGGAAATTACCGTCCGGCGACCCATAGCCATGAGGGTACGGGTTGGAAGGGTCGGTAGGATCATACGCTCCGGCGCCATAATTGGCCCCATACTCATGCTGGTATTTGGGGAAGGTGCTCTTGTCTATCTCACCCACCGTAATGCCCGCATTCAACGTCACACCCAATCCTCTCTTACCTTTCTTGGTGGTGATAAGGATCACCCCATTGGAAGCCCTGGAACCATACAAGGCGGAGGCAGCCGCGCCTTTCAGCACAGTGACGGTCTCGATATCGTCGGGATTGATATCCGCCGAGTTGCTGCCGTAATCATATCCACCCGTACCCGCACGTTGAAAAGTGTTCTTGTCGACGACCGTACTGGTAGAACTGTTGTCGAAGGGTACGCCATCGATGACAAACAGCGCCTGGTTGGATTGTGTAATGGACTTGTTCCCCCGAAGCACGATGTTAGTCGATCCTCCAATAGAATTCGTCTGGGAAATTTGCAGACCGGCCACCTTACCGGACAACCCGTCCACAAAATTGGAGTTCCTCGTCTTGGAGACCTCATCCGCGTTGATCGTCTGGGCTGCATAAGGCAGGTTATTCTTGCTCCGGGTAATGCCCAACGCCGTCACCACGACTTCCGTCATGCTCGCATCCTTACGTGTGATCTGGATGTTGACATTCGTGGCGTCTTCTACAAGGAATTCTGTTTGCTGGAAACCGGCGCCGGAGATGATCAGCCTGTCTCCCTTATTGGCATGAATGGAAAAGGCGCCATTGGCATCGGCGCTCGTACCCGCCTTGCTGCCTTTGATCCGGACGGTGACAAATGGGGCCGGTTGCCCCGACTGGTCATATACCTTACCGGTAATGACGTGCTGAGCCAGCGCCAGTAGGGAATGCAATACCAGCACTAGCAATAGTGACAAAGTTTTACTCATGTGATTAAAATTTAAAACAGTGATTGAATCAAAACAGTTATCCGTGTTCATCCGGACATATATGTCTTTTCAATGACCGGATGTCTTCCGCAAAGCGGAGGTCATAATTGGTTTTTTTGGATGATAGCAATACGATTCCTTTCTCTCGGTACGATGGAATTAAATAGCATGGAACCGCTGGAAGCGGTTCGTCCATAACCGGGCCTTGGCGAGGGTTGTGGCCAAGACAGACCGTGCCAAAGCAGGTCTGACGCAGGCCCGATAGGCGGGAATTGGGCAATTTTTCAACTAAGACCAATTTCCGCACTTTATTAAGCATTAGAGTGCAGGTCAGTCGGGGAGGCTAGGCCGAATAGAGTATTGGGGCTAAAAAGGAGGTTATCTCCAACAAAGATATGTTAAATTTAAGCTAAGAAAAATTTTAGCTTTCCGGCGCATTCATCTCTTCAATAAACCCAAGGATCTTATCCCGCCCCATTTTTTTTACGGCGCTGGTGACGAAGTGTTGTGGAAGAAATTGCCAGGTGGCCCGCATCTTGTCCAAAAAGTCCTTAACATTCTTACTTACGGTACGCTGGTTCTCTTTGTCGGCCTTGGTAAAGACCAGGCAAAAAGGCACTCGCCACTCTCTCAGGGTATTTACAAACTCAAGGTCTATCTTCTGGGGGCTGTGCCGGGCGTCGATCAATACGAAAACATTAACCAGGTTTTCCCTTTTACGCAGATAATCCTCGATCATCTTTTCCCATTTCTTTCGCTGCGCTATGGATACCTTGGCAAAACCATAACCGGGCAAGTCGACAATATACCACTCGTCATTGATGGAAAAATGATTGATCAGCTGGGTCTTGCCAGGCGTAGAAGAGGTCTTCGCGAGTTTTTCATTCCCCACCAGCATATTGATCAGCGAGGACTTGCCGACATTGCTCCGGCCTATAAAAGCATATTCCGGCCTGTCCGGGGCCGGGCTTTTGGTGTGATCCGGACTGCTGATGACATAAGAGGAACTGCGTATGATCATAATTACATCGAAGATACGGCAATGCTTGTTTATCAGGACATATACAACCCATTCATAATGCATAAAATATCCAAGTGTTAAAAAATTGTTATAGCCTCTTTTTCCTAAATTGAGGTCAAAGCTTATTGTTATGAGAAAAATAACCACACTGCTACTGCTGTGGGGCATGCTATTGAAGTATGCTGTCGCACAGCAGCACAACATTTCTGGACACATTGCAACAGAATCCGGGCAACCCATCGCCGGAGCCACTATCCTCGCAAAGGGCGCCGCCGGCAAAGGAACCAGCACGGACGACAAAGGAAATTTCACTCTCTCGGTGCCGGACAACGTTAAATCCATCCAGATCAGCGCGGTAGGCTTTGTCGCACAGACAGTAGACCTCGCCGGGAGATCATCCCTCACCGTGACGCTCAAAGTCTCCGATCAATCGATGGACCAGGTCGTCGTCACAGCCCTGGGTATCAAGCGCGAAGTCAAGACCTTGGGATATACTGCACAGTCGGTATCTTCCGAGCAGCTGGTACAGGCACATCAGCCAAACCTGCTGAATGCCCTCCAGGGCCAGGTGGCTGGGGTGACGATTTCCAGCGCCGGAGGCGGACCGGGCCAGGGCGCCAGCATCCTGATCCGTGGCGTCAACTCCCTCGATCCGAATAAAAACAACCAGCCCCTGTTCGTCATCGACGGCATTATAGTGGACAACGGCACTTCTACCTTAGGCACCGACGGCAACAGGGGCACGCAGATGCCTAACCGTATCAGCGATATCAATCCGGATGATATGGAGAGTGTCAATATACTGCGGGGAGGCGCCGCCACCGCCCTTTACGGTCTTCGTGGGTCCAACGGCGTGGTCGTCATCACCACCAAATCCGGCAAGGCAGGCAAGCTGCAGGTCCACTATACGACCAGCTACAGCACGGATGTGGTCGATAAATTGCCGGCCCTGCAAATGAAATATACGATGGGATTTGGCGGCACACTGGGGGACTATGATTCCACCAGCTTCTGGCCAACCTGGGGCCCCACGGTGGAACAAGCACGCACAATAGATCCTAACCACCCCGCCAAGCTCTTCAACAACTGGAAAAGAGCCTATGGCACAGGACACCAATTCCGCAATACCCTGACATTTGCCGGCGGTACGGACAAAGCCACCTATTCTTCCTCCGTCAGCTATTTCAAGCAGAACGGCCTTATCCCATTCACTTATTATACCGACATCACCGCACGGCTCAACGGCCAGCTGAAATTCAGCGACCAGTTCAGGATGAACAGCTCGCTCATCTATGCCAATACGGACGGTAACTTTTACGATGCCGACCGGTACAATGAAGAATTGATCTACTGGGCGCCCCGTTATGATGTCAGGGACTTCGCTAAGCCGGATGGCACCATGAAGACCTATGGCAACGGCAATCCCGTGTACTTCGCCGCCACGAACAAGTTCGGCTCCAAAGTCAACCACATTACGGGCAGCCTGAACTTCACCTACCAGCCACTAAAATGGCTCACTGCCAACTACCTGATAGGCATAGATCAATACGGCGATGCCCGCACGGCGACCGCCCCGGGACCTACAGGCATACCCAACGAGAACATCGCTTCCGACAATGGGCTGGGCTTTGTTCACGAATACCAGATCAATCACAGGAACCTCACCTCGACTGTTTCCCTCACCTTCGATCATACCTGGGCCGATAAATTCCAGACAACCCTGCGGGTAGGTAACGATATATTGGATCAGGTGTCGAAAACCGTCAGCGCCGAAGGCAATAACCTGGACGTTTACAACCTCTTTACCCTGGCAAATGCCAAACAGGTGTCTATTGCCTCCAGCGAAGTGGACTATCGCCTCGTAGGTTTTTACGGCGACCTCACCCTGGGATACAACAATTACCTCTACCTGGACCTCACGGAGAGAAATGACAGAACATCCTCGCTGGAGGCCGGATTCAACAGCTTCTACTACCCCTCCGCCAGCCTAAGCTATATCTTCTCGCAACATTTCACCATGCCCTCCTGGATCAGCTATGGCAAGTTCCGCGCCTCCATCGCCGGCATAGGTAAGGATGCAGATCCTTATAGCACCAGCATCGTTTACACACCTTCTTTCAGCCAGCCCATCAATGGGGTCATCGGCTGGACCCGTTATGCCAATGCAGGCGTGCAAGATCTTAAACCCGAAAGGACCACCACCTACGAGGCAGGCTTCGACCTGAATTTCCTCCACAATCGATTGAGCCTAAACGCCACCGTCTATCTGTCCAAAAGCAAGGATCAGATCTTACCCGTATCCGTAGCTAATTCCACCGGTTTCAATAAGATCACCCTCAATGCGGGCGAGCTTCAGAACAAAGGTATCGAGCTCACGGTCAAGGGTACTCCCATCCGAACCAGCAAGTTCAGCTGGGACATTGGCGCCAACATCTCGGCCAACAGGAACAAGATCCTCGCCATCTATCCCGGATTGGATGAGATCGTCGTAAGCAGTCAATTCGGTTATTCCAATTCCACGGTGACACAGAAGTACATCAAGGGCAACTCCGTTGGCGACCTCTTCGGTACGCCTGTAAGCCGTTACCAGGATACAAAGAACCCCAACTATTCCGATAAGAACCTTCCCTGGCTCATCAGCGCTAAAGGTTTTCCCGTCCTGACACCCTACTCCAATCAAAAGATCCTGGGCAACGCCTTCGCCAAATGGATAGTTAACCTCTCCAACACCTTCAACTATAAGAGCTGGAGCCTGTACATGCTCTGGGACGCCCGGCTCGGGCTGAAAAAATACGATCAGTTCAGCAACTTCCTGGCTGCATTCGGTGAGTCGGCTGTCACGCTCAACAGGGACCAGACTGTTACATTCAAAGGTGTACATGCGGACGGAACACCTAATACTACCCCAGTCTGGCTGGGTCAGGGCACAGGTCCCGACGGTGTGAGCTACGGCAACGGTTACTATCGCAACGTTTATCGCGGCATTGCGGAGAACTTTATCGAAGATGCTGCCTGGGTTCGCTTAAGGTCGGCATCCCTGAGCTACAGGCTGCCCTCATCCCTGCTGGGACACACATTCATTCATGATGCGAACCTCTCGTTCACGGGGAACAACCTCATCTTGATCACGCAATACAAAGGCTTCGATCCGGAATCCAGCTCGACGCCCGGCGGCAGCAATGCCAACGGATTTGCAGGCTTTAGCTATCCTGCATTGCGCAGCTACTGGATATCCCTGAACCTTGGCTTGTAAACAATAAAAAATTATTCCAATGAGATCAATCACCCGAAATACGATACTGCCGGTCCTCATTTTCATGGCCTGGGCAACCCTGTCCGGCAGCTGTAAGAAATATCTAGCCATCAATAAGAATCCTAACGCCGCCGAAGAGCCGCCGATCAATGGCCTCCTGGCCAATACCACCTATAATACGGCCAACGACATATTTCAGATCAGTAACTATACCTCCTATTATGTACAGTACCTGGCTTCCCCCAACCCCGCCGGCGGAGCAGATGTCTATGATAATATCGATGCCAGCACAGCCTGGAATGACATCTATAACATCATGACGGATCTCTATGACATGCGGAAATTCGCCGCAGCCAAAGGTACAAACGCCTACGTTGGAGTAGCGGATATTCTCCTCGCGCTGCATCTTAATATGACATCCAACGCCTGGGGTGATATCCCTTATTCCCAGGCCTTTCTCGGTGTACAAAATCTTACGCCCAAATTCGATAATCAGAAAGATATCTATGACACCTGTATCGCGTTGCTGGATGCGGGGATTGCTGCGCTGCAACAGCCCGATGCCGCCGGCGAAATGGACGCCGCCAGCGATTTTATCCACGGAGGAAGCGTGACAGCCTGGATAAAAACGGCCCACATGTTGAAAGCCAGAATGCTCAACCAGCTGTCGAAACAGCCCGGCTACAATGCCGACGCCGTGCTCAGCGAACTGAGCTCCGGCTATACAGGCAACGGCGACGACGCGCAGGTCATAGCCTTTAACTCCGGCGTCAACGACAATCCCTGGGGTGACGTGGCCATCGCCAATGCCGGCCTCAACCTGGATGGCTGGCTCTCCTCCTATTTTGTCGATGCCCTCGACGGCGCCACCTATGGCGTATTCGACCCACGTCTGCCCCATATCACCGATACCACCAAATTCGGTGACTACCGTGGCACGCCCAACGGGAAAGGCCGTATCGGCACTGGCACAAACCATGAAGAATGTTATCTCACCGAAGATGGCTGGTATTCCACTACTACAGCTCCCTTCCTGATCGCTACTTATGCGGAAGCTGATTTTCTCAAGGCGGAAGCCCTCTTCCGGAAAGGCGATAAACCCAACGCATATCTCGCCTATCTGGACGGTATCAAACAGCATATGATGAAAATGAGCCTCCCGGATACAGCTATTACCCGCTACACCTCCGACCCGTCAGTAGCAGTAGGCTCGGGTGCGCTGACCCTCCAGCTGATCATGAAGGAGAAATATGTAGCCTGCTTCCTCAGCCCCGTGACCTGGGACGATATGCGCAGGACCGATTACGCCTATCAGGGATTCACGCTGCCGGTAGGCGCCCTCCTGACCAGCTTTATCAGAAGAATGCCCTATCCGGTGGACGAGCTCTCACGCAACGGAAAGAACGCCCCAACCGTCCAACTCTCCGACCACCTTTGGTGGGATCAATAGCCTCATCGACAAAAGCCCCTGGTAAGGGGCTTTTGTCGTAAATTGCCCCCGCTATGGCCCAGTACTCGCATGATAAGATCGTTCCATTCAAAGACTCGGAATTAGGAAAGAAGCAGCAGGTAGCTGCCATGTTCGACAGGATCGCATTCCGTTATGATTTCCTGAACCGCTTCCTCTCCGGCGGCGTCGATATCTATTGGAGGCGGAGAACAATCCGCAGACTGATGGACCTGCATCCGGGACAGATACTGGATGTAGCCACGGGCACAGCCGATATGGCGATCATGATGACCCGCTACCTCACCCCCGAAAAGATCACAGGCATCGATATTTCCAACGGCATGCTGGACATCGGCAGACAAAAGATAGCCCGGCACAAGCTGGAAGACCGCATTGTATTACAGCAAGGGGACAGCGAGAACCTTGACTTTCCGGACAATAGCTTTGACGCCATTACGGTAGCCTTTGGCGTCCGCAACTTCGAGAACCTGGAAAAAGGCCTGAAAGAAATGCTGCGGGTGCTAAGACCTGGGGGCCGGCTGGTGATCCTGGAATTCTCCCAGCCCAGGATCATAGGTGTCCGGCAATTATACAATCTATACTGTAACCTTATAGCTCCCCGAGTTGGAAAGGCCGTATCCCACAGCGGAGAAGCTTACCAATACCTCAACGACTCTATAAAAGCATTTCCGGAAGGAAAGGACCTTATCCGGATACTGGAAAAATGTGGGTACGTAAATACCCGGCTTAAAAGGCTCAGTCTGGGTATCTGCTCCATCTATACAGGGGAAAAGGCAATCGCCTGACCACCTCCTTGGCCTCCAGGGGCGGGTAGTTAACATGTCCCTAAAATCTTGTTATTGAATCAGCTCATGGCAATTAAATTGCATCTTTTGCCGTTTAATTTTATTACGTAATTCAGGCCTATTGACAATATTTACCCTCTGGCTATAACCATCGTTTACGGACTAGTCTTAAATAACTGATCTTAAGTCATTTATGAATCTGAACGCATTTTTGTCGACAAAGAGGAGGGGTATCTGTACCATAATATTTGTCATAGGATTCCTAATGTCAGGAGGCCGCGCATCGGCTCAATTGCGGGATTATCTGAATCTTCCGGATCACGATAGTAAAAAATATTACCTGGGCATCGGCTTCCTGTACAACAACTCCCATTTTCAGGTCAGCGCCCATCCGAAATTCTTGCAAAGCGATAGCGTATTGTATGTCAACCCTTTAAATAGCGGTGGCTTTGGAGTATCCGGGATGTTCACCTTCCATGTCGCCGATCACCTGGAGTTCCGCTTTGCCTTCCCCGAGTTCATTTTTAGCAGCAATAGCATCTCCTATCATGTCAAGTATCCTCCCGACGGCGAACAGATACTGGCAACCAAGCAGATACAATCCCTTTTACTGGGATTCCCCGCCCAGGTGAAATTCCTGTCGGACCGTATAGGGAACTTCAGGGTCTATATGATGGGAGGCGTCAACTATCGCTATGACCTGGCTTCCAACTCTTCAGCCCGCAAGGCGGAAAACCTGGTAAAGCTCAGCTCTTCCGACTTTAGCGTCGAGGCAGGCCTTGGCTTTCAGATCTATTTCCCCGTCTTTATCCTTTCCCCCGAGCTGAAGATCAGCGAGGGCCTCAAGAATATTCATAGCCGGGACCCCAGCCTGCAATATTCCAATGTCATAGACAAGATCAAGTCCCGACAGATCATCTTTTCCATCATCTTCGAAGGATAATCCGCTAATGTCTGTCCTGCGGACGAGCCGCCGTTGGCGACTCCTGGGTTGGTCTGATCGTTGCATTAAGATTCCTGGAAAGATTTTGTGGATATGGAGAGTTACACGCGTCATCAGGAATTGGTCAATGGGCTTACACATGCAGCAGGCGTATTGTTCGGACTCGCAGCGCTTCCGGTCCTTCCGGGAATAGCTACCCTCCATGGTAATACAAAGGGCCTTATCGGCTGTTGCATCTACGGATTTTGCTTCCTGCTTGCTTTTGTCACCAGCACACTCTATCACCTGGCAAAAAAGCCACGCCAAAAGAGAACCTTAAAGATCTTCGACCATATCAGCATCTACTTCTTTATTTCCGGTACTTATACTCCGTTCCTGCTGGTGTATGTGAACAATTCCTTTGGCATGACCCTGCTGACCATTCTTTGGTCTCTCACCGCCGCAGGTGTGGTCTTCAAAATACTGTTTACAGGCCGGTGGGAGATCATCTCCACCATTATCTATCTGGCCATGGGCTGGATCATGGTGGCCGGGGGCCGTAAATTCTTCGACCAGCTGCCGCAGGAAGTGCTTATACTCGTCTTCGTCGGCGCCGGACTCTACTCCATTGGGGCCATATTTTACTTATGGGACAAATACACCTATACCCATGCAGTGTGGCATGCTTTTGTACTTGCCGCGGCGCTTTGCCATTATGTAGCGGTACTGCTGGCCATGTAGCTAATGAGCCCGGGACGGCCCGCTCAATAATCATACTGACGCCTGAACATGTTCAGACGAATGCCGGCAGTAAAAAGCGTGGAGCTGCTGCTGTGATAGCCCCCCGAAGGATCATTGACGGAGAAATTTCTGTACTGGATGGAAAGGTCGAGAGAAAGATTTTCCTTCCATTCATAGGAGACAAACCCGGAAGCATTGATACAGTTGACAGGTATGCCGGACCCAATGCTGAATCCATAGTCACGGGGACGGGTCAGGTAGTTCTCCATGACATTGCTCCCAAAATTGACGCCGGCGGAATCGAGCCCCTGCTTATAATAGATGATCTTCCCTTCCAGGGTCCATTTATAAGCCGGCTGATAATGAACAATGCCGATGAACTCTGCGAAATTGGCGCCTAGAGGATGGGCGAGGGGCTGATTATAATGGCTGAAATTGCCGACCGAGTCGTCATGCTGATAGGTAAAGGGTCTCACAATATTGGTCTCCGCCTGTAGATCCAGGTTCTTTACTCCAAAGGCGTCGATATATTTCATGCCCAGCTGAAGCCCCTGCTTATTCCCCCACCATCCCCGCGAATAATGCTTGATCTGGTTCAGCACAAATTCATTGAACAGGAGTTGCCCGTAGAACTGGGTCGCATGCCCGACATTGGCCTTAAAATCAAATCCCACCGTACTCTTGTCAGGCGAACCATTCTGTTGCTGTGCCGCCGGCAAAAAGATCACCGGGTTGAGATAGGAGAAATCATAGTGATCGGGACGGCTGAACACGATATTCTCATACAGCCCCAGGGTAAGCCAGGGTGCGGCATTGACGCTGAGATGATGGATCGTGGCATATTTCTTCGGATACTGGTAATCACCCGGCCCATGCTGGCTGATCAGCTCCATATAAATGTTCTGATAATTCAGTCTCCAAATGCGAAGGTTGAACTTCAGGAAAAGATACGAGCCGGCAAAGTCGCTGAGGAAAAGGCTGCGGTACCCATTCCCTATAAAGTTCTTGTCGTATCCAAACTGAAAATCGCAATATTTCCAGGCATTGAAGTAGATGGAAGCCCTGTTGTCATAATAATCCACTCCTGTTTGCTTAAAGGTCTTGTAATAGCCCGCGCCCGGTACGCCATGGAACTGGGCGATGCGATCCATCACATATTGAGGCCCCCGCTCCTGGTTGTCCGTAAGATAGGCGGAAAAGCCAAGCTTGCCCGCGATCAGACCCCGGAGAGTAAGCCCCTTGGAGTTGAGAAAAACACGGGCCTTATTACCCGTCTCCACCGACTGGGTCTGTTGAATGACAGGGTTGACAGCCAGAAAAAAGTCCTTTTCATTCACCTGGTAAAAATTCGCCTTATCCCTATAGAAGGTATTCCACCAGGGATGCCTGGACGCGAAGCTATCCTTGCTGCCACTGACCCATTCCGCATTGTTCATCAACAAAGACTGAAGATTCCGTCTGTCCACCGGTGAAATATGGTATATGTCGTCGTAAGGATAAAAATGATATAGGGAGTCCGCCAGTTCGGATACCCGGACAGCAATACGCCGGCTAATAGGTTTGTCCGTGGTAATATTGAGCTCGCCATCCCTTTGTTGCAGTATTTCCATCCTGTCCAGGAAATGTTCGAACTTGGACCCTTGGGGTAAAAATGTCGATTGTGCGGAGGTAAAGATGGGAAGTCCCGAAATTATCAGCAGCCTAGCGATGGTTTTTATAACTTGCGTCATAGAATTGGTATGCCGGGTATGGCTCAATTATTTTTTATGCATAATTACCTGATCAAGAACATTTCCATAGTCAACGAAGGTAAGATCATTACCTCAGATTTACTGTTAAAGAACGGCCGCATCGAAAAAATAGCAACGGGCATTACTCCCGGCTTTGCCGCAACCGAGATCAACGGTGAAGGCTTGTTTTTATTGCCCGGCGTCATTGATGACCAGGTACATTTCCGTGAGCCGGGACTAACCCACAAGGCTACCATCTACACCGAAGCAAAGGCAGCCGTGGCTGGAGGCGTCACTTCCTTTATGGAGATGCCCAATACCCTGCCCCCCGTATTTACACAGGATCTGCTGGAAGACAAGTATGCCATCGGCGCCCGAAGCTCCCTAGCTAATTACTCCTTTTATATGGGCACGTCCAATGACAATGCCGATGAAGCATTACGGACAAATGAAAAGAAAAAGGACGTTTGCGGGATCAAGATATTCATGGGAGCCTCCACGGGCAATCTGCTGGTGGATAATTACCTCACCCTGGACAGGCTGTTCCGGGACAGCGAGGTTTTGATCGCCACCCACTGTGAAGACGAAAAGATCATCCGGCAGAACCTGGAAAACATCAAAAAGGAGCAGCGGCCCCTGGTAGCAGCGGATCATCCGCGGATCAGGAATGAGGAAGCCTGTTTCGAATCTTCTCTCACTGCCATACAGTTCGCTAAGAAATATGGTTCGCGCCTGCACGTATTCCACCTTTCCACGGAGAAAGAGATGCAGCTTTTCAGTAACTTTCTACCACTGAAAGAAAAGAGGATCACCACCGAAGTATGCGTCCATCACCTTCATTTTACCAGTGATGACTATGCGACTCTTGGCAATCGGATAAAATGCAATCCTGCCATCAAGGCGCCAAACAATCGGGCAGCGCTCTGGAAAGCGCTGCTGGACGACAGGCTGGACCTGATAGCCACGGATCATGCGCCGCATACCCTGGAAGAGAAAGGATGGATCCGACAGTCTGACGGGACCCTGACACCCGCTCCTGTCACTGGCGGCGGCGACGGCTACGAAAAGGCGCACGCAGGTCTGCCCCTGGTGCAACATTCTTTGTCACTGATGCTGCATTATGTGAAGGAAGGAAAGATAAGTTTGGAAAAGGTGGTGGAGAAAATGAGCCATGCCGTAGCCACCTGTTTCCGCATCGCCGAAAGGGGTTTTATCCGGGAAGGATACTGGGGGGACCTTGTCATCGTGGATATGAATAAGCCCTGGAGGGTCAGCGGGAAAAATATTTTGTACAAGTGCGGGTGGAGTCCCCTGGAAGGATTTGAATTCCCGGCCACCGTCACCCATACTTTTGTAAATGGACGCCTGGTTTATGGAAATGGGGGGTTTGATGAGTCTCAATGGGGACAACGGCTGAAGTTTGAGCTTTAATGGTGGTCAATGGGCCTCCATGACCAGGCTGCCGGACAAATAGATCATTATGGACATCGACTATACAACCTACTCGGACCTGTCATTATTCAGCCAGGAGGAGGAATTTTCCGTCTTTCACAAGCTGGACCTTACCCGGACACAGGGGGGAAAAGACCGGCTGCTGGAATACTTCAACCGTCCTTTCGGCGCCCTGGAACCTATCCTGGAGACACAGCAGATACTTGCCCTGATTTTACAACGGATGGATGAATGGCCGCTGACCATCAGCAATGGTACGGTGATGGTGATGGAACGTTTTTACGAGACGGCCATCGATACCATACCCCAATCTCATAATTTACCGGGAGCCCTGATGTATAAGCTCTTTCACGCTCCCGATTATTCCCTCGTAAGGTATTCTGTCGGTCATTTTGCAGATTTTATCCGTGGCATGGTACAGCTGATAGAGCTGTTGAACAAGCCCGACTGCCCCCCGCTGCTCAAGGATCTTTTGGAAAGAGGCCGGCGGCTGCTGGACATCGAGGTGCTGCAATCCCTTGCCAGAACAGCTCCCGGCGCCAAGCTCAACGCCATACAGGTTGTCCATTATGGTTATCATATCCGCGAGCGGTCTAAAAGCCTGATGCAGGGACTGATCGAGATCCACAGCAAGCTGGATGCCTGGTATTCCATGGCCATGGCCGTGAAAAAATATCGCCTGGCATTCCCCACTTTTACCAGGAGCGAGGACCCTTTTATGGAAGTGAGCTCCCTGTATCATATTTTATTGCCCACTCCCGTGGCCTATGATGTACAGCTGGACAGATCCACCAACTTTCTCTTTCTCACGGGGGCGAATATGGCCGGGAAAAGCACCTTCATCCGGGCCGTTGGAGTATCCGTATTCCTGGCGCATCTCGGGATGGGCGTACCCGCCGCCAGCATGCGACTGAGCCTTTTCGACGGCATTCTCAGCAACATCAATGTAATGGATAATATCGCCAAAGGGGAAAGCTATTTCTTCAATGAGGTGCAGCGCATACGGGACACGCTGATGAAGATCAGCGGTAAAAAGAAATGGCTTGTGCTCATCGATGAGCTGTTCAAGGGCACCAACATGCAGGATGCTATGAAATGCTCTACGGCCGTCATAAAAGGGCTGATCCGGATACCTCAGTCCCTGTTCATTCTCTCCACCCATTTGTACGAGATTGGAGAAGAGCTGAAGCAGTATCCCAATATCTCCTTCCGGTACTTCGAGACGACGGTAAGGAACGATCAGCTGGAGTTCAGCTATCAGCTGAAAGAAGGCATCAGCAATGATCGCATCGGCTATCTGATCCTGAAAAGGGAGAAGGTGGTGGAGATGCTGGAGAAGCTGTAGGCACTATGCGGGCGCAAGGCTCACGATCAGCTTGGTGCGCGGACATAGGGGGACGTTTCACCGGAACGTTCCGCAGCCATCGATCCCAGCTAGAGCTGATCAGCTTTGTCATCGGGAAGACAATAAAGATCAACATCAAACTGTATGTTCAGCTCCTTGATCAGCCGATTATACCGTGCATCCAAATGTATCGAAGGAGTGCTTTCCTCATTATCAAAATATACATATACGGCACAAGAAAATTCACAATAGTATTTTTCGCAAAATGGCCGGAACAGATCGATCTTTCCTTCGATGATATCCAAAATTGCCTTCATCTGATCTTCGAAGGAAGCATATTTATCCAGTCCCGAATCCATTCTCCAACCATTTCGCTTAGCCACCGGCGCAAACTTGGGGTTATTTTTTTGACCCTTTATATACACCTTTATTGGCTGCACCCCGAGTACCTGTGTGATCTGATCAGGTGTTATATCTTCAAAACCCCATATACAAAAATCTAAAAAAACCTTATTTTTCATTTTTGCTGCTTTACATTAAGTGACGCTCTTCCTTTATTAAAGGGCAAATCTTCCAATCTGCCAGCCATAATATAAAAGCGTGCCAACTATGACACCAAGGATCACCGGACCGGAATTTCTCCATCTATCCGCCGGAGTATGATAGTGCCATGTACCCGGAGGGAGCGCAGGGGAAGCATGGGGGGTTGCCGGAGAAACAACTGGTAGCGTATTCAAATTTATCCCGATCGGCTCACCATAGCCTGTTCCGCCTTTAGGCTTTTGATAAACATTCCCCTTCTTATCCTTATACAAGTCATACTGGCCGCCATGATCACCTTTATCCCTGTGATCCCATCCATGTTCTTTTTGTAGTTTTTCAATTTCACCGGGCGACAGCTTTTTGTCCTGTTTAGGATTCCTATCCGGATCATCATATTCCTCATCTTTTTTGGTATCCTCTTTTTTAGTCTCTTCCTGTTTCTCGGTATGTTCCTTGTTACCATTGCCGGTAGTATCCGAACCACCCCCTCCAAATATGGCCAACTTCATATTCTTTAAGAAATCAGACTGAAAATGTTCATTCATGAAAATAGCCTCCGAAATTTGCTTGTCTACATCGGAGTGCTCAGGGTCGAACACAAATTCCGGGCCCTGATGATCATCTTCATCTTTCTTTATGATATCTCTGATCAATTGCCCTTCATCAACTTCCATTCCATCGGGGTCAATATTCCGGATAGGATTGTTGTAAGCATAACTATAGGGGCTCCATCTTCTGCTCTTCTCCGCCAGCGGGTCGATCGCATGCCAAACCCCCAATTGCGGGTCCTGCATCCTCGCTCCATAATCATATTCCTCTAATCCCGTACCATCACTAAATTCCTGGTTCTGCAGCTCCTTCCCATTGTACCGGAGCTTGTTTTGCGCATATTGCGACTTCAATGCTTTATCCGATATCCCCGCCATTGTCAGCCCAAACGGGTAATAATGCGTCTCCTCCAGGATCGCCCCCCTCGTATGCGCCACCTGCAAATTATCAAAAAACACATCTACCGGGCTCTCATTGCTGCAATAAATATACACATATCCGTTTTTTGGCACAACTATGTTCTGCAGGTCGCTGTGATGATCCTTCACCACACTGTTGCTGCCTACCTTGCTAAAGCCGCTGCCTACACATTTGAACTGGTTGTCGAAGAAGAGGTAGTTGATATAAGCCTTGGGAACATTCGTATTATTGTTGTTGTCCGTCGTCTCGTTGGTCAACAGGTTAGTTATACCACTGGTGGTAGCGCTAATCCCATTAAGCTGGGTAGCAGTTACTGCTGTTCCATGCGTCGTGGCGGCTGCCACCCCGCCCGGCGCACCCAGGAATCCCGTGAGGACCTCCAGCACCGGCACCGCACTATTGACCGGAGCGCCGCCCGTATTATTGGTAAAGTAATAGCTCTTTCCAAAGACGTCTATTTTATCCCCCGACATTACCTTCAACGTGATACCCAGCCCGTTTTTGAGCTGCTATTATTCAGTCGGTACAGCTTCTGGCTGTTGTTGTTTATGTTCGTATTCCCGCTGTTGCCTGTAGGATAGACGCTGCTGATGCCATTGTTGTTGACATAATCCGTGATACCCGTAGCCGCCGACTTGCTGACAATATTCGAACTGTTGATGGTATAGAACAGCAATTCATATCCAGCAGCCGTGCTGCTATTGGCCGGATCACCTTCCAGGGTGGCTGCCGGATAGATGTCCTTTTGCTGCTCCTCCGTCAGCACCATCCGCACATTTCCCACATGGTCCTTTATAAAATAGTCGTACGCCAGCCCTGTAGGCACATTCGGCAATGCCGTATTCGTATTCAATGCCCGGATCCTTCCTTCTTCTTGGTTTAGGAATTGCAGCTTGTCCGTATACTGGAGGGTGGACAGGGAGTTATTGCTGTATGCCTTGGATTCATATACCATTCCAAGAGCATAAGTGGTTGTAGTGATGATGTCGGAAGTGTAATTGGTCCCATTGTAAGGCACCGTGGCGCCCGTCTCGCTCGTCACCTTCTGCAGCTTGCCGCCCGCTGCATCGTATACATAACTGATAGTCCCTTTACCGCTCACAGATATCACCTGCGGCAGGTCCATATAATTGTATGTAATAGCGCCCCCGCTCGTCAGGTCCACCCCTGTGCTGCCGCTAATGCTCTTGTTCAGATCCGTAACGAGATTGCCATTCTTATCGTATCCATAATCACTTCCGCTGGTGTTCTTGTCGGTGAAATCCCCCATCTTGTTGTCTGCCGTAATGGCATCCGTGACGGTAAGCAGCTTATTGCTGTTGGAAGAATAGCCATAGGTGAGATCATCTATCTGGGCGCTCCCACCTACTTTCAGACCCCATTGCTGCAGACGCAGTATATTCCCATTGGCGTCATAGGCCGACAGCGGATTCACGCCATCCCCCAATTTTACATTGAAATTGGCATTACTGTTATTCCAGCTGCCGCCATCCCATTGAGTAAAATCTCCTTTCAACAGCCGGTTCAGGTTATCATAGCTGTATTGGAATTGACGTGGCATACCATCCCCCTCGCTGCGCCATACCATTGCCCCGATGTTTCCGGTATATTGTTTGCTTCCATTAGGCGCATAGCCGTCTTTGTCATAATTCAGCTCCATTCCAAAATAGGAGGAGGATGTGCTGCCGCTGCTTAAGTAGGCTCTGTTGATACCCAGCAGCCAGCCGCGGATATTATATTCGTAAGCAAGGCTCTCGATAGGAGTGGCGGTATAGTTGCCGCTGGCATCTTTTTGTTTGCCCAGGGTCTTGGTCTTTACCTGCCCCAGCGCATTGTATTGTGCCTCAGCCGTAGTTGTCCAGACAGTAGGCAGGCTGCCGCCGTTGAGAAGGCTGTTGCTCATCATTTTCTCTGTCTTTATGGTTCTTTCCAGGTCGTCATAGGTTAGGCGGCTGAGCAACAGGTTGGTTTGTGCATTGGCCCCGGCCTGTCCCTGATTTTGTACGGTCATCAAAGTCCGTCCATTAAAGCTATATTGACTTGTACTGATATCGAGTCCGCCGCTGATATTGCTGCTTTTGGTTTGTATGATCCGGTTTCTGTCGTCATAAAAATAGGCGGTATACAGGTATCGGGCCGTTCCCGTTAGGACGTTGATCTTGGCGCCCGTGATCAGCCCCAGTGTGCCGTTGCTTTGTGTCGGTGACTGCGGATAGGGCCAGGTGTTGTTGGACGCAGCGTTCAGATAACTGTCATAGCTGTTATCCTTATTCCCATACTGCGACCCGTAGGCAGTGATGCCGCTGTAATTGTCATAAAATGTATTTGTCAATACCGAGAAAATCACGTTGGCCGGAAGGGGGTTGTTATTGATGCTTTGACCATCTATAGTTGCAATCTGACCACCCTGTCCGCCGGCGATGGCCGCGCTGAATGCCCCTCCCGTAGTGGTAGCGAAACCGGCGTTCATGGTAATGCTGCTTAACGCCCTAAAATCACCGCTGTATGTGCCGCTGTAGCCGGTCGCGGGTAATGACAGGCTACTGGGTAATCCAGAAACATTCCCCGAAGAGGTCTGTGTCGTCACGAGTTGCTGTAGGTCGCTGCGCTGGGCATTGTATGTCGTCAGACCCGTAATAACAGGTCTGTCCAGTGCATCATACAAGGTAGTCAACCATTGATTTTGACCACGAAGATTGGCATCCTGGGTAAAAACCAGGCGGTCGAGAACATCGTATACCATGTAAGCATCGCCTGCTCCTGGGGTTTTCTTCATCAGTCCGGTCGCGGTCATCATATTCATACCGAAAACATTGTTCGCTTAAAATATTGTTGCTGTTGTTGTTGAATGCCGTCATGTTCCAACCGCTGGCAATTAACAGTCCAACGCCCTGAGGCTGTATCACGCAACGCAGCCGGTCGAGATCGTCATAGATATAATACGTGCAAAGCCAATTGTTATAGCCCGTACCTGTACCATCGTCGGCAGCAGCCGTCAATTGCACTTTCCTTAGAATGAGCTTCTCATCTTTGTCCTTGAATTCAATTGTCTGGCTTCCTTTCTCATCCGTCGTCACCGTTTTGTATAGCACACCTACAGGATAGGCGCCCGCAATGTCATAGGTGCCCCAACCATTTACCACATCCGTAACCGTCCACTTTTTTATGTCGTCATTGGCAGTATTGACCCAATAGTTGGTTCGAACGGCATGTTGCTTGGAGACTGTTGCATTATGCTCCGATACTCTCCAGTTGGATAC
>Ga0157372_10000743_pt1 | contig 35537 bp, 28 predicted proteins | sample C55metaG_FD_115307 | JGI IMG/M metagenome (GOLD analysis project Ga0157372, IMG submission 115307) | Corn rhizosphere microbial communities from Kellogg Biological Station, Michigan, USA - C5-5 metaG | ecosystem: Host-associated > Plants > Roots > Rhizosphere > Soil | place: USA: Michigan...
CCCAGCGTTGCCTGCGCGTATCAGGTAAACCGAATGATTTGGGAGAGGCAGGGATCGATACGTATCACCACACCATGTTTGAGATGCTGGGCAACTGGAGCTTTGGCGATTACTTTAAAAAAGAAGCCATTGCCTGGAGCTGGGAACTGTTGACTGGCGTCTATAAGATCGATAAAAGCCGTCTATACGTAACCATATTTGAAGGCGATGAAAAAGAGGGTCTACCCAAAGATCAGGAAGCTTATGACTTCTGGAAAGCTTTTGTGCCTGAAGATCATATTCTGTTAGGTAATAAAAAAGATAATTTCTGGGAGATGGGTGAGACCGGTCCTTGTGGACCGTGCTCTGAGATCCACTACGATAACCGCAGTGAGGCTGAAAGGACTAAAGTACCGGGCGCTAAGTTGGTAAATGCGGACGATCCGCAGGTTATTGAAATCTGGAACAATGTATTCATGCAGTTTAACCGTTTAAAAAACGGATCATTACAACCATTGCCTGCCCAACACGTGGATACCGGCATGGGCTTCGAACGTTTGGTAAGGGTTATCCAGGGTAAATTCAGTAACTACGATACCGACGTGTTTACACCGATGATTGATTTCATCGCCACAAAATCAGGTGAAAAATATAATGCCGATGCAGTTCCGGGGGATACAGATTGGAACTCTGCCGTAGCCATGCGTGTATTAGCCGACCATATCCGCGCGGTAAGTTTTGCCATTGCCGATGGTCAGCTACCGTCAAATAATAAAGCGGGTTATGTTATCCGCCGTATTTTGCGCAGGGCTGTACGTTATCAATATCAGTACTTGGGTTTCAAAGAGCCATTCCTGAATCAACTGGTGCCTTTATTGGCCGAGCAGTTTCATGGTGTATTTGATGAGCTTTGGAACCAAAGGGACTTTGTTCAGAAAGTGATTTTGGAGGAGGAGGTGAGTTTTCTAAGAACATTAGAACAAGGAATCAAGAAGTTCGACGAATATTTTGAAATGGTCGATAAATCCTTGATTAGAACAGGATCTAGTATTGGAGGAAACGTACAAGTGCTATTTCCTGGAGAAAAAGCTTTTGAGTTATCCGATACATACGGTTTTCCGCTTGATCTTACTGAATTAATGGCTCGAGAAAAGGGGGCATTAGTGCATTTACCAAGTTACGAAAAAGCACTTGCTGAGCAAAAAGCCCGTTCACGCGCGGCCGGCGCCATTGATACCGGCGACTGGGTTGTATTAAAAGATGACGATAACGTTGAGTTTACCGGTTACGACGAAACGGAAACTGTAGCTCATGTAGTGAAATACCGTAAAGTAACTGCAAAAGGTAAAGAGCAATACCAGATTGTATTGGATAAAACGCCTTTCTATGCGGAAAGTGGCGGTCAGGTAGGAGATACAGGCGAATTGATCTTTCCGGACGGTGAAATTGTTAACGTCACCGATACTAAAAAAGAAAACGGCCTGATTGTTCATTTTGTGGATAAGCTACCTGCTGATATTGATGATGCGCTAACTGCCATTGTTGATCAAGCCCGCAGAAACAGCATTATGAATAATCACAGTGCTACCCACTTGTTGCATGCGGCAATGAAAGAAGTTTTGGGCATACACGTAAACCAAAAAGGTTCATTGGTAAATGCTGATTATCTGCGTTTCGACTTTTCACACTTCGCCAAAGTAACTGACGAAGAATTGGCGCAGATTGAAGCCATTGTAAACGAAAAAGTACGCGACAACATCGCCTTAAAAGAAGAGCGCAATGTACCTTATGACGTAGCTATAAAAAGCGGAGTAACTGCTCTATTCGGCGAAAAATATGGCGACTTTGTACGTGTAATCACTTTTGACGAAAAATTCTCGAAAGAGCTTTGTGGCGGTACTCACGTAAAAGCTACCGGAGCCATTGGTTACTTCAAAATAGTTGCTGAAAGCGCTGTTGCAGCCGGTGTGCGTCGTATTGAGGCTATCAGCGGTATTGCTGCCGAAATGTTTATTAACGAGCAAAACAAGCTGGTAACACAGGTGAGAGAGTTGCTTAAGAATCCAAAAGATATCACTAAAAGCATTGAGGACCTGATTGCTGAAAACGCCCGCCTAAAAAAAGAGATCGAGAAAAGCGTTTTAGAAAAGTCAGCCGGTTTAAAGGATGAGCTAGCTCAAAAGGTTGAAAACATTAACGGCGTCAATTTTCTCGCCCAGCAAGTTGACTTACCCAACGCTGATGCCATCAAAAACCTGGCTTATCAGCTGAAGGATATCATTTCTGATCTGTTCCTGGTGCTTACTGCCGCTATCGATGGCAAGCCAAGTATCGCCGTGATGATTTCAGAAAACCTGGTTAAAGATAAAGGCTTGAATGCGGGCAATATCGTCCGCGAGTTGGCTAAAGAGATCCAGGGCGGCGGCGGCGGTCAGCCATTTTTCGCCACTGCAGGTGGTAAAGATATAGCTGGATTGGCTAATGTGTTGGAGAAAGCCAGGAGCTTTGTGAAATAAAGATTAAGTAAATGATACAAGAGAGCCTCCTAATAGGAGGCTTTTCTATTAATAACCATTGTCATTCTGAGCGCAGCGAAGAATCTTATACGCTTAGTTAATCGCTTATACAAGATTCTTCGCTGTGCTCAGAATGACAATTTTAAAGAAAACGCGCACAATTTTGCCACGGTTTTCACCCCATTAACTCTTGGTCTATTTAATATTAACCTTATATTTGGCAGGATCAACAGATTTTTAAATCCGAATTTTATTATAATATGTCCGTTTTGGAAAAAACTGTGAGCGACAAGTACGAATTAGTTGTAGGTTTAGAGATTCACGCACAGTTATCTACTTTAAGTAAAGTCTTCTCGTCTGATTCTGCTGCCTTTGGCGCCGAACCCAATCATCATATCAGTACTATTTCATTGGGCCACCCGGGTACGTTGCCACGCATTAATAAACGCGCGGTTGAGTATGCCGTAAAAATGGGTTTAGCTTGTAACTGCACTATTAATTTAAATAATAGCTTCGACCGTAAGAATTATTTTTACGCCGATTTACCAAAAGGCTATCAGATCACTCAGGATAAATCTCCGGTTTGTTTAGGCGGATATGTAACCGTTAAACTATCAAACGGTACTACTAAGGACCTGGCCATTCACCATATTCACATGGAGGAAGATGCCGGTAAAAGCATGCACGATAACCACCATGCCGATTCACTGATTGACCTGAACAGGGCAGGAGTACCACTACTAGAGATTGTTACCCAACCCGATATGCGCAGCAGCGAAGAAGCGGGCCAGTTGCTGACCGAGATCCGAAAGATATTACGTTACCTGGATATCTGCGACGGTAACATGGAAGAAGGCAGCATGCGCTGCGATGCCAATATTTCTGTCCGTCTGAAAGGGGAAACTGCATTTGGCAATCGTTGTGAGGTAAAGAATCTCAACTCAATCCGTAACGTACAGCGTGCAATCGATCATGAATTTGAACGTCAGGTACGTGTTATTGAAGCCGGAGGTCATATCGACCAAAACACATTAAACTTTAATGCCGATACAGGCGAGACCTCAGTACTGCGCTCAAAAGAAATGGCTAATGACTACCGCTATTTCCCTGAGCCTGATTTGATGCCTTTGGTGTTGGATAAAGCTTATGTTGAGAATATCCGCCAATCATTACCTGCGTTACCGGGTCAGTTATATCATAAATATTTAGATCTTGGTTTATCAGATTATGACGCATCAGTTTTAACTGCCGATAAAGAAGTCGCTTTGTTTTTCGAGGAGCTGACCAAACATACTTCAAATTACAAAGCAGCTGCTCACCTGATGATGGGGGCTGTAAAATCATACCTGAATGAAACCGGCGCACATATTTCAGACCTCGCCATTAAACCGACTAACCTTGCGGGATTGATCAAATTGGTTGAGGCAGGGGCCATCAACAACACGGTAGCATCGCATAAATTGCTGCCGGCCATGATGAAATCGCCTGAAAAAACTGCCGAACAACTGGCATCTGATCTTAACCTGTTGATCACTACCGATGGTGACGACGTGAGTAAGTTTATTCAGGACGCCTTAGCTAAATTCCCTGATAAGGTGAAAGAATACCATAAAGGTAAAAAAGGCGTTTTAGGTCTGTTTATGGGCGATATCATGAAAAGCTCGAAAGGAAAGATCGACCCACAGGCTACCAACAAATTACTAATCAAAGCATTAGAAGAAGCAAAATGAAAATAAAAGCATTAGTCTATGGCACTGTTGCCGCTGTAACAGTATTAGCTGCCTGCAAAGACGAGTCAAAATTTAAAATTGAAGGCACCGTTAAAAATGCGGGCAAAACAAGTAAGGTATACCTGCTTGAAGCCGACAGCACGCAGATTAATGTGGTTGATTCAGTATCGTTGAGTAGCGACGGTAAATTTGAAATAAAACATTCATCGCCTTACGAAAATCTTTACAAACTGCGCGTTGGCACCGGCATTTATGACCTGATCGCGAAAAACGGCGAGACCATCACCTTTACCACCGACGACAGTGACAAAAATCACGGCTACGAAATAACCGGCTCTGATAACTCTGAAAAGATTCAGGAATTTAATAAGATTAGTACTTTTTGGGGCGAAAAGAACAATAAGATCGTTGAGGAATACCAATCAAAAGTAGAAGCTGCCGGTAAAGAATCAGATTCGCTGGTTAACGCATATCGCCCGATGTTTATGAAAAACATGGAAGATTATGCGCAGGCAGTTTTAAAATTTGTTGGCGATAATAAAAACTCGCTGGCTTCATTTTACGCTTTGTCATCATTAGAGCCCATGCGTTATGAGCAGCAAATGGTAGCTTATGCTGAGGATCTGAAAAAATCAAACAACTTTAGCGATAATCCGGCGGTAAAACGTTTTGTAAAACAAATGGAAGCTGTTAAGTCTACATCAATAGGGCATAAGGCGCCTGAGTTTACCGTTACGGGAATTGATGGCAAGCCTATCAATCTTTCAGATTATAAAGGCAAATATGTGATGCTTGATTTCTGGGCCTCATGGTGTGCGCCTTGCAGGGCAGAGAACCCTAATGTGGTTAAAGCTTATGCCGCTTATAAAGATAAAGGTTTTAATATCCTGGGCATCTCACTGGATGTTACCAAAGACGACTGGAAAAAAGCCATCGCTGCCGATAAATTAACCTGGGCGCACGGCTCAGATCTGCAACGCTTTGATGGCCCAACCGAGCGTTTGTATCATATAGAAGCCATTCCGTCAAATTTCATCATTGACCCACAGGGAAATATAGTGGCTAAAAATATTACTGGTCAGGCACTTGGAGACTTTTTAAACAAAACTTTCAACAAGGCTAAATAAAATGTTAAATCAATGTGACTATTAACAATTTGTTAATACTAAGTTTACTGTAAGCTTTTTTAAAGTACATACTTTTATAACAAAATTTAAATAGTACATGAGCACCTCAACCAAACAAAAAATTTTAATTGTTGATGATGAGCCCGATATTTTAGAGCTTATCGAGTATAATTTAAAGAAAGAAGGTTACCAGGTATTTTTAGCACGTAACGGCCAGGAAGCTGTTACTGAAGCTAAAAGATCATTACCAGACCTTATAGTGCTTGACATCATGATGCCTAAAATGGATGGTATCGAAGCGTGTCGCATCATGCGTACTATGCCTGAGTTTAAAAACACCTTTATGGTGTTCTTAACCGCTCGCAGCGAGGAGTACTCAGAAATTGCCGGCTTTAACGTGGGCGCCGACGACTATATAGCTAAACCTATTAAGCCACGTGCTTTGGTTAGCCGTATCAACGCTATCCTGCGCAGAAACGCTCCTGCCGAAGAGGTAAGCGATAATAAACTGGAGATAGGCGACCTGGTTATTGACCGCGAAGCTTACCTGGTTTACAAAAACGGCGAAAAGATTGTTTTGGCTAAAAAGGAATTTGAATTATTATATCTGTTAGCCTCTAAGCCGGGCAAAGTTTATACCCGCGAGGTGATCCTGAAAAATATCTGGGAAGACTCAGTGGTTGTAACCAACCGTACTATCGACGTACACATCCGCAAACTACGCGAAAAACTGGGCGACGATATTGTAGCCACCGTAAAAGGTGTAGGTTATAAGTTTGAAGCTTAAACTAAAGTAGACGAAGGCCCCTTAATGGGGCCTTCGTCATTCTGTACTACATACAGCTATTTGCTGTTAGATTTTGATTTCGGGCTGGTTTTCGCTTTCGCAGCAACTGCTTTAGCCTTGGTAGCGGCCTTCGCCTTTACCTCACCGGCAGCTTTTTGGGCTTTGGTGGTTATGTCTTTAGCCTTGGTATCGGCTTTGCTTTTCACTTCGGCTATTTTGGTTTTAGCCTCTTTGGCTTTTGTTTCGGCTTTAACTTTGGTGTCTCCAGCAGTGCTTTTAGCTTTAGTTGTTGTACTAACTTTAGCTTTTACCGGCTTACGGGCTGTGGCTTTACGGGTAACAGCCCTTTTAGGAGGGGCAGCTTTTTTGGTAACTTCATCATATTTGTCTTCGGCAGCTTCTTTTAAATCTTCAGCTGTGTCCTTGGTTCCGTCCCATAGCTCTTCTATGGCATCTTTTACCTTCTCGAAAAATCCCTTTTCTTCAGGTTTGGTTGCTTTATCACTCATGATGTTTTTATATAGTTAGATGTATTTGTGATGGACGATACAATAATCTTACCAAGATACATTCAGGCATTTTACTGTAAGCATAGCGTTAAAAGTGTTCTGTTAAGTTAAAAAACCGTATTTTTGCCGACTATTATTTAATACATGAAGATTCCAAAATTTGCCGAGCTGATATTGTTTGAAGATGATAATCTGATTGTCATTAACAAGCCGGCGTTTATTAGCTCGCTTGATGAGCGCGAGGGCGGCGAGATCAATATACTGCGTCTGGCGAAGGAATATAGCCACGACGCCCAGATATGCCACCGACTAGACAAAGAGACCTCTGGTGCGCTTATTATTGCTAAAAACCCAGAAGCATACCGCACGGTGTCTATGCAGTTTGAGAAACGGCAGGTGAGCAAGGTTTATCATGCTGTAATTGATGGTACCCATGTATTTGACAAGTTATTGGTTGATCTGCCGATATTGAACGTAGGCAAAGGCAACGTAACCATCAGCCGGCAGGAGGGAAAACGTGCTGAAACCTGGTTTCAATCGCTCAGATATTTTAAGCATTATACTTTGGTGGAATGTAGACCAGTAACCGGCCGCATGCACCAGATCCGCATACACCTGGCTACCCAACGCGCCTCAATAGCCGGCGACGAAATGTATAAAGGCAAGCCGGTTTACTTATCAGCCATCAAACGCAAATACCATTTAGGGAAAGATCAGGAAGAGCTGCCCATTATGAAACGTTTTGCACTGCATGCATTTGAGGTAACGTTTAAAAAGCTGGATGGAGAATCGATAACTATCCACGCGCCGTATCCTAAGGATTTTGAGACGTTGCTGAAGTTGTTGGAGAAGTTTGACAGTTAGATAGTCATTTGACAGTTAGATAGTCAGTGGGGAATGGTAAGTAGTGAATAGTAAATTGTAGGCGAACCGAAAAATATCCACTCACAATCCACTACTCCTCATTCACTATCCAATCATCACCCCGGGCTTATTCACTATCGGCAGCTTAATAAAATTAGCATCGATAATACTTTCGGGCAGGAAGATGAATTTCTTATCGAATATCTGGTTGCCAATGTAGTAACTTACCCAATATTCATTATTGAGTCCGAATGTTTGTTCATCAATCAGTTCAATTTGTTTAAATGAATTTGCATCGACTTGTGGGAACATGTGGCGCAAGGTAGAAGTGCGCACCTGTTCGCCGTTGCGCTCGCCATAGCCTTTTGAGGTGATCAGCACATTTTCAATAGCTTGATCTTTTTGGTTGATCAAGTAAACATGAAAGATTTTGCTTTGAACGTTCTCGCCCTCTAAAGCCACAGCCACGGCAATATCGGTCACATTATTTTCGGGGAGATCTTTAATCATTACGTTATACGTTGGACGTTTTACGCTATACGTGGTAAGTATTGAATACCGTAAACGTATAACTTACTACGTATAACGTAAAACCTATTCTATTTTTTCTTCGCAAACTTCTTGCCGCCTTTTTTAGGAGCTTTGCTGTCTGCTTCGGCTAAAGCCTTACATTCTTCGTAAGTAAGCTCTTTAGGGTCTTTATCTTTCGGGATCTTGACGTTTTGTTTGCCAAACTCAATATAAGGTCCAAAACGACCGTTTAATACTTTAACAGCTGGATCTTCGTCGAAAGATTTGATCAGCTTCTCAGCGTCTTTTTTGCGTTTCTCCTGGATCAACTCGATAGCCTGTTCTTCAGTAACATCTAACGGATCAATACCTTTTGGCAAGGATACAAACGCGCTGTTATGGCTGATATACGGCCCAAAACGACCGATAGCTACCTTCATCTGCTTACCCTCAAACTCGCCTACAACCTTAGGTAATTTGAACAGTTCTAAAGCCTCTTCCAAAGTGATTGTCTCAATACTTTGGCCGGTGCGCAAGCTGGCATATTGAGGTTTATACTCTTTATTGTCGTCGCTGGCGTTTTCACCAATCTGCACAAACGGTCCATAGCGGCCAATGCGTACCGATACTTTCTCGCCCTTTTCCGGATGAATTCCTAACTCACGGACACCGGTAGCTTTGTTGGCGGTTTCCATGGTATTCTCTACGTCTGCATGGAAAGGCTTGTAGAAATTGCCAATCATATTAGTCCACTCTTCCAAACCGGCGGCAATCTCATCAAATTGCTTTTCTACCTTTGCGGTAAAGTTAAAGTCGACAATACCTGTAAAGTGTTGTACCAAAAAGTCGTTTACGACAGCACCGATATCAGTAGGGAATAACTTACCTCGTTCGGCGCCGGTATTTTCGGTACGTTCTTCTTTAGCTATACTGCCCCCTTTAAGCGTCAATACTCTGAATTTTCTGGTTTTACCTTCGCGCTCTTCTTTAACTACATAACCGCGATTCTGGATAGTAGAAATAGTAGGAGCATAGGTTGACGGGCGGCCGATACCTAATTCCTCTAATTTCTTCACCAATCTGGCCTCGGTATATCGTGCCGGCGGACGAGAGAAACGTTCAGTAGCCGACATTTCTTCTAAATCCAAACGCTGTCCCTTAGTTAAAGGTGGTAATATGGCGTTGTCGGTATCTTCCGGCTGCGTTTCATCTTCATCATCGTTTGATTCCAGATACACTTTCAGGAAACCATCAAACTTCATCACCTCACCATTGGCAACTAATTCTTCTTTACGGCTTGATATGCCAATTTTAGCGGTAGTTTTTTCGAACTGTGCTTCGCTCATTTGTGAAGCGATGGCACGCTTCCAGATCAGCTCATACAGGCGTTTTTCGCTGCCGTCGCCACCAATAGTGTGGTTATTAAAATAGGTAGGGCGGATGGCTTCGTGAGCTTCCTGCGCGCCGGCAGTTTTAGTTTTATATTTTCGCTGCTGATAATATTGATTACCATAAGCAGATGTAATTTCATTTGCGGCAGATGTTAAGGCAGTCTCCGACAAGTTCACCGAATCGGTACGCATATAGGTGATATGACCAGACTCATACAGTTTCTGCGCGATTTGCATGGTGCGAGACACCGAATAACCTAATTTACGGCTGGCTTCCTGTTGCAGGGTAGAAGTGGTGAACGGTGCAGCAGGCGAGCGTTTAGCCGGTTTAGTTTCTAACGAGTTTACGTTAAAATCGGCACCGATACAATCCTGTAAAAACTTCTCGGCATCTTCTTGTTTGCTATAGCGCTCGGCCAGTTCGGCTTTAAAAGCCTGGCGACCTTTGCCAAATATAGCGAGGATCTTAAATGAAGCTTCTGACTGGAATTTATTGATCTCGCGTTCACGCTCAACAATGATCCTGACAGCAACCGATTGTACACGGCCGGCAGACAATGAAGGTTTTACTTTCTTCCATAAAACAGGCGAAAGTTCAAAGCCCACTAATCTGTCCAACACACGGCGCGCTTGTTGTGCATTTACCAGGTCATAGTTTATTTTACGCGGATTTTCGATAGCCGCCATAATAGCGGGTTTGGTGATCTCATGGAAAACGATGCGTTTAGTATTGGCATCTTTTAATCCTAAAGTATCAAATAAGTGCCATGATATGGCTTCTCCCTCGCGGTCCTCATCGGATGCTAGCCAAACCGTTTCGGCCTCCTTGGCTAATTTCTTTAACTCACTCACTACCTGCTTTTTATCAGCAGGCACCTCATATGTTTGTTTAAAATTATTGGCTATGTCAATTGCGTCTTCAGACTTTACCAGGTCGCGGATATGGCCGTAGCTTGACTTCACAGTGAAGTCTTTGCCCAGGTATCCTTCAATGGTTTTAGCTTTCGCCGGTGATTCTACAATAAGTAAATTTTTAGCCATCCAGTCAATAATTTTTTTGCAAATAAAGGATAAAGTAAGCGAAACACAAATTTTAAGCCATGTTAAATTTTGGTTGATTAAGTTTATGGGGTTGATTAAGTGAGTGGTTGATTGTGCAAATAATGGATCAAAACGGAGAACTTAATCAACCCGATGAGCCATTACCCGCGAAGCGGATTACATTAAAAATCCGCCACCTAACAGGTCGTTGCCTTCATAAAATACGGCAGATTGACCCGGTGCAATGCCAGATACGGTATGGGTAAAGTCGACCTTCATGTGTTCGCCCATCTGTACGATGGCACTGTCGCCGCCGGCATCTTTGTAACGTATTTTGGTAATAGCGTTAATAGGCTCAGTTATACTTTCGTATTTAATCAGGTTCAGGTTCCGTACCCAGGCTTGTTTGCGTTGCAGCTCTTCTTCAGTACCCAAAACAACCGTATTGGTAACCGGGTCTATTTTCGTTACAAACATAGGTTTGCCCAATGCCACACCCAAACCTCGGCGCTGACCGATGGTGTAAAAAGGATATCCTTCATGTTTGCCTACTATGGTGCCGTCTGTCAGCGTAAAATTACCGCCGGCAACACGTTCTTCCAGATCTTCAACTTTATGGCGCAAAAACGCACGATAGTCGTTATCAGGGACGAAGCAGATCTCATAGCTTTCGCTTTTACCCGCCAGCTCAATTTGCCCCATTTCCAGAGCCATTTGTCTGATCTCAGGTTTAGAGAAACCACCTAATGGAAATTTGGTGCGCGCCAGATTTTGTTGCGATACTCCCCAAAGCACATAAGATTGATCTTTATTTTCGTCTTTACCTTTTGATATTACGTAGCGGCCGTTATCCTGCAGACGGATATTGGCATAGTGACCGGTAGCGATGAATTCGCAATCCAGTTTATCGGCACGTTTTAATAAAGCTTCCCATTTAATGTGGGTATTGCAAAGCACGCATGGGTTAGGAGTGCGGCCGGCCAGATATTCGTCCACGAAGTTGTCGATCACAAAATCGCCAAACTCATTGCGGATATCTAATATATAATGAGGGAAGCCATAACCAACGGCCAAAGCGCGGGCGTCATTAATACTATCAAGACTGCAGCAGCCGGTTTCCTTTGAACTGCCGCCAGACGAGGCGTAGTCCCAGGTTTTCATGGTAAGGCCAATAACCTCGTACCCTTGCTCGTGCAACATCACTGCCGCTACCGAACTATCGACGCCACCGCTCATTGCCACTAATATTCTTCCGTGCTTGCTCATATAAAGCGCAAAGATAAGGCTTTCAATTTAATGGCTTAGTCAATTACAGGTAAATATTAGGCGCGCGTTTGTCCGTTACCACGCACCAGCCATTTGTAGCTGGTCAGTTCTTGTAATCCCATAGGCCCCCGCGCATGTAGTTTTTGAGTGCTGATGCCAATCTCTGCACCTAAGCCAAACTGTGCTCCATCAGTAAAAGCAGTGGCTGCGTTTACATAAACCGCGGCTGCGTCGACGCGGTTTAAAAAGTCGGTGATAGTGGTTGACTCTTCGGCAACAATAGCCTCGCTGTGTTTTGAACTATGTATGGCGATATGCTCAAGCGCTTTTTCAAAAGTATCTACTGTTTTGATAGCCATTTTCATGGAAAGGAATTCTGTACCAAAATGCTCAGGACCGGCCTGATGCAACAAGTGAGCAGGGTAGTGATTTTGCAGAGCCCGATAGGCTGTTTCGTCAGCAAATATTTCAACGCCTGCTTTTCCCAGAGGTTCTGCTAAAGCGGGAAGATCATTTAATCTGTCCGCATGCATAACCAGGCAATCTAGCGCATTACAAACACTTACGCGGCGAGTTTTAGAATTAAATACAATATTACGCCCAACCTTCAAATCGCCCGAAGCATCAAAATAAACATGCACAATCCCGGCGCCGGTTTCAATTACGGGCACTTTGCTGTTTTGACGCACACTATTAATCAAGCCCTGACTGCCACGCGGTATAATAACATCCACGTAACCCACAGCCTGCATAAGTGCCTCTGCAGCGTCGCGTTCTTTAGGCAGGAGGGTAGCTACGTTTATATCGATACCATGTCTAACCAAAACCTTATGAATAATGCTGATGATAGCGCGATTTGAGTAATCTGCATCGCTGCCACCCTTTAATATACATACATTGCCAGTTTTAAAACACAGCGCAAATACATCAAAAGTTACATTCGGCCTTGCCTCATAAATAACACCCACAACGCCCAGCGGAACCGAAACTTTCGAGATATGCAGCCCATTAGGCATGGTTTTTTCCGAAAGAATATGTCCCAACGGGTTTTCTAACCGAGATACATTAATAATATCGCCGGCGATATCTCTGATACGGTTTTCTGTAAGTTGCAGCCGGTCGTAGTTGGGATTAGCCGGATCCATTCTGTCCAGGTCCAACTGATTTTCGCGCAGCAGATAATGGGTTTGCGATATGGTTTCGGCAGCAAGATCTATCAGGATGAGATTGATCTTATCCGCTGGTAAATTGAAATTTCTTGACGCTATTTGCGCATTCTCAAAATAGGTAGTATAACTCATTGCAATTAGCTTAAAAGATAAAGGTAATCATAATGTACCAGCGGTTTCTGGTTTTTTTGGCCGATGTTTTCTTTGGCTTTATCGGCGCCGTATTCGGCTATGCCCAAAGCGATAACTTTTTTCTGGTCATCAATCAATTTAATGATCTCGCCTTTTTTGAAATCGGTCAATACATCAACCACACCTACAGGCAGCAGACTGGTTGCTCTGTTAGAGGTGAGCGCTATTTTAGCGCCGGCATTTACCTGAACAATACCGGTGGCAGCTTTCTCTGAGTGTGCCAGCCATTTCTTTTTGCCCGATGCTGTTTTATCCGGGATGAAGCGGGTGTGCGGCACCTGATTATCTAATACATCTAAAAGAATATTCTCTTTAGTGCCGTTGGCTATATGCACAGCAATGCCCAATTTAGCCGTTTTTTGCGCCATGTGTGATTTGGTGATCATACCGCCACGACCAAACTGCGATTTGCCGGTGGTAACAAATGATGAAAAATCAACACCGTTACCGCTTACTTCAGTTATGAGTTCAGAACCTTTATCGTTCGGATTTCCTGTGTAAATACCATCGACATTGGTTAGTATGATCATCGCTTGCGCATTAAGCATAGAGGCAATGAGGCCGGCCAATTCATCATTATCAGTAAACATTAGTTCGGTAACTGATACTACGTCATTTTCATTAACTATCGGGATAACATGATGTTGAAGCAATATCTCCAGGCAGTTCTGCATGTTCAGATAATGCTGGCGACCTTTAAAATCTTCAGTAGTTACCAATACTTGAGAGCACAGCATATCATGCTTTTCAAGCAAGGCCGCATAGTTATTAATCAGCTTAACCTGGCCAATAGAGGCGAGGAGTTGGCGGGCTGATATAGCGTCATATTTATCAGAAACCGTAATCAGGCTGCGCCCGGCGGCAACGGCTCCTGACGAAACCAGAATCACATCTATACCTTGCTTTTTTATGTCTACTATCTGGTCGACCAAAGCTGCAATGCGGTGCTGATCGGGGAGACCATTGCCCTGTGTCAGAACATTCGACCCGATTTTTACAACAATACGTTTGTATTTAAAAGACATGATTTTGATTAATTATAGGTGCAAATATCGCGTTTTTAACCAATTTAAAATGATTTTGACTGATAATTATTGAAAATGATATAGATGTGATATTAAAACCATACCAAATCAACCAATTAGTAGCGATTTTGGTAAAATATTATCTAAAATGATATTAAGCTACGTGATTTTTGTTTTAAAAGTAGAAATATTACACAAAAACACTAACAGACATCACCCCAAAATTCCCTCTCAAAATTTTAAAAAAAAAAAAAGAATTTGGTCATAAATATTTTTTAATACTTTTGTCTACTAATTCTATAGATTTTATTGTATTTATTAAATCAGGCCTCAAAAAATTCATGCGTAACATTACTTATGGTTGTCATGCGCGACCCTCGCAAGCACTTTTCTAACATGCTTATTCACCCATTTAACACTTAATATAACTCATCTATCACCAATTTAATTATGACATTAATATCGCGTATTTTTACCCTAATTCTTATCATCACATCCACAGCGGCGTGGGCCCAAAATACCATAACCGGTACCATCAAAGATAGCAAAGGCAAGCCGCTACCACATGCCTCAGTAGTTATCAGAGGAACCGGCGATGGCGTTGCTGCCGACGAGCACGGGCAATTCACCCTTAAAGTAACCGTCGACGCCCCGTTTTATATCAGGATCAGCTCGGTAGGTTATAAGCCTCAGGACTTTCAGATCATTAGCGTTCAAAATGCACCCACAGAATTTGAATTGGTAAGCAATGATCAACTGCAGGAAATTGTGGTTGTATCGAGACGCCGCCAGGAACTTTTGCAGGATGTGCCTATCCCGATCTCTGTAGTAGGTGGTACCCAGATCGATAAAGCCGGTGCCTTCAACGTAAACAGGGTTAAGGAGCTGGTACCGTCTTTACAACTTTACACTTCAAACCCGCGCAATACCGGTATCAATATCCGGGGTATAGGTTCACCGTTTGGTTTAACTAATGATGGTTTGGACCCAGGTGTTGGTTTTTATGTAGACGGCGTTTATTATGCCCGCCCGGCAGCAGCCACGCTTGACTTTGTAGACATTGACAACATCGAAGTTTTGCGCGGCCCTCAAGGCACTTTATTTGGCAAAAATACTTCTGCCGGCGCTATCAATATTACCACGCGCAAAGCCAGCTTTACGCCCGGTGTGACTTTGGAGAGCAGTTTTGGTAACTACGGTTATATCCAGACCAAAGCATCGGTTACAGGTCCGCTGGCTAAGACGTTGGCTGCCCGTATATCCTTTTCAGGCACCCAGCGTAACGGCTTGATCCAGAACATAGTCAAACAAGAAGCTGTGAATGATATCAACAACCTGAGTGCTCATGCACAATTGCTTTGGCAACCATCAGACAGGACAACCATCACTTTATCGGGCGATGTATCTGATCAAAAGCCTAACGGTTACGTTCAGGTATATGCGGGCGTAGCGCCAACCTTGCGTGCCTCTTATCGTCAGTTTAACAATATCATTGCCGATCTGGGCTATAAATTACCTTCAACCAATCCGTTCGACCGTATCATTGACCAGGACACCCCGGCAAAATCAGGAAATCAATTAGGCGGCGTATCATTGAATGCCGATTTCAAAATCGGTCCGGGTACATTAACGTCAACCACCGCATGGCGTTACTGGAACTGGGATCCATCAAGCGATCGTGACTTTACAGGTTTATCGGCTTTAGCCAAATCACAAAATCCGTCTAAACATCACCAAACATCCGAAGAAATCCGTTATGCCGGCGATATCAATGATAAACTAAGCGGCGTATTTGGTTTATTCTTTTTAGATCAGAAAGTAACCACCAGCGGCAGGGAAGAAGCCGGATCGGCCGAGTGGCGCTTTGCACAAAGCACTACTAACACTGCACAATGGAAAACACCGGGTTTATTTGAGGGCTACGGTATTTCTACCAACTCTTGGATCAAATCGCAAACTGCCGCGGCATTTGCCAACCTTGACTGGAAAATTGCCGACGTATTTCATATTAACCCCGGCGTGCGTTTCAACTACGACAAAAAAGATGTTTACTATAATAGAGTGGCCGGTGGCGGTATAACTATTACCGACCCAACACTACTTAATTTTAGAAATGCTTTATACAGCAGTCAGTTTTATACTACTAACTTTGACGAAAAGAACTTCACCTATCAGGTTACTGCTTCATATCGACCTAACAGAAGGCTGAATGCCTTTGTTACTTACTCAACCAGCTATAAGCCATCAGGTGTTAACGTTGCAGGTTTGCCGACCATCAACAACGCGCCAGCCCTCGACCTGGCCGTTATCAAACCTGAGAAGACAAAGCACATTGAGTTTGGCGCTAAAACCAATCCTGCCGATAACCTGACACTGAACTTTATGTTCCATAACTCAGATATCAGCGATTATCAAACCAACGTACAATCACCGGATCCCGGTGTAAACCGTGGCTACCTGGCCACTGCCGAAAAAGTGAACGTAAAAGGCGCAGAATTAGACGCAAGCTATCAGGTGAGCAGAAACTTCTCGTTTTATGCGTCGGGCGCTTATACTGATGCCAAATATGTAAAGTTCACCAATGCGCCGCTGCCGCTTGAGCAAACCGGTTTGCAGGTAAATGGTACATCGATTTATTTTAAGGACATTTCGGGGAGTCAACTTCCGGGCGTTTCTAAATGGACAACTTCGGCAGGCGGCGAATTCTCAACCGATGCCAAATTTATCAGCGAAAACACTAAATTCTTTATTGGCGTGGATGATTACTTCCGTTCGCGCTTTTCGTCAAGCCCTACGCCGTCACAGTACCTGAATATCGCCGGTTATACATTGGTTAATGCCCGTTTGGGTTACAGAGCCATAAAAGGCTTCTCTGCTTATATCTGGAGCCGTAACTTGTTTAACCAAAACTACTTTGAGCAATTACTGCCGGCTACTGGTAACGCAGGTCAATACGCGGGTGTGCTGGGCGATCAAAGAACCTTTGGTATCACCTTACGCTACGTTTTGTAAAAGAACTTTTCTTTTAAATAGGTTTATAAATGAAAAGCGGGCACGGATTGAATTCCGGCCCGCTTTGTATTTATAAATCTTTTATTTGGAGTGATCGCTTAAAAGTCTAAAAAAGAGGCCTAACCTCTACTTAACTCAGCCTTCAGGCTACTCGCTTCGTGATCGGCCAGTTTTTGTAGTGGGCCGGATACCATCATCTTCATCATCATATTCAATTCAGCATTGATGGTGAAGGTAACGTTGGTGCTGTCGCCATTGGCTTCGAGTAACCAGTTAAGTTGTACCGGGAAAGGAGGGTTGTTTATCGCCTGGATATTGACAGCTTTGTTTTCTGCCCGTTCGGCAATCTGCAGCGATAATTTGATGGTATTTTGTACCATAAAACTAGCCTCATTGTAGCTGGCCGACCAGTTTTGTACGTTATCAGGCATTAACTGCCCATGGTTATTAAAATCAGCCAGAAACTGATATACATCATTTACCGGCCGGTTGATAGATATTTTACTTTCAAAAGTTGCCATAGCTTATTTGGTAGCTTCAACGCCCCAGGTTGACGGGCTTTCGCGCCATTCTCTTAATACTTCTACGTCTTTACGTGAAATGTATTGGTGCTCTTCGGCATAAGTAATTAAAGCCGAATAGTTTGACAATGTAATAAATGGACAGTTAGCCGCTTTGAAATTTTCTGTAGCAACGTCAAACCCGTAGCTGAATATTGCTGCTAAACCTGCAACATCGTAACCTGCTTCACGCAGTGCAGCCACGGCCTGTAAGCTGCTGCCGCCGGTTGATATCAAATCTTCAATAACTACAACACGTTTATTACCGGTAAGGATATCGCCCTCAATCATATTACCACGGCCGTGCTCTTTTGGCTTTGAACGCACGTAGATAAAAGGAAGGCCCAACTCTTGCGCAACCAATGCACCTTGCGGAATACCCGCAGTTGCAACGCCCGCAATACAACCAACTGAGCCAAATTTTTCCTGAATGGCTTTGGTTAATTGCTGACGGATATAAGTGCGTATAGGAGGATGCGACAACGTAATGCGGTTATCGCAATAAATTGGCGATTTCCAGCCCGACGCCCAGGTAAAAGGATTAGCAGGTTGCAATTTAATTGCTTTAATTTGCAATAAAAATTCAGCTACCTGTTGTTCAGTTTCAGTAGTATTAAACATGGCCCAAAAATACAGAATTTATATTAACCAAAAAGTTATCTTATTAACAGAATCGATTCCTAAACACCTGTCAGGCTACCAACAGATTGACAGACAGAGTTTTGATCTGAAAATAATTTATACTTGGGTGTTAGCACATAAAAGCGATCTTTTTTATGTGCTATGCCCTGACGCTAAGGCCTTTTTGAAACAGATTAAGCAAAGCGTCAAGGTTATTGAAGCCGCCGGCGGACTGGTTAAGAATGAATACAAAGATTTGCTATTTATTTACCGTAATGACAAATGGGACCTGCCAAAGGGTAAGATAGAAAAGGGAGAGACCATTAAAGAAGCGGCCGTGCGTGAAGTAGAGGAGGAGTGCAATATTACCATTTTTAAACGCGGGGAAAAAATCTGCAAAACCTATCATACTTACATCTACAGAAATGAAGTAGTATTAAAGAAAACGCATTGGTATAAAATGAAGGCACGCGGCCAAAATAAGCTGAAACCACAGAAAGAGGAGGGGATAACCGATGTACGCTGGTTTAAATCGAACGATATCGATGCTATTTTGGCCAATACTTTCCCGTCAATATTGGATGTGCTGGCCGAGATGGATCTGCTTACAGCAATGCCAATGCTTCTTTCGGAATAAACTGAGAAATATCGCCGCCATAACGCAAAACCTCGCGCACAATGGTTGAGCTGATAGAAGAATAGCCCGGTTTGCTTACAATGAAGATACTTTCAATATCGGGCGCCAAGGAGTGATTCATCTGAGCAATGGCTTTTTCGTACTCAAAATCTGACACAGTACGTATGCCGCGCACCATGTAAGCGGCGCCAATACTCTTAGCAAAATCAACTGTCAAGCCTTCGTATGCTATAATGTGTATACGCGGCTCTTCTTCAAAAACTGCCCTAAGCATCTGCTCGCGTTTCTCGACGCTTAAGAAACCGGGTTTAGCACTGTTGTGGCCTATGCCTATATATAACTTATCAAACAGATCAACCGATCTTTTAACAATGTCAACATGGGCCTTGGTGACAGGATCAAACGATCCGGGAAACAGCGCTACTTTCATGAGATGATAGTTTTAGATAAAGTTAATACTAAGTATGTTATCTCTATCTTAATTTTTGTATAAATCCGTAATGCCTGGCTTCTGTCTTACCGTCGGTAGTTTCGTTGTAAGCCTGATAAAGAATGTACTGGTTGTTTTGATCTATCCCTTTAAATACGGTACCAATGCTTTGTTGTAAAGCTTGGTTTTCAGCCTTCAATGCTACCGTATCGCTAAGTTTGATGCTTGATTTGTATTTAATAAGTGGAAACACGCCCTGATGCCCAACCTCTTCTACCACTTGCGGGCTCATCTGAAATATTTGCGGAGCTGTTTTAACCTGACTCATCACAACCGGTAACTTAAATGTCGCGTTAGCTTCATCAATTACCTTCGAGAACAGAATGTGCATGTCCGACTCTTTTTTATAGGAGAAAAAGCTTCCGGCCGGGCTGGCTAGCTGCGAAGCAATAATGATCATATCGGTAGCGTCTACCAGATAACCTTTATTGTATAAAGCCTGTGCTTCTTTGTAATAGTCGATTGCGTTTTTGCCGATAATGCTGTAATCACCCATCTGCAGGATGTTGATTTTCCAGTCGTTACCATATTTACCATATACAGCCAGTATAGCGCCATTAACGGCCAAACCTTTAGTGACCAATACTGAAGTATACATTTCGTCATTCATAGCCTGGAAACCTATGGAGTAATCGTTGTCATTGCCGTGTGCCGATCTGACAGTGTCGTTATCCCTTTTCTTCAAACCGGTGCTCAGGTATTCGTCCAATACCTCAAAATCTTTAGCCGCGTAGCGTTTGCTGCAACGATCAATAACTATAGCTAATTCTGAATCTGTTTTTTTAACCAGATCAGGCGAAAACAACGCTTTTACCGCAGTGACGTTATTGGTAACAATTCCATCGAACAGCTTTTTGTTAAGTTCGGCGATTTTTGCGCGGGTGTCGCTATTGATTTCGCTGTTCACCTCCGTACCGCCATTGTTTTTACAGCCTTGAAATGCGGCTATGGTTAAAAGTGCTGTAAAAAGATATATGATATTTTTTTTCATGGAGATATGATAGAAAGATGTTCTCTAATTTTTAAAAAATGAAAATGATGAATGCCCGTACTTACGCTGCTCCACAAAGGCCGGGTGATTGCTCAGATTTTGCATCGACTGATGTTCGACGATCAATAAACCGCCCGGCTTTAACAGATTTTTATCAAATACAATTTTAGGAATTTCTGGTATCTGGTTCAAATCATATGGTGGGTCGGCAAATATCAGGTCGTATTGATCAGTCTCCAGTTGCAGGTATTTGAAAATATCGGCCCTGAAAGTCTTGATTTGATCTAAGCCGTGCTGGCGCGATGTATCCTTGATATAATTGATGCAATGAATACTACGGTCGACACTGATAACCTTAGCAGCCCCGCGCGACGCAAATTCATAGCTGATGTTGCCGGTGCCGCAAAACAAGTCAAGTACATCAATATTTTCAAACTCAATCTGATTCAGAAGGATATTAAACAGCGCTTCTTTGGCCAGGTCGGTAGTGGGGCGTACCGGCAGGTTTTTAGGCGGATTAAGACGTAATCCTTTTAAACTACCTCCGATGATGCGCATAATGACAATGCCGCCAAGGTTAATATTTGCTGCGGATCTATTTGCGCCGGCACATTTAACAAATGCGGATTAAAATAATTTATGTTAGGAAAAAAACGGCGCAAACTTGTGGTAAACTTATCGTCAGGTTTTAAAGCGCCGCTTAGTTTTAGCTGCACACTCTCTGGCGTCAATTCTAATTCTTCGCAAACAAAGGCTGCATAATAACCCAGGTCGCCTTCGGTTTCGTAATCAAACTTGTTATAGAAGCGGATGTTGCCGTTTTTGAAATATAGAAATTCGGCTTTGCCGTTTTCGGTATGCAGGTATAGGTCCTCAGCGCCGGGTTTGCTCTGCGCAGCAGCGGTTATCCATCCCTTACCCTGGTAAACCACATTTTGCAGATCAAAACGTTGAACTGCTGCAATGATCTTTTCGTCTGCTTTATAGATAATATAGTTCTGGCTATCTAACGATTGTGCCAGTACACGCTCATCTGCCTTAACATCCAGCAGGCGGGCATAGTTGGCTACTTGATCTTTGCTAAAAAGCACATCGGGCACCAGCGTGAAAACGCTTGACGATAAACCAACAACCACCTTTTTATAAGCAGCTTCCAGTTCTTCGGCCAGCTGCTGCGGATTAGTAAGCTCTGCAATATCGCAATTAGCGCCCCAAGCCAATACATCATTATCATATACGATGGCATAGGAGAACGACTTTGCGTCGATCTGCATCAACAACGTGTAGTAATAAGCCTGGTGAGGATTAAACGATGGATCGCGGAAAGAATAGATTTGTTCGCTCATGCTGTTAACAAAAGTAATATTTTTTGAATTAGTTAAAGTAGTTATCCGCATTTTTGCAGGGTGTCCGCACCAGATCAGATCAGAAAAGCTTTTCCGCACGAGCCTACCGTACAGCAGCAACAACTGTTTGGGCTGCTGCACAATTTTTTGTTGACAGACGAAGGTGACGAATGCTTTATATTGCGCGGATATGCCGGTACCGGTAAAACTACCATAGTAGGCGCACTGGTGAAAGCTTTACGAGATTATAATTTTAAATCGGTATTACTGGCTCCAACGGGGCGTGCTGCAAAGGTGATCACCAACTACTCTGGCCGCAAAGCTTTTACCATCCACAAACGCATCTACCGCAAAAAAACAGCGTTGGATGTTGACGAGAACTTTATGATAGCCGATAATATGGCTACCAACACCTTGTTTATTGTCGACGAAGCCTCGATGATCTCTGATATGCCAAGTGGTATGTCGCGCCATACTTTGTTGTATGATTTGGTGCGATATGTTTATAACCAAAAAAATTGCAAGCTGATGCTGGTTGGCGACACCGCACAGTTGCCGCCGGTGGGATCAGATGATAGTCCGGCGCTGAGTGATAAGGTGCTAAAAGGCGATTATGGCCTGGAAGTTTTTAGTTTTGAGCTGACGGAAGTTCTGCGTCAGCAAAAAGATTCTGGTATTTTATATAATGCTACACGGGTTAGAGATAATATTCACCTCGGAAAGGAACTCATTCCACAAATAACCACCAAAGGCTACAAAGACGTTTTCCGCATGACGGGCGAGCGATTGGAAGAAGGCCTGGAATATGCCTATAATAAATACGGCAATGAAAATACGCTGGTAATTTGCCGCTCCAACAAAAACGCTAACCTTTACAACAAACAAATAAGGGCGCGACTACTTTGGCGCGAAGAAGAATTAACCGGCGGCGACCAATTAATGGTGGTCAAGAACAACTACTTCTGGCTGCAGGATCAGCAGGAAAACAGCACCTCATTTATAGCTAATGGCGACATTGCCCGCATACGCAAAGTACGCAGGATAGAGGATATGTACGGTTTCCGTTTTGCCGATGTGCAACTGGAATTTATCGACTATGCCGAGGATCCGATACTGGACTGCAAAGTTCTTTTAGATACGCTTTATACCGAATCGCCGGCTTTAACGCAGGATGACCAGAAACGTTTTTACCTGGAGGCGATGAAAGATTATGATCATATCCCCAACAAACGTTTGAAACACATCGAACTTAAGGCTAATCCGTACTACAACGCGTTACAAGTAAAATTTGCTTATGCGATTACCTGCCATAAAGCTCAGGGCGGCCAGTGGGACGCCGTGTTTGTAGATCAGGGTTACCTGACCGACGAAATGGTGAATACCGATTTTTTACGCTGGTTTTATACCGCCTGTACCCGTGCCACCAAGGAACTGTTCCTGGTGAATTTTAATGATAAGTTTTACGGCGGAAAGCAGGCGTTTTAGTCGGACATTTTTCTTCTAACAAATGTTTAACAACACCTTTTCTGATGTTCGTTGTTACAAAAAGACAGTCCGCATCCATTTATATTTGACAAAAAGACATACCAAAATAAATAGCAATGCCATATTTTCATATTTACGGGTGTGGCAAGTATTTTGACCAACTGGAGTTATGAACTTTAACAATTTTACCATCAAAGCACAAGAAGCTGTACAAAAAGCTTCTGAGATTACAACCGGTAATCAGCAACAGGCTATTGAGACAGCTCATTTGCTAAAAGGTTTGTTATTGGTTGATGAAAATGTGATAACCTACCTTTTGAAAAAACTGAACGTAAACCTTAATCGCCTTAACACTATTCTGGACGAGCAGATTGCTTCGTTTCCGAAAGTAAGCGGCAGTAATGTTTACCTGTCGTCAAATGCTAATTCGGCTTTACAAAAAGCCACCGGTTATTTAAAAGAATTTAAAGACGAGTTTGTATCCGTCGAACACATATTATTGGGTATTTTAAGCGTAAGCGACAAAACCAGCGCAGCGCTTAAAGATTTCGGCATGAACGAAAAAGACCTAAAAAAAGCCATCGTCGGATTACGTGGCGACAATAAGGTGACCGACCAAAACGCCGAAGCCACCTACAATGCTTTAAACAAGTATGCCCGTAACCTGAATGAATATGCGGGCTCGGGTAAACTCGATCCGGTGATTGGTCGTGACGATGAGATTCGTCGTACTATACAGATCTTATCGCGCCGTACCAAGAATAACCCGGTATTGGTGGGAGAGCCTGGTGTGGGTAAAACCGCCATTGCCGAGGGTATTGCCTTCCGTATTTTGAAAGGCGACGTACCTGAAAGCCTGAAAAGCAAAACCGTTTACTCGTTAGATATGGGTGCCCTGATTGCAGGCGCCAAATATAAAGGCGAATTTGAGGAACGCTTGAAAGCGGTAATCAAAGAAGTTACTCAGGCGGACGGCGAGATCATTCTGTTTATTGACGAGATACATACCCTGGTTGGCGCAGGTGGCGGCGAAGGCGCCATGGACGCAGCCAATATATTAAAACCTGCCCTGGCACGTGGCGAACTGAGAGCCATAGGCGCAACGACGCTGAATGAGTATCAAAAATATGTTGAGAAGGACAAAGCCTTAGAACGCCGATTCCAGATGGTGCTGGTTGATGAACCTGATACAGCCGACGCAATATCTATTTTGCGTGGCTTAAAAGAACGCTACGAAGCGCACCACAAAGTGCGTATTAAAGACGAAGCTATTATTGCCGCCGTTGAAATGTCGCAGCGATATATTTCTGATCGTTTCTTGCCTGATAAGGCTATCGACTTAATGGACGAGGCCGCTTCAAAATTGCGTATCGAGATGGATTCGGTACCTGAAGCAGTAGATGAGCTGGAACGCCGCATTATGCAGCTGGAAATTGAGCGCGAAGCCATCAAACGCGAGAAAGACGATAAGAAAGTAAAAGAGTTATCCGAAGAGATTGCTAACCTATCTGCCGAGCGTGATTCATTACGTGCCAAATGGCAAGGAGAGAAGGATGTGGTTGACGGTATCAACTTAAAAGTTGAGCAAATAGAAAACTACAAACTTGAAGCAGAGCAGGCAGAACGTGCCGGCGATTACGGTAAAGTAGCCGAATTGCGCTATGGGCGTATCCGCGAAGCGCAGGAGGAGGTTGAAAAGCTGAAGGAAGCGCTACTGAGCAATCAGTCAGAAAGCCGGATGCTGAAAGAGGAAGTTACTGCGGATGATATTGCCGGCGTAGTTTCGCGCTGGACAGGCATCCCGGTTTCAAAAATGATCCAGAGCGAACGCGAGAAGCTGCTGGGGCTGGAAGATGAGCTGCATAAACGTGTAGCCGGTCAGCATGAAGCTATTGAGGCTATCAGCGATGCTATACGCCGCAGCCGCGCCGGTTTGCAGGATAAACGCAAGCCGATCGGTTCGTTTATATTCTTAGGAACAACCGGTGTGGGTAAAACCGAGCTTGCCAAAGCTTTGGCCGAGTACTTGTTTAATGACGAGCACGCGATGGTGCGTATAGATATGAGTGAATACCAGGAGCGCCATGCCGTGTCTAGATTGATCGGTGCGCCTCCGGGCTACGTGGGGTATGATGAAGGTGGTCAGCTGACAGAGGCCGTTCGACGTAAACCTTACAGTGTGATTCTGTTAGATGAAATCGAGAAGGCGCATCCGGACGTATTTAATATTCTGTTACAGGTGCTAGATGATGGCCGTCTGACCGACAATAAGGGCCGGGTGGTGAATTTTAAAAATACCATCATCATCATGACCTCAAACATAGGCTCGAATATTATTCAGGAAAACTTCCAGGATTTTGATGAAGCTGACAAAGAGGAGGTGATCGCCAAAACTAAGAATCAGTTGTTTGAATTGCTGAGACAAACCATCCGTCCGGAGTTTTTGAACCGAATAGATGAGATCATCATGTTTACTCCGTTGAGCCGTGAGGAGTTAGGCGATATCGTAAAACTGCAATTTGCCCAGGTGCAACAAGCGCTGGCCGAAATGGGCATACAGATCGAGGCCTCAGAAGAAGCACTGGATTGGTTGGCACAATTGGGTTACGATCCGCAATTTGGCGCGCGCCCACTAAAACGGGTGATACAGAAACGTATATTGAACGAATTATCTAAACAGATACTCGCCGGAAAAGTCGACAAAGACAGCAAAATAAAGCTGGACATGTTTGATCATAACTTTGTGTTTTTGAATACTAATGAAAAAGCAGAAGCAGGAAAATAACCTTATAGCTTATAGCGATAGGTTTAAAACCCGTTGCTAATTGTTGAAAATAATTAAATCCACTATATAGTTAAAAAGCCGCCCGGCTTATCGGGCGGCTTTTTTTGTACCTCGTGTCATTCTGAGCGGCAAGCAAAGCGTATAAGATTCTTCGCTATGCTCAGAATCACAAACTTATTTATAACTTTTTATAATCTCCTTCACAAAATCACTCGTCCTGCCAAACGTATAGCCTTTACCTTTCGCCCAATCAATAAAATCAGTAATCTTCTTCAAATAAGTATCGCCGGAAAGTTTAGAAACATAGCCGGGAAAACCAAAGCGCTCCGGCTGATTCAGATCAGTAAACTCCCAGGGATGGAAGTATAGGTTCAGGTATCCGTCTTTACGATGCGCCGCGGCGCTCATCCATTTAATCAGCGATAAAGACACATTATGAAACGTCAGCCAAAATAATGGGAACCTAACTAGTGGCGAGACTGAAGCAGGCAGCTGTAATACTCCATGATCAAAGAACCATGTGCGCGGCTTATTAAAATTATTATACCTGCCCGGTATGAAGGCAGGATTGATAGACGAATTGTAAACGTAACCTGCTTTTGCTATTTCAGCCTCATTAACCGGCATCATGCGCGCCATACGGAAACCGGTAACAGGCGTGCCGGATATTTCTTCGAGCTTTATTTTTGACTGGAGTAAGTGCTCTACGTTAAAATCAGAGTGATAGTAACCATGCGATGCAATCTCATGCCCATCGGCAACCATTTGTGCGATGACATCGGGCTTATTTAGGGCATAATTAGCTGTGCAAAAAAACGTAGCCTTAATGCCGGTTTGCCTTAATAGTTCCAGTATGGACAGCGTTCCCTGAGTTGATATGGCCAATTGTTCGTCGAAAGGTATGGTTTTGCCATACTCCATTGGCATATCAAACTCTTCTACATCAAAGCTTAACAATATCATGTTTCTTTACCATGTTGGTTGATCGCACAATATAGTTAGGGCGGTTCTTGGTTTGTATAAATATCTTGCCCAAATAAGAGCCAATGATACCCAGCACCAGCAATTGTAGTCCGCCAAAAAAGGCTACAGTGGCAATCAGTGAGGCCCAGCCAGATACGGCGTCAAATCCGTAAAAATAACTGATTAAAACATAAGGGATATACAGCAGCGACGCCAGCGAGAAAAACAAACCCAAGCCAGTGGCAATATACAGCGGTTTTACGCTAAAAGCCATAATACTGCCAATGGCCAACTTTAAAAGCCGGGCAAAAGAATAGCTGGCCTCGCCTGTATGGCGCGCAGCAGGTGTATAGGGGATCCCCATCTGTAAGAAGCCCACCCATTTGGTCATGCCTCTGAAAAATATTTCGTATTCGGTGATCTTGTGCATCTCATCAACCACCTTCCTGTCCAGCAGCCTGAAATCTGAAATACCATTTTCAAGAGTTAAGTCAGATAACCGGTTAATGAATTTATAAAATAGCTTTGAAGCCATTTTCTGGAATCTGTCTGCATGCGGGTTTGAATCCTCGCGATAGGTGTAAACCACATCGTAGCCATCCTCCCAATGTTGCAGCATTTGGGGTAACAAGTGAGGAGGGTGCTGTAAATCGGCATCCATGGTAATAACGGCATCGCCCCGGGTCATGTCTATGCCGGCTTTAAGCGCATAGTCTTTGCCAAAATTTCGCGAAAGCTCAATGTAATACACCTTAGGATTCGACCAGGCTGCGGTTTTTAAGGCCGCCATAGTTTCGTCCTTACTGCCATCGTTAACAAATACGTACTCGTACTCATATTCAGTTAACGACAATGTTCTGTCAAGCTCATTAATTAAATGAGCAATGTTCTTTTCCTCGTTGAATGTCGGAATTACTATGGAAAGCGTCTTCTTCATGTCGTCGTGGCAATTTGATTGTCATTGGGTAATTTCCTGCATATCGCCTCATAAATAACCTTTAACCATATCAGGAAACAAGGAAGCGCCTTAAGTGCATAAGGCATTACATAATTGTCTTTCAAATATCTTGGAAACAAATCAGAAGGCGAAAGACTGGTCAATATAAATGCAAATATCATCAAACCTATGTCCAGTTTCGAAAACGGACGCTCGGCATTAATGAACCATATTGCTACCCCAACAAAGGCAATGATATAAGTCGGCGATTCAGACCCGGTACTGAATATAACGGGAAATATCAGCGTTGATGCTACGATAAGCAGTTGAAAATTCAGATTGCCGAAAAGTTTTGTCCGGATATATGATAGTGCAAACAATAATATACCCGGTATTAGAACCACCAGGTTTGACATGTGCGGGAAAGCTATCTTACGCGCCATACCCATTACCGAAACATCTTCGCGGGTTGAAGCAATATTGGTAAGATTTTTACCTTGCAGATCAGTATACCAGTCGTGATAGGTTTGCCAGATGAATGATGGCGAGGAGATAAACATCGGCAATACAAATAACACGGCCGACCATAATACAAAAGAGCCAACGAGTTTGAGCTTATTCTTTGAAAAGAAAAAGAAAGCTACAGCAACAATGCCATACAGCTTAATAAATGTACCCAGGGCAATCATTAATGCGGCCCAGAAGTCATTGCCGTTTCTGATAAACACGTAGCTAAACAATATCAGCGCTGCTATTAAAGGATTTATCTGTACGTTAGCTGCCGAAGTCATAAGCTCATGCGCGCAAAGCAAGAGGATTGCTAATTGATATTCCTCTTTAATAGGCAGCTGTTTTATAGCAACCAGCAATAGCCAGGCTGTAAACATTACCCATAATACCACGCCTAACGCATCGGGCATCAAAGCAAAAGGGGCAATGACGTAAGCGAAAATAGGTCCGTAATGATTCAGGTCAAAATATTGAGCAGGATAGCAGGCGTAAAGGTTTTGCTGTTGTATAACATGATAAAAGTTATACTTATAAACAAAGTAATTGTTGTGAATATGGCTGTGGCCCAATAGTACGCTTTTACCTACGGCAAATAGGCTAAGCCCAAACCATAAGGCCATAACAAACGGTCGATTTACTACGAATCTAGCAGCTTTGTGCATTCAATAGGGGTATAAAATATCAATAGGGCCCTAAGATAATTAGAAATTTACAATTGATTTGTTAAAAAAGTATTAGAATCAAAAAAGGGTTCTACCACAGCAAAACCCCTTCACATTATAACTACTGAAACTTTATATAATAATATTAAGCCGACGCCAAATTAACCCCGGTTAGTTGGTCGGCGAAGGCGATAAATGCCTTGTCAGCCTGAATGCGTTCCTGGTGATCGATGAGTTTTTGCAAGTTTACTTTCCCAATAACATATTTATAGGTACCTGAGTAATAACGCTCGTCAATATTTTTGAAGTCGAGTAACTCTACCAATTCTTCGTTTTCATAACGCAGGTAAATGGTTAGCTCAATATTATTGGTAAAGTTTAAACCGGTTGCACTTTTCGCTTTTTTGTATTCGTATTGATAATCGTAACGCAGTGCCGCAATGTCAGATAATACTGCCGAGCCGGTTGGGTGGCCACCAGCGCCCTTACCAAAGAAAAATTGCTGATCGGCAAAAGCTGCCTGTACGGTTACGCCGTTATATTCATACTCGACATTGTACAAAAACTCATGTTCGGTAACAAATTTGGGTAATACAAAAAGGGCCACGTGTTGGTCGTCCAGCTCTTTAGCTACCGGTACCAGTTTGATCTTGATGTTTTTTTCGCGAGCATAACGAATATCATCGGCAGCCAGATTTTGTATGCCGAAGTTAAATACAGCTTTCGGATCAATCACTACGCCATAGGCGTGTGACGCAGCGATAACCAATTTGTATTTGGCATCATAACCGCCAACGTCCATAGTTGGGTCAGTTTCGGCAAAGCCAAGCTCCTGTGCTTGCCTTAGCGCCGATGCATAGTCCAGATTCTCTAAAAACCCTTTTGAAAGGATATAATTTGATGAGCCATTGAAGATACCACTTATAGAGTGCAGTAACTCATTGTCATAATACTCTTCCAGGTTACGGATAATAGGGATACTGCCGCAAACCGCACCTTCATATAATAAAGAAGTACCATGCTCATGCTGTATGGCTATCAGCTCGTCCAGATAAGTAGCGATCATCTTCTTACTGGCCGATACTACGTTCTTTCCGGTTTTTAACGCTGTCGACACGATATCAAAAGCCGCCTCAGTATCATTGATCAGTTCGATGATGGTATTGATCTCCGGGTTATTTAGTAACTCGTCTTTATCGGTAGTAAAGTACTCAGCAGGCAGCGAACGTTTTTTGCTGCCATCTTTAATGGCGATTTTCTTTATTTCGAGATTAAGGTTTTTGGTTCTGATGATATCATATAATCCCTGGCCAACCACGCCGAAGCCAAAAAGGCCGATATTAAGTTTCTTGCTCATTATGCAGTTTGCTGTAATTGGATGATCTTTCCTTTTACGTCTGTTTTAAAGAATGATGTAATAATGTTAGTTAGTGCTTCTGTTTCAATCAAAAATCCGTCGTGACCATAGTACGAGTCAAACTCAGAGTAAGCCGATTGCGGGATATGCTGAAACAGGTATTGTTGCTCCTCGATAGGAAAAAGCAAGTCAGATTTAATGCCGATTACCAGCGTGCGCGAAGTGATCTTGCTCAAAGCATCTTCAATACTTACGCGGCTACGGCCCACATTATGCGAGTCCATAGCTTTCGACAGGTACCAATAGCTATACGCATTAAAACGCGATACCAATTTATCACCCTGGTAATTTTGATAGCCTGAGGCTTTGTAATTGTCTACAACCTCGTTGCTGTCTTCATGCTGTTTAATGCCATAGGTTTTATAACCACGATATGACAGCAGCGCCATGCTGCGTGCCGCTTTTAAGCCTTTAGCACCGCCGGTAGGGGTGTTGCTATAAAAAGTCTCATCGGCAGCAATAGCCAAACGCTGCGACTCGTTGAAAGCAATGCCCCACGGCGAGTGTTTGGCGTTGGTAGCAATCAATATCAGGTTTTTGATAAATTCAGGTTCAACAATGGCCCATTCCATTGCCTGCTGACCACCTAATGAGCCGCCAATTAATGTATGGATCTTATTAATACCTAAATGAGTCGCCAATAATTGCAGCGACTTCACCATGTCGCGCACAGTAACCTGCGGAAAAGACAAATAATAGTTTTCGCCGGTTTCGGGGTTCACAGTTAGCGGACCGCTTGAGCCATAAGCCGAGCCCAGCATATTGGCGCATATAATAAAATGTTCTTCAGGATTAAAGTAGTAACCGCTGCCTATCAGGCCCTTCCACCAGTCCAGCACGTCTGAGTTGGCGGTGAAAGCATGGCATACCCACACTACGTTGTCGCGTTTTTTGTTTAACGTACCATAGGTATGATATCCTAACTCAAGTTGCGGCAGTTTGGCGCCGCACTCAAATTCGAATTCCTGCTGATATATGTATGTTTGTTGGTTCATTTACTATTTGGTTTGTTTTGGCTGTTGTGGTTTAGATAAACGATTGCTTTTAACCGGTTACAGTACACGTATTTTCAATAAGAGAAAAGCAAACGTATTAAAGTAATAATCAACAGCGGCACATATAGCAATTCATGCTAATAGCAGGTGCAGAGCCTTTTGAGGCGTTTACAGTAATAAATGTCGGAAGGGTGTTTGTTAAATTTTCCATGTTGTTAATTTATATTTCCCGGGATATTTACCGGGCCAGGAATTGGCACCTTCTCTAACCTTAGAGGGTTGCCAGCGGGTCTCGGAGCCTGATCTCTCGCCGCTTCTTTATAAATCAAAACCGTATAAGGGAATTGATCGTGAATACAGTATTGCTACTGATTTGTGGCGCAAATAAAGGGTTAAATTTTTATTAATGCAAATTTTTTAGCAAGATTAAAGCTAAAAGTCTAAAGTAGAAAGCAAATTTAACGCATCAAAAAAAGGCTTTCAGCTTTATGCTTTCACCTTTCAGTTCAAGAAAGCGCCTGTTCCAAATCAGCAATCAAATCATCAATATGTTCTAACCCGATGGATATACGCAGCAAATTAAATGGCGTTTTGGTATCCGGGCCTTCAACTGTAGCGCGGTGCTCGATTAGGCTTTCCACACCACCCAGGCTGGTGGCACGGGTAAATAGCTTTACTTTATTAATGACACGGTGTGCATCCTCGCGACCGCCCTTTACGGTGAATGACAGCACGCCACCAAAGCCACTCATCTGTTCTTTTGCCACCTGATGGTTTGAGTGGGATGGTAGCCCCGGGTAGAGTATCTGCTCTACAGCCGGATGTTTCTCTAAAAATTCTGCCAGTAACTGCGCATTGTGTACATGGCCATGTACACGATAAGGCAATGTCTTGATACTGCGTACCAGATAATAGCAATCGGCAGGGGATGGGATAGCCCCACCCATAGTTTGCACATTACGAATGGTTTGCCACCATTCATCGTCCTTAGCTGTAATTAAGGCGCCACCCATTAAATCGCTGTGTCCGCCAAAATATTTAGTGGTTGAGTGCATTACCAGATCGGCACCTAATTTTAAAGGTTGTTGGCAGATAGGGGTAGCAAAAGTATTATCGCAAGCTACTTTTATGTTGCGTTCTTTAGCTATCGTGACAATTTTTTTGATATCGGTAACCTTAAGCAGCGGATTTGAAGGCGTCTCGATCCATATTAAGCCCGTATTGGGTTTTAAGTGTGCTTTTAAAACTTCGGTATTATCAATGTCAATAAAATCGAACTCCAGTATGCCCGCAAACAGCTGTTTTAATTGATTGCGCAAACCGTGATACATATCGTCAGGCGCAATGATATGCGTGCCCGGTTTCAGCGATTGAAAAACAGTCATCCCCGCTGCATTACCGGACGAAAAAGCCGCCGCCGACACGCCTCCCTCCAGCGCAGCTAAAACGTTTTCTAAAGCCGTACGGTTAGGGTTTGATGAGCGACTGTAAATATAATCGCCACGAAAACTTTCATCTTCCATGCGCTCAAACGTAGTAGAGGTAACGATAGGTTGTACAACTGCACCTGTGGTTGCATCGGTTTGGTTACCGGCATGGATAGCTATAGTTTCTGTTTTCATGGTAGATTAATTATGCAGCAATTATAAATAATAAGATAAAATTTTTATATTTTTACTTAATAAACTTAGTTATGAAGTACCAAAGATTTTTATTGGTTATTGCCATTCTATCTGTGGCGCTGTCTGCCTGTAAAAAGAGCGGGGTATCTTCGGCGTTCGACAAAAGTTATGATGCCTGGCTGTCTTATAAGAAAAAAGTAAATAACACTTATGCTTATACTGTATTGCATGATGATAAGGTTAGCGTTTACGAACAGACAAAAATAACTGTAACCAACGGCGAAATCACCGCCCGCGATTTCTCTTCATACCAATATGTTTATCAACCCAATAGTAATGTCGCCAGTAAAGTTTTGGCAGAACAATGGCATGAAACCCTGGCAGAAAGCACCTTATCAACACATGGCTCAGAGGGAGCACAGCTTTATACGCTTGATGATATCTACTATAGGGCGCAAAATATCTGGTTAAAAGAAGACGCCGGTAAAAATACGATCACTTTTGAAACTAACAATAATGGAATGATATCTGCCGCCGGCTACACACCCAAAAGCTGCCAGGACGATTGTTTTATAGGTGTCGTTATTCAATCTATCACACCATAGTTTTTATATACTCTGTAAACACTGTGTCATACTGTGTGTTTAAACACCGTAATGCGGTTAGATACGCTATTAATTGAGGCTTTTTGCTACTTTTGCAAAAAGTCTTTTTTAATGGGAGCTGAAAATAATTTACAGGTATTATTGCAGGATCCGGATTTATCTGCTGATTTAAAACACATTGCTGCTAAAGTGCTCAACCATGAGCGCATTACTTTTGACGAAGGCGTTTTACTATATGAGAAAGGTGAGTTGGGATATCTGGGGACACTAGCCAACTACATTCGCGAAGAACGCCATGGCGACAAAACTTATTTTAACCGCAATTTTCATATCGAACCCACCAATCTTTGTGTTTACGACTGCAAATTTTGCTCATACTCACGTTTGCTGAAGCAAAAAGAAGAAGGCTGGGAATATACGATGGACGAGATGTTTGATATCGTAAAGAAATACGATGACGAGCCGGTTACAGAGGTGCATATTGTAGGCGGCGTATTGCCGCAGTATGATGTGCCTTTTTATACAGAGTTATTCAGCCGCATAAAAAAACATCGACCCGAACTGCATGTAAAAGCACTAACTCCTGTAGAATATCACTACATCTTTAAAAAAGCCAAGATTGACTACGCTACAGGTATGAAAATGATGATGGACGCGGGCCTGGAGTCAATACCGGGCGGAGGTGCTGAGATTTTCCATCCTGAAATCAGAGACCAGATAGCTAAAGACAAGTGCACTGCTGACCAATGGCTTGCCATACACGAAGAATGGCACAAACTGGGCGGTCGTTCAAATGCTACTATGCTTTACGGTCATATAGAAGCTTACAAACACCGTGTAGACCATATGGAGCGCCTGCGCGAGCTGCAGGATAAAACAGGAGGCTTCCAGACATTCATCCCGCTAAAATTCCGCAATAAAGATAACCAGATGTCAAACGTACCAGAATCAACCGTGATTGAGGATTTGCGTAATTATGCGATCGCACGTATTTATCTGGACAATTTTGATCATATAAAAGCTTATTGGGCGATGATCAGCCGTACCACAGCACAGCTGTCGTTAAACTTTGGTGTGGACGATATAGACGGCACCCTGGACGACACCACCAAGATCTACTCGATGGCGGGTGCCGAAGAGCAAAACCCGGGCATGAGCACTAAACAATTGGTTGAGCTGATTAAACAAGTAGGCCGCCACCCAATTGAACGCGATACACTATACAACGTAATTACCGACTATAACGATTACCAGTTTGCCGAGGAGCCGAAACCTCAGTACTATAAATTGCCGGTGATTAATTAGGTCATTACGTCATTGAGTCATTAGGTCATTTTTGAGCGACTAATGACTTAATGACTAATGACTCAATGACCAAATAAAAATGACAAAGACGCTATACATTGTCCGCCATGGGCAAACAGATTTAAATAAGCAGGGCATTGTGCAGGGCAGGGGCCGCGATACTGATTTGAATGATGAGGGTCGTAAACAGGCTCAGCAATTCTTTGAGGCCTATAAATCTGTTCCATTTAATAAGATCTACATTTCAAAGCTTAAACGCACACAGCAAAGTATACAGCCCTTTATTGATCTGGGTATTCCATACGAAAAACTTTCAGGCTTGGACGAATTAGCCTGGGGAATTTATGAGGGCACACCCAATACACCTGAAACCAAAGCTGCCTTTTTGCAATTAATGCGCGAATGGGTTAGCGGCAACCTCGACGCTAAATTTGAAAACGGAGAAAGCCCTAACGAGGTAAGATTGCGCCAACTGGAAGCCCTGCAAA
>Ga0157372_10000745_pt1 | contig 35419 bp, 27 predicted proteins | sample C55metaG_FD_115307 | JGI IMG/M metagenome (GOLD analysis project Ga0157372, IMG submission 115307) | Corn rhizosphere microbial communities from Kellogg Biological Station, Michigan, USA - C5-5 metaG | ecosystem: Host-associated > Plants > Roots > Rhizosphere > Soil | place: USA: Michigan...
CCGCTGGTGATCAGGAAACTGCGGCGTGTCGTTGTCATCTTGAAGTTGGCCTTCCATACGATTTGGCATCGATGCTATCAAGTTTTTCCTTTTTAGCAATCTTCTGTTTTCATCGCTGACTGGTTATAGCGTGGATTTGGTCCGCACAGACAGACACTTCTGATTTATTCTCATCAGCACTATGCGATTTCAACTTTCGAATTTCTTAATCATCAGTGCTTTACTTACTACGACCTGGGTTCACGCGCAGCAGTCGAGCGCGGTTAAAACAAAGCCCGAGGCCACAGAACTCTGGCAGCCCGTGCCCAAAGTAGTCACACCGGGACCCGACTGCAACGCCGCACCATCCGATGCGATCATCCTGTTTGACGGCAAGAATCTTGACGAATGGGTTTCTGCGAAAGACAAATCGCCTGCAAAGTGGACGGTTGCCGACGGTGTAATGACGGTGAATAAGTCGGCAGGCAATATCGAAACCAAACGCAGTTTTCGCGATTATCAGCTTTACATTGAATGGAAAGTTCCGGAGAACATTACCGGAAGCGGCCAGGCGCGCGGCAATAGCGGCGTGTTTCTCGCCGCCACAGGTTCTGACGATGGCGGGTATGAATTGCAGGTACTCGATTCATATAAGAATGAAACCTACGTCAACGGCATGGCTGGCAGCATCTACAAGCAATCTATTCCGCTGGCGAACCCGACCCGAAGGCCCGGCGAATGGCAAATCTACGACGTCGCTTGGACTGCGCCCATCTTCAACGCCGACGGGTCGCTCAAAACTCCTGCGTATGTGACCGTCTTCTTCAATGGCGTACTGGTGCAGAATCACTTCCAGTTGAAGGGCGAGACTCGATATATCGGCCAGCCATACTACAAGAGCCACGGTCCTGTGCCGATTATGCTTCAGGCACATGGCGACGCAAGCCAGCCGATCAGTTTCCGGAATATCTGGGTCAGAGAGCTGAACTAAAAAATGTTGCCCACGCAACCATTCCGTGGATGCTGAAGCTATGTTTTAATTGCCCGATGACTCCAGTACGGGTTGGCTTGATATGTATCCTTATTGTCGTGGTGGTAGTGGGAGCGCATTCACAGAACCAGCAGCCAATGTCGAGCCAGGACTGGGCGGCATATGGTGGAGATCAGGCAAAAACCCATTATTCACCGCTCACGCAAATCAATAAATCCAACGTCAAGCAACTTGAAGTTGCGTGGTCTTACGACACCGGAGAAAGCGGAGGTCTGCAGACCAGTCCGATTGAAGTAGATGGAGTTCTCTTCGGCATCTCGCCTTCGCAGAAGATTTTCGCTCTCGATGCCGCCACCGGAAAAGTGAAGTGGAAATTCGACTCCGGCATTGTCGGCACACAACCTGATCGCGGCCTTGCCTATTGGGCGAGTTCCGACAACAGGGACCGCCGCATTATTGTCGGCGTGATGAATTTCGTTTACGCGCTGGATGCCGCAACCGGGCAGCCGATCCCCAGCTTTGGCGATCACGGCCGCATTGATCTGCGCGAAGGCCTGGGCCGCGATGCGGCGACGGCTTTCATTTCTCTGACCAGTCCAGCAGTCATTTACAAAGATTTGTTCATCGTCGGCGGCCGCCTGCCGGAAACTTTGCCCGCGCTTCCTGGGGACATTCGCGCCTTCGAAGTTCGCACCGGAAAATTACGCTGGAGCTTTCACACCATTCCGCATCCCGGTGAATTCGGTTATGAGACCTGGCCGAAAGACGCCTGGCAAAAAAGCGGCTCAGCCAATAACTGGACCGGAATGACGATTGACGCGAAAGACGGCATTCTGTATGCGCCGACTGGATCCGCAGTTTTCGATTTTTACGGCGGCGACCGGGTTGGCGACAATTTATTCGCCGACTCCGAACTGGCGCTCAATGCCGAAACCGGCGAGCGCATCTGGCATTTTCAAGGCGTCCATCATGATATTTGGGACCGTGATTTTCCAGCTCCGCCAGTTTTGATTACAGTGAGGCACGACGGCAAGCAAGTGGACGCGGTTGCGCAAACCAGCAAGCAGGGTTTTGTTTACGTGTTCGACCGCGCAACCGGAAAGCCGCTCTTTCCGATTGAATCTCACAAATATCCGCCAAGCGATTTGCCGGGCGAAGTCGCCGCCGCGGAGCAGCCGCTTCCGACGAAACCGGCGCCCTATGCCCGACAGCGGTTAACTGAAGACATGCTCACCAACCGCACTCCGGAAGCGCATGAGTGGGCGCTTGAACAATTGCGCACCTACCGCAACGACGGACCATTCGTCCCCATCGGCACCAAACAGAACACGATTATTTTTCCTGGCTTCGATGGGGGAGGCGAGTGGGGTGGGCCGGCGTTTGATCCGGAGTCAGGAATTCTTTATCTGAATTCGAACGAGATGGCATGGGCGGTCAAACTCATCGAGAATACTGGCGATCAATCGAGCGGCAAAGGCATATATCAAAGCCAATGCACCATTTGTCATCGCGATGACATGAAAGGCTCGCAGCCACTGTTCCCATCATTGGTTGGCGTGGGCAATCGCATGACTCAAGAGCAGATCGCAGATCGAATTCGGAAGGGCAAGGGCCGGATGCCCGGCTTTCCAAATCTGACTGCCGACGAAATCAATGCGCTGATTAATTACGTAAGCGAGGGTGAGAACAAAGAGTTGTCGTCGGGGCAACTAACTCCGCCGCTCATGCGTTTCCGGTTTTCCGGATATACGCGCTTCAATGATCCCGACGGGTATCCCGCCATCGCCCCGCCCTGGGGTACGCTCAACGCCATCAACCTGAACACCGGGGAATACGTATGGAAGATTCCGTTTGGGGAGTATCCAGAGCTAGCCGCAAAAGGCATAAAAAACACCGGCAGCGAAAATTATGGCGGGCCGATCGTGACCGCTGGCGGCCTGCTTTTCATCGGCGCAACTGACTACGACAAGAAGTTCCGCGTCTTCGATAAATCCACCGGCGAATTACTATGGGAGACTACGCTTCCCTTCTCCGGCAACTCTACGCCTATCACCTATGAAGTAGATGGCCGGCAATACGTGGTGATCGCGGCCGGCGGAGGCAAGGATTTGAAATCGCCCTCGGGCGGCGTTTACATGGCTTTCGCGCTGAAGAGCAATGAGCGAACCACTGAGAATTTGCCAAATCGATGATTTGTCTCGACACCATTCCATGCTGCCGTCGAGACACTGCGCCCAGCCGCTCGTATAATCGAAAATCTTAATCACGTGAAAACTATCAAAGGTCCGGCAATTTTTCTCGCGCAGTTTGCGGGCGACAATCCGCCCTTCAACAGTCTGAAAGATATTTCACGCTGGGCTGCGTCGCTTGGCTACAAAGGCGTACAGATCCCTTCGTGGGACGGCCGTCTTTTCGACCTAAATCGCGCCGCCGAAAGTAAAGCCTATTGCGATGAGATACACGGCATCTTGACTTCCAATGGCGTCGAGTTGACCGAACTCTCGACTCATTTACAAGGGCAGCTGGTTGCCGTTCATCCCGCCTACGATCAGGCATTCGAAGGATTTGCACCCGCTTCTGTTCACGGCAATGCTTCGGCAAGACAGGCGTGGGCTGTCGAACAACTTCGATTTGCGGCAAAGGCGTCAGCCAATCTCGGGCTTAACGCGCATGTAACGTTTTCAGGAGCGTTGGCCTGGCCGTACTTTTATCCGTGGCCGCAACGTCCTGCGGGACTGGTAGAGACTGCCTTCGACGAACTCGCAAAGCGGTGGCGCCCAATTCTCGAAGAATTCGAAAAGCAGGGTGTCGATTTATGTTTCGAGATTCACCCCGGCGAAGACCTTCACGACGGCGTCAGCTTTGAAATGTTTCTCGATCGGCTCGCCGGACACAAGCGCTGCAATATCCTCTATGACCCGAGCCACTTCGTTTTGCAACAACTCGATTATCTGGAATTCATCGACATCTATCGTGATCGAATAAAAATGTTTCACGTGAAAGACGCGGAGTTCCGGCCCAGTGGGCGCCAAGGAGTTTACGGTGGATACCAACCCTGGCTCTCTCGTGCCGGGCGCTTCCGGTCACTCGGTGACGGTCAGGTCGACTTTGCTGCAATTTTCTCCAAGCTCACGCAATATGATTTTCCCGGATGGGCTGTGCTCGAGTGGGAATGCTGCCTTAAGAATAGCGAGCAAGGCGCCAGGGAAGGCGCGCCGTTCATCGCTCGACACATTATTCAGACCGCAGAACGCGCTTTTGATGATTTCGCAAAATCAGGTGTAGACACAGAGGCCAACCGCTGCATGCTGGGCCTTACCGATAGAAAGGATCGCTAGATGCCCATTGGAGGTACGACTGAAAAGCTAGATCGCCGCTTGCGGCTCGGCATGGTCGGAGGCGGGCCGGGAGCCTTCATCGGCGCTGTGCATCGTATCGCTGCGCGCCTTGATGATCGCTATGAACTGGTCGCTGCCGCCCTGAGTTCGGATGCGGAACGAAGCCTTGCAGGCGCAAAGGAGCTGCACATTCCTCGCGCGTACCGCAGCTTCGAAGAAATGGCGGCTGACGAATCGAAGAGAGCCGATGGAATTCAAGTGGTCTCAATCGTCACCCCAAACAATTTGCATTATGCACCGGCCAAGGCTTTTCTCGAGGCCGGCATTCATGTGATTTGCGACAAGCCTCTGACGATAACGCTCGGAGACGCATTGGATTTGGCCGAGACGGTGAAGCGAACTGGCCTGGTGTTCGGGTTGACCCACAATTACACCGGCCATCCCATGGTTCGGCAGGCACGCGAGATGATCAATGCCGGGGAGCTCGGAGCAATCCGGCTGGTCCAGGTCGAATACGTTCAGGATTGGCTGACCACTCCGCTTGAGAAAACTGGACAAAAGCAGGCAGAGTGGCGGACCGATCCCGCTCGCAGCGGACCAGCCGGCTCGCTTGGTGATATTGGAACCCACGCTTACAATCTCGCTTGCTTTGTGACCGGATTAGCTTGCGAGCAAGTGGCGGCCGATGTGACCACGTTCGTGCCCGGGCGCCGGCTGGATGACAACGTTCACGTGATGCTTCGCTTCTCGAAAGGAGCAAAGGGAGGTCTGTGGGCGACCCAGGTTGCGCCAGGAAATGAGAACAACTTGTGCCTGCGGGTTTACGGCGAAAAGGCCGGACTCGAATGGCGGCAGGAAGATCCTAACCAACTGGGCTTCACGCCTTTGGGAGAGACGCGTCGATTGATTCGACGTGGCAGTGCCGGCACAGGACGCGCTGCCGCTCACGCAACCCGCATCCCGAGCGGGCATCCTGAAGGATATTTGGAGGCTTTCGCTCAGCTGTACACAGACCTCGCTGAACAAATAAAAGCGAAGATCGAGAAGCGTTCGCCTAACCCCGAATCCTTGCTTGTGCCCGGGGTTGCCGACGGGGTTGAAGGCGTCAAGTTTATCAATGCAGTGCTTGAGTCGTCGCGAAACCGTTCGGCTTGGACGGCAATTCCCGCTCGCCGCGACTCATAATCTCGGCAGCCAGAAGAGGCTGCCGGTCACATCCGAGATCCTGAAATTCCAATCAGCGTTGGCAACACATCGCCCATTTCAGCTCGCCTCTCGCCAAACGCGAAGTAAACGCGGCTGAATACCCGGTAGAGTTCGTCGTACACTTTCTGCTCAGAGCGGTCCGGCTCGAAGACGCGATGCGGCGGACAAATCTTATCTTGTGCTTCTTCCACAGACTTGAAAGTGCCGGCCGCCAGAAACGCAAAAATTGCAGAACCCAGGCTGGTGACGCTTTTCGTGGGTACCAGAACCGGACGGCCAAGCGCGTTGGCGTAGACCCGGTTTAACACTTCGTTCTTCTGCGGAATTCCTCCGGCGTTAATGATGCGTTGCACACGAACGCCTTTAGTTTCCATACGATCGAAAATCACCCGCGTGTGCAGCGCCGTGCCTTCTATCGCCGCGAACAGTTCATCCTGCGCCGTGCTCTGCAGGTTCCATCCCAGAGTTATGCCTCGAAGATTAGGATTCACCAGTACCGTGCGGTCGCCGTTGTCCCAAGTCATGCGCAGAAGACCGGTTTGTCCCGCGCGGTAATTCTCCAGGCCCTTGCTGAGCGTGGCCACATCCGTTCCGGCTCGCAATGCGATGGCGCTAAAAATGTCTCCGACTGCCGAAAGCCCGGCTTCAATTCCGGTGCGACTCGGATGAACACTGCCGGCTACCACGCCGCACACACCAGGCACAAGATTCGGCGAAGGAGTAATTCCAATAATGCAAGTGGATGTCCCGATGACGTTGACCATGTCATCCGTTCGGCAGCCCGCGCCGACTGCGTCCCAGTGAGCATCGAATGCACCGACCGGAATTGGAATGCCGGCTTTGAGCCCAAGCTTCTCTGCCCACATCGGGGACAGTTTTCCTGCTATCTGGTTCGAGGCCGCGTACTCGCCTTCCAACTTTGCGCGAACTCCCGCGAGTAATGGGTCCACTTTGGTGAGAAATTCATCCGACGGAAGTCCGCCGAGTTTCGCATTCCACAGCCACTTGTGCCCCATCGCGCAAATGCTGCGCTTCACTTTATTCGGATCTGTGATGCCGCAGAGAGTGGCGGCCACCATGTCGCAGTGCTCGAATGCGGAAACAAATTCTTTGCGCTTTTCAGGGTTGTGCCGCAGCCAATGCAATAGCTTGGAGAATCCCCATTCTGACGAGTAAACACCACCGCACCACTCGATCGCCTCTAACTTCTCCCGATGGGCAGTGGAGGTAATTTCCTCGGCTTCGCCTTTAGCACGGTGATCGCACCAGAGATAGTATTCGCCGAGCGGTTGAAGATTTTTTCCGACCGGAATAACCGAAGATCCTGTTGTATCGAGGGCGATGGCCTCAACTTGATCGCCGGAGACTCCCGCTTGCTTGACGGCCTCGCGAGTAGCTGAGGCCAATGCGCGCATATGATCTTCATGCGACTGGGTCGCGTACTCGGGATCTTCGCGTTTGCGATGCAGCGGATATTCAGAAATCGCGGATCCAAGCATTCCGCGCTCGCTGTCGACAATAGAAACCCGTACGCTGAGTGTTCCGAAATCTACCCCGGCAACGATGGCCATCAGCAGTCTCCCCCGGAGCAGTTGTGCACTGGCTGGAAAATACTTTCATTGATGCAAAGGATGGACTTCTGCATTTTTAGCGGATTCGCCATTTGTTGATGTGGAGATGGCCGGTTAATGGATCATCTTTTCAAGCGCCAGCTTGCTGCGCAGGATGAGTGTAGATCCCTTAGCTTCCAGCAAGCGTTTCTTCTTGAACTCAGAGAATAGGCGGCTAACGGTCTCGCGCGTGGTGCCTATCATTTCAGCAATTTCTTCATGGGTAAGGGTCAATTTTATTTGCGCTTGCCCGTTGACTTGTTCCTTTTCCGGATACCAAGAAAGCAACAACTTGGCAAATTTCTCGCCCGGCGAGCTAGTCAGCCCTAACATCCGAATTTCTTCATAGGCCGTATAGTAATTGCTGCTTAACTGCTGAGCAACGCGCAACGCGACTTCGCCATGTTCCCGAAGGAATCGCAGCAGGGCGTCACGCGGAATGAAGTTTGCCTGGCCCGGCTCGATCATCTCGGCGGTGACTTCATACGGATGGTTGGAAATGGTCGCGTTCAATCCTAAAACGTCGCCCGCATCGGAGATTTTGGTGATGACCGTCTTGCCTTCGCTGGATGAAGTCGAAAGCTTGACTTTGCCGGTACACAGAACGAACACACCGCGTGGCTGCTGGCCTTCGATGAACAAGACCGCGCCTTTAGGATAAACCGCGGTTGACTTGATTTCATTCAGCTTCTGCAAGGCGGGCTGCGACAAATTGCAAAAAAGATGCTCCTCCCTCACCGGGCAGGCAAGGCAGTTGTCCAAAATATTAAGACCGTATGGAGCCCTCATAACGCGTCTGCTGGCAACGATTCTACACCTGAATGTGATTCGAATCACCGGAAAGCGTGACCCCGCACATCGCTTCCACTAACTCGGCGGGCGAGAATCGCCTTGAAACAAGGCGTGCAGTAGGAGGGCGCGATGCCAACACTCTTAGAGATCGAACAGCCTCAAGTAGAGCCAGCGCCAGAGAAACTAATTGTTGTCCCGGCTCAGCCAACTCCCCCCCGTTTGCCGGAGCAACCGGAGCGGTTTCTGTTTACTGACTGTCTGCTGGAATCGGGAGCGCCCGAGCAGCGCCGCCGCGGAATGGCGACTACATTCTCATTCGCATTTCAATGCGTAGTCATTGGGATATTACTGATTCTTCCACTGGTGTTTACCGAGGCATTGCCGACCCAACAGTTGCTTACCATGCTGGTGACAGCGCCGCCCCCACCACCGCCTCCGCCGCCGGCGGTCGCGCAAGTGGTGAAGATTGCTCAAACCGACGTTATGAACACAGGCCAACTCCGCACTCCGACCCGAATCCCGCGCAAGGTGGAGATGATTCGCGAAGAAGAGGCGCCGCCTCCGGCAGTGTCGGGCGGGGTGATCGGAGGAATTCCGGGAGGTATTCCCGGCGGCCAGCTTGGGGGAGTAATCGGCGGAATTATCAGTTCTTCGGCTAACAGCACCGCCATCATCCCAAGAATCGAGCCGGTGAAGCGGATTCGCATCTCCCAGGGTGTGACCCAGGGAATGGTAATCAGGAAGATTGAGCCGTCGTACCCGAAGCTTGCGTTAAGCGCGCGAGTCACGGGAGTGGTCCTGGTGAAAGCGGTCATCAATCGCGAGGGTGCGATTACCGAGCTACAGGTAGTCAGTGGGCATCCGATCCTGGTGCCGGCGGCAATAGAGGCCGTCAAACAATGGCGCTATCGGCCTTACCTTTTGAATGGCGACCCAGTCGAGGTGGAAACCTACATCACGGTGACATTCCAGATTTCTAGTTAAGTTCTGCACGCGGGCAATTACGTACGAGGCATCTCAAGGAGTTTGATTATGGAAAACGAACACATGTATCGAGTAGTGGCCTGGTGGGCTTCAGGAAAGACGGGACTGGTTAAATCTGATTCAGCGCCGAACGCGATTCATTTCACCACGCCGCCGCAATTCGGCGGAGTGGAAGGCCGGTGGTCTCCCGAGGATCTGCTGCTGAGCGCCGTGGCCAGTTGTTTCACCAGCACCTTCCATGCTCTGGCGGAGCGCTCCAGTTTTATTTTCACCGACCTTGAAGTTGAGGTCCGGGGCTGCGTCAACAAGTGCGAATCGGGTTACATATTCAGCGAAATCGTGATTCGGCCTACGGTCAAAATTCCTAGCGAGGAAGGCCGGGAACGTGCCGAACGTCTGATGGAAAAAGCAAAACGATTGTGCCTGGTTTCTCGTGCACTGACCGTGGCGCAAAGATTCGAGCCCGAGGTGCAGGCACCGCCTTCGACGGTTGAAGCGCTTGAAACTTTAACCGCGAAATGAGCGTAAGCTATGTCATTGCAACCGGTCGTAATGCAAAATGAACACCTCAACGACGGAGATTCCGCTCTTCCGGTAACGCTTGATTCGTGGACGATGCGCGACGGGAGCCGGGTCGCGATTCGCCCCATCCGCCCGGAAGACGAGCCTCTCATGATTGCTTTTCATGGGGGGCTCTCCGGCCGTTCGGTGTACATGCGCTATTTTGAATCGTTGAGTTTCGCGGCACGGACCAAACACGAGCGCCTGTTGCGAATCTGTTTTGCCGATCCGCAACAGGAAACTGTGCTGGTGGCCGTTCACATCGATCCAGATACAAGCGCGCAACGCATATTGGCAGTGGCTCGGCTCAATAAACTCTCCGATGGCAAGACGGCAGAGATTGCTGCCCTGGTCACAGATGATTACCAGGGGCAGGGATTAGGCACAGAGTTATTAAAGCGCCTGGTGAAAGCGGCGCCCAGCCAGGGCATTCATCGCTTAACTGCCGAAATGTTGCGCGACAACACACAGATGCAAAGCATTTTCAGGAAACTCGGATTCCGCTTGAAGCAGCTGAAAGATCCCCGCAGCGTTCGAGCTGCAATCGACTTGTAACCTGCGCAAAACCTCATAGTCATTCCAAGACTCTGAAAACAATAGGCCGAAATTGTGATTAGACGCACACCGGCAAGTGACGCCGATTGCCGACACTGTGCTCGCCATGCCGCACACTCTTAGTTGTACCAAGAGGATTTCCCATGGAACGCAGGTTCAAGACGCTCGACGCCAACGAAGCCGTCGCTAAAGTTGCTTATGGCTTAAGCGAAGTCATTGCCATTTATCCAATCACGCCGTCTTCGCCAATAGGCGAATGGGCCGATCAGTGGGCGTCGGAACACGTGCCCAATGTTTGGGGCACGGTGCCCAACGTAGTCGAAATGCAGAGTGAGGGCGGCGCAGCCGGCGCAGTGCATGGAGCACTGCAGACCGGAGCGCTGGCAACTACATTTACTGCGTCGCAGGGTCTGCTCTTGATGGTTCCGAACATGAATAAGATCGCCGGCGAGCTTACACCGGCGGTTTTTCACGTGACCGCACGGACCCTTGCTGCGCATGCGCTTTCAATTTTTGGCGATCACTCGGACGTGATGGCCTGCAGGACTACGGGATTCGCGATGCTGTGCTCCAACTCCGTTCAAGAAGCTATGGACATGGCGCTGATAGCGCATACAGCCACCCTCGAATCCCGTATTCCCTTTCTTCATTTTTTTGACGGCTTTCGCACTTCGCACGAAGTCAACAAAATCGAAATGCTGGACAGCGACGATCTGCGAGCCATGATCAGCATCGATCGTGTGCTGGAACACCGGCAACGCGCGCTTTCGCCGGACCACCCCGTTATTCGCGGAACGGCCCAAAACCCTGATGTGTTCTTCCAGGGGCGGGAAGCCGCAAATCCCTACTACGCCGCCTGCGTCGGGAAAGTGCAGGCTGCTATGGATAAGTTCGCTCAGATCACGGGTCGCGCCTATCACCTGTTTGACTATGTCGGCGATCCTCATGCCGAGCGGGTAATCGTAATGATGGGATCAGGAGCCGAAGCCGCCGAAGAAACGGTTCAGTACTTGAATGCACACGGAGAAAAAGTCGGGTTATTGAAAGTGCGATTGTTCCGTCCATTTTCAGTAAAGCACTTCATTGCTGCCCTTCCGCAAACAGTAAAGAGCATTTCAGTGCTGGATCGCACCAAGGAGTCGGGGTCGGCTGGGGAGCCTCTTTACCTGGATGTGGTGAATGCAGTCTTCGAGGAATCGTCGCGCGCCGCGGGGCGGCGTGGATCTGACCCGTCCTGTGGGACGGGGTCCGCCGAAAAGGCGGTCGCGGGGACAATCGCCGCCCCTCCCGTGATCGTTGGCGGACGCTATGGGCTTTCATCCAAAGAATTCACTTCCGCGATGGTCAAAGCGGTTTATGACAACCTGGCTGCAGAACAACCGAAGAACCATTTCACAGTTGGCATTCATGACGATGTCAGCCACACAAGCCTCGACTACGATCCTGAATTTTCCATCGAGCCAGATAACGTCGTGCGCGCGATGTTCTACGGTCTGGGCGCAGACGGCACAGTCGGCGCGAACAAGAATTCGATAAAGATCATCGGCGAGAACACTGCCAATTATGCGCAGGGATATTTCGTTTACGACTCGAAAAAATCGGGCGCAATGACAGTTTCGCATTTACGATTCGGCCCGCAACCCATTCGCTCAACTTATCTGATCTCGAAAGCAAACTTCGTTGCCTGTCATCAATGGATATTCCTCGAGCGTTACGACATGCTCGATGCGCTCGTTCCTGGCGGAGTCTTTCTGCTGAATAGCCCGTTCGGTCCTGAAGAAGTCTGGAACCATCTGCCGCGGCGTATGCAGGAGCAGCTGATCGCAAAAAAAGCCAGGTTTTACGTCATCGATGCCTATAAAGTGGCGCGGGAAACCGGGATGGGATCGCGCATGAACACCATCATGCAGGTTTGCTTCTTTGCAATCTCGCAGGTGCTGCCTCGCGAACAGGCGATCGAGGCCATTCGGCAATCGATTCGCCACACCTACGGCAAGAAGGGTGAAGAGGTCGTGCAGAAAAATCTGCGCGCCGTCGATGAAACCCTGAGCTGCCTGTTCGAGGTGAGCATTCCCGAGAAGGCAACCAGTCAGATCGAAATTCCGCCACCTTTTTCTGCGGAGGCGAACCAGTATGAGCGCGATGTGCTCGGCACCATCTATGCCGGCCATGGCGACTTGATTCCCGTGAGCGCTTTCTCCGCCGACGGCACTTATCCGACCGGCACCGCCAAATGGGAAAAGCGTAACATCGCGCTCGAAATTCCGGTGTGGGACGCAAAAACCTGCATCCAGTGCGGCAAGTGCGCCATGGTCTGCCCGCATGCGGTGATGCGCATTAAGGTGTATGAGGCTGAGCATCTGGCTAACGCGCCCGCGACTTTCAAGGCGACTGACGCCAGCGACAGAGAATGGCATGGGATGAAGTACACCATTCAGGTTGCGCCGGAAGATTGCACCGGCTGCGGTATCTGCGTAGATGTTTGCCCGGCGAAGAACAAAAAAGAACCGCATCTGAAGGCCCTCAATATGGCGCCGCAACCTGCGCTGCGCGCGCCGGAGCGCGACAATTGGGAATTTTTTCTGAATATCCCTGAGCTTGATCGGCGAAAAATAAAAGCGTCCAGCATTCGGCAGCAGCAAATCCAGAAGCCTCTATTCGAGTTCTCTGGCGCTTGCGCCGGATGTGGTGAGACGCCATACCTCAAGCTGGTATCGCAATTGTTTGGCGATCGTGCCGTCATTGCGAACGCGACCGGGTGCTCATCAATTTACGGTGGCAATCTGCCCACAACCCCATGGGCAAAAAATAGTGAAGGTCGCGGTCCCGCATGGGCGAATTCGTTGTTCGAAGATAACGCCGAGTTCGGTCTGGGCTTTCGGGTTTCCATCGACAAGCAGACTGAATTCGCGCGCGAGCTGGTGAAACTTCTGCTGCCGATCATTGGCGAAGACCTTGCCGTGCCGTTGCTCACTGCCCTGCAGAAGGACGAGTCGGACATCTATCTACAACGCGAGCGCGTGGCTTTGCTGAAGAAACGTTTGCAGAACAATGATTCAGTCGAGGCCCGGCAACTCCTTGCTGTCGCCGACCAACTGGTGAAGAAGAGCGTGTGGATCGTGGGCGGCGACGGCTGGGCGTACGACATTGGTTATGGAGGCCTGGATCACGTACTGGCCAGTGGGCGAAACGTAAATGTCCTGGTGCTCGATACGGAAATGTATTCCAACACCGGTGGACAGGCTTCCAAGTCAACTCCTCGAGGAGCAGTTGCCAAGTTTGCTGCTGGGGGTAAGTCAGCGCCCAAGAAAGATCTCGGGTTGATGGCGATGACGTACGGCAATGTTTACGTCGCCAGTGTGGCCATGGGCGCGAGAGACGAGCATACCCTTAAAACATTTCTTGAAGCCGAGGCTTACGATGGCCCAAGCCTAATCATTGCCTATTCGCATTGTCTGGCGCATGGCCTCAACGCGACGACCGCGATGTCTGATCAGAAGTTGGCAGTGGAGTCTGGACAGTGGCTGCTGTACCGCTACAATCCCGAGCGCACAATCGTCGGCCAAAATCCACTGTTGCTCGATTCCAGAACGCCAACTCATAAAGTAAGCGAGTTCCTCGATCATCAAACCCGCTTCAAGATGCTGACACAGAGCAATCCCGAAAACGCGAACCCTCTGTGGGCCGAGGCACAGCACGACGCGGATACGCGCTTCGCACTATACGACTACCTTGCGCATAGAAAATTAGAGGCGCAGGTGCAGGAAGCCATAAAGCCGCTCTAATTGGAATTTACCTGAGTATGTCAGGTAATTGTGATTGTAATCACAGCCCTTTGTGGCGCTCATCATCGACTGTTTTTTCGTGCTCACCGACACTGGAACCAGCAACAGGAGATCGCCATGATGACCCTTTATCGCCTCGTCCGCCTTATAGAAAACCATTCCACTGAGCTTGCCGCCTGCCTCCTGACTCGGGTGCAGAATTCCGAAGCGACACTTGAGTACTCGCGAGTTCCGGCCGATGACGTCAAAGAGCGCGTGCATGAAATTTACCGCCATTTGGGCGACTGGCTCATGACCAAAGATGAGTTCGACCTTGAACAACGATACCTGCGTATCGGCGCCTGCCGGGCAAAGCAGAACGTGCCCTTTAGTCAGGTGGCGTGGGCAATTGTTCTGACGAAGGACAATCTATGGGAGTTCCTCAAGACCCAGTCTGAAGTTCAACGCCCAATAGAAGCTTTCGGCGAGCTCGAAATGCTGCAACTTCTCGATCATTTTTTCGATCGGGCCATTTACTATGCTGCGATCGGACATGAGAAGGCCCGTGCCGAGATGGAAATCGAAGCTGCCAGAGCTACTGCATAGGAGAGATCGTGACCTGGGAATCCGAATATTCTCGAAAACTTCGCAACGCCGACGAGGCCCTGCGGTTTGTCGAATCAGGAATGCGGGTTTACATCCAGCCCGGTTGCGCAGAGCCGGAGACGCTGGTCGAAGCCTTAATGCGCCGCGGTCCCGAAGTGCGCAACGTGGAAATCGTGCACATGATGACCATGGGCGCGGCCCCCTATGTTGCCCCTGAGATGGCTGGACATTTCCGGCACAATGCAGTCTTTATCGGCGCCAATGTTCGCGAGGCCATCAACGATGGGCGCGCCGATTACACTCCGATTTACCTCAGCGAGATTGAAGATCTTTTCGAATCTGGCGCGATGCCGATTGACGTTGCGCTGGTTGAAGTCTCACCGCCAGATTCCCACGGTTTTTGCAGTTTTGGGGTTGGCGTCGATACCACGCTGACCGCCGCCAAGTGTGCCCGTTACGCGGTCGCGCAAATCAATAACTATATGCCGCGAACCTACGGCGATAGTTTCATTCATGTAAGTGACCTAGATGCGGTGGTGGAATCGTCACGGCCGCTATGCGAACTCAAGAAGCCAGTAGTCACTGACATGCACGTAGCAATCGCGCGCCACGTAGCGGGCCTCATTGAAGATGGAGCCGTCTTGCAAACCGGCATCGGCGGAATTCCGGATGCGGTTCTGCCATTCCTCATGGACCGTAAAGATCTGGGCATTCACAGCGAATTGATTTCCGAAGGCGTCATCCCACTGATTGAAGCCGGCGTGCTGACCGGCGCCCGCAAGAACTTCAAGCCGGGAAAAATCATAGTTGGCTTTGCGCTGGGAACAAAGACGCTCTTCGACTTCGTGGACAACAATCCTATATTTGAGTTTCGCCCAACCGCTTACACCAACAATCCTGAGCGGATTGCCTGCAACGACAACATGGTGGCAATCAACTCCGCACTACAGGTTGATTTGACCGGCCAGGTCTGCTCCGACTCAATCGGCAATCAGTTCTACAGCGGCATTGGCGGACAAGTAGATTTCCTGCGCGGAGCCTCCCGCTCGAAAGGCGGCAAGCCGATCATCGCCATCTCATCGACTGCCAAGAGCGGGACGATCTCTCGTATCGTTCCCATGCTCAGCCCTGGAGCCGGCGTGGTCACCTCTCGTGGCCTGGTGCGCTATGTGGTCACTGAACACGGCGTCGCGTATCTGCACGGCAAGTCGATTCGCGAAAGAGCGAAGGCGCTAATAGAGATTGCTGACCCGAAGTTCAGGAGCGAACTCTACGACTACTGCGAAAAGACCAAATGGCTGCAACGCTCAGAACCCCTAGTCGCGGCCCATTCTGCAAAACCCTGAATACATCTACAAAGAATAAAAAAAGACTACCCCTGTGGGCACAGCCGAGGGCGGCTGTCCCCACATTTTTAAGAGTTAATGCGCTTATCTGCGAATGGTCAGCACCGGGCAATTTGCACCGGCCACAACCTTGTGTGCGACCGAGCGGCCGAAATGCGTCGCTGCGCTGCTTGAGGATGTCGGCCTCACGCCCAAAATAATTAGATCCGCCTCGTATTCATCAGCAATCTTCAAGATCAATTCTCCGGGCGAACCGTACTCGGCGACAAATTCAGGAGCATATCGCAGCCCTTCGCGATCAGGCACCAGTTCCTCCAACTTAACTAAGGCTGTCTCAATCGGGCCGGGTTGCTCATGCAGGTCCTCGCCAAAATCATCTATGACGTGCAGCAAGGTCAAATGTGCATTGAATTCGCTTGCCAGTGACACCGCATACGACGATCCCTCTACCGCATCCGGCTTGAAATCGGTTGCATAAAGAATGTTCCCAAATTTCACCTGGACGTGAGGCAGATCTCTATCGTGACGCGATTCCCTGACTTTCTCAGTGACCGGCACTCTCGGCCCGACCGTCAGCACTGGGCAGTTCGCATGGCGGAAAATCTGTTCTGCCACTGAGCCCATGAGTAGCTTGCCAAGTCCAGTGCGCCCGTGCGTCCCTAGGACTAGCAAGTCAATCTGCTGCTCCTCAACAATTTGCTTCACTACATCAAGCACCTGTCCGTGGCGTACATACGTTTTATGGGGAAAGCCTTTCAGTCGCTTCGCCAGTTGCTGTATTTTTTCCTGGGCCACGCTGTGCGCCTGTTCATAAATAGATCCGAACATAACTGGATCGGGCGCCCCGGGCCGCAACAAAACCGCATCCGGAAGCACGTGGACAACATGCACAGTGCTGCCGTAGCGTAGACTCAGGGCCGCCACGTACGGAAGCGCGGCCTCTGACACATCTGAGAAGTCTGTCGCAAACAGAACGTTTTTGATCGCGACCATAGTTCCGATTTTTTCTTCTAGTAGATTCACACGCACCTCCAATTCGTATTCAGTCTCACGTACGATTAAGGCACTCGCAGTGTGTAATGTCACCTTTTTATGTGATCGCCATCACAGGGCGTTGTGGGATATCGTCCTAATCTAAAGTTGTTGCTGCATTCGGCGATCAAAGAAGAGGGAATGTCCACGTATTTTGCCAAACCGGCGCCACCCAGCCAGGACAAACGCTGGAAGCTGGTCGACGCCACTATGCGCCGCACCGGACAGCAATCGCGTAGTTTGATTGAAACCTTGCATACCGTGCAGGAAGCCTTCGGATATCTGGATACCGACGCACTTCGGTACGTGGCTAAGTCATTGCGGGTGCCCCTAAGCCGGGCGTATGGGGTGGCAACTTTTTATCATTTCTTTACTTTGAAGCCCGCCGGTAGGCATACTTGCGTGATCTGCCTGGGGACCGCGTGCTACATCAAAGGGGGCCAGCAATTGCTCGACGCGGTTCAGCACGACCTCAACGTCAAGCCCGGCGATACTACCGCCGATGGTGAGGTTTCTCTATTGACGGCTCGTTGCCTGGGATCATGCGGCCTTGCGCCCGCGGTGGTTTACGACCAGGAAGTGGCCGGTAAAGTGGATACGCAGTCTCTTCGCGCACATTTACAAAAATGGGCCCGCCATGACGCCTGAAGAACTCGGTCAGATCGCTCAGAAAGAATATGAGAGCGACCAACGATTTCCCCAGCAGATCAAGGTCTGTGTTGCTGCAGGCTGCTTGTCTTGCCAAAGCGATGCGGTCAAGGATGCGCTCAGCAAAGAAGTTTCCCGCCGCGGCTTGACCGATTGCCAAGTGAAAGGTGTGGGATGCATGGGGCTATGCGCTGAGGGGCCTCTGGTCTCAACCAGTGATAGTCAGATGTACAAACATGTGTCGGCGGCGGATGCGTCTGATGTGGTCGATAGTCTTGCAGGAGCACCCGTGGCGCGCCTGTATTGTCCGACCAACGTTCCTTTCTTCGAGCGGCAAAAGAAAATAGTGTTGGAGAATTCGGGCGTTATTGATCCTGAGCGGATCGAAGAATATATCGTGCACGAAGGCTACAGCGCGCTGATCAAAGTCCTGACCGAAATGACGCCGCAGCAGGTGATCGGCGAAGTTATGACCAGCGGCTTACGCGGCCGTGGCGGCGCAGGATATCCGACGGGATTGAAGTGGAGCACGGTAGCCAAAGCAGTCGGCACTCAAAAATTCGTAATCTGCAACGCCGACGAAGGCGACCCGGGCGCGTTCATGGACCGCAGTGTTCTCGAGAGCGATCCTCATCGCGTGCTCGAAGGCATGTTGATCGCGGCTTACGCGGTCGGGGCATCGGAAGGCTACATTTACGTTCGCGCCGAATATCCGCTGGCCATCAAGCGATTGAAAACCGCGATTCGTCAGGCTGAACGACTAGGTTTGCTCGGCGCGAACATTTGCGGCACACGCTTCAGCTTGCGCATCGATCTGCGGCTCGGCGCCGGCGCGTTTGTTTGCGGAGAAGAGACTGCTCTCATCGCTTCCATCGAAGGCAAGCGCGGCACTCCGCGTCCCCGCCCTCCATATCCCGCGATGGAAGGCCTACTAGGACAGCCGACACTTATTAACAACGTCGAAACCTATGCCAACATCGCGCCCATCGTTCGCAAGGGCGGAGCTTGGTACGCGAGCATCGGCACGGAAAAGAGCAAAGGTACAAAAGTTTTCGCGCTTGCCGGGCGCGTGCAAAACACGGGCTTAGTGGAAGTGCCGATGGGCATAACTTTGCGCGAAATAGTTTTTGAAATTGGCGGCGGAATACCGGAGTCGCGGAAATTTAAGGCGGTGCAAACTGGCGGTCCCTCGGGCGGATGCCTGCCGGTTGAAACGCTGGATATGCCGGTTGAGTATGAATCTCTCGCCAAAGCCGGGTCCATCATGGGATCCGGAGGAATGATCGTGATGGACGAAAGCTCATGCATGGTCGATGTCGCCAAATATTTCATGGACTTTTGTATGACCGAGTCTTGCGGCAAGTGTGTTCCCTGCCGGGTTGGGACCTATCAAATGCACCGCATCCTGAGCGCGATCACAAATATGACGGCTACTTCGCAGGACCTGAAAATGCTCGAGGAGCTCTGCGATCTGTTAAAGAACACCAGCTTGTGCGGCCTGGGACAGTCAGCGCCGAATCCCGTCGTCAGCACCTTGAAATCATTTGGAGCTGAATACAAAGCGCACATTGAAAATCATGAGTGCCCCGCGGGAGTTTGCGGAGCTAAAACGCAAGGAGCTGGCGCATGAATCCGGCAACTAATGTAAAAACTTTCAAGATCGACGGCCGCGATTTCAGCGCCGCGCCGGATGAAACAATTCTTGACGTCGCCCGTCAGAACAAAATCTTCATCCCGCGAATGTGCGAATTGGATGGGCTTTCTGACGTGGGCGCTTGCCGATTGTGCCTGGTGGAAGTTAAAGGTTCAAACAAGCTGCTGCCTGCGTGTGTAACCCGTGTCGAAGAAGGCATGGAGGTCACTGCCAACTCCGATCGTCTGCAGAGCTATCGCCGCATGATCGTCGAACTGCTATTCAGCGAGCGCAATCACATCTGCTCGGTTTGCGTCTCGAATGGCAACTGTGAGTTGCAAACCATGGCGCAGAAGCTGGGGATTACCCACATTCACTTTCCTTACCGTTATCCAAAGGAGCAGGTGGATGCGTCTCACGATCGTTTTGTGTTTGACCAGAACCGCTGCATCCTTTGCACCCGCTGCGTCCGTGTGTGCGACGAAATTGAAGGCGCGCATACCTGGGATGTACTGGGGCGCGGTATCGACTCGCAGGTTGTGACCGATCTCAATGAGCCATGGGGATCGTCTGAAACCTGCACTGGTTGCGGGAAGTGTGTGCAGGTGTGTCCCACCGGAGCCTTATTTGAAAAGGGACGCTCGGTTGCTGAAATGCAAAAACGTCGTCAATTCCTGCCCTACTTGACCATGATGCGCGAGGAGCACGAATGAGTAAAAAGAAACTGGCCACGGTCTGGCTCGACGGCTGCTCCGGCTGCCACATGTCTTTTCTTGACATGGATGAGCGCCTGATCGAGCTGGCGAGTAAAGTGGACCTGGTTTACAGCCCACTGGTCGACAACAAAATTTTCCCGTCAGACGTTGACATCACATTGGTAGAAGGCGCGGTCAGCAGCGAAGAAGACCTGCACAAGATTCAAGCCATTCGCGGCCGCACCAAGATTCTGGTTTCACTTGGCGATTGCGCAGTGACGGCAAACATTCCCGGAATGCGAAATCCATTTACCGTGCAATCAATTTACGATCGCGCGTACAAGGAGACGGCGACCCTAGATCCGGGAACGCCCGACCAAGTGATCCCCAGACTGTTGCCCTATGCGCGTCCCGTTCACGAAGTTGTCTCAGTTGACGTCTTTGTTCCGGGCTGTCCTCCATCCGCCGACGTGATCTATTACACCGTGAGCGAACTGCTTGAAGGACGACAACCAGAGTTGAGTTCACGAACAAGATTTGGAGCGTAAATTTGGCAGAGCGCAGAACAATCGTTATCGATCCCGTGACCCGCATCGAGGGCCACTCGAAGATCACGCTGCATCTCGACGAGCAGGGTCAGGTCGAGGATGCGCGTTTTCACGTAACCCAATTCAGGGGCTTCGAAAAGTTTTGCGAGGGTCGACCCTATTCCGAGATGCCATCGCTGATGGCACGCATCTGCGGTATCTGCCCGGTAAGCCATTTAATCGCTTCGGCAAAGGCTTGTGATGCGTTGCTGGCTGTCAAAATTCCTCCCACTGCCGAAAAGCTGCGTCGAATTTTCGGCCTGGCGCAGGTTGCGCAGTCGCATGCCCTCAGTCTTTTTCATCTGTCGTCTCCAGACCTTCTGCTCGGCATGGACGCCGATCCGGCCAAGAGCAACTTGTTTGGCGTTTTAGAAAAAAATCCAGGCCTGGCTCGCGACGGCATCGCGCTGCGTAAATTCGGCCAGGAGATCATCGAACGACTAGGGGGCAAGCGCATTCATCCCGCGTGGGTGGTGCCCGGTGGGGTCAGTGAACCGCTCAGTCAGGAAGATCGCGACGAGATTTTGAAAACGATTCCCGAGGCGCTGGCCATCGCCGTCCGCAGTCTGGCATGGCTCAAGGGAACAATGGAGCGATTTCGCGACGAAATCGCTTCCTTCGGAAATTTCCCTTCTTTATTTATGGGCACGGTTAAAGACGACGGCGGGCTCACGTTTTATGACGGTAAGCTCCGCATCACCGATTCCAAGGGACAGGTTGTTGCCGATGGACTCGATCCAAAATGTTACTTTGATTTCCTCGGAGAGAAAGTAGAGCCCTGGAGTTACTTGAAGTCGGCCTACTACAAGCCAAAGGGATTTCCAGACGGAATTTATCGAGTTGGCCCACTGGCCCGTCTAAATGTTTCCGATCGTTGTGGTACGCCTCGAGCCGACCAGGAACTCGCCGAATTTCATGAGCTGCAGCGCTCCGCGGTTTTGAGTTCCTTCCATTATCACCAGGCACGGCTGATCGAAATCTTGTATTGCGTTGAAAGACTTGAGCAGTTGCTAAACGATCCTGAAATTCTGTCTACACACGTTCGTGCGTCGGCGCGGCCTAATGAGCTGGAGGGCATTGGCGCGGCAGAGGCTCCGCGCGGCACTCTGTTCCACCATTACAAAATTGACGAGAACGGGCTGATTCGCTGGGCCAATCTCATCATCGCAACCGGCCAAAATAATCTCGCGATGAATCGCAGTGTTCTGCAGGTCGCGCAACGTTATGTGCGTGGCGACAAAATCACTCATGGCATGTTGAACCGCGTCGAAGCGGTCATTCGCGCCTACGATCCTTGCTTAAGCTGCTCAACCCATGCGGCGGGTCAGATGGCGCTGAGTGTCCAGTTGCTAAATCGCGAGGGCAATGTGCTTGATGAAGTAAAGCGCTCATGAATGCGGAATGAGATGAGTGACAGTGTTCTGATCATCGCCTATGGCAATCCGCTGCGCAGTGACGATGGAATTGCCTGGAGAGTGGCGGAAGAAATCAGTAGAACGAGCTCCGCTGCAACAACCCTTTGTGTTCATCAGCTCACGCCGGAGCTAGCCAAAGACATCAGTCGCCCGAGTGCTGTTATTTTCATCGACTCGTCCTGCGATGGCGCACCCGGCGAAGTCCGTTGCAATGCGGTTTATGCCGACCGCTCATCCGAAAATTTTTCTCACAGCCTCGCGCCAGATCAGCTGCTCTCGATTTGTAAGCAGCTTTATGAATCTGAACCATGCGGCTTCCTGGTTTCAATCGCGGGCGAATGTTTTGATCACGGAGAAATCCTCTCTGCCAGCGTCATGAGCGCTCTGCCGCAAGCCGTAGCGGCGGTAAAGAAATTATTAGAGCGTCGATCACTTCTCCAGGCTTAGCAGCTTGGCTTTTGTGTCGAGTCCGCCGGCGAAGCCCGTGAGTTTTCCGGACGACCCAATCACGCGATGGCACGGCACGATGATTGACAAAGGGTTTCTTCCGTTCGCCGCACCCACAGCTCGTGTGGCCCGAGGATTTCCCAGTTGCTTGGCCAGTTGCCCATAGCTGCGCGTCTCTCCAAATGGAATAGCCAGCAAAACCTCCCACACGTCTTTCTCAAAACGCGTGCCTCTCATATCCAGTGGGACGGAGAAAGTTTTTCTTTTACCTGCGAAGTATTCGTCAAGTTGTCTCTCGGTTTCGGTGAGAACTGGATGTTTATTGTCGGCGACCAATTCATTCAATCGTACGCGCCGCGGATTGTCGTTCTCCCAGAGTATTGCCACTAATCCTTTTTCACTTGCCACCAGCTTCAACTTCCCTACCGGCGATTCGATAATCTTGTAAGCGAGCGCCATAATTCCTTTCTTTTGGTCGTTGTCAGGTTTTGGTGCGTTTCGGAGCGCAATGCGATGATCAGCGCGATCTGGCCACCACGGCAGCCCCGTCGGCAGCCCAAAGATGCTGCGCCGCGTAAGCTCGCCATGGCCGCCAGGATTCAGCGCGGCTCAATAAGCTTGCCGGTGTTGTCTTTTCTCCGTCCATCGCCGCGATGCCGCGAAGCAGTCCGATGTCGGTCACGGGAAAGGCGTCCATCTCACGGATCGCGCGCAAGGCAATGTAATGTGCGGTCCATTCGCCAATGCCGCGAATGTTCCGCAGGCGCGAAACTGTCTCTTCGATGCTGCCGAAAGGACGAAACAAGTTCGGATCCGCTACTGCCGCTTCGGCGACAGCCTTCAACGCGGTTAGTCGCGCTCCCGGCATTCCGAGTCCGATCGACTCTGCCGACGCCAATCGCCTCGCCGTCGGAAAAACTCTCGAAAGACCTTCATGCATTCGAAATGATTTAGGGACAGTTCGGCTGTGAAGTGCAACCAATTGGCCAGCCAATTTTCGGGCAGCGACTACGCTGATTTGCTGTCCCAGCACGGCGCGTACCGCGATCTCGAAGCCATCCCAGCCGCCCGGAGCACGCAGTCCCGGACGCTTCGCCACCAAGGGCGCCAGCACTGGATCGCCAGATAGATGACTACCGATGGTTTCGATATCCGCGCCCAGGTCGAACTGACGGCGCACGCGAGCCACAATCGCCGGCAGCAACTTCACATTCGGAAAACGGATACTGACACTGAGGCTGTCGCGTTCGGGCAGGTGGGCCACTTCAATGCTGCCCATTGCGCCATCAACTTCAATCGTGCGGAAGTAACGCTCGGCTTCCACAATTTCGACTCCCGGAATCGCACGCGTCCGCAGAAAGCCAAGCATGCTCTCCCAGTCGTAAGGCGCGCGATAGCGCAGCCTCAGAACGACGTTCTTTTCTTCGATCGCCGCGGAATTCTTCCTACGCAGCGCGCTTGGTGGACGGTGGAATAATTCCATAAAGGTTTCGTTGAACCGGCGCAGGCTGCCGAAACCAGCCGCCATCGCAACTTCTGTCATTGGCATTCGAGTTTCGTGTATCAGTTGTTTGGCGAAAAGCACTCGCCGGGTTTGCGCAACGGAGATTGGCGATGCCCCGAGATGTTGAATAAATAATCTTCGCAGCTGACGTTCACCAAGCCCCAAACGCTCAGCCAGTTTTTCGACGCTTGATCCTTCCCCGTCGAGCGCGCCTTCTGCGATCAGCGCCAGGGCCCGAGAAACGGTATTCGAAGTGCCGCGCCACGAAGCCAGATCAGGCGCGGTTTCCGGCCGGCAGCGAAGGCATGGGCGGAAGCCGGCATCCTGCGCGGCTGCCGCGGAGCTGAAGTAAGTACAGTTCTCAAGCCTGGGAGTGCGCGCGGGACAAATAGGGCGACAGTAAATACCGGTGGATGAAACACCGACGAAAATCAATCCGTCGAAGCGGGCGTCGCGGCTCTGGAATGCGCGATAACAAACCTTACGACTGGGCAATTCCATGAACTGATTTTCGCACTCGCAAACGGTGCAGACTAGCGGTTTTCGGACATGATCATTTCGGATGCTTCTGCCGCTTATTTTTCCTGAATGATCGCGAGGTCCCAGGGTTTGAGGGTCAGGGTTTGCCCTTCTGCGATCGCATCCCCAGTGAGCAACTCCGCGCCAGCGCCGTGCGAGTAATGAATGCCTTGTGGCTCCCCGGAATAGTTGAAGTAATAATAAATAATTTTGCCTTGACGATTGCGCCCGTGCCGCACCCGGACGGACTCAGGAAGGTCCTGATCGGAATCATTCAGGCCGGCACGTTTTAAAACATCTCGAACAACTTCGCGTTGTAATTTGTCAGTTAGAAACGTGCCTTCATAAGTCAGGCTGCCGCTGCCATATTTATTGCGAGTTATTGCGGGGAAATGCCAGTACCGATCATTAAAAGAAGCAATCACCTCCGCGGTGTCAGGCACAATAAACTCCTCCCACACAGAACCGGTGTTCTGTTCGCCAACTCCGTAGGAATCAGGCGTAAGGCGTTCGGGAGCGGGCAGATTTGTGAACTCCTGATAATGGAAACCACATGTAGCGCGCAAAGGCCCAGGCGCCATGACATCACGTACCGTGGAATGTTCGTCGGTAAATCCACTCTTGAACGACATCACCACTTGCCCACCGTTCTTCACGTAATCGGAAATCTGCTGCAACAGCGCGTCTGAAGCGCTGTACAGCGGAGGCACCAGCAGAACTTTGTACTGTGACAGGTTCGGATCTCCTGCCTGTACAAAATCCGGCTCGACGTTCAGTGCATACAACGCGCCGTACATCTGCCCGAGTACAGTCATGTAATTGACTTTGTCGCTGACTGGCATGTAACTAAGCGAGTTGGCTGAATCCGTGCTGACCAGGATCCCGACCTTATTGTCTTTTTTTAGATCGACCAACTCCGGGCCGATCTTCTTCAATTCGCCAGCTACCCGCGATACCTCGGCATAAGTGCGGTTCGGTTCGAGATCGTGCGACAGAACTCCCTTCCAATATGTTTCCTGGCCATAATGCAGAGAACTCCAGTGCCAGTACTCCACCATGTTTGCGCCGGCGGCAAGGTGCGTGTAAACAACTTGCCGCAGCTGCCCCGGGTACTGCGGATATTGCGTCCGGGAATCCCACCCGATGGTTTGCGCGTTTGTCTCCGTTATCAGGAAATTCGAATGCTTCAATGAACGACCGAGGTCGTCGGCCATCCAGATCGTCCGCCCGTTAAGCCTTTCCTGAGTTTCGAAGTATGGGTTTTCCGCCACCACGTCAAGTGAGCGCGCAATCGCCCACTGATCTAAATTAGTATGAACTCCGCCGCTGAAATCCTGAGTAATGAACTGGTCAGGGCGTTTGTACTCGTTTACGATTTTCGCCTGCCAGGCAAGATAATCAGTCACTATGTCGTGCTGGAAATCTTCCCACTCGAGTTTGTACCCGGGATTAAGAATTCCATCGCGCGGCGGCAAGTCTTCCCACTTGTCTACCAGCTGGCCCCAATACGTCAGTCCCCAGATTTTGTTAATGGTTTCCGGCGTCTTATATTTCTGTTTCAGGCGTTCGACAAACGCGGCGTATGTATATTCAGTCGAGACATTGGTCGGGTATGTCTCATTGTCAATCTGGTAGCCGATCACAGCCGGATGATCTTTGAAGTGGCTGATAATTTCTCGAATCACGCGCTCCGCGTGCTGCCGAAAATACGGATTCAGAAAATCGTAGTTCTGGCGGACTCCATAAAATCCGGGCTGCAGTGCATTGGGATAAGTCGGATAGTAAGGATCGCTGAGTGGCGGTGCGGTCCCGGCGTGAAGAACCAGAATCTCCGGATGCTCCTTGTACAACCAGGTCGGGATCGAATAGGTCGGAGTTCCAAGAATGACTTTTATTCCCGCTTGGTGTAGGCGGTCAAGCACGCGCTGCATCCATGCAAACTGGAAATCTCCGTCCCGCGGCTCCCAACTGCTCCACGTCGATTCGCCCACTCGGACTACCGTGATACCCGCCTTCTGCATGAGGTCAACATCTTTGTCCAGACGATCGTAGGGCATGTACTCCGGGTAGTAAGCAACACCGTAAAGAACGTTGTCCATCTTGTCAGGAGCAAAGTTGTGACTCTGTTGCGCGTCAGTTTCACCAACCATCAAACACAGAGTCACTAATGCGAACAACAGCTTTCGTCTCATCATGAATGTTCCCCTTGTTTCCACGCACGGTCTAGCACGCAGAGTACACGTTTTCTAATCGTTACTGATCAAACACGCGCCGAGGATCGCAATGATGACCGTCAGGTTGTAGAAACTTTCGCGCGGATTAAGTGCGATGACGCCAACGCAGTCGACCGCCGCAAGATCAAACTGGTGCTCAGCGGATATTCTTTTCGTCCACTACTCGCAGCTTCTTCAGTGACATCATTCATCAGCGCCTGAAAGGCAATTCGTGCCAATTCGGTCTGCGACATCCGAACTGTAGTCAAGGGAGGGGTAATGAATTCGGAGAACCTTATATCATCGAAACCCACCACTGAAAGATCATGCGGAACTTTAATGCCAAGGTCGTACGCTTCACGCATCACGCCAATGGCGGTCATGTCGTTCGAGCAAAACACGGCGGTCGGCGGCGTCGGCAATCGCATCAGGTCTCCTAAAGCTCTCATGCCGCCTTCCATGGTGTGATCGCCTACAACTAACATCTCCGGCGCAACCAGCAGCCCGATCTCGCTCATCGCCTGGCGAAACGCTTCTTTTCGAGCTTCCGCAGACTTCAAGTGCGTTGGGCCAGCGACAAATGCAATGGAAGTGTGGCGAAGCGCCGCCAGATGCTGAACCGCTTGCCTGATGCCATTCTGATAGTCAATCCGAATGTTGCTGACTTTCGCAGCGTTCGGGCCGACATCGACAAACACGAGAGGAACTTTGCGCAATCGGAGATCATCGAGCAGCGATTCCTCCATACCGAACGTGAGGATCGCCACGCCATCGACCCGGCGTTCGATCATTCGCCGCACCGAAGATTTCATTCGCGTGCTGTCATGCACGGTCGATGTCAGAAGAATCTCGTAATTATTTTGTACGGCGAGCTCTTCAAAAGTCTGAACGATTTCCGGAAAGAAAGGATTGGTGATTTCAGAAACTACAAGTCCAAAAATCCGGCTCTTGCCGGAAACCAGTGCACGTGCCTGAGTATTCGGGTAGTAGCCAAGCTCGTCTACAACCTTCCACACTCTCTTGGCTAATTGCGGGTCAACGGTCGGAACACGATTAATTGCCCGAGAAACAGTTGCTGTCGAGACCTTCGCCCGTCGCGCGATTTCCTTGATATCCATGGTGACACTTACGAGCAGGGATGGTAGCACAGTGAGAATACGTTTGCCAGGATTTGAGTTCCAGCCTGCCTCTATTGCACGCTGGTGAAGTCGACGGTCGTCTTCAACGGCAAAGTAATGGTAACTCTGCAACCGCGTTGCTCGGTGCGATTTGAAAGTTCGAGCGAGCCTCCATGGGCTTCGGCAATCTGACGTGAAAGCACCAGTCCGATACCACTGCCCGCTGGTTTGGTTGTATAGAACGGGACGAACACGTTGCTGGGATTCATGAGCCCCGGACCGTTGTCGTCGATGGTGAGAACAACTTCTCTTCCACTCAGCTTCCAGGTCAGCTCAATTCTTGGTTCATCAAGCGAACGTTTAGACCCGTTGGAATTTTCGGCTGCGTCCGCCGATTCAAGCACTGCATCGGCCGCATTCCTCAGCAGGTTAATCAGCATTTGTTCGAGTTGGTCCGGATCTGCCATCAGATTGATATCTGGACCAGGAATCAGAGCGACCGGAACTCGAGGCTCCATGGCAGTGATTCTTCTGGCGACAGCTGACACTGAACAGTTCTTCAGAACTGGTGGCGGCATTTGCGCCAATTGGCGATAAGCCTGAAGAAAACGATTGAGCGAAGCTGCCCGGCTTTCGATGATTCCCAGCCCTCGTTCAAAGTCTTCGCGTTCTTCATTCCCCAGGTCGACTCCGGAGAGCCGCGCGCTCAGGCTCCCGGCGATGGATTTGATAGGTGCTAGTGAATTATTCAACTCGTGCCCCATCACGCGAATCAATCGCTGCCACGCTCGCCGCTCTTCTTCACGCAAGGCACGGCTTACATCGGAAAGGACAACCAGGGTATGCGGAACACCTCGTTGGCGGAATGCACTTCGACGAACGAACCAGCGCGCGCCGGTTCCGAACTGAAGCTGAACAAGCGTCTCGTTCTCGCAGGACAGAGAATTATCCAGGCGCAACTCGGTAGCCGTTCTTCCCAGTAACAGGATCGAGGGTTGTTGGAGTAACTTTTCTCCGGCAGAATTCAACAGCCGCAACCGGCTTGCCGGATCAAACGCAAAAATTGGAATCTCAACTTCTTCTACTACCCGCTGCAACAGAGCCGCGGCTTCGATTGCGCCGGTCCGATGCTGTGCGAGTAGATCAGCCAGGGCGTTCACTTCGAGAGACAATTCACCCAGAGCATCGTTAGGAACCGCCAGTCGAGCTCTAAAGGAATAATCCTCATCCCGCAACGCGCCGACGACGTTGGCCAAAGTTTGCAACGGCCTGACCACGTGATCATGAAGTGCAAGACCTATCAGAAAACACGCAAACAACTCGCTGCCTAACAAAAGAAGTTTGGAACCAACCGACCAGGGCTGCTGCCAAATGAGAATTGCACTCACTAAAAGTGTCGGCGCAACCAGAAAAAATGCGAAGCGGTTTACGCGTCGCTCGAATGGTGCGCGATGACGTTTTGCTTTTTTAGGTTTGAACGAGCCGCTCGCGCCTGGGCTAGAGCCCATATTTTTCCATCCGCCGGTACAAAGCTCCGCGACTCAGGCCAAGGGCGTCCGCGGCCTGACTTACGTTGCCTTGAAAGCGTTGCAGTGCTTTGCGAATAAGGATACTTTCAACCACCTCCAGACTCAATTCTTCTAAGTTATGAGCTTGAGCACGCTGAGAATGTAAGCCGAGATCGCCGGGCTGGATCTGGTCGGTTCGGCACATCAATACAGCACGCTCCAGTGTATGTTCAAGCTCCCGCACATTGCCCGGCCATCCGTATTGAAGCAGGACCTGGAGAGCTGAGGGGTCGAATCCTTTCACCTGGCGTCGATATCGAGTCGCATATTGGGAGAGAAAATGCGTGGCCAGCGCCGGAATATCTTCCTTTCGTTCGCGCAACGCCGGCAGGTGCAACTCGACAGTATTTAATCGAAACAACAGGTCTTCGCGGAATTGCCCGCTCTGGCACGCCGACTGAAGATCGATGTTGGTCGCGGAGATTACGCGCACGTCAATGCTTTTACTTCGGGATGAACCCACGCGTTCCATCTCTCGCGATTCCAGCACCCGCAGGAGTTTGGCCTGTTGGTGCATAGGAACGTTTCCGACTTCATCCAGAAAAATCGTCCCGCTGTCAGCCAATTCAAATCGCCCGATGCGGTCGGTGCGGGCGTCAGTAAACGCTCCTTTCACATGGCCGAATAATTCACTCTCAAAAACACCTTCAGCAAGGCCCCCCGTATTCACCGTGATTAAAGGCCGGCTGCTGCGAAGCGACAGCGCATGAATGGTGCGCGCGACAACTTCTTTGCCGGTGCCGTGCTCCCCGGTGATCAACACGTTCGCGTCTGAAGGCGCGATACGAGTGATTGTCTCCAGTACCGGAACCATGCCCGGAGCGGCAGCGATCAACTCCGGCCGTCCTTGAGCGTTCAGCAGCCGATTTTCGGCGGTCAGGCGCTCGGCCTCCTGCAGCGCGCGATGCAGTTCCACCTGCGTTCGCAAAATGGAAAGCAGCCGCTCGTTTTCCCACGGCTTCTGAATGAAATCACGCGCTCCACGACGCATGGCTTCTACCGCCAAGTCAACATTTCCCCATGCCGTCATCACGATTACCGGCAACGTGCTGTCGAGCGCAACGATTTGCGAAAGCAGATCAAGACCTTCGCGGCCTGACGTTGTGTCGCGCGTATAGTTCAGATCGATGAGGACGGCGTCGTACTGCGCAGTGCTCAACGCCTCGCGTGCGAATTCAGGCGAACGCACAACATCGACTCTGTAACCTTCAGGCTTTAGTAAGAGCTGGATGGCATCCAGAATGTGCTGCTGATCATCGGCGGCCAGAATTCGGGGCGCTTGGACAGTTTTCGTCAAAGCCGTCGGGACCGTGGCTTCTCGCGACTTAGTCGAGGTGGGCATGATAGTACTTAGGTCTACAAGCAGTCAGACCTAGGGCGCGGAACTGCTAATCATACCCTTGATCGCTGCCTGGATCTGGATTCCATTATGTTCCAAAGTGCTCGCCGTGGCACGATCCAATTCTACCTTCGCCTTCTCATACACGGTCTTAGCCGTTACCAGGTCGAGTTCGCTGAGCGCCAGATCGCGTTGCGCGGTCATGGTTTGAAAAGTTGATCCCGCTCCGAGACTCTGCTCTTTTTGTGTGATTTCAAAAGTACGCTGCGCCAGATCACGCGCCTTTTGCGCAGCGTCGACTCGGGCAGCGGTTTGCGCCAGCGCATACTCGGCATTGCGCACTTCAATCCGAATCTGCTTCCTCAATTGTTCGCGGCGTAATTCAGCCTGGCGATATTCAAGCTCGGAACGATATTGATCGGACTTCGCCACTCGGTTACGGATGGGAATGTTCAGATTGAATCCAACGTAATAATCTGGAGCAGTGTTGTTGAAAGAATTCGCGATAGCTCCGCCAAAATCGGTAGGCACGGTCGATACATTGGGGACGCCTGGAATGTTGTACCCCGGATTCAACGGCCCCGCCAACCCTGACCCACCGTAGAATGCCACCAGCGAAAGCGACGGCAAAAGGGCGTTGCGCGCGGCCTTGCCGCTGATCCGACGATTTACAAGATCAATATCCGACTCCTGTAGTTCCGGCCGATCTCGCAGCGCCTGATCGATCAGCGCCTGCACCGACTGATTCGCGGCTGAAGGCGCAGCCGTCTGAGCACGGTCGGTAGGGACAACATTAATCGACTCTAGCACCGGGTCATCCAGGCTCTTTGTCAGCGCGTTCTTCATGAGCAGCTCCTGCAATTGCAGGCTGGTGCGGGCGACAGTCAGATCTTGAGCACGCTTTGAAACTTCAGCTTCGGCCTTCATTACGTCCATAGCAGGAATGCTTTGCAACTGCAATTGCTTTTTCGCGTTGTCGAGCGACTGCTGTGCAAACGCCACCGACTGCTCGTTCACCTGGGCCTGCTCGTAAGCGTCTACCAAATCCCAATAAATATTTTCCACCTGCGTCACTGTGGCCATCACTTGGTCTTTGAAGCCGATGTCAGAAATCTTCTTGTCATTTTTTGCTATGCGAAGGTAGCGCAGATTGGGGCCAAATCCGAATCCTGACAGCAGTTGCTGTTGGAACGAGACCCGGTACATCGATCCCAACGCCGGAGAAAGATTGAAGAAAGGACTATTCGTGGTCTGGCGATTGTTGTTGAACTCAAATGAAAAACTGGAACCAGTCGGAAACGCCTGCGCAACGCCGAAATTCGCCTGTCCGGTATTAAGCTGCAATAAAGGCACGCCGTAAATCTGAAGATTAGCCAGCGGCGTAGTCTGGTGCTCTTCGCCAAAAGTTCCAATGATCACGGGATCATACGATTGCACCGCGGTGCCGACGCCTAACGTTGACTGCACAAGTCCGGACGCGCCAGCACCCGCCCCACCCGCACCTGCGGTTGTACCGCCAGCTCCTGCGCCTGGCGCCCCAGTTCCGAATCCTCCGACACCTCCGCCCGGTGTTCCTTGAACCACGCCGGTATTTACTCCTCGGAATACTCCGCCAGCCTGAGTGCGCAAGATATCCATATCGGCGATTGGCAAGTTGTAACGCGCGATTGCGATATCGAGATTATTTTCCAACGCGAGACGAATCGCATCCTTCAAAGACAGATACAATTTGCCGTCACGAATCAGCTGCGTCAATCCGGGAGAGTTCGCTAGCGACGGCTCAGGGGTGGTGGCCGCCATGTACGCGCTGAAGGGGCTTCGCGACTTGGGCATCTCGAGCGAAACCGATCCGGTGGTCTGAGCCGAAGCTGAAGCTGTCAAACCAATCAGCAGCCAGGCTAGCAAGTTGCGAAAGTGCTCACGGCACCTCATTGGTTCACCGCCTGGTGCGCCTGCAGTTCTGGGTTTGCGGTATCACTAACCACCCAACCGTCGCGCAACTGAATAGTGCGGGATCCGTAGGCCGCGTTCGCGTCGGAGTGAGTGACTTGAACAATGGTTGTACCTTGCTGATTTAGTTCGCGAAACATTTCCATGATTTCTTTGGCCTGTGAAGAGTGCAGGTTGCCGGTGGGTTCGTCAGCCAGTAATAAAGGTGGCTTGTGAATCACAGCGCGCGCGATTCCTACCAATTGTTGCTGACCACCCGAGAGCTGGCTGGGGAACAAATCCTTTTTAGCCACCATCTGAAATCGGTCGAGCGTGTCGGCAACCATACCCTGCCGCTGACGGTTTGCAATGTCTTTGTAGGAAAGCGGCAGGTCGATGTTCTCCCGCACTGTGAGATCGTCGAGCAGGTGATAACTCTGAAAAACCATGCCGATTTTTCGCTTGGCTAGATCAGCGCGCTGTTTACGCTTTAACTCATGCACCGGCTGCTCGCCAAACCAGTACTCGCCATTCCATGCATCATCAAGTAGCGCCAGCACATTTAACAAAGAAGACTTCCCCGCACCGGAGGGTCCCATGATGGTGATGAATTCGCCTTCGCGAATTTCCAGGTTCACCCGCCGCAGCACAAAGAATTGTCCGGCTGGAGTTTTATAACTGCGTTCTAAATTCTTGAGTTGAATCATATTTCTCCTAAATGTCTTCTTTACTCGTAACGCAGCGCTACCATGGGGTCGACATTCGCCGCGCGACTGGCGGGAATAAGTCCTGCAATCGTCGCAACCATGCCTAGCAGTCCAACCACCGCGACCAATGACAGCGGGTCTGTACTCTTCATCTCAAAAAGAAATCGCTGCAGGACTTTGCTGCTTGCCAGTGCCAAGGGAACTCCCGCCGCCAATCCGATGACTAGCAGGAATAAGCCTTCGCCGAGCACCAACTGCAGCACGTCACTTCTGCGCGCGCCCAGGGCCATGCGAACTCCGATTTCACGTGTGCGGCCGGCAACGGTGTACGACATCACTCCGTACAGTCCAACGCACGCCAGCAACAAAGCGAGGCCCGCGAAGAATGCGGAGAGCTTGGCCAGCGCAATTTGATCGGCCGCGCTATCGTTGACCAGACTGTCCAGCATTTTTACAAATGCAATCGGCAGGCGAGGATCGCCAGCCTTGATCTGACTCATTACGTTCGCGACAGCAAGGGACGATACACCTTGAAACTGGGCTTCGAGCACGATCTGTGAAGGCTCAGGGACCTGCTGAAATGCCATGTAGAACCGCGGTTTCACTGCTTCCCGTATTCCACTGCCGTGGTCCTTGGCGTTCCGCGAGATGCCAACAATCGTAAGCGGTTTATCGAGCCACGCCGAATCGTCGATCTTGAACTGCCGGCCGATTGGATTCTCGCCGTGGAAAAAATACTTCACCATGGCTTCGTTCACGACGGCTACTCTGGTCGAAGTACTGGTATCCTGCGCCTCAATGCCACGCCCCGCGAGAATGGGGATTCCGACGACTCCGAAGTAGTCGGGCCCAACGTAGTCCTCTCTAGCAACGCGATCATCAATTTGCGACGCATCGAAGCCGGGAACAATGATTGCGTCGGCGCTTTCAGTTCCGGCGAACAATCCGTTCGTGGAATAAGTGACTGCGCGTACGCCCGGCGTACCCGAGAGACGGGCAACCAGTTGGTCAGCGAGAGTCTTCATGTTCTGGTTGTTGTACCCGGCGCTGGTGGGATCGGTTCGTGCGATGACTAGATGGTCGCGGTCATAGCCGAAATCCTGTGTCATTAGTTTTTGCAAACTGCGCACCAGAAGCCCCGCCGCAAACAGCACGAGCAGAGATAGAGCGACCTGTCCCGCAATCAATCCTTTACCGAGCCCGAAGCGCGACTTTGTTCCCGAGGTCGTCCGATTCGCATCGCTCAGTGCAGGAGACACCCGCACCCGCAATGTTCTAAGAGCAGGCACCAGCCCGAACAGGACACCGGTGACAACAATCGCGCATAGGGTGAAAGCAAACACGCGCAGATCGGGTACAAGTGGAAGCGTGGCACCAGATTCGAAGATGCTGACCAGAACCCCCACGCCCCAAATGGCGAGGATAGAGCCAGCGATTCCACCGATAAACGCGAGCAAAATACTCTCCGTAAGGAGTTGTTGAAGAATCCGGTGAGGGGTTCCGCCAATCGCCAGCCGTACGGCAATTTCTCTGCTGCGAACTGACGCGCGTGCCAACAGCAGGTTCGCAACATTCACGCAGGCGATCAGCAGCACCAGTCCCACCATACCCATCAACAGTAATAACGGAACTTTGTAACTGGCGCGCAAGTCAGAAAGGCCGCCACCGCCAGGAGAAACAGCGATGTGCAAGTTGCGAATCGCATTTCGATCATCGGCAGACAGCGCAGCACCGTAATTTCCTTTGCCTGCCTGCTGGAAAATGACGTTGAGATTGGCTTCTGCTTGGGCCGGAGTTATGCCAGACTTTAGACGTCCGATGAGCGAGAGCCATGACGTATTTCCTGCGTTGCGCCAATGCCGCCCGCGCACGATCTCCGGTTGCATGCTCAGAGGCACGTACAACGCCATCTGCTCGCCCACCACATCTCCCTCGAAAGCTGGCGGCGCAACGCCAACCACCGTGAAACTGTAACCATTCAGCCGAATGTCCTTGCCCACGATCGTTGGCGACAGCGCAAATTTTCTTTTCCAATAGCTGTACCCCAAAACAACCACTGGATTTGCGTTTTCGGCAGTATCGTCCGAGGCGGAAAATAATCTGCCGGATGCAGCATTGAGGCCGAGGACGGAAAAATAATTCCCGCTGACCATCCGGCCGGTCACCTTTTCGTCAGCACTTCCGCCCTGCCCCGTGTCGATAACGATGTGATGATCGCTGCCGCCGGCACACAGGCCACTAAAAACTGAACTTTGATCGCGCAGTTCCTTATATAAAGGATAGGAAAACACGTCCGTCCGAGGCGTCCCGTTCGATCGCTGGTTGGGATCGGC
>Ga0157372_10000746_pt1 | contig 35404 bp, 37 predicted proteins | sample C55metaG_FD_115307 | JGI IMG/M metagenome (GOLD analysis project Ga0157372, IMG submission 115307) | Corn rhizosphere microbial communities from Kellogg Biological Station, Michigan, USA - C5-5 metaG | ecosystem: Host-associated > Plants > Roots > Rhizosphere > Soil | place: USA: Michigan...
AGCGCGTTGCGGAAGGCCCAGGGCCGGTTGGCCGCCGCGATGCCGGGCTTGGCCGAGGTCGGGGTGATGATCGGCGTCTTGCCCTGGACCGCGACCGGGAAGGTCACCTCGGACTCGCCGCTGAACAGCGGCCCCACGATCGCCACCACCCCGTCGCTGCCGATCAGCTTGCGGGTGAGGTTGATCGCGTCGGTGTTCTCGCCCCGGGTGTCGTAGATGACCAGCTTCAACGCCTCGCCCTTGTCCTGGAACATCTTGATCGCCACCTGCTGGTGGGCCCCGTAGGAGGCGCCCTTGCCGGACAGCGGCATCAGCACCCCGATCTTGGGCTGGGCCGCGGCCGGGACCGCCGAGCCCAGGAGGGCGGAGACGGCGCAGAGCGCCAGTACGAAGGGTCCGAAGGTCTTGCGGTGCGACGCCATGGGTTCGTCCTCCTGGGGGGTGAGCTGCGCGATCATCGGCGGAGCGTCCGTCGCGACCGGGTCCGGGCCGAGCGGGGACGGCGGCGCGCGGGCGGCGCGGGGGCCTCGCCGTCGACGCGCTCGACCTCGGCGCTCCGGAGGAAGTCGCTCTCGAGCTGGGAGAGGTGGGCCTCCATCCAGACCGCGGCCTCCTTGCCGTCGTGCCGCGCGACCGCGTCGGTGATCTTGCCGTGGAAGAACCGGGCGAACGACCGCTGGACCGGGCCCGCGGTGCCGGCGGCGTGGCTCATGACCTCGGTGGCGAAGAAGTCGGGCAGGAAGCCCCGGACATATGGGTTGCCGCTCGCCTGGGCGAGGGTCTGGTGGAAGAGGCGGTTGCTCTCCACGAAGGCCTCGGTGGAGTCGGGATGCTCCTCCAGCATTCGGATGGTCTTGTGCAGCGTGTTCAGGTGGTCATCGGTCGCCCGGAGCGCGGCCAGCTCCGCCACCTTCGGCTCGATGATTCTCCGGAACTCGAGCGAGTGCTGGAAGCCGTGCCGTCCGAGGGGCTGGAGCGAGGCGAAGGAGTCACGCGCGATCTCGGTGCAGTGGGGGGTGGTCACGACGCCGCCGGTCCGCCCGCGCCGCACCGTCACGAGCCCGAACAGCTCGAGGATCCGGACCGCCTCGCGTACCGAGGCCCGGCTCACCCGGAACTGCTGGGCGAGGGCCCGCTCGGTGGGCAGGCGCTCGCCGGGGGCGATGCGGCCCTGGGCGATCGCGACGCGGAGATCCTGGAGGACGCCTTCGAAGATGCGGTGGGAGGTCATTGGTCAGACCGATTACTCCACGGCCCGACCATTGTCAAGACGGCGGCGGCCGAGGTATCTTCCCGTCGGGAGGGGACCATGAAAGTCGGCGTCTTCGTCACCAACCAGAACCCGCTCGGGACCGACATGGTCTCCGCGCTCGACGACCAGTTCGCCATGACGCGCCTCGCCCGCGATCGCGGCTGGGACGCGGTCGGCACCGGCCAGCACTACCTGAGCGAGGGCATGAGCCAGCTCCAGCTCATTCCGTTCCTGGCGCGTCTGGCCGCCGAGGCCGGAGAGATGACCGGGGTGGCCGGCGTGCTGCTCGTCAACCTGCACAATCCGGTCGAGGTGGCCGAGTGCATCGCGTCGCTCGACGTCATCTGGCGCGGCAACTTCGTCTTCGGCGTGGGGCTCGGCTATCGCGAGGTCGAGTTCGACGCGTTCAAGGTGCCGAAGGGGCAGCGGCTGCGGCGGTTCGAGGAGTGCCTGGAGATCGTCAAGCGCCTGTGGACCGAGGACACGGTCAGCGTCGAGACCGACGTGTGCACGCTCTCGAACGTGACCCTGACGTGCCGCCCGGTCCAGAAGCCGCACCCGCCGATCTGGTTCGCGGCCAACAACGACGCGGCGGTGCGCCGGGCGGCTCGCCTGGGCGACACGTGGTTCGTGAATCCCCACGCGACCATGGCCAGCATCACCCGCCAGATGGGCCTCTACCGCGAGGAGCTCGCGCGCCTCGGGAAGCCGCTGCCGCGGGTGCGGCCGCTCATCAAGGAGATCTACTGCGCGAAGGACCGGCGGACGGCGCTGGAGCTGGCCGGGCCGCATCTCGGCGCGAAGTACCGCACCTACGCCTCGTGGGGCCAGGACGCGGTGCTGCCCGACGGGGACACCTTCCGCCAGCCGTTCGAGGAGCTCCTCCGCGACCGCTTCGTGCTCGGCAGCCCGGAGGAGTGCTACGAGCAGCTCCGCCCGTGCTGGGAGGCGGCCGGCGCGAACTTCCTCTTCTTCCGCACGCACTGGCTCGGCATGCCGCTGGCCCACGCGCTGGCCAGCATGCGGCTCATCAGCGACGAGCTGCTGCCGGCGCTGCGGCAGGTCCGCTCCGACGCTCGCTAGGGGGCCGAAGGTGAAGACGTAGGCCCGCACGCCCGGCTCTCTTGCCGCGATGGTCAGCACGTGGGGTCCCCGGGGCGCGCGGGCGATGAGGCGCAGCATCCCGGATCGGTCGAACCGGGCCACGCCGTCGGACCCGACGTCGGCGCCGCGGGCCTCGCCGACCGGCTTGCCGTCCAGCATCACCTCGACCGTGGCCCGTCCGGAGGCGCCCGGCTGCATCACCAGGTTGACCTCGCCGGCGGTGAAGGGGAGGACGATCCGGCCCGGCCCGCCCTGGAGCTCGACGTACTGCGGGGTGCTCCGCCAGCTCCCTTCGAGGGTCACCGCGCCCCGCTCGCGCCGGTCGGTGCCGAGGTAGGTCTCGCCCGTGATGCCGGCGTACGACGGCTCGCGCGTCCTCGCGAAGGCGGACGCTTCGGGACTGACGGCGGGAAGGGCGGCTCCCGGGTGGGCCGCGAGCAGGAGCCGCCGGATCTCCATCTCGATCTCGGCGTAGCGGCCCTCGCCCACCCACCGCTTCACCAGCTTGCCACTGGCATCGAAGAGGTACTTCGCCGGCCAGGCGTCGTTGCCGAAGGCCTGCCACGTGGCGAAGTCGTTGTCGAGGGCGATCGGGTAGGTGAGCCCGTGCTCACGAATCCCACGATCGATGTGCTCGGGCCGCTTTCCGAACTCGAACTCGGGCGCGTGCACGCCGATCACGACCAGGCCGCGGCCGGCGTAGTCGCGGTGCCACGCCTTGACGTAGGGCGAGGTGCGGATCCAGTTGATGCACGTGTATTTCCAGAAATCGACCAGGACGACCTTTCCGCGCAGCGTGTCGGCGGTCAGGGGCGGGGAGTTCACCCAGCGCTCCACCGTGAACGGAGGCAGGTCGCCGGCGGCGCCCGGGGACGCGGCACCGAGAGCGCCGGCCCCCAGGGCGGCGCCGAGCAACACGAAGGGCAGGCTGGCTCTCATGCGCGGGTCAGCGCGTCTCGCCCCAGAACGCGAGAATGGCCGCGACCAGGTCGTCCGGGCACTCGGAGGGCAGGAAGTGCCCGCAGCCCTGGCCGATCGAGCCGCCCTTGACGCGGTCACCGAGGGTGGCCACCGTCGCGCGCAGGGCGTCGCCGACGCCGTCGCTCGCGCCGAGCGCCAGCACCGGCATCGGCAGCCGCTTGGTCGCCCGCACCCGGGCCTGAGCGAGCCCTTCGGGGCTGAAATTGGCGCGGTACCAGTCGAAGCCCGCGCGGGCGGTTCCGGGGGAGGAGAAGACACGCACGTATTCGTCGAGCGCGGCGGGCTCGATCGCGTGGGTGCGCGTGGTCTTCGTGGCGAACAGCCAGGTGAGATAGGCGCGCTCGCGCCCCTGCACGAGGATCTCGGGCAGGTCGTTCAACCGATTGAAGGCGAATTGCCAGGCCTTGAGGTTCACCGCTTCGCTCGGGACGCCCGCGGGCGGGAGCGGCGTGACGCCGGGCACGTTGGATTCGGTCAGGACCAGTCGCTTGACCTCGCCCGGATACGCCACCGCGTGGGCGTGGGCGATCCAGGTGCCGACATCGTGCGCCACGATGTCGACGCCGCCGGGGCGGGCGAGCCCGGCCGCCGACAGGAAGCCGTGCAGGTCGCGGGCCGCGGTGTCGAGATCGTAGCCGCCTTGCGGCTTGTCGCTGTCGCCGAAGCCGCGCGGCTCCAGCACGTAGACCTCGCGCCCCGCCTCGACGAGAAGAGGAATGACCTTGCGCCAGGCGATCCAGCTCATCTCCGGCCAGCCGGGGATCAGGACCACCGGCTCACCCGAGCCCGCGGTCACCGTAGTGGACACGGAGGCCGTCGATCCGGACCACGTGGTGGGCGACCTCGCCGAACGGCCCCGCCGCCGTCTGCGGCCAGGCCGGGCTCGCGCCGCAGACGGTGAGCAACAGGACGAGCCAGGCGACGACACGCATCGGCCACTCTCCTCTCGCCCCGTCCTCCGCGGGCGCAATCGTGGGCTCGCCGAGGCCATCCGGTGCGGGCCCGATGGTGCGCGTCCGGGGAGGGTGTGTCAAGCAACGGCGGCGCAGCGGCGGCTCGAAAAAAAGCGCGCCGGGAGAGGCTCGGCGGCCTCTCCCGGCGCGTGACTGCAAGCGGGTCGTGGTGGCGGGCTAGGCCGGCCGCCGCTTCGACGCGTACCAGCCGGCGAGCGTCAGCGAGAAGCCCACCAGCCCGAGCGTCACCGGCTCCGGCGTCGCGGCCAGCGGCGGATCGGGATTCGACGGATCCGTGGGATTCGTAGGTCCGGTCGGGTCGGTGGGATCGGTAGGTCCGGTGGGTCCCTGTACGGTCCCGTCGTCCACCACGCTGAGGCTCGAGAGCGCGTACTTCGCGTTGAAGTCGGCGTCCGCGGCGAGGCCGTCATCCCTCCGGACGAAGAACCCGATCCCGGGCTGGCCGTCCTTCCAGGTGTCGTCGGTGGCGGTGTAGATCGGGACGCCGTTCACCGAGGCGGTGAAGGTGTTTCCGGACGCCTTGGCCGAGATCACGTCGCCGTCCTTGAGCCCGCCCACCTCGTTGTTCGCGCCCCCGGTGTGGTTGACGAACGTGTAGTCACCGAGGTCACCGTTCCAGCGGACCAGCGTCACGTTGCCGCCGGTGTCGAAGCTCATCTCGTAGCCGCGCGTCTGGGTCGCGCCACCCCCCATGCGGAAGAGCAGCTCCACCTCGTGCGTCTGCCCGTCCGCGATGTTCGAGGCGAGATGCACCGTCGCGGTGATCGTCACGTCCGGAGAGAAGCCGGAGAGGGTCGCGTTCGAATCGTTGAACGCGGCCGGGTTCGCGAGGTTGCCTACCTGCGTCCCGAACGCGAGGCCTCCGGCGGTTTGCACGTTCGCCCACAGTGGGCTGATGTGGCTCCAGGCTCCGCTCTCCGAGATCGGATTCTCGTTGGCGGAGAAGTCTGTCGTGTAGATCGGGGCCGCCCAGGCCATCGACGCGCAGGCGAGCAACAGCCCGAGAGTGCCGAGCCATACCATGTGGAATCTCCAGAAACGAGGATTCATCGAGCGAGTTCGCAGAGTGTATGAAGCGTGTCGGATCGTGTCAATTTGTTTTGCGTTCTGAACCGCTTCGAATCACCTCGAATCGCGCTCGCGATGGCCACCGCAGGCGCTCACGACGATGGCGCGCAAAGGATGCGCTCTGATAGAGAACGGCGGAACCCACATCGCTGCAACCTTTGCGTTTCCGAGAGGAGCAAGCGGCGACTCACTGTGGATAGTGTGGGCGTGAAGCCCACGCGCGCTCGATCAGCTCGTTAGCGTCGAGCAGGCCGAGCTGCACCGGTACCGAGGCCTCATCCCAGTGGACGTGCTCGTTGGACAGCTTGCCGTCACGGAAGGTCACGATCGCCACGATCGGGCACTCCACGCGCCGGCCGGTGGGCGCGATCCCGTGCAGCATCCACTCCATCTCGATGGTGTGGGTGAACCGGACGATCGTCTCGTCGACGAGCCGGTCGGTGCCGATGGCCCCGGAGATCGGAACCAGGTCGGTGTCGGGCCGATTCGATGCGCTGTGGCCAGCGGTGGGGCGCCGCCGGACGGGGCGACCCGGAGTCCGGGCAAGGATCCGCAAGCGGGCCCGGCCAGGCCGGCCGCGGGCCTCGGCGAGCCGGCTACGAGGTGCTCGGCCGCCTCCCGGAGGACGCCCTCACCGCATCGCGGGCACGTGCGCCTTCAGGAACCGGCGAGCGTGCTCCACCACCTCGTCGATGTGCGCCGGGGAGTCCTTCCACGGGTAGATGGTGACCTCCGAGTTCGGGGCCAGGCTCGCCACCTCCATCGCGACCTTGTAGGGGTGCGCGGGCACGTCGTCGGGCGCGATCAGGAGCGGGGTCTTGATCGAGCGCACGAAGTCGCGCGAGACGGTGAAGACGAAGTCGGCGCGGTTCGTGTACATGCTGGTGAGGAAGGCGTGGACCGTGTCCATGGTCACGTCGGACCGCTTCTCGCAGAGCTGCGGGCCCCAGCCCTTGATGTTGTTCTGGTAGAAGAGGTCCGGGAGCTCGGGCCGGTAGCCGCTCGGCTGCATCATCGCGGCGGCCACGACGCGCTCCGGCGCTCGCCGGATCAGGTTGTGGATCATGGGCCCGCCGATGCAGAAGCCCATCACCAGGAACTCCCGGATGCCCAGGTGGTCCATCAACCCGAGCTGGTCGTCGGTGTAGGCGTCCCAGGGGCGATCGATCTCCAGCGGGCCTCGGGACTGGCCGGGATTCGCATTGCGCAGGTCGGCGCAGATGCAGCGGAAGTCGCCCTGGTACCGCTCCATGGGGTCGAAGGGCGAGGCGGTCTGCCAGGACGAGAGGGCCGAGTTGAGGCCCCCGCCGGGGATGAGGAGCATGGGAAAGCCGGTGCCGACCTCCCGGTAGTGGATGCGGACGGGGCCTCTCTCGTAGAACGGCATGGCGATTCTCCTCCTCCGCGAGTCGCGGTTGCTCTAACGTATGGGCAGCGCGACAGTAGCCCGGTGGTCGAGGGGTCGTCAATATGCGGAAAGGACGAGCATGGATCACGTCGAGTTCGATCGGGAGCCCCCCCGCAACCTGACCACGCTGGTCATCGCGTTCGGGGGATGGATCGACGCCGGCCGCGCCGCCACCGGCGCCCTGCGTCACCTGGCCCGTGACCTCGGGGCGGAGCGGCTCGCGCGCATCAACCCCGAGGAGTTCTTCGTGTTCACCCAGGAGCGGCCCAAGGTGCGGCTGCGGCCGGACGGGGGCCGCGACATCTTCTGGCCGCGGAGCGAGTTCCAGTCGTGGGAGCCGGGTGATGGCCGGGACGGCCTCCTGCTGTTCCGGGGCCCCGAGCCCCACCAGCGGTGGCAGACGTACGCCAAGGCGTTCGTCGACCTGGCCGAGCGCTGTGGGGTCAAGCGGATCGTCTCGCTGGGCGCGCTCCTGGCGGGCGCCCCGCACACCCGGCCGGTGCGGGTCACCGCGCGCTGCACCGATTCGGGCACCCGGGAAGTGCTCGAGGCCTGGGGGATCTATCGCCCGCCGACCTACGAGGGCCCGACCGGCATCTCCACGATCGTCCTGGACGCGGCGGAGCGGCGCGGCATCCAGCACACCGGCTTCATGGGGCAGGCGCCGCACTATCTGCCCGACACCGAGAACCCGGCCGCCATCGAGGCCCTGGTATCCTACGTCGCCCGTCTCCTCAACCTGAGCCCGGACATGTCGCGCTTCGCCGAGGCCATCCGGGAGTTCCGCGTGCAGTGCGACCAGGCGGTGGCGCGCGACCGCGCGACCCGCGAGCACGTCCGGAAGCTGGAGCAGGAGTACGACGCCAGCGCGAGCGAGGAGCAGGCGCCCCTGCCGGAGGGCGAGCTCGACACCGGCAAGCTCATGCGCGATCTGGAGGATTTTCTGCGCAAGCAGCGGGGCGGCGACGGGGAAGAGACGGCGGATCCGGGCTCGACCGGAACCGCCTAGCGCGGGCGGGCGCAGTGCACGCATCGAAGCCGGCCCCGATCCGGGGCGGAGGATCACCATGAGCACGCCCACGGGTGTCGATCGCCGAGCCTTCCTCAGAGCAGCGGGCGTGGCGGGAGCGGTCCTTGCCGGCCTCGCGCTTCCGGCCCCCCTGGCCTGGGCGGCCGCGCTCACCAAGGCGGAGCGCGATCGGATGACGCCCGACGAGATCCTGCAGCGGATGAAGAGTGGCAACGAGCGCTTCCGCCGCGGTGAGAAGACGACGCAGGACTACCTGGCCCAGCAGCGGGCCAGCGCGAAGGGCCAGTACCCGGCCGCGGTGCTCCTGAGCTGCATCGACTCGCGGGCGCCGGCCGAGACCATCATGGACCTCGGGATCGGCGATGTGTTCAACACGCGCGTGGCCGGCAACGTCGCCAACGAGGACATCCTCGGCAGCATGGAGTTCGCCTGCCAGGTGGCCGGCGCGAAGGTGGTCCTGGTCATGGGGCACACCGCCTGCGGGGCGATCAAGGGCGCCATCGACCAGGTGCAGCTCGGCAACCTGACCGGCCTCCTGGCCAAGATCCGGCCCGCGGTGGACGCGACCGCCTACACGGGCGAGCGCACCGCCAAGAACTACGACTTCGTCGACGCGGTGGCCCGGAAGAACGTCGAGCTCACCCTGGCCGACATCCGCCGGCGCAGTCCGACCATCGCGGGGCTCGAGGGCAAGGGCACGATCAAGCTGGCGGGGGCCATGTACAACCTGGAGTCGGCGGTGGTCGATTTCCTGCCCACCGCTCCCGCCCGCTAGGCGCCGGTCCGCGGCCGCCAACCGGCCGCGCCGCGGCGGGGCGTCGTCGCCTCGCCATCCCCCGGCGCCGGGCGTATAGTCCGCTTGCGGGCCGGAGCGCGGCCCGCGCCACCCGCGAACGACCCCCGAATACAACCCGAACACAAGAGGAGGAGCCGATGAATCTGAAGGGCAAGCGTATCGCGATCCTGGCCGAGAATCTCTACCAGGAGATGGAGCTGTGGGTCCCGTACTACCGGATGAAGGAGGAGGGGGCCGAGGTCAAGGTGGTGGGGGCCGGCGGCGCCAGGTCCTACGCCTCGAAGCACGGCTATCCGGTGACGGTGGACGTCCAGGCCGACACCGTGACCGCGGTGGAGTTCGACGCGATCATCGTGCCGGGCGGCTACGCGCCGGACATGATGCGCCGGCACGAGGCGATGGTGAAGCTGGTGCGGGACGCGGCGCAGCAGGGCAAGGTCGTCGCGGCCATCTGCCACGCGGGATGGATGCTGGCCAGCGCCGGCGTCGTGAGGGGCAAGAAGGTCACGTCCTTCTTCTCCATCAAGGACGACATGACGAACGCGGGCGGCCAGTGGTCGGACAGCGAGGTGGTGGTGGACGGCAACCTGATCACGTCGCGGAAGCCGGACGACCTGCCCGCGTTCTGCCGCGAGATCGTCCGCGCGCTCGCCAAGACGTCCTAGCGCTCCCGCCGGACCGTGCCCCTCACCCGGCGCGGGCGCGCCGGGTGAGGGGTGACCGCGGGCGCCGCCTCAGCGGGACAGCTTCTCCGCCCGTACGCCGATGAGGCGCAGCTTGCGAAGCCGGGGGTTCTCGCGCGCGTCGAGGAAAGGCAGCAGGAGGTCCAGCGCCGCCGCCCACAGGCCTTCTTCGCTCGTCCAGGCCTCGCGGGCGGTTCGCGAGCGCGCGAAGGTCATGAAGTTTTCGAAGCGCACGGTCACGGTCACCGTCTTGAATGCGCGGAAGTGGTGGGCCTCGAGCCGGGTCCACACCGTGTGGGCGAGCGCCTGGGCACGCTCCAGCACGAACGGCGCGTCCAGGGTGTCGACCTCGAAGGTCTCCTGCTCGCCGACGGACTTGCGCTCCCGGTCGTTCGACACCGCGCTCTCGGAGAGGCCGCGCGCCTTGTCGAAGAGGTCCTCACCTCCGCGCCCGAGCCAGTCCGCGAGCTGCGACCGCTCGATCGCACGGAGGTCGGCGACGGTCCGGATGTCACGCTCGTGCAGGAACCGCTCGGTCTTGGGACCGATCCCGGGAATGACCCGGATCGGCAACGGGTCGAGAAACGACTGGACCTCTTCCGGCCGCACGACCGTGAGGCCGTCCGGCTTCTGGAAATCGGACGCGATCTTGGCCACGAGCTTGTTGGGGCCGACGCCCACCGAGGCGGTCAACCCCTCCCGGCCGACGATCTCCGCCTTGAGCCGGCCGGCGCGCTCGATCGCGGCCTCGAAGCTGCCGAGCGACGAGAGCTCGAGGTAGGCCTCGTCGACGCTGGTCTTCTGGAAGGCGTCGCCGGCGGCCGCGAGGATCGCCATGATCCGCTCCGAGACTTCCCGGTAGAGCGCGTGATCGTCACGGACGAAGATCGTCTCCGGCTCGCCCCGGCGGCGCGCCGCCTCCGCCAGGCGCCAGGCGCGCGTGATCGGCAAGGCGGACCGGATGCCGTAGCGTCGGGCCGCGTAGCTCGCCGCGGTCACGACGCCGCGGCCCCGGCCGTCCCTGGGATCGGCTCCGACGACCAGCGGCCGATCGCGGAGCGCGGGATTCCGCTGTGCCTCCACCGAGGCGTAGAACGCGTCCATGTCCACGTGAGCGACGATCCTCATCGGGCCTCCCGGAGAAGAAAATAGCAGCATTCCGCAGGCGGGGCAGCCACCGCGGGAACCCGCCGGTGTTCCTGGGCCTCTGAGGGGGCGAGGGCTCGTCGATGACCCACGTGCTGAGGAAGCTGGTGCTCGCCGTCGGGCTCGCGGTCGCTCTCGCCGATGGGGCCGAGGCCGAGACCGGTGGTGCCACGGCCGAAGGCGACCTGCGCGTGCGGTGGAGCGACACCGCGATGGCGGATGGGTGGCGGTCCGTCTGCGGTGACGTGTGGAACGAGGGGCAAGTGCCGGCCCGGGGCATCGTCAATCCGGGTCGTGGGCCTGGAGAGCGCGGGCCGGACCGTCAGCAGTCGGGATCACTACCTGCTGTCCGCGGTCCGGCGGGCAGCCGTGCCCCGGCTCGATCGCTCGCCGCGTCAGCGCGACGACGTGGCCCTGGCCGCGCTCCGGTCGAAGAACACCAGGCGTGGGGCGACGCACCGGTCCTCGATGTGAACGATCGCATACGAGTAGCGGGCCTGGGTCCGCTTGTCGGTGGGCGATCCCGGGTTCACGAGCCAGCGTCCCTCGCGTCGCTGGCACACCGGCTGATGGCTGTGGCCGAAGCAGATGACGTCCACCGGCTCGTCCGCGAATGCGGCCACGCTGCGGCCGATCGTGGTGCCGCGCGCCCCGTCGCCGTGCACCAGGCCGATGCGCACCCCGCCTACCGTGAGCACCTTGCGCCGCCCGAACCGCCGCACGAGAGCCGGCGGGTCGTTGTTCCCGGCGACCGCCTCGAGCGGCGCCACCTCCTCCAGGAGCCGGGGTATGTCCGGGCCCGTGAAGTCCCCGAGATGCAGGACGAGCTCCACGCGCGCCCGGCCGAGCCCGCGCAGGAGCTCCGGCGGCAGCCGGTCTCCGAAGCGTGGCAGGTGCGTGTCGGACACTACCCCGATCTTCACGCCGGATCGCGAACGGCCGCGGCCGTCCGGCGCCTCAGAGGCGCGTGACGTTCGCGGCCACGCACACCCAGCGGCCGCCGCGCCGGGCCCACACGTCGGTGTAGCGGCCCGCGCCCGGCTGCCCGTCCGCCTTCACGTAGGTGGTCCGGGCGTGGATCAGGGCCACGTCGCCCAGCTCGCGGATCAGCACGTCCTCGATGTCGAGGCCCTTCACCGTCGAGCCGCGGCCGATCTGGGCGAGGAAGCCCTCCCGGTCCAGCCGCGAGCAGTCGGGATTGCTGTTGACGAAGTCCTCGGAGAGGTTCGCGTCGAACCAGCGCACGTCCGCCTCGCTGACCGAGCGGATGTACTCGCGGTTGAGCGCTTCCAGCCTCGCCTGGTCGGTGGTGGCCATGCTCAGCACCTCACGAAGTGGGCGGAGACGCAGAGCCAGCGCCCGTCCCGCCGCTGCCAGATGTCGGTGTAGCGGCCCCGGCCGTGGCTGCCGTCGGGCCGCGTGTCCTCGAAGCTCGCGTGGATCAGGGCGGTGTCGCCCACCCGCTGGATGCGCACCTCGGGCGCGCGGAAGCCGGTGAGGGTGTGAGGCCGCCCGATGCGGGCGAGGAAGCCCGCCTTGTCCACGAAGGAGCCGTCGGGGTTGGTGGCGCGGTAGTCGTCGGCCAGGTGTAGGGCGTACCAGGCCACGTCGGACTTCTCCGCCGCCCGCAGATACCCCTGATTCAGGGCCTCGAGCGTCTCCTGATCGTCCACCCTGCTCGCCATGCTCATTTCCTCCTTCCGTGGTCGTTCCCGCCCCGCTATCCTAGGCCCGATGCTGGCACCCTGAAAGGGCCAGATTCCAATCGATCGACGGGGCCAGATAGATCGGCCCGGGAGGCGCCATGCTGCTCAACCTGCGGGAGACTCGCGGACCCCTCTACCGGCGAGTCTACCTGGCGCTGAAGACCAAGATCCGCGCCGGCGGGCTGGGCCCCGCGGCCCGGGTGCCGTCCACCCGAGCCCTGGCGCGCGACCTCGGCGTCTCGCGCAACACCGTGATGCTGGCCTACGAGCAGCTGGCCGCGGAAGGCTACCTGGTGAGCCGCCATCGCGGCGCCACCTCGGTGGCGCGGGTGGGTCCGCCGCGCCCGGCCCTGGCGCCCGCGCGGCCCGCCGCGGAGCGCCCGGCCGCGATCTCGGCCTACGCGCGCCGCCTGACCGCGCGGCTCGACCTCGCCCCGTCCCACCCGCCCGGTCCGCGCCCCACGCTCCGCTACGACTTTCGCTACGGCCGCCCCGCGGTGGACGAGTTCCCGCGCGAGATCTGGCGGCGCCTCCTCGCCGCCCACGCGCGCTGCGCCTCCGCGGACGCGCTCGGCTACGGCTCCCCGGCCGGACACGCCCCGCTGCGCGTGGCGCTGAGCGAGTACCTCGGCCGGGCTCGCGGCGTGGTGAGCGACCCCGATCGCATCGTGGTGGTGAACGGCACCCAGCAGGCGCTCGACCTGCTCGCGCGCGTGCTGCTCGACCCGGGCGACGGGGCGGTGGTGGAGGAGCCGCACTACCCGGGGGCGACGATCCCCTTCGAGGCGGTGGGCGCCCGCCTGCTGCGCGTGCCGGTGGACGCCGACGGCCTCGATCCGGCCCGGCTCCCCGGCGGGGCGCAGCGCCCCCGCCTGGCCTACGTGACTCCGTGCCACCAGTTCCCGACCGGCGTGATCATGCCGCTCGAACGGCGTCTCGCCCTGCTGCGGTGGGCCTCCCGCGTCGGCGCCTGGGTCGTCGAGGACGACTACGTGAGCGAGTTCCGCTACGAGGGTCACCCGCTGGAGGCGCTCCAGTCGCTGGACCGGGACGAGCGGGCGATCTACCTGGGGTCGTTCTCGAAGACCCTGTTCCCGGCGCTCCGCGTGGGCTACCTCGTGCTGCCGCCCGCGCTGGTGGGCCCGGTCCTGGCCGCCAAGTGGGCCGCGGATCGCTTCTCGGCCCCGCTCTACCAGGGGGCCCTCGCCGACCTCATCGCCAGCGGGCAGTTCGAGCGGTACCTCCGCCGCGCGGGAGCCCGGAACGCGGGCCGCCGGCGCGCCCTCATCACCACCCTCCGCGAGCGGTTCGGCGATCGCGTGGAGATCGCGGGAGAGAACACCGGCGTGCACCTGGTGGTGTGGCTGAACGACGTGCCCCCGCGGGAGCTCGACGGGCTGATCGCGCGCGCCGCCCGGGCCGGCGTCGGGATCTACCCGGTGACGCCCTCCTACGCGGAGCCGCCGCAACGCCCCGGGCTCCTCTTCGGCTACGCCGCGCTCTCGGAAGGCGAGATCCGGGCGGGGGTGCGGCGGCTGGCCGAGGTGCTCTAGCCGCTCGTCTTCAGCGACAGCGAATCCGCATCGCGGTGACCTGTCGCCGGGCGCCGTCGAAGGTGCCGTCCACCGTCGCCCGCCCGGTGTTGCAGCGCGATCGGCGGAGGGCGAGCACGTGAACGGCCTGGGTGCCGTCGCTCAGGTCGAAGCTCTGATACCGCTGGCCGGGGCCGCCGGCCACGTCCTGCAGGTTCACCACCGCGCCGCTCAGCGTGATGGCCTTGCCGTCGAAGACGCCGGGATTCGCGAGCAGCTCGCTGGGCGACGTGCGGAGTGGACCCTGCGCGATGGCGGGGCCGGCCGCGCAGAGGGCGATCGCGGCGGCCAGGAGCCCGTCGAGGCGGCGGGACGTGGTCGTCATCGCGTCGTGGCCCCGTCCCGACGGCCGCGTGACGAGTCGCGCCGGAAGGCGGCTCGAATCCGCCGCAAGGGCGCGGTGACGCGCCACGACAGGCTGGTCTGGAGAGCCCGGGCGTCGGCCGTCGCCGCGGTCAGGCTCCGGATCTCCTGCATCACGGTCAGCTCGTGGCTCAGATCCAGGCGACGCGCCTCCGGCGACGAGCCGCCCGCCGCGCGCGCGTGATCGAGCAGCGTCGGCACGTCGAAGAACGCCAGCGGCTGACACTCCGAGGTCACCACGAGGACATCGGCGCCCGGATCGATGTCGAGGCCCTTGGGTCCGCCTTCCTGCGGATTGAGCTGGCCCTTCCGGAACGTGGCGTCGTCCATGATCCGCACCGTGGCGAGGGGCAGGTGGACGCCGCGCCACTCCTCGCCGTCCGCGGCGTACACGTGCAGGCACGGCGCCCCCGCATCGGCGACGAAGAGATGGCGGCCGTCGGCGCTGAATCGCAGCCCGTGAGGGTAGTACAGGCGGCGCAGGATGCCCTCCGGCTCCGAGCCCGCATGGAGGGCCGGGGTGTTCTCGTAGAGCAGGACGTTGTGGGTCGTGTGGTTGCTCACCGCGATCCAGCGCCGATCGGGGCTCACGCACACGCCGTCGGGAATGGCCAGATGCTTCCGGAGCAGCACCCGGCTGGATGCGAGGGCGTGGCCCTCGGCCAGATGGCGCGTGACGGTGTGCCCCGCGTTGTTGCAGATCAGGATCTCGCACCGACCGTCGTGGCCGTGGGTGACCGTCACCGAGCCCGGCGCGCTCAGGCCGGTGGTGGTATCCGCGGGCCACCGGGCGAGCGGGGCGACCACGTGCGCCGACACCTCCCGGTCTCCCGGCGGCAGGGCCAGGAGCGAGACGTCGCCGTCGCGGCTGGTGACGACCAGGGTGCTCTCGTCGAGGAAGTCGACGCCGTGGGGCGAGCGGAGCGCCGGGGACGAGACCAGCACGCCCCCGGTCAGCGCGACGTGAGGGACCTCCCGGGCGCTCGAGATCTGGACGTCGAAGACCGCGATGCGGTTCAGGAAGAAGCTGGCGATCGCGAGGCGGCGACGGCCGGGCGAGAAGCGCACGTCCTCGGTGCGTCCGAGCGAGCCGACCGCGTGGGCCACACCCGGCGGCGCGGTGAAGGCGAGGGCAGGAAACATCGCGACTCTTCTACACTAGGCGAAACGTGGCCGATGGGGCAAGAGCCGTCGGCGCCACCGGCGGGGGCTGGCTCGCGCGGGAGCTCCTGGAGTACTCTCCTGGCACCGAGACGTCGGTGCCGTGGGAGGGCGGTCATGGCCGACTGGTACGCAGAGCAGACGATCGGGTCGCTGCCCGAGCGCGCGGCCCGGCAATGGGGAGCCCGCGAGGCGCTCGCCTTCCAGGGGGGCCGGTGGAGCTTCGCCGAGGTCGATGCGCGGGTCGACGCGCTCGCCAAGGGCCTGCTGGAGCTGGGCATCGGGCCCGGCGACAAGGTCGCGCTCTGGATGGTCAACCGGCCCGAGTGGGTCGACGCGATGTTCGCGGTGATGAAGATCGGCGCGGTCCTCGTGCCGATGAACACGCGCTTCCGCACCGAGGACATGGCCTACGTGCTCGCGCAGTCGGACGCCTCCGTGGTGCTCCTCGCGGAGCGCTCCGGGCCGGTCGACTACCTGGGCATGATGCGCGAGGTGGCTCCCGCTCTCGGCGCGCGGCCCGACCCGCGCTTTCCCTGCCTGCGCCACGTGGTGGTGCGGTCGGAGTCGGCCCCGGCCGGCGCCACCGGCTGGAGCGCGCTGCTCGAGCGCGGCGCCGCGGTGGCGCCCGAGCGGCTGCGCGAGCGGGCGGCCCGCGTCGATCCCGACGACATCGCGTTCATGTTCTACACCTCCGGCACCACCGGGTTTCCCAAGGGGGCGGTGCACCGCCACCGGATGGTGCGGAACGCGTGGGACCACGGCGACCGCATGGGCCTGACCCCGGCGGACGTGATCCTCATGTACCTGCCCCTCTTCCACGCCTTCGGCTTCATCGAGGGCCCGCTGATGTCGATGGTGCGCGGCGCCCGCCAGGTCCTGAGCGAGACCTTCGACGGAGACGCCTGCCTGGACCTCATCGAGAGCGAGCGGGCCACCATCATCCACGGCTTCGACACCCATTACCAGGAGCTGCTGGAGGCGCAGGGGCGGCGACCCCGCGACGTCTCGAGCGTGCGCACCGGCATCTGCGGCACCGGCATGTCGAGCTCCATCCCCATCGCCCGGCGGGCGCGGCAGACGTTCGGCAACCTCATGACCGGCTTCGGCATGAGCGAGGTGGGGATCGGCGTGACCTTCTCGTTCCTCGATTCGACCGAGGAGCAGTGCGTGGAGGCCAACGGTTATCCCGGCTCGGGCTACGAGGTCCGCATCGTGGACCCGGAGACGGGGAAGGACCAGCCGGTGTCGGTGCCGGGCGAGATCCTCGTGCGCGGCTACATCGTGACGCCGGGCTACTACAAGCGGCCCGAGGAGACCGCACGCGCCATCGACGCCGACGGCTGGTTCCACACCGGGGACATGGGCCTCATGCGCCCGGACGGCCACATGCGCTTCCTCGGCCGCTACAAGGACATGCTCAAGATCGGCGGCGAGAACGTGGACCCGATGGAGGTCGAGGCCTTCCTCGTGACCCATCCCGCGATCCAGGCGTGCTCGGTGGTCGGACTGCCCGACGCGCGGCTGGCCGAGGTGGCGGTCGCCTTCGTGCAGGTCGCGCCCGGCCACACCCTCTCGGAGCAGGAGGTCGTCGAGCACTGCCGGGGCCGGGTCGCGAGCTTCAAGATCCCGCGGCACGTGCTCCTCGTCGACGAGTTCCCGATGACCAGCTCGGGCAAGGTCCAGAAGGTCAAGCTGCGGGAGCGCGCCCGGCGGGAGTGGCCCTAGTCGAGGCCGCCCATCTCGCAGATCATCCGCCACTCGGCGTCCGAGACCGGCTGGACCGAGAGGCGGGAGATCCGCACCAGGGCCATCCCGGCGAGCCGCTTGTCGGCCTTGATCCGGTCCAGGCCGACCGGAGTCGGCAGCTTCTTCACCGAGGCCACGTCGATGGCCTGCCAGGCGCGATCGGTGGAGTCGGGATGCGCCTCCGCGATCACCTTCACGATCCCCACCACCGCCCGCTCCTTGCCGGTGTGATAGAAGAAGGCCTGCTCGCCCTTCTTCATGGCGCGAAGGTGCCGCTGCGCCGAGAAGTTGCGGATGCCGGTCCACTCCGCGCCCTCGCGGCCCTTCTCGACCTGCTGCGGCCACGACCAGTCGTCGGGCTCGGACTTGAGGAGCCAGTGGGCCATGCGCCCGATTCTACTCTGGGCGCGCGCGGGGTGGGAGTCCCCCGCAATCATCCATCGACCCCTTCCCGGCGGAAGGTATGATCGGCCCCATGGCCGATCTCGATGTGCTCGAAGCCATCCACACCGCCCGCGCGGTGCGCCGGTTCAAGCCGGATCCGGTTCCCGAGGCGCTCATCACGCGCATCCTCGACGCCGCGATCCGGGCGCCGTCCGCCGGGAACTCGCAGAACTGGGCCTTCGTGGTGGTGCGCGACCGGGAGCAGCGACGCAGGCTGGGCGCGATCTACCGGAAGGCGTCCGACATCGCGAGCGCGATGTACGCGGCGCGGGGCCGGCCGCCGCACCTCACCGAGGAGCAGTTCCGGAGCTTGATGTCCTCCGGCTCGTACCTCTGGGACCACCTGGCGGACGCGCCGGTGATCCTGGTGCCCTGCCAGACCCAGCCCCGGATCCCGCCGCCGGAGTCACTGCCGCCCGACATCCGCGCGCGATACGCGGAGGAGGAGCGCTACGTCGAGCGGACCCGCGGCTCCAGCATCTATCCCGCGGTGCAGAACGTGATCCTCGCGTGCCGCGCCCTCGGCCTCGGCACCACGATCACCACCAATCACATCCGCTGCGAGGACGAGGTGAGGGACGTGCTGGGCATCCCGGCGGACGTGCTGACGTTCGCCCTGATGCCGATCGGCTATCCGCTCGACAAGATCGGTCCGGTGACGCGCCGTCCGGTCGGCGAGGTGACCCACGCCGACCGCTGGGCGCGGCCGTGGCCCGGCTGACCCGCGGAGCCGGGTCACGCCGATCGGTCTAGCGGAGCGCGCCGCGGTGTGAGAACCGCGTCTCCTGGCTGGTGATGAACTCCAGCAGCGCGGCCTGTCCGCCCTCGGTGGCCTTGCGCGCCCGGGCGAACGCGCCCGCGATGTCCTCCGGCCGCTCCACCCGCTCGCTCCAGCCGCCCATGGCGCGCCCCAGATCCGCGTAGCGGCCGCCGATGTCGCGGGTGCCGTACTTGTCGTGCGAGACGACGAGGTGCGGGATCTCGATGGCCATGGCGGAGTTGTTGAGCACCACGGTGAGGATGGGGACGCCGCAGCGCACCGCGGTCTCGAAGTCCAGCCCGGTCATGCCGAAGGCGGCGTCGCCCATGAAGTTCACGCAGAGCTTGTCGGGCGCGGCCAGCTTGGCCCCGATGATGAGACCGAGCCCGGTGCCGAGGGCGTGCGACTTGCCCCAGCCGAGGTAGCCGCGCGGCGAGACCGCGCGGTAGAAGGGCAGGAGCTGGTCGCGCGGGCTGCCGGAGTCGTGGGTGACGATGGCCTCGCGCGGGTCGACCGCGCGCATGAACTCGGCCATCACCCGATACGGGGTCATGGGCACCTCGGCCGAGCCCAGGATGGGCGCCCACTCCGCGAGCCACGCCGCGCGCACCCCCTCGATCTCGGCCCGCACGCCCTCGCGGCCGGCCGGACGGCCCCCCAGGCCCTCGACGGCCTCGACGAGCTGGCGCAGCACCAGCCTTGCGTCGCCCAGCAGGGGATGATCCGCGACGTAGCTCTTGTTGAGATCGCGCTCGTCGTTGGTGGCGTGGATGATGGTCTTGCCCGCCGGAATGCTGGCCGCCATGCCGTGCCGGGTGAAGCTGCAGCCGATGCCGAGCACGACGTCGGCCTCGCGGAGGTAGTGCAGCGTGTGCCCGGTCACCGAGGGCCCGCCGGTACCGAGCGCGAGCGGATGATCCTCCGGGAAGGCGCTCTTGCCCTCGAGGGTCGCCATCACCGGCGCCTGGAGCAGCTCGGCCAGCTCGCGGAGCTCCTCCGACGCCTCCGCATAGAGCACGCCCTGGCCGGCGTGGATGACGGGCCGCCGCGCGTCGCGCAGCACGCGGGCGGCCGCCTCGACGTCGCGCACGTTGGCGCCGGCGCTCGTGGTCTTGACCGGGCGATACGCGTCGACCAGGGCGTCGGGCACCTCCTCGTTCACGACGTCGGCGGGGATCTCCACCATCGTCGGGCCCGGACGGCCCATGCGCATGAGGCTGATCGCCCGGCGCATGACCTCGCCGACCTGGCTGCCCTGGGTGATGGTCTCCACGCCCTTGGTGACGGAGGCGAAGGTGCGAGCGGAGCTGAAGAGGGGGAAGACCTGGGCCCGGTCGCGCGGGTGCCCGAGCGGCAGGAGCAGCATCGGGGTGGAGTCGGAGTACGCGGTGGCGACGCCGGGGAAGGCGTTCTCGGCCCCTGGCCCGTACTGCATGCAGAACGCGGCGAGCTTCTTTCCGTTCGTCACCCGCGCGTAGCCGTCGGCGATGCCCACGCCGACCCGCTCCTGGCGGCAGAGCACCGGCCGGATCTCGGCCCGGGCCGCGGCCTCGATCACCGGCGTGGTCGGGTAGGCGCTCAGGAACTCGGCGCCCTCGATCTTGAGGATGCGGGCGATGGCGTCGACGACTTTCACGGGCGGCCTCCTGGGGCCCGCGGGATTGGCGGGCCGCTCGCGGGGACGAGCGACGGCCACGGGCCGGCGACGACTATAGCGCAGTCGCGCGCGCGAGAGCCATCAGGCCGGCTGGCTCACCGTCCAGAGGACCGCGAACCGCGTGCTCAGGAGCTCGCTGAACTCCGCGCTCTGGAGCCGAGCGCTGGTCGAGCAGAACCGTGCGCTCGGCGGGGTGATCCATCCGTTCAGCGTGGCCCAGGCATCGGGTGAGCGTCCCCGCGGATCGATCCGTGACGCCTCCACCCTGGCCATGTCCCCCTCCCGCCTCATCGCCACCGCCACCTCCCTCGCGCAGGTGATCCCGCTGGAGCGGGCGCGATCGGCCCCGCCGGGTTCGCCGGGCCGCATCGAGACCGCCGTCCGTCCGCTCCTCGGCTGGCGTAGAATGCCCTCGTCGTGTTGCGCCAACGAGTGGTTGAGGCGAGCCCAAGGAGGGAGCCCCGCATGCGGATCGTGGACCTGAGCATGACCGTCGAGGAGTGTGATTCGGCGCCGTTCGCCAAGGACGAGTACTACTTCAAGCTGAAGCCGATCGTGAAGTGGGAGGAGAAGGGCTTCGTGTCCAACGTGGTGGAAATGACGGTGCACGCCGGCACCCACATCGACACCCCGCACCATTTCTTCCGGGACATGCCGGGCATCGAGCAGCTGCCGCTGGACGCCATGATCGGCGAGGCCATCGTCATGGACCTCACGTTCAAGGGCAAGGCGAACGAGCGCATCACCCCGAAGGATCTCGAGCGCTCCGAGCAGGCCCTCGCGAAGGAGGGGATCACCATCACCCCGGGGGCGACGATCTTCCTGCGGACCGACTGGCCGAAGGGGCACGTCACCACGGATCCGAAGTGGTGGGATGAGTCGCCGTGTCTCACCAAGGAGGCCGCGGAGTGGCTGGTGGCCAAGCAGCCGAAGGTTCTCGGATACGACTTCGCCCAGGAGGAGAAGGGCGCCGGCATCGGCTACGAGAAGGCGGGGGAGATTCTCCAGAGCGCCATGCCGGTGCACCGGACGATCCTGCCGAAGATCGTGTACCAGATCGAGAATCTCACCAACCTCGACCAGATCCCGTCCCGGGTGAAGGTCGTGGCGCTGCCCGCCAAGTGGAAGACCGAGTCGGCCCCGGCGCGGGTCATCGCGCTGCTGGACGACTGATCCCGGCCGCGCGCCTGCGATGCCCGGCTCTACTGAGCCGGGTCGCGGGCGGGCCGGCGGGTGAGGGTGGCGGGCTTGCCCTTCCAGCGTATCGGTCGCAGCCCGAGGGTGTGCTCGCGCGAGATCTCCACGTGCTGGGCCAGCAGGCTCGCCGCGGAATCGGCGTCGTCGGCGAGGCAGGCGTCCAGGATCTCGATGTGCTCGGTGGCGGCCACGTCCAGGCGCTGCAGCGGCTCGCCGATGTGAGGCGGAACTGGGATCCGCCTCCACGATCTGGATGCCCCGCTGGGGATAGATATTGATGAGCCCCTCGGCCTCGAGCTTGAGCATGGCCTCGCGGCCGCCATCGACCGCTCGCTGGTGGACGTCGACCACGTCCAGACCAACATCGTGAACTGCTTCGTGGACCGCTACGCGGACGACGCGGAGGGGATCGTGCGGGCGCTGCGGGCCCGCGGGATCCTGGCCGGCGGCCGGCGCACCAAGATCCGCTTCGTGACCCACTACCACATCGACGGCGCGGCGGTCGCGGCCGCGGTCGGACACGTGGGTGAGGTGCTCTCGGCCTGCGGGCGCGGCTGAGCGGCCGCGGTCAGCGCGCGGCGAGGGCCCGGTTCTCCAGTCGGCTCAGCAGCCGCACCACCGGCCACAGCAGCAGGAAGTACACGATGGCCGCCACCACGATGGGCGTCGGGCTGTAGGTGAGGCTCTGCGCCTGGCGCGCCTGGTAGAGCAGCTCCGGGACCGCCACCACGCTGCCGAGCGCGGTGAGCTTCACGACCTCGAGGGTGTTGGACAGGAGGTCGGGCAGCACGTTGCGCACCGCCTGCGGGAGCACCACGTAGGCCATGGCCTGCAGCCGCGAGAGGCCGGTGGAGCGTGCGGCCTCCAGCTGGCCCGCCGGCACCGAGTCGATGCCCGCGCGCAGGATCTCGCCGTAGTAGGCGCCGGTGTTCAGGAAGAACGCGATGGCCACGCAGACGAAGCCGCCCAGCTCGAGGCCCGCGAACGGCAGCCCCGCGAACAGGAGGATGAGCAGCACCAGGGGCGGGAACGCGCGGAAGAAATCCACCCACGCCATCAGCGGCCATCGCACCAGCGGGCTCCGGGCGCTCGCCAGGAGGGCCAGGATCAGCCCGCCGAGGAGCCCGAGCGGCACCACCAGCAGCGAGAGCAGCACCGTGTTGCGCAGCCCGGCCAGGATGATGGGCCACGCGGCCCGGATGATCTCCGGGTTCAGGAAGGTCTGGATCATCGCGACCGACCGATCATCGCTTCCAGGCGAAGCGGGTCTCGACCCACCGGCCCGCCACCACCACCGGGAAGAACAGCACCACGTAGGCCGCCGCGCCCAGCATGAGCGGCGAGGGGTTGTAGGAGTTGGACATCGCGGAGCTGGCCTGGCCCAGGATCTCGGTGACCGCGACCACGGTGCCGAGCGCGGTGCCCTTGGTGATGGCGATGGTACGGTTGGTGAGCGGGGGAATGGTCAGGCGGAGCGCCTGCGGTAGCACCACGTGCAGCAGGGTCTGGCCGAAGGAGAGCCCGGTGGAGCGCGCGGCCTCCCACTGCCCCTTCGCCACCGAGGTGATCCCGGCCCAGAAGATCTCCTCCGAGAAGGCCATCAGCACGAGGCCCAGCGCCAGCCACGTGGACACGAACCCGGACGGGGAGACGTCGATGCTCGGCAGGCCGAAGTAGATCAGTACGATCACCACCAGCGGGGGCAGCGACCGGAACACGTCGACCACCCCCACGATCAGCCAGTTGAGGGGGCGGATCGCGAGGCTCCGCAGCAGCGCCAGGGCGAGGCCGGCCAGGATGCCGGTGACCACGACCAGGACGGCGAGCTCGATGGTGACCACCACCCCGGACAGGATGTCCGGCAGGTAGCGCGCCATGACCTTGGTGTTGAAGAACGTGTCGGTGAAGCGGTCCCAGCGCGACATCTCGATGCGGTTGGTCAGTGCCGCTGGATCTGGCCGATGAAGGCGCGGGTCCGCTCGTGCGCCGGGCGCTCGAAGATCAGGGCGGGCGGCCCCTCCTCCACGATCGCGCCGTGATCCATGAACAGGACCCGGTCGGCCGCGTTGCGGGCGAAGCCCATCTCGTGGCTCACCACGATCATGGTCATGCCGCTCTCCCGGAGCGCGCGCATGACCTCCAGCACCGAGCCCACCAGCTCCGGGTCCAGCGCGCTGGTCGGCTCGTCGAACAGCATGACGCGCGGCTCCAGCGCGATGGCGCGGGCGATCGCCACCCGCTGCTGCTGGCCGCCCGAGAGCTGGCCCGGGGTGTGGCCGGCCCGGTCCGCGAGGCCGACCCGGACGAGCGCGGCCCGGCCGAGGGCGTCGGCCTCCGCGCGCGACTTGCCCGCGACTTTTCGCAGGGCCAGAGTGACGTTGCTCAGCGCGGTCATGTGCGGGTAGAGGTTGAAGGACTGGAACACCATGCCGATGCGCTGGCGCGCGTGGTTGATGTCGGTGCGCGGGTCGAGCATGTCGATGCCGTCGACGATGACCTGACCCGCGGAGGGGACTTCCAGACGGTTGAGACAACGCAGGAGCGTGGACTTGCCGGAGCCGGAGGGCCCGATGACGAAGACCAGCTCGCGCTCCGCCACCTGCAGGTCGACGCCCTTGAGCACGTGCAGGGAGCCGAAGTGCTTGTGCAGGCCCCGGGCGTCGACGATCGTCCGAATCATCCCTCGGAGGATGGCAGAATCGAAGGCGACGATCAGTTGCAGTGCAGCTCGTGCGGCGTCGGATCGTAGCCGGGCATGCCGGGCACGCCGTAGCCGGGCGTGATCACCACCTCGAGCGCGTCGGGCCCCGGCTTGCGGCCGAACCACTTCTCGGACATCCGGGCGATCGTGCCATCCTTCTTCATGCAGTCGAGCGCGTCCTGGAGCTCGGCCCGCAGCTTGGGATTGCTCTTGGGCACCGGCGCGGCCCAGTGGGCGCGGGTGTCCTTCAGCTCCAGGTCGGCCACGAACTGGGGATTCTTGGACGCGGCGTACACGATGGTGGTGTTGCCCCCCAGGGTCGCGTAGGCGCGGCCGGAGAGCACGGCCTGGGTCGCGTCGGGCTGGTTGTCGTAGACCTGCACCGTGAAGCCGTGCTCGGTGGCCTTGGCCTTGGAGAGGGTCTCGTAGGGGGTGCCCTTGTTCACCGAGACCGACTTGCCCTTGAGGTCGCTCCAGTCCTTGATCGGCGCCGTCCCCTTCTTGATGCCGAACTGGTACGCGGTCCACAGATAGCCGGCGGTGAACAGCATGTTCTCCGCGCGCTCCCGGGTCACGGTGGTCGGCGCGGCGATGAAGTCGTAGCGGCCGGACTGCATGCCCGGGATCAGGGTCGAGAAGCTCACCGCGTCGATGGTGATCTCCCGCTTCATCCGCCGCGCGACCTCGGTGAACAGATCGATCTGGAAGCCCTCGACGCCGCCGCCCAGCTTGGGCATGGCGTGCGGCGCGAAGGTGCCGTCCACGCCGGTGCGGAGCGGGGGAAGCTTCTCCTGGGCCAGGGCGGAGCCGGGGCCGAGGAGGAGCGTGGCGATCGCCAGCAGGACGGCGCGACGTCGAGTCATTTGTCCCTCCACAGAGCGGGAGTTCAAGGATGCGGGCCCCACGGGGCCGCGGTGAGGAGCTTCACCTCCTGGGAGGCGACCAGGGGACGGAACTTGACCGCGAAGCCGTCGACGAAGTCCCGGTTCGCGAACACCGAGGCCCAGTGCGCGCGCCGGTCGGCGTCGTCCGTGAACTTCCACAGGTGGACGAGCTGATTGATCGTGCCGGTGTCGGCCTGGAAGTAGCCGATCAGCTTCCGGTCCTGCCCGCCCTTCTGGAGCGCGGGGTAGCCGAGCTCGGTGTAGAGCTTCACCGCCTCTCCCATCTTGCCGACGTGCAGCGTGTAGGTCCGCATCTCGTACACGGTCATGGTCGTCCTCCTCGATCGGCGGGCGCGGCCTCCGAGCGTACCACGCGTTGCCGCGGCGGTGAAAGACGCCGATGGCCACGGACCGGCTCCTGGCATAGAATGCGCTCCGATCCCACCTGGCGAAGGAGGCGGCGATGCAAGGCGTGGTGTTCCTCGGAGACCGCAAGCTCGAGCTGAGAGACTTCCCCGATCCGACGCCGGGGCCGCGCGACGTGATTCTCGAGATCAAGGCCTCGGGGATGTGCGGCAGCGACCTGCACAACTACCGCGCCCCGGCCCAGCCCGGGGGCACGGTGGCGGGCGGGATCAAGCGCCAGGCGGGTGTGATCGCCGGGCACGAGCCCAGCGGGGTGGTGGCCGCGGTGGGGACCGGCGTCACCGAGGGAGAGGCCCGGGTCGGCCAGCGGGTGATGGATCACCACTACGAGGGCTGCGGCGTCTGCAAGCACTGCCGCGCGGGCTGGACCCAGATGTGCCTCGCGGGCACGGTGGTCTACGGCTCGGGCGGGCACGGGGGCCACGCCCGCTACATGAAGGTGCCGGTGTCGACGCTCGTGCCGCTGCCGGACGCGCTCTCCTTCGTGACCGGCGCCGCGATCTCCTGCGGCACCGGCACCGCGTGGGGCGCGCTGCGGCGCGTCCAGCTGCAGGGCGGCGAGACCATCGCCGTCTTCGGCCAGGGGCCGGTGGGGCTCTCCGCCACCCAGCTCGCGGTGGTCATGGGGGCGCGGGTGATCGCCATCGACGTCGCCCCCGAGCGGCGCGCGCTCGCGCGCGAGTTCGGCGCGCACGAGGTGATCGACCCCGCGGCGGGCGACGTGGTGAAGGCGATCCGCGACCTGACCCACGGCGAGGGCGCGCACAAGACCCTCGACGCCTCCTCGGCCCCGGACGCGCGCGCCGCCGCGGTGCGCGCGGTGCGCTCGTGGGGCACCGCCTGCTTCGTGGGCGAGCGCGGGCAGGTCACGCTCGACGTGAGCCCGGACCTGCTCCGCCGCCAGGTCACGCTCGTGGGCTCGTGGACGTTCTCGAAGCAGGGGCAGGCCGAGTGCGCGGAGTTCGTCGCCGACCGGGGCGTGGACGTGGAGAAGCTCTTCACGCACCGCTGGCGGCTCGGCCAGGCCCGCGAGGCCTACGAGCTCTTCGACACCCAGACCACCGGCAAGGCGGTCATCCTGCCGTCGTGACCCGCGCCACCAGCGCCACGCCGGCGGAGGCGACCGCGAAGCCGAGCAGGGCCGTCGGCGTCAGGTGCTCGCCGAAGAGGGCCCACGCGGCCAGCGCCACCGTCCCGGGGACCAGGTAGAAGTTCGCGGCCGCCCGGCCGGCGGTCCCGTGGGCGAGCATGTAGTAGTAGAGCGCCATCGCCCCGATCGAGACCGCGAACACGTTCCACGCCACCGCGGTCACCGCCGCGATCGTCCAGGCGGCGTGCATGTCCTCGAAGGCCAGGGCCAGCGCCGCGGTGAGCACCGCGCCCCCGCCGATCTGGACCGCGGTGGCGGGGAGCAGCGGCACGCCCGTGCAGAAGCGCCGGAAGTAGATGGTGCCGCCGGCCAGCGCCACCGCGCCGACGAGGCCGAGCGCGACGGCCCGCCATCCCGCCGGGCTCCCGAGCGCGCGCGGGGCCACCACCAGCACCACCCCCAGGCTGCCCAGGATCAGCCCGAGCCACTGCGTGGCGCGCAGGCGCTCGCCCAGCAGCGGGACCGCGGCCAGCGCGATCAGCATGGGGCTCAGGGTCTGCATCAGCGCCATCACCCCCACGTTCTCGGTCACCATGCCCACGTGGAAGGCGGAGAGCGTGACGCCGTTGATCAGGGCGCCCGCGATCGCGAGATGGTGCCAGCGGCCGCGCAGCGACTCGCGGGGGCGGCTGCCCCTCAGGGCGGCGGCCATCCCCAGGATCGCGGTGGCCGCGATCAGCCGCACGCCCACGAAGAGCAGCGGCGAGATTACGCGCAGGCCCACCCGCGCGGTGACGAACGAGGAGCTCCACAGCAGGATGAAGACGTAGGGTGAGGCGCGCCCCGAGCGGCTAGTCGGCGACGCCGGCGCCACGCGCGGACCCGGTGGCGGCCCAGGATCGCACGATCGGCAGGACCTCCCTGGCGTAGAGGCGAAGCCCGGACTCGGCGAGCGGGTACGGGGTGCCGCCGAAGCGGAACGAGGTCGCGAGCTCGAAGTCGCCCACCAGCGCGCGGCGCGCCTCCAGCGTGCGCAGGATGCGGTCGGGCGTGCCCCAGACCGCGGCCTCCATGAACGCGGAGACGATCCCGTCCATCCCGATCTCGCGCGCGAGCGCGATCTTCTGCGCGTAGGCGTCGTAGCCCTTCACGGTGGCGAAGTGGGGACCGAGCAGCTCGTAGTGGTAGAAGTTGCTCTCCACGAACTTGCCCATGTGCCGGCGGGCGGCCTCCTCGGTGCCGTCCATGGTGGGGGCGCACACGCAGAAGTCGGCGAGCAGGGGCGGGCCCGCCGGGATGCGGTGGATCTCCCGCACCAGCGCGCGATGCTTCTGGATGGCCGGCATGCGCATCGGCCAGGGGCGGTCCGCGAACATGACCATCCGGGCGTTGATCCGGGCGGCGGAGACCACCGAGTCGTCGGAGGAGGCCACCGCGTAGACGCGGTCGTCGAAGCTGCGGGTCGGGCGCGGGCGGATCTCGGTGCGCGGCTGCGGGTAGAACGGTCCGTCGCCCTCCATGAAGCCGGTGCGGAGCCCGCGCAGGATCATGGCCGCCGCCTCGTCGAACCGGCCGCGCGACTCGTCCATGGTGCCGCGGAAGGACTCGAACTCCCGCCGGGCGAGGCCCCGGCCGATGCCCAGGCGGAGCCGGCCGCGGCTCAGGTGATCGAGCACCGAGACCTGCTCGGCCACCCGCAGCGGATCGTGCCAGGGCAGGATCACCGCCGCGGTGCCGACGCCCACGTCCGGGCACGCGGCGGCCAGGTACGACATGAGCTGCAGGTTGTCGGGGCAGAACGAGTAGTCGTTCCCGTGATGCTCGACGGACCACAGCACGTCGAACCCGAGGTCGGCGGCCAGGCGCGCCAGGCGCAGCTCCTCGTCCCAGGCCTGCTCGTCGGACACGCCGGTCCAGCCGTAGGTGGCGAAGATCATCTGGAGCCCCACGTCCATCGCACTCTCCCGTAGCCTGGGCGGCAGCCGCGCCGGCTGGCTCGCGCCATGATTCCACGACTGCGGGCCGGCCACAACCCGGGCCGCGGTCTCGTGACGTTCCTTGACGCGGTGCCGCGGCGCGGCTAGCCTGGGCCGCACTCCGATGACGTGCTCCCGCTGCCAGACCGCGAATCCGCCCGGCGCCAAGTTCTGCCTGGAGTGCGGCGTCGCCCTGCGCGCCCGCTGCGAGAGCTGCGGGGCGGCCCTGCCGCCCGCGGCCAGGTTCTGCCTGGAGTGCGCGCAGCCGGTGCGGGGTGCCGCCGCGGGTGCGGCGGGCGGGCCGCGCTTCGCCTCGCCGGAGGCGTACACGCCGCGCCACCTCGCGGAGAAGATCCGCACCTCGCGCACCGCGCTCGAGGGCGAGCGCAAGCACGTCACGGTGCTCATCGCCGACACCAAGGACTCGATGGAGCTGGTGGCCGACCGCGACCCCGAGGAGGCGCGCACCCTGCTGGACCCGGTGCTCGAGCACATGATGGCCGCGGTGCACCGCTACGAGGGGACGGTGAACCACGTCATGGGCGACGGGATCATGGCCATCTTCGGGGCGCCCCTGGCCCACGAGGACCACGCGGTGCGCGCCTGCTACGCGGCCCTGCGCATGCAGGAGGCGGTGAAGCGCTACGCGGAGGAGATCTTCCGCTCGCACGGGGTGCTGGTGCAGATCCGGGTCGGCCTCAACTCGGGCGAGGTGGTGGTGCGCGGCATCGGCTCCGATCTGCACGTGGACTACATCGCCTTGGGGCACACCACGTACCTCGCCTCCCGCATGGAGCAGCTCGCCGCGCCGGGGACGGTGCTGCTGACGCCGACGACGCTCCAGCTCGCGGAGGGCTACGTCCACGTGACCTCGCGAGGGCCAGTGGCGGTTCGGGGACTGCCGGAGCCGGTCGAGGTCTACGAGATCGTGGGTCCCGGCGGAGCGCGCTCACGGCTGCACGCGTCGGCGGGCCGGGGCCTCACCCGCTTCGTCGGCCGCGACCGCGAGGTGGAGCAGCTCCGCCAGGCGCTCGAGCGGGCGCAGGCGGGGGCGGGGCAGGTGGTCGCGGTGGTCGGCGAGCCGGGGGTCGGCAAGTCGCGGCTCCACTGGGAGTTCACCCGCTCCCATCGCGTGCAGGGCTGGCGCGTCCTCGAGTGCGGCGCCGTCTCCTATGGCCGGGCCACCGCGTACCTGCCGATCATCGAGCTGCTCAAGGCCTACTTCCGGATCGAGGGCCGCGACGAGATCCGGACGATTCGCGAGAAGGTAGTCGGGAAGGTGCTCTCGCTGGACCGCGCGCTCGAGCCCGCCCTGTCGGCCCTGCTCGCGCTCCTCGATGTCCCGGTGGAGGACGCGGCGTGGCAGCGGCTCGATCCCCCGCAGCGGCGGCAGCGGACCCTGGAGGCGGTGAGCGGCCTCCTCCTGGGCGAGAGCCGGGTGCAGCCGCTGCTGCTGCTGGTGGAGGACCTGCACTGGATCGACGCCGAGACCGAGGCGGTGCTGGAGAGCCTGGTGAGCGGGCTCGCCACCGCGCGCGTCCTCCTGATGCTGAACTACCGTCCCGAGTACCAGCCCCGCTGGGGCCGCCTCGCCCACGCCCGCGAGCTGCGCATCCATCCCTTGCCCGCGGAGAGCGCGGAGGACCTGCTCACGGGCCTGCTCGGCTCCGACCCGAGCCTCGACGCGCTCAAGCGCACGCTGATCGTGCGGACCGAGGGCAACCCGCTCTTCCTGGAGGAGAGCGTGCAGGCGCTCGTGGAGACCGGCGCCCTCGTGGGCGAGCGCGGGACCTACCGGCTGGGACACGACGCCACCACGGTGCAGGTCCCGTCGACGGTCCAGGCGATCCTGGCCGCCCGCATCGACCGGCTCTCGCTCGAGGACAAGCGGCTGCTCCAGGCCGCCTCGGTCATCGGTCCCGACGTGCCCTTCGCCCTCCTGCTCGCGGTGGCGGACCTGGACGAGGAGCCGCTGCGCCGCGGGCTCGACCACCTCCAGGCGGCGGAGTTCCTCTACGAGTCGGGGCTGTTCCCCGACATCGAGTACACGTTCAAGCACGCGCTGACCCAGGAGGTCGCCTACGGCGGCCTGCTGCAGGAGCGGCGGCGCGACCTTCACGCCCGCCTGGTCGACGCCATCGAGGCGCTCCATCGCGAGCGGCCCGGCGAGCAGATCGAGCGGCTCGCCCACCACGCGCTCCGCGGCGAGGTGTGGGAGAAGGCGGTGCCCTACCTCCGGCAGGCCGGGCTCAAGGCGGCGGGCCGCTCCGCGCTCCCGGAGGCGCGGGACTGGCTCGAGCAGGCCCTGGGCGTCCTCGCCGCGCTGCCCGAGAGCCCTTCCACGCTCGCGCAGGGCTTCGACATCCGCCTCGAGCTACGACCGTTCCTGGCGCAGCTGGGCGAGTACCGCCAAGTGATGGACCGGCTGCGTGAGGCGGAGGCCATCGCGGAGGCGCTCGACGACGATCGGCGGCGGGGCCGGGTCTGCGCGGTCCTCACCAACGCCCACTCGCAGCTCGGCGAGCTGGACGAGGCGCTCGAGCTGGGCACCCGCGCGCTGGCCATCGCCCGTCGCGGCGGCGACCTGGGGCTGCGCCTGCTGACGACCACGTATCTCGAGCAGGCGAGCTACTTCCGCGGCGAGTACGAGCGCGCGGTGGAGCTGGCCCTCGACAACATGGGGGCGCTTCCCCCGGACCTGGCCGGCGAGTCCTTCGGGGCCGCGATGCCGATCGCGATCTACGACCGGTATCTGCTGATCCGCAGCCTCGCCCAGCTGGGCCGGTTCGCGGACGGCGCGCGCTACGAGGCGGAGGCCCGGCGGCTCGCGGAGTCGACGCGACACGCCTATCCGGTCGGCATGGCCCACGTGGCCGCGAGCTGGCTCTACCTGCTGCAGGGCGACTGGGCCCGGGCCGGCGCGCTGGTGGAGCAGGGGATCGCCGCCTACCGGAGCGGCACCATCCTGCTCAACCTGCCGCACGCGGTCGCCTCCGCGGCGTGGGCCCTCGCCCAGGCCGGCCGGCGGGAGCTGGCCCTCCACCGGTACGAGGAGGGCGCGGCGCTGCTGGAGCGGGAGGCGACGCGGGGCATCGTCGGCCTCCACGCCGAGGCCTGCCACGCGCTCGGTCGCGCCGCGCTCCTGCTCGGCCGACCCGAGGACGCCCGCCGCCTGGGCGAAACCGCGCTCGCCTTCTCCCCCACCCATCCCGGCTTCGCGGCCCACGCCTGGCACCTGCTCGCCGACGTCGCGGCGCAGCCGGAGGGGCTCGACGCCGGGCGCGCCGAGAGCGCCTATCGCCGCGCGCTCGGCCTGGCCGAGGCGGGGGCGATGCGCCCGCTGGTCGCCCACTGCCACCTGGGGCTGGGCCGGCTCGCCCGGATCGCGGGCCGCGCGCGAGAGGCGAAGGAGCACCTCTCCGCCGCGGCCACCATGTACCGCGCCATGGCGATGGACTCCTGGAGCCGCCGGGCGGAGGAGGAGACGGGACCGGCGGCATCGCTGCTATAGTGGGCGCCATGTTCGAGCACCCCCTGCCGGGGTGGCTGTCCTGGGCCACGGATCCGGAGCAGGTCCGTCGCGCTCCCTTCCTCTCGCGCTCCCCGCTCTTCGCCGGCCTCCCGCGCCGCCTGCTGGGCCGGCTCGCCACCCGCTTCTTCGAGAAGTTCTACCACGCGGGCGACGTCCTCTTCGAGGAGGGTGACCCGGGCCGCGCGCTGTTCGTGGTCGTCGAGGGCTCGGTGGAGATCACCCGCGCCACCGCGAAGGGGCCGGTGGTGCTGAACACGCTCGGGCCGGGCGACGCCTTCGGCGAGCTCGCGCTCATCGACGATTTCCCGCGCTCCGCCACCGCGCGGCAGGGGACCGAGGGGCGCCTGCTCATCCTCTACAAGAGCGACTTCGACGCCCTCATGGAGGGCAGCGCCCGCATCGCGGTGGTGGTGATGCACAACCTCGCCCGTCAGCTCACCATCTACGCCCGCCGCACCCCGGTGTTCCCGGGCGCGGGTCCGGAGCCGGGCGCGCCCCTGTGAAGGCCTTCCGGCTCCTCGGCTGGGCCGGGCTCGTCGCGCTGCTGTGGCTGGCGCGGGGCCTCCTGCTGCCCGTGTTCCTCGCCGCCGCCTTCGCCTACCTGCTGAGCCCGGCGGTCGCGTGGGCCGACACGCTGGCCATCCGCCGGAGCGTGACGGTGGGGGTGCTGTTCACCCTGATCGTCACCGTGCTCGTGGTCGCCGGCTTCCTGCTCGGGCCCGGTCTGCTCGCGGAGGGCGCGGCGCTGATGGACCGCCTGCCCGGGCTCGCCCGGCAGATCGATCAGGGCCTCGACGCGGTGGTGCGCGAGCTGGCCGAGTCCGCCCCCGCGGTGCGGCGCCTGCTGCCCGAGGGCGGGGGATGGGTGCAGCGCTTCGTCCTCGATCGAGCCCCCGCCGAGCCCGCGGATCTGTTCGAGCACGTCGGCCACCTCTTCCTGCTCGTGATCCTGATCCCGTTCTTCGCCTTCTTCCTGCTGCGCGACATGCACCGGCTCATGGCGGTCGCGATGGACCGGCTGCCCCCGCAGCACGTGGAGACCTCGGTCGCGCTCTGGCGCGAGATCAACGGGGTGATCGGGCGCTACATCCGGGGCCTGGTCATGGACGGCCTCGTGGTGGGCGCGCTGGCCGCGCTCGGGCTCTGGGCCGCGCGGGTGCCGTACCCGCTCTTGCTGGGCGCGTTCGCGGGTCTCGCCAACGTGGTGCCGTTCGTGGGCCCGCTCCTGTCCGCCGCCGCGGCGGGGCTGGTCGTCGTGCTCACGCCCGGGCAGGGGCTCGCCGGGGTCGGCCGGGTGGTGGTGCTGTTCCTCGCCATCAAGGTGCTCGACGACACCGTCATCCAGCCCTTCACGATCGGGCGCAGCGTGCACCTGCATCCGGCCCTGCTGCTGGGCTCGGTGGTGGTGGGCAACCACGCGCTCGGCGTGCTGGGGATGATCGTCGCGGTGCCGGCGGCCACCGTGCTGCAGGAGTCGGTGCGCCTCCTGCTGGAGCACCGCCGCGCGCTGGCGCGGCGCGATCTGCGCCACCACCCGCAGCGCCTGGTGGTGTGAGCGGCTAGGCGAGGTAGCTGGGCGCGCGCCGGGGCGCGGCCGGCTCGGTGCCGGCGAGGATCCGGAGCACGTCGATCGGCGCGACCGGCTTGACCAGGTGGAGGTCGAAGCCCGCCGCCGCCGACTGCTGGCGGTCCTGCTGCTGCCCGTACCCGGTGAGCGCCACCAGCTTCACCGCGCGGTCGAGACGCGGGCGGAGCGCCTGGGCGACCGCGTAGCCGTCCACGTCGGGCAGGCCGATGTCGATCAGCACGTAGTCGGGCCGCCCCCGCAGCGCGAGCTCGATCCCGGCCTGGCCGGTGGCGGCGGCCTCCACCTCGTGACCGGCCGCGCGCAGGGCCATCGCGAGGGCCTCGCGCCCGTCGTCGTTGTCCTCGATGAGTACGAGCCGCCGGCGTCCCGCCGGCGGGGCCGCGGGGCCCGCGGCGGCGGGCAGCGGCTCCGCGGTGAGCCGCAGGCGCACCGTGAACTCGCTGCCGGGACCGTCCGGAGCGTCGCCGACCTCGATGGAGCCGCCGTGCAGGTCCACGATGCGCCGCACGAGGCTCAGCCCGATGCCCAGGCCGCCGCTCGACTGCCGCGGGTGTCCCTGGGTGAAGGGCTCGAAGATGGTGCGCCGCCGCTCGGCCGGGATGCCGATGCCCGCGTCGCGCACGCGCAGCACCGCCCGCTCGCTCTCGACGTCGAGGGCGAGCGCGACGCGGGCGCCCTCCGGGCTGTACTTGGAGGCGTTGTCGAGGAGGTTCGCGATCACCTGCTGCAGCCGGTTCGCGTCGCCGCGCACCGGCACCGCCCGCTCCGGGAGCGCGACCTCGAGCGCCTGCCGCTTCGCCCGGAACCGGTGCGACAGCTTCTCCACCGCCGCGCCGGCCGCCGCGCGGAGGTCCATGGTCTCGAGCCGCACCTCGAGATGGCCGCGGCCGATCTTGGCCGCGTCGAGCAGGTCGTCCAGCAGGCGGGCCAGGTGGGTGATCTGCCGCCGGATGACGCCCTGGGCCTTCATCGCCATCGGCTCCCGCCCGCCCCCCTGATCGAGCACCCCGACCGCGTTGACGATGGCGTTCAGCGGGTTGCGCAGCTCGTGGGAGAGGATGGCCAGGAAGTCGTCCTTGGCCCGGTTCAGCGTCTCCGCCTCGTGGCGCGCGCTCCGCTCGCGATCGAGCAGCTCGGTGATCTCGCGCTCGGCCCGCACCCGGTCGAGGCCGAAGGCCACGTAGTGGCAGACCATCGACGCGATCTTCATCTCCGGCTCGGCGTACTCGTGCGGCGCGTCGTAGTACACCATGAACTTCCCGAGCAGACGGCCCGGACGGCCGAGCGGGATGAAGCCGAGCGAGCGGATGCCCTCGGCGAGGACGACGTCGCGCAAGGGACCGAGGGAGGCGTCGGCGGCCACGTCGGGCACCAGCACCGGCGCCGGGTCCCGGGTGTCGGCGGTCCACGGCGAGTGTCCGTCCACCGCGGCGCGGTAGCCGTCGGAGAGCCCGCGCCAGGCCTTGAAGCGCATGGTCCCCGCGCGATCGAAGAGGAGCAGACTCGCGCGGGCCGCCCCGGTGGCCGCGATCATGGCGTCGACGGCGGGCTCGTAGATCTCTTCCGGCTCGCGGACGTGGGCGACCAGGTCGGCGATCCGGTACAGGGGATCGAGGCTCATCCGCGTGCTTTGAGTATAGGGAGCGGCGTGCACCTTCGCAAGCGTCGCGCGCTTGCTGCGGGCCCGACGCGCCCGTATACCGACGCTTCCTCATGGCGGACGATCGTCCCGGCCCCCGGCCCGGAAGCGGTGGCGGCGTGGCTCGCGGGCGATGGGGAGATGGGTGCGCGCCTGCGATCTCACGCCTGGGCCGCCACCCGGCTGGGTCCCGCGGACACCTGGCCGGTGCATCTGCGCAACGTGAGCCGGATCATGCTCGCCTCGAAGAGGCGGACTGTCTCGCCTGGGGACCGGACATGGTGAAGCTGGAGGACCGCCTCCGCACGCGCGCGGCCGGCTACCGCACGCACATCCCGGAGCCGGTCGACCCCGCGGAGCTGACCGCCGTGGTGGCGAGCCTGGCCGGCCGCACCTGATCGGGGCGCGGTCAGCCCCGCCGGCGCCGCGCCTTGGCGCCCTGCTTGCCCATCGCGGTGCGCACGCGCTTCGGGAGCTTCGTCAGAGTCCGCTTTCGC
>Ga0157372_10000747_pt1 | contig 35352 bp, 30 predicted proteins | sample C55metaG_FD_115307 | JGI IMG/M metagenome (GOLD analysis project Ga0157372, IMG submission 115307) | Corn rhizosphere microbial communities from Kellogg Biological Station, Michigan, USA - C5-5 metaG | ecosystem: Host-associated > Plants > Roots > Rhizosphere > Soil | place: USA: Michigan...
GCCTTTGCATCCAATAGCATGGGACGGCATGCGGTGTCCATCGAGACGTCCATCTCCCATATACGCCCCTTGCAGGCCGAGGATGGGATCATCGCTACGGCAAAAGAGGTCAGCGCCGGCAATAAGATCTCCATTTATGAAGTGAGAATAGAAAAAGAGCAGGATGGGGAATTGGTGGCGCTGTTCAAAGGCGCCGTCTACCGCAAGGCCGAAGAGTGGCAGGTTTAGCCGGCCCGTCCGCCTCGGCCAAAAAACAATTGGTATGATCTACGAATTCAAAGGATACAAACCCGTGATCGACCCCTCGGCATTTGTCCACCCACAGGCTGCCGTCACTGGCAATGTCATCATCGGGAAAAAGGTATATGTCGGACCCGGCGCTGCCATCCGCGGCGATTGGGGCCGCATCGTCATAGAAGACGGCTGTAACGTACAGGAAAATTGCACTATCCATATGTTCCCCGGTGTCACCGTCCGGCTGCATGAAGGTGCGCACATCGGACATGGGGCCGTCATCCATGGAGCCGTCATTGGGCGCAATTGCCTGGTGGGAATGAACAGCGTCATCATGGACAATGTCCGGCTGGGAGAGGAGTGCATCGTAGGCGCTCTCACCTTTATAAAGGCCGGCATGGAAATCCCCCGCCGAAGCATGGTCGTCGGCAATCCCGGCGTCATCATCAAAGAAGTATCCGACGAAATGATTCAATGGAAGACAAAAGGCACCGCCCTTTACCAGGCCTTGCCGGAAGAGCTAAGGACAAGCTGGAGAGAATGCACACCACTAACCGCCCCGCCCGAAGAAGACCCCGGCAGCACAGGAGATCAAACACATTTATACAAGCCGTGGAAATAACATCATTCCCCACCGGTATCACCCCCGACTGGCCCCAGCCTCTCACTCGGCTTTATATTCCAATATATCGGCAGGCTGACAATCCAAAACCTTACAAATGGCCTCAAGCGTACTGAAACGTATAGCTTTTGCCTTGCCGGTCTTGAGTATGGAAAGATTGGATAATGTCAGTCCTACTTTTTCCGACAGCTCGTTCAATGACATCTTTCGCCTGGCCATCATCACATCGAGATTTACAATGATCGGCATAGCTCAGACGGTTAATTCGTTTTCTGCTTGGATTTCGATACCTCTCTTGAAGATCTGAGCGATAACAAAAAGAGTAACACCCATGAACAGCCATACATCCGCTCCGCCCAGTCGCAGATACTGCACATCGGGCATCGTTACCTTCTGTTGCACCATCCACGCCGAATATTTAGTCCCCCACCAAGAGCATATGCCGATAAATAAGGACAGGTACGATATCCTGAAAACAAAACGCTGGACATCCTTGCTGAAAGGCTGCGACATATCCAGTTTTTTATCGTGTAGGATCTTTATGATCAGGTAAAATAACACAGCCCTCAGCACCGCCACAATGCACATCATGGAGGCTATGATTAAAAAATAGCCATGGTCATGCTGGTAGAGGGTCGACAGGTCCAGATCTTCCCAAAAATGCTTGGCATCGATGGGGTTGATCACCAACGTAAAAAACGTGTTGAATATAAAACCCCCGGCTTCTATGCATACACCGACGAATATGATCCATGAAAAGATGTATAATATTTTCAGGATTTGTTTTGTGCTGATCTCCATACTTGAATTGTTTATTGAGGATTGACAATGTAAAATAACAAATATTTATCAATAAACAATAAATTTTATGCACTTAATAATAAATCGCACTTATACAACACACAATGCTGTCATTCCCAGCCCAACGCTTCCCCAACGGCCCGGCTGGCCGGGAATCCTTATCTTTGCCTCCTTTTGGAAAAAGCAACGCACAGGTGGAAAAATCAAACTTTGTAGACCAGATCAGGATCTTTGCCCGGAGCGGACACGGCGGCGCAGGCAGCAAACACTTCATGCGCACCAAGTTCAATGCCATGGCAGGTCCGGATGGCGGTGACGGAGGCAGGGGTGGTCATATCATCCTTCGGGGCAGCAAGCACCTCTGGACCCTCTTACACCTGCGTTATTATAAGAACGTACTGGCGGAAAATGGCGAAGCAGGCAGCGGTAACAACTGCACCGGCCGGTTTGGCAAGGACATCATCATTGAAGTGCCCCTGGGGACCATCGCCCGGGATGAAGAGACAGGCAAAAAAGAGGCGGAAATCCTGGACGACGGACAAGAGATCGTTTGGATGCGTGGTGGAAAGGGAGGCCTCGGCAATGCCAATTTCGCCACCGCCACCAACCAGGCGCCGGAGCATGCACAACCGGGACTTCCAGGCGTAGAAGGCTGGAAAGTGTTGGAGCTGAAAGTATTGGCCGATGTAGGTCTCGTAGGCTTCCCCAATGCCGGCAAATCCACCCTGTTGTCCGTAATTACGGCCGCCAAACCCAAGATCGCCGACTATGCTTTCACCACACTGACCCCCCAGCTCGGTATGGTGGAATACAGGGATGGCCGCAGCTTCTGTGTGGCCGATCTGCCCGGTATCATCGAAGGTGCCGCGGAAGGAAAGGGACTGGGCCATCGGTTCCTCCGGCATATAGAAAGAAACCCGGTTTTGCTCTTTCTCATTCCCGCCGACAGCAAGGACCACGGGGAAGAATTCCGTATCCTGGTAAAGGAGTTGGAAAAATACAACCCCGAGCTCCTGCATAAGCAGTTCATCATCGCCATCAGCAAGTCAGACATGCTGGATGCAGAGCTTAAAGAAGCCATTGCCAAAGAATTACCTGAAAATATCCCCCACCTCTTCATTTCTTCCATTACTCAGCAGGGACTCACAGAGCTCAAGGACCTGCTGTGGAAAGTGCTGAACACGCCCCCTGAAGGCGCCGCATCTTAACGAGAAAATTAAAGGCCGGGCCGGCCCCCGGCATGTTTGCCACCCAGCCGGATCAATCGGTTTGTCCTTCTGAGATTCACCTTCGTCAGGCCCCTGAAATTGTCCCGCCCACGCGTAGGCCATATTGGTATTTTTTCGGAGGTTTGTCCAGAAAAAATTTATCCATATGAAGGTCAAAAGAGTTCTTCTAACGATTGTTCTATCTTCTATCTTACTGCGCAGCATGGCCGATGAAGGTATGTGGCTGCCGCTGCTGCTGGGTGAGCAGGTGTACAACGACATGGTAAAGAAAGGGCTGAAGCTTACCAAAGAACAGCTATACAGCATCAACAAAGCCTCGCTGAAGGATGCCATCATCATCTTCGGCAGGGGCTGCACGGGTGAGATAGTAAGCAGCGATGGACTCATCTTTACCAATCACCATTGTGGCTATGACGCCATCGCCTCTAACAGCTCCATCGAGCACAACTACCTTCACGACGGATTTTATGCCAGAAGCCGGCAAGAAGAGATACCCGCCCAGGGACTCACGGCCGACTTCCTCCTGAAGATCGAAGATGTAACAAAAGAGGTAAACGACTCCCTGAAAGGCCTGACAGGAGACGACAGGGCCACCCGCCAGCAAAGCGTACTCGCCTCCATCAGCCACCGCTATGACGACTCTGTAAAGAGCATACGTGGCCTCGTAAGCCCCCTGTTCAAAGGCAACCAGTTCCTCGTCTTTGTATACCAGCGCTACAGCGATATACGGCTGGTAGGCGCGCCCCCCGAGAGCGTGGGCAAGTTCGGCGGTGACACCGACAACTGGGAATGGCCCCGCCACACCGGTGACTTCTCCATTTTTAGAGTATACGCTAAAAAAGATGGCCAGCCAGGTAAATACTCCACGGATGACGTTCCGCTCAAGCCCAAATATTTTTTGCCTGTATCCTTAAAAGGACTGAAGGATGGCGATTATGCCATGATCTATGGCTACCCTGGCAGCACGAATAGATACGAGACTTCGTACGGCGTCAAACAAAAGATCGACATCGACAACCCCACCCTGGTCAGGCTCCGGGACGTCCGGCTGAAATATATGTTCGAGGAGATGAAAAAGGACCCCGCCGTCAAATTACAGCTGGCCTCCAGCTACGCGGGTATCGCCAATTACTGGAAATTCTATGACGGCGAGACCAAACAGCTGATAAAATACGACATCTATGATCAGAAGAGGGCGCAGGAGGCCGCCTTTGAGCAATGGGCCGACAACAAGCCCGAGTACGAGAATATCTTTAAGGAATGGGCCAAAGCCTACAACGACTGGCGCCCATATAGCAAGCACAGAGTATATATCAGCCCGGAAGGGATCCTGGCGAGCCCCCTGATAAACCTGGCCGGTAACCTTCAGGCCGTGGAATATGCCCTGGTTCGCCCTGGCGGAGGCGATCTGAAAAAAACACTGCAGGCAGCCGACGAAGCCCGCAAAGCTTTTCTCAAGGACGAGAACAAACCCTCTGATCAGCATATACTGGCCGCCATTACAGAGATGTACTACAATGACATCGATAAGAACCAGCAGCCCATTGGCTTTTATAATGCGATACAGTCTTCTTACGGTCCGTTGAACGAGGATGCGACGTATCGGAAATACGCCGCCGCTGTCTTCGAAGGTACGATGCTCCTGGATGACGCCCGCTGGAACGCTTTTATGACACGCCCCGAAGCCGAAACACTGCAGAACGATCCGGCGTACAAACACTTCAGCGCCTTTGTACATAACTGGCAGACCAAATATGCTTCCTTCTACAAGCAATTCGTTTCCCGGAACAATGAGCTGGGAAGACTATACCTGAAGGGCATCATGGAAAAAGACCCTAAAAAAGTCCGCTATCCGGATGCCACTTTTACTATGCGCGTCACCTACGGGAATGTAAAGTCCTACACCCCCCGCGATGCAGTGCATTACGATTATGTCACCACAATGAAGGGCGTCCTTGAAAAATATGTTCCCGGGGATTATGAATTTGACCTGCCCCCCCGTCTGCTGGAGCTGGCCAAAAAGAAAGACTTTGGGCAGTACGTCGACAAACAGCGTAACGACCTTGTAGTAGGTTTTATCACTACCAACGATATCACCGGCGGCAATTCCGGCTCACCCGTACTGAACGCCAATGGCGAGCTCATTGGTCTGGCCTTCGACGGCAACTACGAGGCCCTCAGTCATAAGATCGCCTTTGACGCCACCTATAACCGTACCATTTGCGTAGACATCCGTTACGTATTATGGTGCATCGACAAGCTGGGGGGCGCCTCTAACATTATCAACGAGCTAAAGCTGGTCCGGCCGGTCGCAAAATAAAGGCGCCGGCCTTTATTACAAAGATATCTGTTTACTTCCACTGCCCTTCGCCGGTATGCTCAACAGTCCGGTGAGGGTAGTATAATCCATTTTCTTTATTTGGTCGCTCGTATAGGTCAGCGGGTTTCCGTTACTATCCGTAATGGTTATCTTGCTGGGAATGATGACATACCTGTATGGGATGCCGCTGAAATCGGCCCCTGCAAATATGTCGATATTGCCGACGGAAAAATACTCCGTTACATAATTGATCGCATTGACGATACTGGAATCCTGGGTGAGAGGATTCTGTAGCAGCAGGTATCCGACGACTGAACCCGTGCTCAATACTTTGGAAGTGATCTGCGGGGCCGTCACCGTTGCCCCATAGGCGCTGTCCCCCGTTGTCTGGTCATATACCTTGCTAAAGCTAAGGTTTGTCCAGTTGGAATACATGACACTATCGGGTCCGGCCGGACCTGCAGGACCGGTGTCACCCTTTTTACAGCTCATGGTCATGAAAAAACCAGTTGTCAGCGCGGCAAGTAGAAGAAGTTTCAGATTTCTCACATTTATACATTTTAAAGGTTAAGAAGGCCCCTCAAGGGAGCTTTAAGCGATACGCGAATATGCTGTGGCAGGTTGCCGGGTAATCTTTACTTCTTACCGGGAGTTCCTTTAGGGGTGGGGCTATTGTCCTTCCAGTGCCATAAATGCAGACAGGCATAGGTCCTATAAGGACTCCAGGTTTTTGATATGCGTAATAGTTCTGAGCGAAAGGCTTTTTTGTCGGAATTGTCCAGCTTGTAAATATGTACCATTGCATTTTGTATGCCAATATCATCAGGAGAGAAAACATCTTCCCTTCCCAGGGCAAACATCAGCAGCATTTCCGCCGTCCATCTGCCTACGCCCTTTATCTGGGTGAAATAGGCGATCGCCTCCTCGTCATTCATTTTGCGCAGCTTGCGGTGATCGAAACCCTGCTCGATGGCAAAATGCGCCACATTGTGCACATAAGATGCCTTCGCATTGGACAGCCCCACACCACGTAATACCTCCGCGGGAGTGGCGATGATCTCTTCCGGAAGGGGAACACGCCCCTTATAAAGATTCAGAAATCGCTGGCGAATGGTGCCCGCCGCCTTGGTAGACAGCTGCTGGCTCATGATGGAGGCAACCAGATAATATACAATGTCTTTCTGCCGGCTCAGACGGAAGTTTTCATGCCCGGCCATCAGCTTCTTTAGCTTTTTGTCCTTTTCCAGATGAGTACGATAGTCCATGAAGCTATCTGTTTATATTCCTGTAATATATATTTTTGTTTCGTGTCGCGAAAGATAATTGTTACCAGGGACGGATCTCTCTCTGTCGAATGGCAAGACGGAATGACCTATCATTCCACATTTGGCGCCTTGCAGGAGTCCCGCCATATCTTTATCGACAGAGGCTGGAAGAATGTGCGGCAATTGGCCTTTGCCCAAAAAATAGTCCAATTCCCGCAAACCGCTGATGTCTGTCCTTCGGACAAGCATCTTCCAGGTGCTCCTGGGTCGCTGGCGGCTCGTCCGTATCCGTCACAAGATCTCATGCAGGATGGAGATGTGTCAGATCTCCCTGGGCCGGGCACCTCTGTGCGGGTCTTTGAGCTGGGATTGGGCACGGGACTGAATGCACTGCTGACCCTGTTGGAGGCGGAGACGATGCAGCTCCCGGTATACTACGAGGCCTTGGAAGCCTATCCTCTGGAAGCAGCAATCTTCGAAAACCTGGACTACTGCGGACAATTGGGCCGGCCCGGCCTGCAGCCGAAATTCCTGCAGCTGCATACCTGTGACTGGGATAGGCCCGTAGCGATCAGTCCTTATTTTACTTTCTATAAATCGCGGGATAAATGGCCGGATTATGCGCTGCGGCAGGCGGCGGAGCTGGTCTACTACGATGCATTCGACCCGGTGGTGCAGCCGGAACTATGGAACGCATCCACATTCAAGCACCTTGCCGGACAGCTGGCTCCCGGCGCATTGCTATTGACCTATTGCAGTAAGGGAACTGTTCGGCGCGCGTTGCAGGAGGCAGGCTTTTGTGTGGAAAAACTTCCCGGTCCCCCGGGCAAGCGTGAAATGGTCCGGGCTACGCTCGTTGGAGAAAAATAACTCGCTCGCCCCGGACGGTCGGGTCAGGCGAATGTATAGCTCACCCCTCCATCTTTCTCATCCTTCAGCACGATCCCCAGCTCAAGCAGCTGATTCCGGATCTTGTCCGAAGTAGCATAATCCTTCTTCTTCCGGGCATCCTTGCGAATGTCGATCAGCAGGTCCACCACACCGGTGAGCTTATTATCATCCGCCGCGCTCTCATCCTTCAATCCGAATATATCTTCCAGGTAGACATGGAAATATCGCTTCAATCGCTCCAATGCGGGCGCAGGCAACGCACCCGGTGCAATATGCCCGCTCTTGATGGAATTGATCACGGGTGTCAGCTCGAACATATTCGCCAGCACCTTGGCCGTATTGAAATCGTCATTCATGAACTCATCGAACTCATCCAGCAGCTTATTCACCTTACCCGTCAGCTCCTCATCCGCGCCGGCGCCCGTCACAGGCTCCAGCTTCTTCAGCACATCATATGCCTCCCACAACCGCTTCAACCCTTTCTCAGCCGCCTGAAGCGCCTCGTTGCTAAAATCCAGCGTGCTGCGGTAATGCGTCTGCAGGATAAAAAAGCGTATGGTCATGGGCGAATACCCCTGCTGCAGCAGAGGATGGTTGCCCGAGAACATCTGTGTCAGCATGATCTGGTTGCCATAGCTCTTCCCCATTTTTTTCCCGTTGAGCGTGATCATGTTGTTATGGAGCCAATAACGTGCAGGAACATGCTTGTTGCAGATGGTGCTCTGCGCGATCTCACTCTCATGATGGGGGAACTGAAGGTCCATCCCACCCCCATGAATGTCGAACTCACCACCCAGGTATTTGGTGCTCATGGCCGAGCATTCTATATGCCAGCCGGGGAAACCCTCACCCCAGGGACTCTTCCAGCGCATGATATGCTCCTCCGGCGCGGCTTTCCAAAGCGCGAAGTCCTGCCGGTTGCGTTTCTCATCCTGTCCATCCAGGTCACGGGTAGTCTCCAGCAGGTCGTCCAGTATCCTCCCGCTGAGCTTGCCATAAGGATAGTGCGCGGCATATTTTTTTACATCGAAATAGACAGACCCACCCACTACATAAGCATACCCCTCCTCGATGATCTTTTCGATCATTCCGATCTGTTCCACAATATGTCCCGTGGCAGTGGGCTCGATGCTGGGGTCCAGGTTATTGAATCGGTGCATAGCCCAATGAAAGAGATTGGTGTACTTCTGCACCAGCTCCATCGGCTCCAGCTTTTCCAAAATCGCCTTTTTGGCGATCTTGTCTTCTGCCTCACGGCCTTCTTCTTCGAAATGACCGGCATCGGTTATATTCCGTACATACCGCACCTTGTACCCCAGATGGAGCAGGTACCGATAGATAAAATCAAAGGTTATAAAAGGACGGGCATGACCGAGATGACTCTCTCCGCTCACCGTAGGTCCACAGACATACATGCCCACATGACCCGGTGTAATGGGAATGAACTCTTCCTTCTTCCGCGTATAAGAATTGAAAACTTTTAATACTGATGCGCTCATATCGATTGGCCGGGCCGGCGGACTTTTTGAACCGGCGGTCTCCGAACCCCCGAAGATAGCATATTTCATTCAACGTTGGCCCCCGTTGGACCGTTTATGATGACCTTCGGTAACGTCCCTCCGGGCCGTTCAGGGCAATTGGAGATCCGCCATCACCGGATTATGGTCCGAGTAAGGGAGGGAAAATTTCCTGCATTGGAGCACGGGCAGACGGGGATCCGCCAGAACGTAGTCTATCCGCAGCGTAGGGGATATATGAACGTAAGTACGACCAATACCAAAACCCTTTGAGATATAGGCATCCTTCCAGCTGCCACGGATGGTGAAATAGGTATAAGAATTGGGGACATCGTTGAAATCACCGCATATCAGGGCGGGATAAGGGCTTTTATCCAGCTCTGCACGAACCTCTTCGGCCTGATCTCCCCGTTGGCGAAAGGCATAACGGAGCTTTTTGACGATGGAGCGGGATGCCGACAGAATGCTGTCATCGACATTCTTGATGATCTGGATATCATGGAAATCCTTGGATTTGAACAGGACGGATTGCAAATGGGTCGTAAATACCCTTATCGTATCGTTACCCACCTTAACATCGGCAGCAATAAGGCTTTCGGTGGTCCGCATCCCATTCTGCAGAGGATAGTGCATAATGAGGGAGTCGATAAAGGGATACCGGGAAAAGATAACCACTCCGCCTTCGTATGTGCCGTCAGGACGGGTGACATCCCGGGAAAAATAGCTGTAAGGATAATGCAGCTGGCCACGGATATACATAAGGTTGGTGTCCTGCCCCTTGCGGGCATTATAGAACTCCTGTAGGCAGACGATATCCGCGTCTTGCTCACCTATGAAGTCCATCATTTTGGGTCGATGCCCCGAGCTCCCTTTCTTTTTAGTAATGAACTCGTCGAAGCTGCGGCAGTTCCAGGTCAGCACGCGCAGGGAACGGGGCGGCTTTTCCTGTTGAAAATGCTCACCGGGATGAAAAGCCCAGAAGCTATGGATGTTGGGCCAACCCAGGACCAGGGCCACCAGCGATAAGAGAGACCAGCGACGACAGGAGGGAAAGAAAAGACCAAAGATAAAAAGGGCGATCACCGCAAGCAGCAACAGCGGAAAAGCCAGTCCTAACAGTGAAATAAACCACCATCGGCCCGGATGCAGAAAAGAATTGGCACAGGCCAGCAGAAAAAGGATCACCGCCACGATATTCGATATGACGAACAGGCGGCGGGAGAAGTGTCGGAATGTCGCCATGAATAACCTAAGTTACAAATCTTCTTCGTCTGCTGCCCGTTTGAGAATGTCTTTTTCCTCATCGGTAAGAAAACGATAACCCTGCTGATTGATCTTATCCAGGATCTCGTCGATGCGTTGCTGGGTGATATTAGGTATCCTTTTATAAGGCTGAGTGCCGGAGACCTTGTAATAAAATTCCTCTTTGCGATGCCTTGCTTTATGTTTCTTGTCGGGATTGAAAAGATCGTTGACCCAGTCGAAGCACCGGTTCATCCAGATGCTTCCATCAATTCCTCTGCGCACCAGCAATACGAATATAAAGCCCGTGGCCGCCCCGGAAAGATTGGCGATATACAGGCCATAATCCCCATGGCGTATGCCCGTGCCAAAGTCGATGATGATATAGATAAGCGTGAATATCCACAGAGGTATCCCCCCGTTGATCATGGGGAAGATGCGATAATCCCGCGCCAGGGTGGTCGTGGCGATGGCAATGGCCATCACCGAGGCATTGGCCCCCGCCAGGCTTGCTGTGGCTGCTCCCGCCTTTAACCCGGGGAAGATGGAATAGGACACCAGATAAAAGATGGCAGCCGTCACGCCTCCATACAGGTAGAGAGGCACCAGCTTGCGATTGCCCATAAGATCCTGAAGGATATAGCCAAATCCCCAAAGCCAGATCATATTCCCGAGCCATCGGGGAAGGTCAGCATCCGAGAACATATAGCTCAGAACGGTCCATGGCCGCGACAGCAGCTTGTCCACGCTGGCCGGCAGGGCAAACCAGGAGAAGATCTTGCTGGTAAAAAGCTTGGCGCCGGCGGGTTCCAGGTTATAAATAAGATAGATGAACTTCAGGATGATGAAGAGTACGGCGTTGATAACTATGAGCTGCACCAATGCATTCCCATCCTGCCCAAGCATCATCCTTTTTCGATAGCTATCTTCCATTACTCTCATACATTAGTCGATATGAAATTACAACAGTATTCCCGACCATTATGTTCGGGAAATGGGATGTCAAAATGTACCCCTTTCCCGAAAAAGTCTAAGGTCTGTCCTGTCGGACATTAATAAAAATTCCGTCTGTTGCTCCTGTTCCAGTAAATAACCAGCAACAATCCAATAAGACCTCCGCCCAGGTGGGCCCAGTGTGCCACATTGTCGCTCTGGTTAGGCTCGAGGCCCGCGAACAGCTCGATGGCAGCATAACCCAGCACAAACCACTTTGCCTTTATCGGGAAAGGAATGGGAATGATTAGCAGCTCATTATTGGGAAATAAATACCCAAAGGCAGCCATGCAGCCAAATACGGCTCCTGAAGCGCCCAGAGTGGGGGAATTGAATATCGAGGCGGGATTCTCCAAAATCTGCTGTTGCGCCTCCGGTGAATAAAAGTCTCTTAGCTGAGCAAGATCCGACATCAATTCCATATGCTGCACCGTCAGCTGCGCCACTGCAGCGCCAATACCGCAAACGATATAAAAGACCAGGAAGCGCTTCGGTCCCCAGTAATCTTCCAAAATGGACCCGAACATCCACAGGACAAACATATTCATCAGCACATGTCCCCAGCTGCCATGAAGGAATAAATAAGTGACCAGCTGCATCGGATGAAAATAATGAGAGCTGATATCATGTAAGGCGAACCTGTTGAGGATCTCCGTTGCAATCCTGTCACCCAGCGATATCTGGGCCAGAAAGACCAGCAGATTGATGATGATGATATTTTTTATTACCGGCGGTATGTGAAAAAAGCCCCTTGGACGAAACTCTGTCATATTCTTAAAGATATTCCTGCAAATTACTATTTAACACTCCAAAAATCGATGTATTAATATCGATTCTGTTAATTTATTCCCAATAACCCCAACGCCGGTCTCACGGCAGGAACACCTTTCAGGTGTTCGTCCGAAGGACAGACATTAGACGTTTGCTGGAGTTGGGCTAATTTTCGCGTAAAGACCATTCCAGCATATAATGTCACCGCTTCTTCAATTGTACAATGTTCTCAATATGATGGGTATGCGGGAACATATCCACCGGCTGCACACGGGTCACCGCATATTTTTCATCCAGCAGCTGCAGGTCCCTGGCCTGCGTAGCAGGATTACAGCTGACATAGACGACGGTCGGAGCTTCCATGTCCAGTATCTTCCTCACCAGCTTTTCGTGCATGCCGGCCCTTGGCGGGTCAGTTATGATGACATCGGGGCGGCCTTCGGCAGAAAAGAACCCGTCATTACAGATCTCCGCCACATCCCCCGCAAAAAATCGGGCATGTCCAATGCCATTGAGCTCTGCATTTTCCCGGGCATCCCCGATGGCTTCCGGGATCACCTCTACGCCGATGACGCGGGCAGCCTGTCTGCTGACAAAAATGCCGATACTTCCCGTCCCGCAATAAAGGTCATACACCGTCTGGCTGCCCGTCAGCTCCGAAAATTCCCTGGTCACCTGGTAAAGCCGCTCACCCTGCCGTGTATTGGTCTGAAAAAAGGATTTGGGTCCCACCTTGAATTGGAAATCCTCCAGCCTCTCGATGACATACCCTTTTCCATGTACAATACGTGGCTCCAGGTCCGTTATGCTGTCATTCCATTTGGGATTGATGGTATACAGCAGCGTGGTCAGACGGGGAAATTGCCGGAGAAGATGCTCCTGCAAATCCTTGCGGGCAGACTCGTCCTCATGACCAAATACGATATTGACCATCACCTCACCCGTCGTACAGATACGCACCTGCATGGTACGCAGCCAGCCCTGATGCGATTTTATATCATAAAAAGAAAGATGGCGGCTCAGCGCAAAATCCCTTACAGCCAGCCGTAGCTGATTGGTAGGCTCCTCCTGTAAATGACAGGTCTGGATATCCACCACTTTATCAAAGAGCCCCCTCGCGTGAAATCCCGCCACGTTCTGCTCCGATGTTATGTCAGGATTATGCAGCTCCCCTGGCAGGAGAAACCTTCTGCTGGAAAAAGTGTATTCGATCTTATTCCTGTACCGGGTGGACTGCTCTGCACCCAGAATAGGCTGTATAGGCGGCAGACTCACCTTGCCAATGCGCTGAAGATTATCGACCACCTGCTTTTGTTTGTACTCCAATTGTTTGGAATAAGGCAGCATCTGCCAGCGACAGCCGCCACACACCCCGAAATGGGAGCAGAAAGGCGCTATCCTGTCGGGAGAATACCCGTGCCAGGCCGTGACAAAACCTTCGGCCCAGTCCTTTTTACTCTTTGACAGCCTTATATCTACGACATCCCCTGGTATAGCATTTTCTATGAATATGACTTTCCCGTCCACCCTGGCCAGCGATTTGCCTTCCGCGGCATAGTCCTCTACCAGCACCTGCTGAAGGACCACATTTTTATGTTTTTTTCGCACCGCGCAAAGATACAATGTCTCGTGTAATAGCTATTTTTACATGCGTATGAATAAAATCCTATTGTCCCTGACAACCTGTTTGTGCCTTTTGAACGCCGCCCATTCACAGAACGGCTACGACATCCGGGTGACATTAAAGCCATATAAGAATAGTAAAATATATTTAGGCTACTACTACGGCAAGGTCAAGGCCGTAGCCGACTCTACCGTCCTGGACGAGAACAGCACCGGACACTTCTCTGGCAAGGAAAAGCTGACAGGCGGCGTCTATTTCATCGTATCTCCCTCCAAAACCATCCTCTTCGAGCTGTTATTGGACAGCCAGCAGCACTTCTCCGTTGCCGCCGACACTACCAGCCTGCCCGGCAGCATTTCCTTTACCGGCTCCCCCGATAACACCGTATTCCACGAGTACACCCTCTTTACCAATAAGAAAGGCTCGGAGATCGTCGCCGGTCAGAAAGAGCTGGCCACCATCCACGATAAAAAGGATTCGATCCGCATCAGAGACAAGATAAAGACCCTGAATGAAGAGATCCAGCAATATCGCCAGCGGATCATCGCCAAATATCCTCACTCCCTGCTCACTACCCTTTTTTATGTTATGAAAGAGCCCGTCATACCACCAACCCCCATGGCGGGCGGGAAGCCCGTGGACAGTCTCTTTCCCTATCATTATTTCAAGGCCCACTACTGGGACAGCATCGACTTCACGGACCAGCGGCTGACCCGCACACCTATCTTCGAACCCCGGCTGGATAAATATTTCAAGGACCTCGTCTCCCCCCAGCCCGACTCCATCGAGAAAGAGGCTGACATGATGCTCCTGCAGGCCAGGGTCAGCAAGCCTTTGTTCCAGTACCTCCTTGTCTATTTTGTACAGAAATATGTAACCCCCGAATACATGGGACAGGACGCCGTATTCGTCCATCTTTTTGAAAAATATATCAACACAGGACAAGCTGAATTCTTTACGGACAAATACAGAACATATCTCAACAACAGGGCTTACAGCCTGATTGCAAACCTCATCGGACAGCCCGCCGCCAATCTCGAAATGGTGGATACACTGGATAAGCCACACCCCCTGTATGAGGTCAACGCGCCTTTTATCGTCATCTGCTTCTGGGATGCCACCTGTGGGCATTGTAAGGAAACAGTCCCCAAAGTGGACTCCATCTTCCAGGCCAAATGGAAACAGGAAGGAGTAAAATTATACGGCGTCATGGTGGATGGCGGAAAAGAAGCCTGGCTGCAATTCATTAAGGATCACAATTTAAAGGACTGGATACACGTTTATGAGACCAAAGCTCACCAGGATTCCGTAGAGGCGGCGGGACAAGCAGGCTATCGTCAGTTATACGATGTATATCAGACGCCCATGCTTTATTTACTGGATAAGGACAAGCGTATCATTGCCAAAAAGCTGTCCTATCAGCAGCTGGATGAAGTAATAAACCTGAAACTTCACAATGGAAAATAACAGGGAATGTCCGGACAACGCGTTCCGGAAAAATATAACACGTTGTCCGGAAAAGTTTAATGTCTGTAGGCCTTCGGAGGAGGACTTCGTCAGGGCTGCTTCGTCACGCCCTTCCTCGTCCGTACCCTTCGATCCCTCGGGTACTTCGAAAGGTCCTCTTCGGTCGGAACCATCGCAGAGCTCGGTTCTGGACAACGAACTGTTGGTTCGTTCGGGCCCTGCTGTAAGACTGATAATTTCTTTTCTATTAATCTCCTCCACCCTCTCTGCTCAAACGCTCTTCACCTATGATGGCCGGGGTGTCAGCAAAGAGGACTTCCTGAAAGCTTATAACAAGAACAATACGAATGAAAAGCCCACTGAGCGGTCCTATCGGGACTACCTGGAATTATATATCCGCTATAAGCTGAAAGTACAGGCGGCCCTGGATATGCAACTGGACACATTGCCCAGCCAGCGCTCGGAGCTGATGAACTTCCGCCAGCAGGTAGCCGACTCCTATATGAAGGACGATGCCAGCCTGGACAAGCTGGTAAATGAAGCGTTCTATCGGGGACAGAAAGACATTCACCTGGCGCACATCTTTATCCCCCTCCCCGCGAACAGCACCCCGTCGGACACCGCAAAAGCTTATGAAAAGATCCTCACTGCCTATAATGCCCTGAAAAAAGGAAAAAAATTCGCTGAGGTCGCCGTTCAGTTTTCAGAAGACCCTTCCGCAAAGACCAACGGCGGCGACATTGGTTACATCACCCTGTTCACCCTGCCTTACGAGCTGGAGACCCTGGCTTATTCCACCCCGGCAGGTCAGATATCCAAACCCTACCACAGCAAGGGCGGGTACCATATCTTTAAAAATCTGGGCGAACGCCGGGCGCTGGGAAAGATGCGGGCAGCGCAGATCCTGATCTCTTTCCCGCCCAATGCCACTGCCGCCGCTAAAGAGGACTGCCGCCGCAAGGCCGACTCCATCTATGACCTTCTGCAAAAGGGAGGAGACTTTGCACAGCTGGCAAAGACATACAGCGGGGACAACCTCTCCTACCAGAGTGGCGGCGAGCTGCCCGAATTTGGTGTAGGCCGCTATGACGCGGCCTTTGAAACGACGGCCTTTGCATTGGACAAAGATGGCGCCGTCAGCCGTCCCTTCGCCACCTCATTTGGATATCACATCGTCAAACGCCTGGGTCGAACGCCTATCCCAGGAACCTTTGACCAGGAGACGGCCGCCCAGCTAAAGCAGCAGGTAGCATCCGATGGAAGAGCCGAAATTTCCAGACAGGTCCTGCTACATCGCATTTATCAGCAGACGGGCATGAGAAGAGCCGACTTCTCCGAACCTGAGCTCTGGGCCTTTACAGACAGCGCCATGAGAAATATGGGCCTTAGTTCCTATCGCAGCCTAAGTAATTCCTCCATCCTGCTCAGCTTCCCGCAGCAGGAGGTCCGGGTACAGAACTGGCTGGACTATTTCCGTGTTGTCAGGGGATCCGGCAGGGCCCGCGGCTTATCCGACAAGGCCCTCTTCGAGCAGTTCGTCGGGAGGACCGCTATGGACTACTACCGCAGCCATTTGGAAGAATACAACAAGGATTTTGCTTTTCAGCTGACGGAATTCAAAGAAGGTAATCTCCTCTTCGAGGTCATGCAGCGAAAGGTTTGGGACAAGGCCTCCACCGACAGCGCCGGATTGCATAAATATTATGAGGCGCATCAAAATAAATACTGGTGGGAATCCAGCGCAGACGCTCTCCTGTTCACCTGCAGCAATGAAGGCGCCGCACAGACCCTGCGCACACGCATAGCCGCCAACCCCAATGATTGGAGAAAGTACACCGACAGCGTGGGGACGACGATACAGGTGGACTCGGGCAGATACGAGATCTCCCAGATACCCGCCCTGGAAAAAGCTTCACCCAGCCCCAATACGCTCACACCTGATGTAGTCAATAAAGGGGACAATACCATCAGTTTTGCCTATGTACTGAGTGTATACCAGGGACGCAGCCCGCGCAATTACAGGGATGCACGCGGATTTGTCATCAATGATTATCAGACTTACCTGGAAGATGAGTGGATAGCCGGACTGAGAAAGAAATACCCCGTGTCCGTCGATGAAAAAGTCTTCGCCAGCCTGCTAAAGTAACGGCTTCAGACGCAGCCAGGTCGCCCCGGGTCGGACCCTTAAAGTACAGCCTTTACTACGTTCTCGATGACCTTGGGCTTGCCCAACGTATAGTAATGCAACACCGGAACACCGGCTTTCTTCAGCTCCCTGCTCTGATGGATCAGCCATTCCGTCCCTACTTTTTCCACCTCCGCATCCGTCTTGCATTTCAGGATCTCATTCGAAAGGTCTCTGGGAAGGTCCACATGGAAGACCTTTGGCAGCATGCTCATCTGCTTGAGGTTGGTAATAGGTTTCAGACCCGGAATGATGGGAACATTGATACCCTGTTCCCTGCACAATCTTACAAAATCAAAATATTTCTGATTGTCGAAGAACATCTGCGTAGTGACATATTCCGCGCCGGCGTCCACCTTGGCCTTCAAATACATCAAATCCGTGTCCAGATTGGGGGCTTCGAAATGCTTCTCGGGGTATCCTGCGACGCCAATGCAGAAATTGGTCTTACCGCCATTCTTGATATCCTCTTCGAGATATATACCGTGATTGAGACAAACCACCTGTTTCAACAGGTCGATGGCATAGCGGTGTCCGTCCGGCTCCGGCTCGAAGGAACTTTCATTCTTCGCCGCATCTCCTCTCAGTACCAGCACATTATCGATGCCGAGGAAGTGGAGGTCGATCAGGGCGTCCTCTGTTTCCCGCTTGGCAAAACCGCCGCAGATAAGATGCGGCACCGCATCCACCCGGTAATGCCCCATGATCGCCGCACAAATACCTACCGTGCCGGGCCGCTTGCGGACCTCCACCTTTTCAAAAGTGCCGTCCGTCTTCTTTTTGAACATGCTCTCGCTGCGGTGGTAGGTTACGTTGATAAAGGCCGGTTTGAATACCATCAAAGGGTCGAGGTGCTCGTATATCGAATTGATCGTCCTTCCTTTTAGGGGGGGTAAGATCTCAAATGAAACTAATGTGTCCTTCGCCTGTTGTATATGCTCTATAACCTTCATAAATCGGAGTGTTATGGGTACGCTGGCCGAGCCAGGTCCATTTTTGTGCCCGGGTATGGTTTACGTCCAAAAATAACCCATCCCCGGTGCACGTCCTATGATGGGATCTTCGGCGGGGAGCTTCGGCAGGGCTGCTTCGCCACGCCCTTTCTCGCTCGTACCCTTCGTTCCTCGGGTACTTCGAAAGCCCCTTCTCGATCATGGCCTTCGACATGGCTCGGCCACAGCCAATGGGCCTGTGGCCCATTTTGTGAGCAAAATAACGGTTTTTTGACGTGAAAATTACAGGTTTATACGGAACTTTGGGATCATGAGCCTGACCATTCACTCACAAGATCTTGTAAAGAGCTACCGGAACCGTACCGTGGTAAATCATGTCTCCGTCAACCTGCAGCAGGGAGAGATAGTAGGATTGCTGGGTCCCAATGGGGCGGGGAAGACCACCACCTTCTACATGGTGGTTGGACTGATCAAACCCGACTCGGGCAGTGTGTTTCTGGACAACGTGGATATCACCCGGATGCCGATGTATAAGCGGGCCCAGATGGGCATCGGCTACCTCCCACAAGAGGCTTCCGTATTCCGGAAATTGAGCGTGGAAGATAACCTCAAGGCAGTCCTGGAGATGACAAAGCTCAGCCGGGCGGAACAAAAAGATAAGCTGGAATCGCTGCTCGACGAGTTCCATCTCCACCACGTGCGGAAGAACAATGGAGACTCCCTCAGCGGCGGTGAAAGAAGACGTACCGAAATTGCCAGGGCGCTCGCAGTGGACCCCAAATTCATCCTGCTCGACGAACCCTTCGCCGGTGTCGACCCCATTGCCGTGGAAGACATACAGACCGTGGTGGCGCGCCTGAAGTTCAGGAACATCGGCATCCTGATCACCGACCACAACGTAAATGAGACCCTTTCCATCTGCGACAGAGCATACCTCCTCATCGATGGAAAGATATTCAAACATGGCACCGCCGAGGAACTGGCCGAGGATGAGCAGGTACGCCGTCTCTATCTGGGAAGGAATTTCGAGCTCAGGCGTAAGGATTACCTGCACGAAGAAGCCCAAAAACAGGTCGGCACTCCTTTTGCACGGTCTACAGAAACCGAAGCCGGCAATGTTCATGAGTAACCTTCAGCCCCTCCCTAAAAAAGATTCTTTATATCCCTGGCTTTCTTTATTTTGCCGTTGATCATACTATATGAGACTTCTCAGCCCTGCCATATCAAGACTTGCCAGGTTCCGGCTTTGGCGCATCGAACAATGGATGCAGCATCCGGTGGCAACACAACGGGAAGTCCTGCAACATCTCGTAACGTCCGCCCAATACACCGAATTTGGCCGGAAATATAACTTCTCCAGGATCTTCTCCATCCGGGAATTCAAACAGGCCGTCCCTATCCATGAATACGACGACCTGAAGCCCTATATCCAGCGCATTATGAATGGAGAGGAGAATATCCTCTGGAATACACCTGTCAGCTGGTTTGCCAAGAGCAGCGGCACCACCAGCGACAAAAGCAAATTCATTCCCGTCAGCGAAGACAGCCTGAAGGACTGCCACTACAAAGGCGCCAAGGACGTCCTGACCATGTATTATAATTTCAACCCCGACTCCGACCTGCTGACAGGCAAAGGGCTTGTCATCGGGGGAAGCCATACCGTCCACCAGGTGAATGACGACGTACACTACGGTGACCTCAGCGCCGTGCTCTTACAGAACTCCCCTTTCTGGGGTCATTGGATCCGGACGCCCGAGCTAAGCATCGCCCTGCTGGACGAATGGGAAGACAAGATCGAAAGGCTCGCGAAAAACACCATCGCGGAAAATGTCACTTCCATCTCCGGCGTGCCCACCTGGACATTGGTGCTGATCAGAAGAATATTGGAGATGACAGGCAAATCCACTCTGGCCGATGTCTGGCCATCGCTGGAGCTGTATATTCACGGCGGAGTATCCTTTACTCCTTACCAGGAACAATTCAAAAAGCTCATTGGAAAAGATATCCACTACCTGGACATGTACAATGCCAGCGAAGGATTCTTTGCAGCCCAGGCCAACCCCAACGACGATGGCATGCTGCTGTTTTTGGACCATGGCGTCTTTATGGAATTCATGCCCGTCGAAGAATATGGCAAACCCAACCCAGAGACCATCGGCCTCACCGATGTGGAGCTGGGTAAGAACTATGCCATGGTCATCAATACCAACGGCGGATTATGGAGATACCTGCTGGGGGACACCATTCAATTCACCTCAAGATTCCCCTTCCGGATCAAAGTCAGCGGAAGACTGAAACATTTTATCAATGCCTTTGGTGAAGAGGTCATCGTGGACAACACCGATAAGGCCATCGCCATCGCCTGCCGGAACACCGGTGCGGTAGTCAATGATTATACGGCAGCGCCCGTCTATTTCAGCGATCAGGGCAATGGCGCTCACGAATGGCTGATAGAATTTGAAAAAGAGCCTGCCAGCCTGGAACAGTTCACCCACGAGCTCGACAAGGCACTGCAAAGCATCAACAGCGACTACGAGGCCAAGCGGCATAAGAATATCGCCCTCCGCACCCCCCTGCTCCACGCCCTCGACAAAGGCATATTCACCACCTGGCTGAAAAGCAAAGGCAAGCTCGGCGGCCAGCACAAAGTACCGCGCCTGTCCAATGACAGAAAATATATTGAAGAGATCTCTGCGCTCATTTCCCCCCTGAGTCAGGTATAGCCTCATCCGGCCTGCGTACCAGCATTGTGACAATGACAAGACTTGCAAACGAAGAAGTATAAAAAAGATAGAGATAGGGCACGTCGATGAAGCAATAAAAGATCACCAGGCTGAGCTTCAACGCGGCCAATGGGATATTGGGCAGTTTCTTCCTGTATCCGTACCAGACAAATAAAGCAGGGACAGTAAAGCTCAACCCGATGAGCAGTCGATGCAACAGTATGATCCTGCCCCGGCCAAAGAACCAGGCAAACCCCGGAGACATCGCAAACACGTCAGGACTGTCATGCCATACCCGGGCGGCAAAAGGAATATAGTTGCCCGGCAGTTTTGTCAGCCTCATAACGGTTTGGCCGCCCACCGGCAGCAGGAACAGCAGGATAAAACAAAGGATGCCCGTAAAGGCAAATATGCCTATCTGTTTCCATTTTTTCTCCAGCAGCAGGTACAGCGTATAGGCAGGTATCCATCCCACCAGCGAATACCGGCTCAGCATACACAGGCTGGCCGTAACGCCTATCCACCAGGAATTGCCCGACGTCAGCGCCAATACCAGCAGCACATAATAAGCGACGACCACCCCCTCCTCCGACACGCTGATGATCCCGGGAGTATTGTCCGCCAGTATCCACCAGAATAAAAGGAAGGCCAGCACCGCCGTCAAAAAGGATAGGTAACGGTGGATCTCCGGGCGGTAAAGGAAAAGGAATACAGCAAAAGAAAAAAGCAGACCCGCCATCGTGATCCAGCGGATATCGATGCCCAGGGCAATAGCCGGCACATAAGGCAGCCACATGGCAGGGAGATAGATGGGCTGTATGCCATTCCATATCCAGGGGATGGTATCGTAGACCTGGCTGTGATGCCCCGCGACAAAGCGTTCACCCATCACTTTTATGATGGGCAGCATGTCCGCATTGCTGATGTCGATGGGTATCTCTTCAAACCAGTAGCGGCACCAGCTATACATGGCAAGCGCTATCATACCGATGATGATCACCCGGTAGTGAATGGTATGAGCCTTCCACCAGCCTCGCGCAGGCCGCACCAGACGTACAGCGGGGAAGGATGTCAGCAGCCATGCAATCACAATTCCCGAAAGAAAATACAGGACGGAAAGAAAAGGGATCCACCCACCCATCTTCAGCAGCCAGGTGGAGGACAGTGTTTCTACAGCGAAAGCAATCAGTAGTCCGGTGTATCGACGGGGGGTCATTGGTGCAAAATAAATATTTATATTTTTCTTCGGGTAAATGTCTTTTATCCCGAACCATAATGTCCTTTCAATGGCCTCGATGATCCCGGCAGAGCCGGGATTCAACGGTGAAGAAGAACCTGGCCAAAGGTAGGTCACCGGCCAGCAGCGAACATGGCCAATCATCTATTGTTTGTGTAAATTGGCATTTTAATGTAGGTTTGGCCCATGAATAAACTACTGGAAGGGAAAATTGCTATTGTCACCGGCGCCAGCCGCGGTATCGGAGAAGCTATTGCTATCAAATTGGCCGAACATGGCGCCAACGTCGCCTTTACCTACCTCAGCAGCGAGGAAAAAGCCAGGACGCTGGAGGATAAGTTAAAAGCTTTCGGCGTAAAGGCCAAAGCCTATAAAAGCAATGCAGGGGTCTACGCAGAATGTGAGACGCTGGTGAATGATGTAATAAAAGAATTTGGCGCAATAGATATCTGCGTGAACAATGCCGGTATTTCAAAAGATAATCTCCTGCTGCGCCTGACCCCGGAGCAATGGGACGAGGTGATGGATATTAACCTGAAGAGTGTATTCAACATGACCAAACAGGTGATCCGTCCCATGATGAAGGCGCGGAAAGGATCGATCATCAATATGAGCTCCATCGTTGGTATTCGCGGCAATGCGGGTCAAAGCAGCTACGCCGCCTCCAAGGCCGGGATCATCGGCTTCACCAAGTCCGTAGCCCTCGAGCTGGGCAGCCGCAACATCCGCTGCAATGCCATTGCTCCGGGATTTGTCGAGACGGATATGACACACTATCTCAAAGAAGGCGAAGGAGCCAAAACCTTTTTGGAAAAAATACCACTGGGCAGATTTGGCAGCGCCGAAGAAATTGCCAACACTACTTTATTTCTCGCCAGCGATCTGAGCTCTTATGTTACAGGGCAGGCGATTAGCGTTTGCGGCGGTCTGAATATTTAACACTAAGTAGTAGACTGGCCCGGAGATTTTCGTATCTTCGCCAGACCTTGGCGACAAAAAAGATCATATCTGTATTTTTACTATTGGTACTGAGCATACAGCTGTTACCGCTGAAGCAGACCATCGCATGGCTTTTAGGTGGGCAGGCCACGGAAGAGCTGGTACATGTCGACGACGGTGGCAAATCCCATGGAGATGATCTGACCAAGCATTTTTTGCCCGTTGAACATCCAACCCTCATCCAATCCATTCTCATCAGCGCCCATAAGCCCATCCCCCACCAGGTAGAAGCCCTGGAGGCAAGGCACGCGGACGATATTTTCGCTCCTCCACCCAATTGTTGAGTCATAGTTTGTAGGCTTTTTGTCGGACCTCGTCACGGTCCCGGCATGTCTTTGAGCATCCTTTAAAATAACACATATGACTCAACGTAAAAACCCATTCTCCAATGCGGCTTCAGATATCCCTGCGGCCGTAGTCGTCTTTCTTGTAGCGCTGCCCCTCTGTCTGGGCATAGCATTGGGCTCCAATGCTCCTTTATTTTCCGGCATCATCGCAGGCGTCGTCGGTGGTCTTGTCATCGGCACGCTCAGCGGCTCTAACCTAAGCGTCGCCGGACCCGCAGCGGGGCTCACGGCAGTAGTAGCCGTTGCCATCGGCAAAATGCCCGCATTTGAAGCCTTCCTTTTATCCGTGGTCATTGCAGGACTTGTACAAATACTGCTTGGATTCCTGCGGGCAGGCATCATTGGGGACTATGTCCCCAACTCCGTCATACGAGGCATGCTGGCCGCCATTGGCATCATCCTTATATTAAAACAGCTGCCTCACCTCACGGGGTTCGACAAGGACTTCCAGGGCGACGAAGCGTTTATACAGATCGACAGAAGAAACACTTTTTCCGAGATCATCTACTCCATAAATTATCTTTCGCCCGCAGCCATCGTCATAGGGCTCACATCCCTGATCATCCTGTGGCTATGGGACAGGAAATTTATCAAGAGCCGGTCCTTGTTCAGGTTTATTCCCGGTCCGCTGGTAGTGGTCATCCTAGGTGTCTTATTATATAATTTCCTCAGCGGCTTTGGACCTGCCTGGGCCCTGGACCCCAATCACCTCGTGAAGCTGCCGGTAACGGCAGGACTTTCTTCCGCAGGCGAGCTCCTGCGTCATCCCCAATGGCAGCATCTCGGCCATCCGCAGGTATGGATCACCGGTATCACCATCGCACTCGTCGCAAGCCTGGAGACATTGCTGAGCATCGAGGCCGTCGACAAGCTGGACCCGTATAACAGGCGTACTCCTACCAATCGGGAGCTGAAAGTCCAGGGCATGGGCAACCTGGTGTCTGGATTGCTGGGAGGACTACCCATCACATCCGTCATCGTACGAAGCTCCGCCAATGTCAATGCGGGCGCCAGGACACGCCTGTCCACCATGTTCCATGGTCTCCTCCTGATGATGAGCGTGCTGTTCATTCCGGGACTGCTGAACATGATCCCCCTCAGTGCGCTGGCCGCCATTCTTATCGCCACCGGGTACAAGCTGGCAAAACCTGCCCTCTTCCGGGAATTCCATCAAAAAGGATGGGATCAGCTGGTGCCTTTTGTTGCGACCATTGTCGCCATTTTGCTGACAGACCTGCTCATCGGGATCCTCATCGGCATGGGCGTCTCTCTCTTCTTTCTGTTACGTAGCAATTTCCACTCGGCGGTGATGATCGTAAACGATGAGAACAAGTACCTGGTCAGACTGAGAAAGGATGTCTCCTTCCTCAACAAACCCATTATAAAGGAAAGGCTGGAGCGTGTGCCGGAAAATTCCTTTGTGCTCATCGACATTACGCGAGCCGACTTCATCGATAAGGACATCATAGACGTCATCAATGAATTTATGCATCATGCCTGCCTGAAGAATATCAAGGTGGAAGTGAAAAAGAGCGCCTTTAAATCCCTCCATCAGCTGGTCATCGGCAAAGAATTTGATGAACAAGCCGCATAAAGATTTACATTTACAAAAAGAAAATAATCATATGTCACCGATAGAGAAATTACTTTTAGAAAATAAAGCCTGGGCTAATGAGATAAAGGCGGATGATCCTGGTTATTTTGAGAGACTGTCTCATCTGCAAACACCGAAGTTCCTCTGGATCGGCTGTAGTGACAGCCGTGTGCCTGCCGACAAGATCACGGGTACACAGCCCGGTGAGATCTTCGTACATCGCAATATCGCCAATCTGGTGATCCATACGGATGTGAATCTCCTCAGCGTGCTGGACTATGCCGTAAATCACCTGAAAGTGGAGCATGTCATCGTCTGCGGCCACTACGGCTGTGGCGGGGTCAAGGCGGCTATGACCAATCACGACTTCAAATATGTGCTGAACATGTGGCTGCGGAATATCAAGGATGTCTACCGGCTCTATAGCGATGAGCTGGATTCCATCCGCGACGAGGAACAAAGAGCCGACAGGCTGGTGGAGCTGAATGTGAAGTAGCAGGTACTGCACCTGGCCAAGACCTCGATCATCCAGCGGGCCTGGGTAAAGGACGGGCGCCCTCAGCTGCACGGATGGGTGTATGGCCTGAAAGATGGTATTATCAAGCCTGTCTTCCACATGGAGGCGGGAGCGCCCATCGACCCATTGTATAAGTACGACGACCTATGACAAATATCCTGAAAGGAGAAGGGGGCCGCATGGCCCCTTTTTTTTACCCATGGCCCGTCCTTATTTCTTCTTGAACTGCTGAATAGCGTGTCTGCTGAATTCGCTGAGCACCAGCCGGCCGCTGAAAGAGGCCCTTTCTGCGAGCAGCGTGTCCCAGTGCTCTGTACCCTTCCAGAACATTTCCTTCATCAGAGCCATGGCATGAGGGTTGGAATGCACAAGATGATCCGCCAGGCGGTGGACGGCCTCATCCATTTCCTCCACGCTGTTATGCAGCTCGGCATAAAGGCCTTTTCTGTGCGCCCACTCCGCGCTGCGCCACATGGTCGCATCGATGGCAAGCGTGCTGAAGGCCGCCAGCCCCATCTTTCTCTCCACCGCAGGGCCAACGACAAAGGGACCGATACCCACGGCCAGCTCGCTGAGCTTTATGTCTGCGCCATGCACCGCAATGGCATAGTCGGCCGCCGCCGCGAGTCCCACCGCACCACCTACGCACTTGCCATGGATACGTGCAATGATGAATTGAGGACACTTGCGCATGGCATTGATCAAATGCGCAAAACCGATAAAGAATTGAAAACCCTGCTCGGCATTCTCGACTGCCAGCAGCTCGTCGAAGGAAGCTCCGGCGCAAAAAGCTTTTTCTCCTCCCGCACGAAGGATGATCACCTTGGTCTCCTTATCATTGCCGGCCCCATGAACGGCATGCGCCAGCTGTTCCAGCAGACGGCCGGGCAGGGAATTGCTCTGAGGGTGAAAAAACTCTATCGAAGTGATGCCCCGATGGTGTTCGGTCTTTACGTAACCGTCTTTGATGTTTCCCGTGATCATAATATTGTCTTTTAGCCCTGAGATTTTTTTGTGTCACTCCTCGGGGTTGTAGGTGGATTTACCCCCATCGTCGTAACACCGCTGTTTGATGAGAGCTTCGGCGGAAGAACTTCGTCAGGGCTGCTTCGTCACGCCCTTCCCTCGTTCGTACCCTTCGTTCCTCGGGTACTTCGAACGCTCCTTCTCGCTCGTAACCTTCGTCCTACTCGGTTACAGCCAGCGGACCCGTGGTCCGCTTTTGCACCATTGTCAATATAGTCGCGATGGCGACACTTTCGCCTGTCTGATCATATACATCCACATACCATTTCACGATGCCACGCGGCACATCCGTAGGCTCCCTTTGCTCCTGCTCGATCTTTTCCTTACAGGTCAGCCGGACCCCGATGGTTGTCCCCGCATAGACGGGTTTGAGAAATCGGCATTCTTCCAGTCCATAATTCAGCATGACAGGCCCCTTTCCGGCATCTACGAACAGTCCGGCAGCCGCGCTAAGGATAAAATAACCGTGGGCCACAGGCTTTTCAAACAAAGTGCCTTCCAGAGAAGTATGGTCGGTATGCGCATAGAAATGATCCCAGCTGACGCCCGCAAAATTAGTGATATCCGCCTCGGTGACGGTGCGTTTATGCGTGATCACGGTATCGCCTATCTGCAATTCTTCAAAGTACTTACGGAAAGGATGTTTATCCTCCGTGTATTGCCGCGCATGAGGCTGCCAGGTATTTGTCAGCGCCGTGATCATGGTGGGAGAACCTTGCACCGCCACCCGCTGCATATAGTGCTTGACGCCGCGAAGACCGCCCATTTCCTCCCCGCCGCCTGCCCTGCCGGGTCCCCCATGTACCAGTAGGGGAAGAGGGCTTCCATGGCCCGTGCTTTCTTTGGCGCATTCGCTGTTCAATATCAATATGCGTCCATGATGCGTAGCCGCCCCTAATACATAATTACGCGCCCGACGGGCATCCGCTGTTACGATGGTGCTGCAGAGTGAGCCCTTGCCCTTCCTCGACAGCTCGATGGCTTCGGCGGCGCTGGTATACGGCATGATGGTACTGACGGGGCCAAAAGCCTCGATCGTATGCGGCTCCTCGCTGGTGAAAGGCTTTTCATTCAGCAGCAACAGCGGACTGAGAAATGCTCCCTTTGTATTGTCCGCATCGATGAGCTCTACGCTGTCCAGCGAGCCGTACAGTATCTGTGAAGAAGCCAGCAACCTTTTTACTTGCGCCCTCACCTCTTCCCGCTGCGTATTGCCGGCCAGAGAACCCATCCGCACCTTTTCGTTTTCCGGATTGCCGATGGTGGTTTGTGACAGGGCCTTCGTCAGCGCCTTCCAGGCATCTTCCATCTTTGACGCCGGGACAAATATGCGACGTACTGCCGTGCATTTCTGGCCCGCCTTGACCGTCATTTCCTTTCGCAATTCTTTTATGAATAGATCCCATTCCGGCATGGAGGGATCTACGTCTTCACCCAGGATCAGACAGTTCAGCGAGTCGGCCTCCATATTGAAAGGAGTATTTTCCCGTAGGACGGCCGGATGGGATTTCAATTGCTGGCCTGTGGTCGCCGATCCCGTAAAGGTCACGACATCCTGCGCTGTTACATGGTCCAGAAGGTCGCCGGCGCTGCCGCAGATGAGCTGTAGCGCTCCGGGAGGAAGAATACCCGATGCGATGATCTCTCTTACCACCGCCTCCGTGAGGAAGGAGGTGACCGAAGCCGGCTTGACTACCGCGGGGACCCCTGCCAGCAGATTGACTGCGATCTTTTCCAGCATGCCCCATACGGGAAAGTTGAAGGCGTTGATATGGATGGCTGCCCCCTCTTTGGGAACGAGTATATGCTGTCCCATAAAGGTCCCCCCCTTGCCGAGACTCATCCCTTCGCCATCCAGGCAAAAAGGTTCATTGGGGAATTTGCGCCGCAGGGATGCGTAGGAAAAAAGATTGCCGATACCTCCCTCGATATCTATCCAGCTGTCGGCACGGGTGGCGCCTGTGAGATAGCTGATCTTGTAGAATTTCTCCAGGTGTTCCCGCAGATGAATGGCCAGGGCGCGGAGCATCCGTCCTCTTTCAGGGAAGGTCATCTTACGGAGGGCCGGATTGCCTGTCTCGCGGGCATAGGTCAGAATGGATCCGAAATCCAGGCCCTTGGTGCTGGCATAGGCGATGGTGTCGCCCGTAACGGCATTATAAAGAGCTTGCCCCTCCCCGTCGCCGGTGATCCAGCTGCCTGTAACGTAGTTTCCGAGTTTTGATGGCATACTAACAGTCGTTTGTTAGCGCGCCCGGGTATGGCAACTCCGAAAATACCCATCCCCGGACGCACGTTCTAAATGCTGGGCCTTCGGCCTGCGAACCCGTGGTTCGCTCTGTCATAACAAATGTAGAAAAAGTTTATCGTTTGCCGTCAGGGATGGACCATCGGTCATGTACAATGGACCAGCGCCAGGCCTTCGGATGCCAGTCTGTCACCCCAAATGGATTGGTTCGTCATTTGAACACCCTCATTCATGGAAAACAACTATTCATTCATCGATCATAATGTCGGGGGCCTTTGTCGGACCTCCAGGCCTTCGAAAGCTTCACTCGTATCCTTCGTTGGTTCCGACACTGCTGAACCCTCCCTCGAATACCTCAGCTATAGTCATCGTCCCTCGGATACGGACAACGACCCCCCGGTTCGTTTACTCAGTACCGATCATGAGCTGCTGGATGCCTATTCCAGGACGATAACGGGCGTCGTGGGTCAGGTAGCGGAGGCCGTCGTACACATCCAGGTCCAAAAACCGGTCAATGACAGGAGGAATGGACCAAAGCTGGCGCCAGGTTCCGGTTCGGGCTTCGTCATTTCTTCCGATGGTTTCATCGTCACCAATAATCACGTTATTGAGAACGCCCGGGATATAAAAGTATCGCTGGCGGATGGGCGGACGGTTGGTGCGGAACTGAAAGGCGCCGATCCTTCCACAGACATCGCTGTACTGAAGATATACGAGTCGGGATTGAAAGCGCTGAGCTTTGCCAACTCGGAGTCCCTGCAGCCGGGACAAATAGCCATTGCCATCGGCAATCCGCTGGGTTTACAGCATACCGTGACAGCCGGCGTCGTCAGCGCGTTGGGGCGAACACTGAGGGCCAACAATGGACGGCTCATCGACGATATCATACAGACCGATGCTTCCCTGAACCCGGGTAATTCAGGAGGCCCGCTCGTCAATTCCTTCGGGCAGGTCATTGGCGTAAATACAGCCACTATTATCTCCGCACAGGGACTTTGTTTTGCCGTATCCTCCAATCGGGCCGCCTTTGTAGCGGGGAAACTGATCATGGAGGGGCGGGTAAAAAGAGCCTACCTGGGCATAGCAGGACAGGTGGTCAACCTCACGGAAAGAATGATTGCCGCAAACAGGCTGGAGAAAAGGACAGGTGTCTATATTTCCGAGGTGGTTGCCGATCAGCCGGCTCCAGGACGAACCAACGGTTCGTTGTCCGAAGGACAGACATCAGACCTTTCCGGAAAACAGGTTACATTTTTAAAAAAGCCAGTTTTTCGGACATATAACAATGAGCTCCGGGCTGGTGACATCATCGTTGCATTCGAACATACCCCTATAGGAACTGTGGATGAGCTGCACAAGCAGCTAAGCGAATATTACATCGGACGGGCCATCAGGCTGGAAGTATTGCGAGGTGGTCACAAGACGGTCGTAAACGTGATCCCCGGGGAAATGTAATGTGCAGTCCACGGTTCGCACGAAAAATAGGTCCGGCCCCTTGAACAGACTATGCCCTGTTTCGCTTGTCAATAGCGTCGGAGAGATGGTCGAAGATCTCGTCGATACTGCCTTCCCCCTTGACAAAGACCACTTTATCATACTTTTTATAGTGGTCAGCCACGGCGGCCGTCTTTTTTTCATACTCGGCCAGGCGGGCGAGAATGACATCCTCTTTGGTATCGTCGGACCTTCCGGAAGTGAGACCGCGGTTAAGCAGGCGTTTGACCAGCTCATCCTGACCCACCTGGAGGGCCAGCACCACGGCAATGGAAGTGCCTTTTTGAGCAAGCAGTTTATCCAGGGCCTCGGCCTGGGCCGTTGTGCGCGGGAATCCGTCGAACAGGAAGCCATAAGCCTGGGGGTTGTTGTCAAGAGCGGAGCTAATCATTTCAATTACAACCTCATCGGGCACCAGCTGGCCTTTGTCCATAAAGCTCTTGGCGGCCAGTCCCAACGGTGTCTGACCCGCAATTTCGCTGCGCAGAATGTCCCCGGTGCTAAGATGCTTTAATCCGTACTTGGAAATAAGCTTTTCCGACTGGGTTCCTTTCCCGCTGCCCGGCGGTCCGAATAGAATTAAATTGAACATATGTACTATTCCCCTTGTGAGTGGACAAATATAAGGCAGTATAGGATAAAATAGGTCCGTAAAAGGGGGTTTTCTGCAAATTTACCGTCTTCCGCAAAGAGATCTGACGTCTAAGGAGATTTACCGTCCATCCGCGCAAACCCTAACCGCGTAAATTTGTTGTACAATAAATGTCTGTCCTTGCGACGATCCAATGAACAGCGTCATAAAAAATACCGCCATATTTGTGCTGGCCCTGCTATTGCAGCAATGCACTTATTCCCAGCCTTCCGGTCTGTCAAACTCGAATACAAACACTATGGATAGTTCTAAAAAAGCAAACAACCCGTCCTATTCCCACACGGACAACTCCCCCGTCAATCTGACGGATGAGCAGTGGAAGAAAATATTGCCAAAGGACGTATATGAGGTAGCAAGGCAAAAAGGTACTGAGCGGGCCTGGACCAGCCCCTTGGAAACCTTGAAAGATGTAGGCACCTATTACTGCGCCGTCTGTGGCAACCCTCTTTTCATGAGCGATACCAAGTTTGAGAGCGGCTGCGGCTGGCCCAGCTTTTATCAGCCCATCAGCAAGTCGAGCATTATCTATGCGGCCGACCACTCTTATGGCATGGACAGGACGGAAGTGATGTGTGGACGGTGCAAGTCGCATCTGGGCCATGTGTTCAATGACGGTCCGCCGCCCACAGGTCTCCGTTACTGTATCAATGGAGTAGTATTGGATTTTGAAAAAGCAAAAGAGGCGGAGAAAAAATACAACGCGGATAAAAATGAATAAGCAACGCATTGGCTGGATAGGGCTCGGGAATATGGGGACACCCATGGTACGCAATCTTATGAAGGCAGGCTTCCCTGTGACGGTATACAACCGTACGGCCTCCAGGGTCGAAGCGCTGGTGGCGGAAGGCGCCGGACTCGTAGCCCATCCCGGTGACCTATGGGACAAAGCGGATGTACTGATCACCATGGTATCCGATGATGCAGCCCTTCATGATATTTACAAAGGAAGTGGCCGGCTGGTGGAAACCGCCCCTGCGGGCAAGATCGCCATCGATATGAGCACTGTCTCCCCTGTCACGAGCCGCGAGCTGGCAACCTTACTGGGGGCGAAAGGAGTGGAATACCTGGATGCGCCTGTTTCAGGAAGCGTAAAGCCTGCCGAAATGGGACAGCTGGTGATCATGGTGGGTGGCAAAAAGCCCGTCTATGAATCCGCCCGGCCCATTTTTGAACGGCTGGGAAAAGTTTCTTTTTTGCTAGGCGAACAAGGGGCCGGCAATAGCGCCAAGCTGGCGATCAATTTACTCCTGGCCTTTAATACGCAGGGACTGGCTGAATCCATACTCTTTGCCCGGCAAAATGGCATTGCACCGAAAGACATGCTCAGTATCATCAATGAGAGCGCCGTAGGCAATGGCCTCGTCAGGATCAAAACGCCTCTTATTGAGAACGATCAATACCAGCCCGCATTTGCCCTTAAGCTGCTGGCAAAGGATCTTCGGCTGGCCAGGGAGCAGGGCCTGCAGACTCCTGCCGGGCTGGTCATAGAAGAATGCTTCCGGGAAGCCTCACCCGAATGGGGAGACAAGGATATGATGGCTATATTGCCCTATCTCAGCTCAGAAGTGGAGCAGCAGCAACCTTTTTAAGGAATTCTGGCCGGCACACACATCTCCTTTTGGTCATCAGAAGCAATCTTCCACGGCTGGCCTATCTCTTTTTCCTGATTTTTAGCAGCATGCACCCATGAGCTGGCAGTCGTGGCCTGAGTGCGCTGCCCGAAGCCAGATCCTGCTGACGCCAGAGATCCCTCACACTCCATTGTCCGGTCAGGCCAATGCTCGAATACGAAATGGTCGGTATACCCGCCTTTTCGGTCCTGTTAAAGACGCCCACCGCCTTGCTGCCGTCTATTAGTTCTTTTGTCCATACTTCGATACCGTCTTTTTCCCAAACCTTTTTGGCCGGTCTGGCCAGAGCATCCTGGTCGACTGCCAGTACCTCGCTGTTGGTCAGCAGTCCGAGGGTGAATTTATCCATATGGCTCATGTCACAGCCTATGAGAAGGGGCGCAGACAGAAGACACCAGAGAGAGATATGGGTGTATTGTTCATCCGGGCTCAAGCGGGAATTATGCAGGCTGGGTCCCCACCCCACCTTACCAACTACCAGCATGTCGGGATCGTTGAAATTGCCCGGGGCCGTATAGGGCGCCGCTTTGTCCTGGTTGAAGCCGATGCCGGACATGCTGCCCCAGGTATCCGTGATGTCGCCGGTGGTACGCCAGGAATTGGCTCCTATTTCGCCGCCCCATTTCCAGACATCTCCCATTCCATACTGGCAAAGGCTGTAGAGAATATCCCTTCCCGTCTTGTCGAGCGCCTGGCGCATAAGAATGTAGGGTTTTTTCATGTCGTCAAGGGTGGGTTTAGGTGCGATCTGTCCATAGGAGCACCAGTCATATTTCAGGTAGTCGATACCCCAGTGGGCGTAGGTAGCCGCATCCTGCTCCTCGTGCTGATAGCTGCCCAGGTAGCCTCCACAGGTGCGAGGGCCAGGAGAGGAATAGATGCCTATTTTAAGGCCCAGTCCATGTATATGATCGCAAAGCGCCTTCATGTCCGGGAATTTATTGTTGGGGACGATCTCACCCTTGTCATCTCTTTTTTCTGCCTCCCAGCCGTCGTCGATATTGATATAGGACCAGCCATAGTCCGCCAGCTGCGATGCCATGGCGGCGGCGGAAGCCTTGATCTTTTCGTCACTTACGCTTAGCCCCCAGCAGTTCCAGCTATTCCACCCCAGCGCGGGAGTGAGCGCGATCTTGTCACCGCAGATGATGGTCAGGTGGCGCGTGGCCGAGCCCAGCTTGTTTTTTACCGTGAATTGAACGGGATAGTTCCCTTTTTTGGAAAGAGCGCCCGTGATAATGCCCGTCTGCTTGTCGAGGGATAGTCCAGTGGGGAGGCCCGTAACAGCATATGTCATAGGTTTTTCTCCCGTGGCGGGTATTTTGTAGAGGAAGGCGGCGCCTGGTCGCACGCCATACACTTCCGGGGAATTGATATGAGGGGTGGCGGCAGCGGCGGGGGTGAGGATATAAGGCACCTCTTCGGAAGCAGTCACGGTTTTCTGGCTTCTGCCTTCCTCGAAACTGTAATCCACCCGGTAGGGACCTGGCTCTGGGAGGGTTGCCTTAAAGGTGAACTCAAAGGGCCTGTCGTGTGCAAAGTCTGCGCCGATGGTTTGTTTGTAAACAATGGCGCCTGTGAATGGGTCTACCACCCGGATATTCAATTTGCCTGTGAAATCATATTTCTCGCTGGTGGATTGAAGCACTATTTTTTTGCTGCATCCGCGTCCTGCTGTTCCGGAGAAATGAAATTCATCGGCCGTGGTATTGAGGGTAATGTAATCCGTGACATCCATGATGCTGATGCCATATTTGCCGTCATACATGCCCCCGTCGCCGTCGCGGTCATATACCCGTATGGCGATGACATTGTCTTTGTCCCAGTGAATGCGTCCATCCGTCAGCGCGAGGGTATAAGAGCGTTGCTGTTCCCAGTTGCCATTCTGTATAGGGCCGATAATGCCCGCATTCCTGCCGACGAGCATCCCGTTGAGATAGAATTCATCACCGTCATCGATCTTGCCCAGGTCGAAACGCAGCTTTTCTTTTAAAAAAGCCTTGTCTTTTATGGAGGAAGGGATGGTAATGTGGAGGCGGTACCAGGCGAATCCATTGTATCCTTTATAGCCTTGTGATTCCCAGGGGGCCCCTATGCGGATGGGGGCCCAGTCGGAGTCTTTTAAGGCGACGGACGCGTAGATGGGCTGATCGCCTGTTTTGAACTTCCACCCATCGCGGATGGAAATATCCTGTGCGGACAGGGCGAAGGAGAAAATGGAAAGGGATAAGAGCAGGGACAGGAGCCTCCGGCCCGTCCGGAAAGAAACAATTTTCAACATAAAGGCGGTCTTTTAGGTGGGGAAGTTACAAAAGTGTCAGGGGTTTTTGTAAATTTGCTGCCCCGGGAAGGACCTGTAACGGTTGTTTCTCCGGTTGCATTTGTTTGTTTTGTATCCGTAAGCCGATCTAGCTCAGCTTGGTAGAGCATTTCATTCGTAATGAAAGGGTCGTCGGTTCGAGTCCGATGATCGGCTCTCTTCACTTATATAACATGTCATGCAGTTATCTCATTTGGCTGAAACCCTTATCGGATCTGAGATCGTCAAATTAGGTTGGTACATCCGCGAGAAGATCCGGCAGGGCGAAAGGATTTATAATTTTACCGTTGGAGATTTCGATCCGTCTATTTTTCCTATCCCGAAAGCATTGGAAGAAGGTATCATCGATGCCTATCGCAAGCATTTTACCAATTACCCGGCGGCGGAAGGTAATCTCGATCTCCGCCAGTCCATTGCTGCCTTCCTGAAGGACAGGGAGGGACTGACATA